>Ga0255100_1000568_pt1 | contig 14838 bp, 15 predicted proteins | sample Colum_Colum_RepB_2_FD_188449 | JGI IMG/M metagenome (GOLD analysis project Ga0255100, IMG submission 188449) | Freshwater microbial communities from Columbia River, Oregon, United States - Colum_Colum_RepB_8d | ecosystem: Environmental > Aquatic > Freshwater > River | place: USA: Oregon...
CCATTGAATACCCTTACGAAGGATCCACTGTCCGCGTCAACGAGGAAATCATTGTCCAGGGAAGCAGCGTCACCAGCGCACAGTCGTCGATTGATCCGCAAACCAGCCTGCCGCAGGTGAACATCAGGCTGGATGCCGTCGGTGCGCGCCAGATGAATGAAATGACGCGTGTCAATATCGGCAAGCAAATGGCGATTCTGCTCAGCGAGAGCAAGACCCGCAGTGTGACGCGGACCCAGCCGGACGGCAGTCTCGTCACCACGTCTGAACCGATTGTGGATGAACGATTGATCAGCGTGGCCACTATCCAGTCCGCACTTGGCCGCGAATTCAGGATCACTGGTCTTGGCAGTTCTGAAGCCAATGACCTGGCGTTGATGATTCGCTCCGGTGCATTGGCAGCACCGATGTACCCGATCGAAGAAAGTACGGTGGGCCCCAGCCTCGGGCAGGAAAACGTCGACAATGGTATCAACTCGGTGTTGGTGGGGTTTGCGCTGATTGTCGGCTTCATGCTGTTGCTGTACCGCGTGTGCGGCATCATTGCCAATATCGCCTTGTTCTTCAACGTACTGATGATCATGGCGTTGATGTCGATTGTCGGCGCCACGCTGACGCTGCCCGGTATAGCAGGCATCGTGTTGACACTGGGTATGGCGGTAGACGCCAACGTGCTGATCTATGCGCGTATCCGTGATGAACTGTTGAAAGGGGTGAGCATTGCCCGCGCCATTGATTCCGGGTACGACCGTGCGTTCACTACGATCCTGGATTCGAACATAACTACGCTGATCGTGGCGATCATCCTGTATTCGATCGGTACCGGCCCCATCAAGGGCTTCGCGGTGACGACTGTCATCGGCATTATCACGTCGCTGGTTACCTCGATCCTGATATCGCGGGCGCTTATCAATTTCATGTATGGCGGCAAGGACGTGAAAACCATTTCGATCGGCATGAAAATGCCAACGTCCGCTTGAAGACTGTCGCGGAGAAACTTCCATGTTGGACCTGACCACTGTTATCCCGTTCATGCGTTACCGCATGCATTGTGTCGTGTTGTCGGCAGTGCTTGTTGTTGCGTCGATCATTGCCATTGCAGTCAACGGGTTCAATTTCGCACTCGACTTCACCGGGGGTACCCAGGTGCAGATGGAATATGCGACGCCGCCCGACCTCGAGCAGATCCGCCAGACGCTTGATGCTGCCGGCTTTTCCGATCATGAAGTAGTGGCACTCGGTACTGACACCAACATCCAGATCCGTATCCAGAATACCGGCGGCGGCGAAGAGACCGAGCAGTTGTCGGGTGAAACTGCAACCAGTGTTGTCGAAGTGCTCACAGAGGTTGCGAATGGACAAGTGACCTTCGGTGGCAGCGCCTTCATTGGCGCCCAGGTGGGCGACGAGCTGCGGGAGCAGGGCATTCTCGGCATGCTGGTGGCTGCTGCGCTGCTGATGCTCTTCATAGCCGCGCGGTTCCAGTTCAAGTTTTCGGTGGGATCGGTGTTGTCACTGGTACACAACGGCGTCATCACGCTCGGTTTCATTGCCGTAGCGCGTATTGATTTCGACCAAAACGTGCTGGCGTCGATCCTTGCCGTAATCGGCTACTCGCTGAACGATACGGTGGTGGTGTCAGACCGTGTGCGTGAAAACTTCCGCTCGCTGCGTGGTGTCGAGGCCGAGCGCATTATTGATATCGCGCTGAGCCAGACACTGGTGCGAACGATGATTACCGTCATAACGACGCTGCTTGTGTTGTTTGCCCTGCTGATTTTCGGTGGCCAAGTGCTGTACGGCTTCTCGATCGTGCTGATCGTGGGGGTAATCGTCGGTACCTATGCGTCGATCTACATAGCCACCAGCACCCTGATGTTCCTGAACCTGTCAAAGGAGGACATGATGCCTCCGGTCAAAGCGAAAGAAGAGCTCGACGCGCTACCCTGAGCCGTTGTCCAAACCTGGTCTGCAGGTACTGGCCTCAGGCTTTGCCTGACGCCAACTGCAACAGCGTTTTGAAACACTTCGGATTACCGAATACCAGACTGTCGCTCTGCAGACATTCCGGATTGCCCTGCAGATCGCTGACGAAGCCACCGGCTTCCTGTACCAGCAGGATTCCCGCTGCGCTGGCCCACGGGCTGACCCCTGATGTCCATCCCGCATCCAGCCTGCCGGCTGCTACGTAAGCCAGATCCAGCGCCGTTGAGCCGGTAAAGCGCAGGCCGCCGGCGACCTCCTTGAGTTTCATCTGCAGTTCCAGCATCGCTTCGTAGTTGCGCAGGCCGGCACAGCTGAGACTGACAGTGCCGCCTTCCAGATTCGGACGGGTGCGTACACGGATACGGTTGCCGTTCAGCTGGGCGCCGCTGCCTTTGCTGGCAGTGAATTCTTCACCCAGGATGGGATCAATAATGATCGCGTGCTGCAGCTTTTCACGCTGTACGCAGGCAATCGAGATGCAGAAGTGGGGCAAGCCCATCACGAAATTACGGGTGCCATCGATTGGGTCAATGATCCATACGGTGTCTTTGTCAGCGCCTTGCTGCAGGCCGCTTTCTTCACCAAGGAAGCTGTGGTCGGGATAGGTTTTGCGCAGAGCGCCTACCAGCAGGTCTTCGACCGCTTTGTCGATATCGGTGACGTAATCGTTCTTGCCCTTGAGGGTGACCTTGATGCGGTCAGGGCGCGCATGGGCCTGCACAATAAGGGTGGCGGCATCGCGGGCGGCACGCAGGGCAATATTGACAATGGGATGCACGGAAGCTCCTTGGATGCACGCGAGGTGCCGGTTCGGGTTGGGAAAAGAACTTTCACACCGCAGCGTGAGGGCGCGCATGATAGCAAATGCATCGCCAGCTGTTTAACATCGCGCCGCTTCTTTGACGGCTGTCGCCATGAATTTCCCCAACATCCGTATCGTCCTGATCGAAACCTCGCATCCCGGCAACATCGGGGCCGCCGCGCGCGCGATGAAGAACATGGGGTTGGGGCGGCTGGTGCTGGTAAAACCCAGACATTGGCCGGCGCAGGAAGCTCGCAACATGGCGGCGTCTGCATCCGATGTGCTCGAGAACGCTGTGGTGGTGGAAACGCTGGAAGCCGCGGTGGCCGATTGCCATCTCGTTGTCGGCACCAGCGCCCGCCTGCGCAATATGCCGGTGACTCTGCTTGATCCATCCGCCTGTGCGGCCACCGTGCTTGCTCTTCCCGAAGAGCGCGAAGTGGCGCTGGTGTTCGGACGCGAAGTCAGCGGACTCACCAACGACGAGCTGCTGCGCTGCCACTACCATGTACACATCGCAGTGAATCCGGACTACAACTCATTGAATCTGGCCGCCGCCGTAATGGTATTGAGTTACGAATTGCGCAAGACAGCATTGGCACTGACAGAGGCAGAAATCGAGCACACAGCGGCTGTTCCCCAATCGGGTCAAGTGGGTTGGGGCCAGCAACCCGCTACCGCAGACGAGCTGGAACATTACTTGAACCATCTCGAAAAGATATTGATTCAATTGGATTTTCATAAACCGCAACACAAACGCCCATTGATGCAGAGGTTGCGACGGCTGTACCAGCGGGTGCAACTGGAAAGTATGGAGGTCAATATCCTGCGAGGTATTCTGACGGCTACCGAGCAGGCACTGGCGAAGGGGAGTTTCCCGCTTCCAGCCCCAGATAAACCAGCGGACCACAATAGTTGAGTAAATCTGTAAACTAAATACTTGAGCTCTTTAGTAGGGATTGGCACAATGCCAAGGACTAACTGGAGGGCGCAGTCGTGCGACTTACTACAAAAGGCCGTTATGCCGTTACTGCCATGCTGGACTTGAGCATTCATGCTTCGAAGGGTCCGGTGAACCTGACAGAAATTTCGCAGCGCCAAGCCATTTCGCTGTCCTACCTCGAACAGTTGTTCGCCAAGCTGCGCCAACGGAACCTGGTCAGCAGCGTGCGGGGTCCGGGTGGTGGTTACCGGTTGGCGCGTGCCGAAAAAGACATCCATGTTGCCGAGATCATTGATGCCGTCAGCGAATCTCTTGACACCACACGGTGCCAGGGCAAGGGTGACTGCCAGCAGGGTGCGATCTGCCTGACACATCATCTCTGGCAGGACCTCAGTGACCAGATACACAATTTTCTCAGCAATATTTCGCTGGCCGACCTGGTGTCAAAACGCGAGATTGAAGTGATCGCCCGCAACCAGAATGACCGTATCAAAGAGCAAGAATCGCAGGAGGCCCGTCATAGCAGCACCAACCGTATCTCCGTGTCGACAATCTGATTCCTGTTCAATCAACCAGCAGTAAAGGCCCTACCATGTTACCGATCTATTTCGATTATGCAGCGACCACCCCGGTAGACCCGCGTGTCGTCAAGGTGATGATTGATTGCCTGACGCTCGAAGGCAATTTCGGCAATCCGGCCTCGCGTTCACATGTGTTTGGCTGGAAAGCCGAAGAGGCCATTGAACAGGCACGTCAGCAGGTTGCCGACCTCGTCAAATGCGACCCGCGTGAAATCGTGTGGACTTCCGGCGCCACCGAATCCGATAACCTGGCGATCAAGGGCGTCGCACATTTCTACCAGAGCCGGGGCAAGCACATCATTACCTCGAAGATCGAACACAAGGCTGTACTCGACAGTTGCCGCCAGCTTGAACGCGAAGGCTTTGAAGTTACTTATCTTGAGCCCGGCAATGACGGCCTTATCCAGCCGGCAGCAGTCGCGGCGGCCATCCGCCCGGACACGATTCTGGTCAGCCTCATGCATGTCAACAACGAGATCGGCGTGATCAACGATATCAAGACTATCGGCGCCATCTGTCGTGAGAAAAAGGTGTTGTTCCATGTCGACGCCGCTCAGAGCACTGGCAAGGTCGATATTGATGTGGAAGCCATGAACATCGATTTGATGGCGTTCTCGGCCCACAAGAGCTACGGCCCCAAAGGGATCGGTGCCTTGTATGTGCGTCGCAAGCCACGGGTACGTCTGGAAGCTCAGATGCACGGCGGCGGCCATGAGCGTGGTTTCCGTTCGGGTACGCTGCCAACGCACCAGATTGTTGGCATGGGTGAAGCCTTCCGCATCGCCAGACTGGAAATGCATGAGGAAGCAATACGCATCAAGACGTTGCGTGACCGCCTGTTGAATGGCCTGCAGGATCTGGAAGAAGTCTATGTGAACGGCGATCTTGAACACCGCATCGCCGGCAACCTCAATGTCAGCTTCAACTTCGTCGAAGGCGAATCGCTGATCATGGCATTGAAAGAACTGGCCGTGAGTTCCGGTTCGGCATGTACATCAGCCAGCCTGGAGCCGTCGTATGTATTGCGTGCGCTGGGGCTCAACGACGAACTCGCCCACAGCTCACTGCGTTTCTCGATCGGTCGATTCACCACTGAAGCCGACATCGACTACGCCATCGGTCGTCTGCGCGAAGCCGTCAGCAAATTGCGTGAATTGTCGCCACTGTGGGACATGTACAAAGACGGCGTTGATTTTTCGAAAGTCCAGTGGGCTGCTCATTGAGCCGGCATACGCAACAAGTCAAGCAGTAGGAGATAACACCATGGCATATTCCAACAAGGTTCTGGATCATTACGAAAATCCCCGTAACGTCGGCAAGCTCGACGACAGCGATGCCAATGTCGGCACCGGCATGGTCGGTGCGCCTGCCTGCGGTGACGTCATGCGCCTGCAGATCAAGGTGAACGAAGACGGTGTCATCGAAGACGCCAAATTCAAGACCTATGGTTGCGGTTCTGCCATCGCCTCCAGTTCGCTGCTGACCGAATGGGTCAAGGGCCGTACGCTGGATGACGCTGCCAAAATCCGCAACACCGAAATCGCTGAAGAACTCGGTCTGCCACCCGTGAAAATCCATTGTTCTGTTCTGGCTGAAGACGCGATAAAGGCTGCCGTTGCCGATGTGAAGCAGAAACGCAGCCAGGCCAAGGCACAGTAACAGCCCGGTAATCCGGTTCACGGGTCACGCAAACAGTACAGCAGGTATCACCATGGCAATCTCTCTCACTGAAAGCGCCGCCAAACATGTGGCATCGCAACTGGCCGCCCGCGGCAAAGGTGTTGGCATCCGCGTTGGAGTGACCACCACCGGCTGCTCCGGCATGGCCTACGTGCTCGAATTCGTCGATGAGTTGGCTGGCGAAGACTCTGTGTTCGACAACCACGGTATCAAGGTGATTGTGGATCCGAAGAGTCTGTTGTATCTCGACGGTACCGAGATGGACTTCGTAAAAAACGGCCTCAACGAAGGTTTTGAATTCCACAACCCCAACGTCAAAGGCGAGTGCGGTTGTGGCGAAAGCTTCACCGTTTGACGTCCCGCGAGCGTAAAGCAGCGACAATGGTTGTTGTAAAGAGTGCCGTCAGGCCGTGACCGATTTCTTCGCTGCATTGGGAATGCCGGTAGCTTGTGAGCTTGATCGTCACCAGCTTGATGCCAACTATCGCCAGCGCCAGGCTGAATGGCATCCCGATCGTTACGTATCCGCATCTGAAGCCGTGAAGTTGCAGGCATTGCGGCATACCAGCCTGCTTAATGACGCCTACACCACGCTGAAACAGCCGCTGCGCCGTGCCGAGCATCTGCTCGAATTGAAAGACAGTGATGCGGCTGGTCATTCATCCCGCAAGCTGGAGCCGGCATTCCTGCTGCAACAACTGGAGCAGCGCGAGCAGCTGGAGCATCTGGCCCGCCACCGTGACGCCGCGGCACTGGACGTATTGCGGCAGCTGGTCGATACGCAGTGGTTAGCACAATGGAGTGAATTCGCCACTGAAGCCGCCCGTCAGGATTGGTGCAATGCGCGTCTCGCTCTGCAAAAATTGCAGTTCCTGCACAAGTTGCAGGAAGAAATCCGTCACTTAGAAGAATAGTTTCAGCAGACCCAATCCATGGTGCTTTTCTCCATAGCAGAACCCGGTCAGGGCCGGGCGCAGCAAGTCATCCGCCGCAAGCGTGCCGTGGGCATTGATCTTGGCACCACCAACTCGCTGGTAGCGGTCGCGAAGGAAGACAAGGTGGACGTTATTGCCGATGTGCATGGCCGCCGGTTGCTGCCGTCGGTTGTGCATTACGCGGTCGACAGCGCGCCGGTGGTAGGAGACGAGGCACTAAACGCGACTGGCGGCACTACCATTTCGTCGTCGAAGCGCCTGATGGGGCGTGGTCTCACCGACATCCAGTATCAGGTGCCCTATACGCTGAAAGACAGCGGAGACGGCGGCATGGTGTTGATCGACACCGCGGCCGGTGCAGTGTCGCCGGTGCAGGTTGCAGCCGACATCCTCAAGACTCTTGCCCAGCGCGCCGAAACTTCGCTGGGCGGTGAACTCGATGGTGTCGTCATTACAGTTCCTGCTTACTTCGATGAAGCGCAGCGGCAGGCCACGCGTGCGGCTGCCCGAATTGCCGGTGTCAATGTATTGCGTTTGTTGAGTGAGCCGACAGCTGCTGCAGTGGCTTACGGGCTCGACAAGCAACTTGAAGGCATTCTTATCATCTACGATCTGGGAGGCGGCACATTTGATGTGTCGTTGATGCGCCTGCACAATGGTGTGTTTGAAGTGCTGGCCACCGGTGGCAACAGCGCACTCGGTGGGGATGACTTCGATCGGGCGATTGCCGACTGGATCTGCCGGCAGGCCACAGTGGTAGTCAATGCCGCTGTCGATTACCGCCGCCTGCTGAAACTCGCACGCGCTGCCAAACACGCACTGACTACCGGCGAGCGGACACCGCTGCAGTGGGGTACCTGGTCAGGTGAATTCAGTCGTACCCAGCTGCATGAACTGATTGATGGCTATATCGATGCCACACTCAGCGCCTGTCGTCGGGTACTGCGCGATGCCGACATTGCTCTTGGCGACATCACGGATGTGGTGTTGGTCGGTGGTTCCACCCGCACACCGCGCGTGCAGGACAAAGTGCGCACTTTCTTCGGTCGCGAGCCATTGTGCTCGATCGACCCCGACGAAGTGGTGGCACTCGGTGCTGCGCTGCAGGCTGATGTGCTGGCCGGCAACAAGTACGGCGATGCCGCACTGCTGCTCGACGTTATCCCGCTCTCGCTCGGTATCGAGACAATGGGCGGGCTGCTGGAAAAGATCATTCCGCGCAACAGCACGATTCCGCTGGTGCGCGCGCAGGAATTCACCACTTTCAAGGATGGACAGACGGTGATGTCGCTGCATGTATATCAGGGTGAACGTGAACTTGTCAGCGATTGCCGTTCTCTTGCCCGCTTCGATCTGCGTGGCATCCCGCCGATGGTGGCCGGTGCCGCCCGGGTACGCGTGACTTTCCAGGTCGATGCCGACGGCCTGCTGGAAGTGCAGGCCGAAGAAGTGGCCAGTGGTGTCAAAAGCAGCATTGTCGTCAAGCCGTCGTTTGGACTGGCCGAGCAGGACATTGCCGGCATGATTCAGTCCTACATGCACAGCGCTGCCGCGGACAAGGTCAGACGCAGCCTGCGCGAGAAGCAGGTAGAAGCCCAGCGGCATCTGGAGGCCTTGCGGGCTGCGCTCGCAGCCGATGGCGACAGCCTGCTTGATGCAGCAGAACGCCAGGATTTGCAGAACGCCATGCAGCACTTGGCCGCTGCCGCTACCGGCGAAGATGCGGCGCTGATAGAGCGCCTGACCGAACAGCTGAACAACCAAAGCCGTGATTTTGCCGCCCGCCGCATGGATGCCGGCATCAAGGCTGCACTGGCCGGACAACGGCTCGATGCCGTGGGAGATAACTTCTGATGGCCCGTATTGTCGTACTGCCGCATGCCACATTGTGTCCCGAAGGCGCTGTGATCGAAGCCGAACACGGCGAAAGCATCCTTGATGCTGCCTTGCGCAACGGTATCGAGATTGAACATGCTTGTGAAAAGTCCTGTGCCTGCACTACTTGCCACGTGCTCGTGCGGGAGGGGTTTGCTTCGCTGGAGCCGGCTGATGAGCTGGAAGAAGACCAGTTGGACAAGGCCTGGGGGCTGGAGCCGGATTCCCGCCTGAGCTGCCAGACCCTGGTGGAAGGAACCGACCTGGTGGTTGAACTGCCCCGGTATACCATCAACATGGTCAGCGAAAAGCGTTGATTTGACGCCAAAAAAGTCCGGTGGGGTACCTTTGCACAGCAAAGGCGAATACAATACGCGACCTGTTTTTCAGCCCCAAACCGGAGTTTCGCATGGCAGTTGAACGTACCCTTTCCATCATCAAGCCGGATGCCGTAGCCAAAAACGTCGTCGGTCAGATCATAAGCCGCTTCGAAGATGGCGGTCTGCGGGTTGTGGCAGTCAAGATGCTCCAAATGAATGACGACTCTGCCGGCGGTTTCTATGCCGAACACAAGGCGCGTCCGTTCTTCAAAGACCTCGTCGGATTCATGACCTCCGGTCCGGTCATCGTGCAGGTACTGGAAGGCGAGAACGCCATTGCCAAGAACCGTGATCTGATGGGCGCCACCAATCCGGCACAGGCCGCTCCGGGTACCATCCGTGCTGATTTTGCCAAGTCGATCGATGCCAACGCTGTGCACGGCTCTGACTCCGCCGCTTCGGCGCAGCGTGAGATTTCCTATTTCTTCAAGGCCGAGGAAATCTGTCCCAGACTGTTCTGAGACAACAGCCGGTCAGCCCGGCACACTGGTACCCCGCATGCCGCTCCTATTGACCAATCTGCTGGGAATGAACAAGCAGGCTCTTGAGGCTTTTCTTGCAAGTATCGGAGAAAAGCCTTTTCGCGCTGTGCAGCTGCTGAAATGGATACACCAGCATGGTGTGACAGACTTCGGTGCAATGAGCAACATCAGCAGGGATCTGCGCGAAAAGCTCAAGACCGTTGCTGAAATTCGCCCACCGCTCATCCGCGACACTTTTTCGGCACAGGACGGCTGCTACAAATGGATTGTTGAAGTTGAAAGCGGCAGTGGCGTGGAGATGGTCTACATCCCGGAAGCTGGCCGCGGTACGCTGTGCATCTCGTCGCAGGCAGGCTGCAGTCTCGACTGTACTTTCTGTGCAACCGGCAAGCAGGGCTTCAACAGCGATCTTACCGCCGCCGAAATCATCGGCCAGTTGTGGCTTGCCAACCATGCGCTTGGCGGCTTCGGCAATCCTTCTGCCGGCAATGGCCCGCGCCCCGTAACCAACGTGGTGATGATGGGCATGGGCGAGCCGCTGCTGAATTTTGACAACGTAGTGACGGCAGTCGGGTTGATGATGGACGACAACTGCTATGGATTGTCGAAGCGCCGCGTAACGATCTCCACGTCAGGCGTTGTCCCCGGCATCCGCAAATTGCGCGGCCTTACTGATGCATCGCTGGCGCTGTCACTGCACGCGCCAAACGACGAGCTGCGCGATCAGATCGTACCGATCAACCGCAAATATCCGATCAAGGAAGTCCTCGCCAGCGTGAACGACTACCTCGAATCGCTGCCTGACAACCGTGTGGTCACCATCGAGTACCTCCTGATCAGTGGGATCAACGATCATCGCCAGCATGCACGTGAACTGGCAGAGCTGCTGCGCTGGGTGCCGTGCAAAATCAACCTGATTCCGTTCAATCCCTTCGACGGATCTGATTACCAGCGCTCCAGTAACAACGCGATCAGCACGTTCCGCAAGCTGCTGCAGGAAGCGGGCTACACTGTGACGATACGCACGACACGCGGTGACGAAATCGGTGCCGCCTGTGGCCAGCTGGTAGGGCAGGTCGACGACAAAACCCGCCGCAATGCCCGTCACCTGGCACAACGGGCCAAGGCTGCCGATGAGGCGCTGTCGCAACCGGTGACTTTGGTATGAACGTGCAATGGAGGCGACAGCGAGATCAGCAGCGCAAGCGGCGGAACAGCGCAACAGGCACTGCAGGCAAGAAACTCACCTTGGTAGCCATGTTGTTGGCCGTCTTGCTGTTGCCGGGTTGCGTGACGGAAACCTCTGGCGGCTTCAACGCCAAACGTTCCGATGCCGATGCGCTGCGTGATTATCTGCAGTTGGCAACCGGTTACCTCGAACAGAACGACATTGCCAATTCCAAACGCCATCTTGCCAATGCCGCTGCCATTGATCCGGACAGCAGCGAAATCCACGCCATCTGGGGCCTGGTATATTCACGCGAAGGTGAAACAAGACTCTCTGACGAGAGCTTCCAGCGTGCGTTGCGGCTTGATGCATCCAACTCAAAGGCGCGCAACAATTACGCGGCATATTTGTTTGCCAACAGCCGCTTTGAAGAAGCCTATACCGAATTGTCACGCGTAGTCGAAGACACCGGCTACGAGGCGCGGTCGCAAGCCTTCGAAAACCTGGGACTTGCCGCCTTGCGGTTGAATCGTGTCGATGCCGCTGAAAATGCTTTCGGCCGTGCGCTGCAGCTGAATCCTAACCAGCTGCGCTCAAGCCTTGAACTTGTCACTCTCAATCTGGCAAAGAACAATGTGCAGCAGGCCGTTGTTTACTACCGGAACTATTTGACGCTGCAGCAGCTCTACACTATTCCCCACACGGCCCGCAGCCTGTGGGTGGGGATACAGCTGGAAGCCGCTCTGGGTAACCGCGGCAATGTTGAAGTCTACGGCCAGCAGCTTGAGGCCAATTTCGCTTCTGCCCCGGAATTCCAGCTCTACAAGCAACTACTGGATACACTCAAATGACGCCGACCAATAACGAGCAGCAGGAACCGCGCAAGGGGCCGCAGAGCGGCACGCCCGGTGCGTTGTTGCGCCAGGCGCGCGAGGCTGGCGGTCATACCCACGCGACCGTGGCGGATGCCTTGCACCTCACCGTGCACTACATCAAATCTCTGGAAAATGATGACTACAGCAAGTTGCCGGGGCTGATTTTTGTCAAAGGCTACATGCGCAGCTATGGGCGTTTCCTGAAGATCGATGTTGATAATCTGATGGCTTGCTACGACGCCCATATGGGGGCGCTGCCTGAAGTCAAAAGTCAGACCCTGGCCGGCAACTACACCCGCAAACGCAGCGACCAGGCCATTGGGTGGGCGGTAGCGGCTGCACTGGTTGTCTTGATGGGACTCGGTGCCGGCTGGTGGTTCTTTGGTCGGCAGGAACCGGCACTGGCGTCAACGCTGGTATCCCCACAGCCGGCTGTCGAACAGGCCAATCGCATTACGGCAGCAGCTCGCCTGAACACGGTTCCTGCCGCCAGCACTGCAGCACCCACGCAAACTTATGCCACGGCTTCCCCAGTCGTCGGCTCCAATACCAATAACACTCTACCCAATACCAGCGGCACAACCTTGCAGCCAGGCCAGATGAATGGGGCACAGAGCAGTGCCCAACAAGGCGAACCACTTGCAAGTACGGTTTTGCCCACATTGCCAACCGCTGATGTTGTAAGCGGCGCTGCCACCATACTGTCTGCTGCCGCAGGTCAGGACAGTGTGATTGTTGCAGTAGCCCCCGGGCCGGCAGTGGTCGACCCACTTACCCCAACCGCTGCAGCAACTCCTGCCGCCGGACTTGCGGCCAGTGTCGGTGCCCCCACCGTCACCCCGACGCCTGCGGGTGGTCGCCAGATCAATCTAATCGGTGCAGGTGCCGATCAAATGCAACTGACCTTCACCGGCAACAGCTGGGTGGAGATCGACGATGGGCGCAATGTGCGGCTCTATAATGAAATGCTTCTGGGCGGCGACGCGCTGCTGGTACAGGGGCAGGCGCCCTTCCATGTTCTGTTCGGGGATGGCCGTAATGTAACGGTGACATTCAACGCCAGCCCTATCGATATCGGCAGCAGTATCCGCAGCGACAGTACTTCCCGCATCACGCTGTCGAATCCGGTCACGATGACCGTACCGTTGGAAACAGCGGCTGATTCCTCTCCTACTGCGCCGGCTGCTACTGCAACCACCTCTACCACCTCAACCACCCCTCCAGAGGTCACCGGCAACGCCGGAGCAGTGCCCTGATGCGTATGCAATCGCCAATTGTGCGCCGCAAGTCCCGCCAGATCATGGTGGGCAAGGTGCCTGTGGGGGGCGATGCACCCATTGCGGTGCAAAGCATGACCAACACCGACACCTGCGATGTGGCAGCGACGCTTGACCAGATCCGCCGCCTTGAAGCAGTGGGCGCCGATATCGTGCGTGTGTCAGTACCCACAATGGATGCCGCCGAAGCCTTCAGGAAAATCCGCGCCGGCACTACGGTGCCCTTGGTAGCTGACATCCACTTCGACTACCGAATCGCCATGAAAGTGCTCGAATACGGCGTCGATTGCCTGCGTATCAATCCGGGCAACATCGGCCGCGACGAACGCATGCGCACCATCACCGAATCAGCGCGCGACAAAGGTGTGCCTATCCGCATTGGTGTCAACGCTGGTTCACTTGGCAAGGAACTGATGCGCAAGTACGGTGAACCCAACGCCGATGCCATGGTGGAAAGCGCACTGCACCACATCGACATTCTCGACTCCTACAATTTCCAGGATTTCAAAGTCAGCCTGAAAGCCTCCGAGGTATTCATGACAGTGGCTGCGTACCGCAAGCTGGCCACCCAGATCGAGCAACCCCTGCATCTCGGTATCACCGAAGCCGGTGGTTTGCGTTCCGGCACAGTGAAAAGTTCGGTAGGTCTCGGTCTGCTGTTGATGGACGGCATCGGCGACACCATTCGTATTTCGCTGGCGGCAGATCCGGTGGAAGAGATCAAGGTTGGTTTCGATATTCTCAAGAGCCTGGGTCTGCGCCACAAAGGCGTGAATCTTGTCGCCTGCCCGAGTTGCTCGCGGCAGAACTTCGACGTGATTGCCACCGTCAATGCGCTTGAATCGCGTCTTGAAGACATCACAACTCCTATCGACGTGTCGGTGGTGGGCTGCATCGTCAATGGTCCGGGTGAAGCCTATGTGTCTGATGTGGGGCTCACTGGCGCTACTCCGTTCAACATGGCGTACGAAAACGGTGTCACCAGCCACAAGATTGCCAACGAAGACCTGGTCGATGAACTGGAAAAAATGGTGCGCCGCAAAGTGGCGGAAAAGCAGGCTCTCGAAAAGCAGTTGTCTGAACCACAACCTGTGAAGCTGGTTGGGGAAGCGGGTTCAATCCTGTGAGCAAAAAGATACAAGCCATCCGCGGCATGAATGATGTGCTGCCGGCCGAATCTCCACGTTGGCAGTACTTCGAAAGTATTGCGCGTGAGCTACTGGCCGGCCATGGCTACCAGGAAATCCGTTTCCCGGTACTGGAGCAGACGCAACTGTTCAAGCGTTCAATCGGTGAAGTAACCGACATCGTCGAAAAAGAGATGTACACCTTTGAAGACCGCAACGGCGACAGCCTTACCTTGCGGCCCGAAGGCACCGCCTGTTGCGTGCGTGCAGCGGAGCAGGGCGGCCTCTTGTACAACCAGACGCAAAAGCTGTGGTACCTCGGCCAGATGTACCGCCACGAACGGCCACAGAAAGGCCGCTATCGCCAGTTCTGCCAGTTGGGTGTTGAAACCTTCGGCATGGAGGGCTCCGACGTGGAAGCCGAATTGCTGCTGATGTGTGCCGAACTCTGGCATCGGCTGGGTTTTGCCCAACACGTGCAACTGGAGCTCAACAACATCGGCAGTTCGGCTGATCGAGTAGCCTTTGGCAAGGCCTTGCATAACTTCCTGCTGCCGCTGAAAGACCAACTCGATGATGACAGCCAGCGCCGGCTCGACAGCAATGTGTTGCGTATCCTCGACAGCAAGGCCCCTGCTACGCGCGCACTGCTCACCAATGCGCCGACGCTTGCCGACTATGTCAACCAGCAGTCCAGAGACCAGTTCAACGAACTACTGCAGTTGCT
>Ga0255100_1000570_pt1 | contig 14792 bp, 13 predicted proteins | sample Colum_Colum_RepB_2_FD_188449 | JGI IMG/M metagenome (GOLD analysis project Ga0255100, IMG submission 188449) | Freshwater microbial communities from Columbia River, Oregon, United States - Colum_Colum_RepB_8d | ecosystem: Environmental > Aquatic > Freshwater > River | place: USA: Oregon...
AGCTATGTCGCCGGCCCTGCAGCAGCCACCGTCCTGAGCGATTTTGGTGCCCAGGTCATCAAGATCGAGCCACCCGAGGGCGATCCCTACCGCACTCTGGTGACCGATCAGACCTATCCCTACGATATGGACGGGCGCAACAAGGCAAGCCTTGTGCTCGATCTCAAAAAGCCCGAGGGCATGCAGGTCTTGCGACGCCTGTTGACTGACGCCGATGTGTTTCTCACCAACCTGCCGCTGCCGGCGCGCAAGCGCCTGGGCATTGATGACGAAACTCTGTGTGCGGCCTATCCGCGCCTGATCTATGCCTCGATGACGGCCTATGGCGAGACCGGTGCCGAGGCAGAAAAGACCGGGTTCGATGCAACCGCCTACTGGGCCCGCTCGGGTCTGTCGGATCTGGTCAAGGCCGATCCCGAGGCCGTGCCCACCCGATCGATCACCGGCATGGGGGATCATCCGAGTGCCATTGCGCTCTACGCCGGCATCATGACGGCGCTGCTCGTGCGCGAGCGCACCGGTCGAGGTCAGCGGGTGAGTTCCTCCTTGCTGGCCAATGGCCTGTGGGCCAATTCAGTCTTTGCCCAGGCCATGCTCAATGGCACGCCACCCCCCGATCGCCCTTCGCGCGACTTTGCGCCCAATCCGATCGCCAACATCTACCGCTGTGGCGATGGGCGGTGGATCAACATCACGGTGTTGAACGCGCGCCAGTTTCCGGCCCTGTGCGAAACCCTGGGTCGGCCCGAACTGATCCAGGATCCGCGTTTCGCAACGCATGAGGCCAGGCTCGCGAATAATGTGGCTCTGGTGAAGGTCATGGATGAGGCCCTGGCCAAGGCACCGCTGGCCGAGTGGCGCACGCGCCTCGATGCGGCCGGCATCACCTTCAGCCTCATCTCCAAACTCACCGATCTTCCCCAGGATCAGCAGTTGCGCGAGGCCGGTGTGGTGGTGCCCTATGCCGATGGGCAGGGCCTGACCGTGAGCAGTCCGTTTGAACTCTCGGCCAGCAGCAAGCGGGCGCCCGAGCATGCCGCCCGCCAGGCGGGGGAGCATTCGCAGCAGGTTCTGCGTGCGGCGGGCTATACCGATGCCGAGATCGCAGCGCTGGAAGCGGCGGGCGTCACGCGACAGGCCTGACCCCCATCGAGCGACCCGACGCAGGCCGACCCGACGCAGACCGACAGCAAAGCCCGGAGACATTCCCCATGTTCGACACCCCCATGATCCTGAGCGGCCCGCTGCGCGCCCCGCGCCAGATGCTGCAACACCAGGAATACGATGGCCATGCGTCGCTGCATGACGATCACATGGCCCAGGATCTCGGCTTCAAGGGTGCCCCGATCGAGGGCCCCACGCATTTCAGTCAGTTCGATCCACTGCTCGAGCGGCTGTGGGGCAGAGCCTGGTTCGAGCGGGGTTGCATCTCCTCGCACTATCTCAACATGGTGGTTGAAGGCGAGCAGGTGCGCGCCTTTGTGCAGATGCCTCCAGCGGGTGCCTCTCGTACCCGGATCTGGGCCGAGAAGGCCGACGGCACGCCGGTGCTTGAGGCCAGCGCCAGCATCGGACCCGATCATGGCATCACGCTGCTTGAGGAGCGCATGGCGCGCCTGAAGCCCCACGGCACACTGGTGATCCTGCGCGATCTCAAGGTTGGGCAAAAAGGGCTGCAGGACGAACCCGTGAAGATGGGGCCCGAGCAGCACATGGGCGCGCTCTACCCGTTCAGCCTGAAAGACAAACTCGCCTGTATCACCGAGAACTCGCCCTGGTACAGCGATGCAGCCGCCTCACCCTGGGGTCGGTCCATCATTCCCTTCGAGATGGTGAGTGTGCTGGTCAACTCCAGCAGCCGCAAGGCGGGTTTCGGCGTGAAGGGCCCGGCGATCGGACTCTTTGCCGATCTGCAGGTCAGGATGATTGACGGGCCGCTCTTTGTGGATGAGCCTTACCTGGTCCGCCGCGAAATCGTGGCGCTTTCGGACAGTCGTCGTACCGAGTCCTACTGGGTACTGAGCCGGGTGTTTGACGCGAGCGGAACGCACCTGAAGGCCGAGATGCTGCTCAACAGTGCCACGCTCAAGCACTCCTATGAGCCGTATGCCGAAGAACTGGCGGCACTGACCCAGGGCTCGTGACCCAAGGCGCAACGATGTCAGGGCCCTGACAGGGCACAGCGCACACGGCAACGCCCTCGAGCGGCGGCCAGCGTGGGGGTGTTGGTCGCTCGGTCCAATCACTCGCGCCAGAACGGGTTGCTCCAGGCCCGCTTGCCCTGCGCATCGAGAATGGTGATGCGCATGAAGCCCTGCTTGCCGAGCTTGTAAGCCGGCAGTCTGGCCTGGGTGAGGTTGTGTCCCAGGACATGCACCTCGCGCGAGCCTCGCCCCTGCAGATAGATGCCCACGGCGGGTGAGCACTCCACCACGACCTCGTCGCCATCAAAGTGAATGCCGTGCAGCTCCGCCCCGGTGGAGCTGTAGTAATGCCCGGCCTTGAGGGCAGCCAGTAGCGCCTGCGGGCTGCGCTCGGTTGCGCGAACCATGGTCCAGGCGCCAAACGCATCGTCGAGTTCGAAGTGCGCGTCGTCACACGCCAGTGCATTCAGCCGGTGACCCAGGGCGAGCATCTGATCAAACAGCACGGTGCCGTCGCCCCGGTCGGTCTTGACGGCCGAGGTGTGGTTATAAACCTCGATGGCGTGCGCGGCCTCGATGCTGCGCGCATCATCCAGACCCAGCGAGTACCAGGCTGGATGAACGATCGTGACGTAGGCCCCAGCTTCTGCACAGCGGGCAGCAATTTCGGGGGCGGTTTCGCCCTCGCGGGGTGGCGCAAAGTCCAGCGGCAGGCCATTGGCCAGCAGGTGCCATTTCTCGCCCAGGCCGGTCGCAGGCACATGCATTTCAGCCCCCAGAATGGTCGTGAACGAATCCGTTCGGAATGCACGTGTGTCGGTGACCGGATAATCGTAGACCGGTAGAAAGTGGTCTGACAGACACAGGAAATCGTAGCCCCGTTCGCGGTAGCGACGGCAAACCTCGTCGGCGGGTAACTGACCATCGGAGGTATTGCTGTGGGTATGCAGATTGCCCTTGTAGAACTGGCCGGGCTGCTCAAAGGGATTGCTGGTCATGACAAAACTCCAGAGGAATGCGGGCTGAGCGGATCTTGAAGTCAGGCCAAACGCCAGACCTCATCGAAGCGAATCGACCAGATCTGGGGATGGTAGTTGAGCCCCTGAACCGATTTGCGGCGAGCCAGGATGGAATCTCCCCCCGCCGGCAGAATCGCAGGAACCTCCTCCTGCAGGATGCGCTGCATCTCGTGATAGGTGCGCTTTCGAAGGGTGTCGTCGCGGGTCACCATGGCCTGGCGATACAAGGCCATGTATCGGTCGTGCTCCGGGCCGCGCCAATGGCCGCTTTCGACAAACGCGCCCCGCATGCGGTTGAGCGAAATGCCGGGGTTGCGAGACCCCACCGCCGTCATGGCGAACTTGTGGAACTTGCCCTTGCTCAGGTCGTTGTCGCCCGTCCTGAAAGCGGCATAGCCATCGGCCGGTCGTTCCTCGATCGGCAGGTTGATGCCGGCTTCGCGCACCGTTTGCTGCAGCACCTGAAAATAGATCGGTACTTCTGGCAACTGAGGACTGAAGTACAGCGTGGGCAGGGTGATGCCGTTCGGATAGCCGGCCTCGGCCAGAAGTCGTTTGGCCTGGGCCACATCCCGTCGGGCGGGGCGGTACAGAAACGCAGGATCGGTCGAGACCAGATGGCTGTCGTTACCGACCCAGCCGTAGCGACCACCGTAGGCAATGCGCACGATGGCTTCGCGGTCGATGGCCAGCGCAAAGGCCTGCCGCACCCGCTTGTCTTCGAAGGGTGAACCCGGGTGCTTGGGCAGTTGAATCACGAAGTGATAGCTGCCACGCCCAATGGAAAAATCAAGATCTGGATCGCGTTGCAACTGTCGCAGACCGCGCGCATCGATGGTGAGCACGGCATCGAACTGCCGTGCCCGCAGGCCATTGAGTGCCGCTTCCTGTTGCCCTTCGCGATTGTGAATCTCGAGTCGATTCAGATACGGAAAGCCTTTGCGCCAGTACTGTTCGTGCCGCTCGAAGGTGGCTGAACGATTGGGATCGGCCGCAACGAACTTGAAGGGCCCCGTACCGATCCCGTTGAGTCCGATTCGCTCAGGCGTATCGGCCTGCATGATGCAGTGCTGGTATTCGGCCAGGATGTAGGGAAACTCGGAGTTGCCTTCCCTCAGGTGGAACCGGATTCGATATTTGCCCAGTCCCTCAACGCGCTGAATCTGGCTGGCGAACGCGGCACCCTTCTGATGGGCCTCAAACGAGGCGACCCATCGGCGCTGGTCATCTCGCGACCATCGTGAAAGAGCACGCCCTCACGAATCGCGACATCCCAGACATTGAGCTTGTCGTCGGTTGCGACCACCTCGCGGGCTAGTTCGGGCTCCCACTCGAGCTTCTCGTTGACCCAGGTCAGACAGTTGTAGGCCACCCGGGTGCTCAGATCGACAAAAAAGTAGGGATGTCGGGCATTGGTGGCATCGGCCGTGCGCCGGTTGGCTGAGCATTGCGCCACTTTGAGCGTGCCTCCGCGCACCGGTGTCGGGGCTGCTGAGGCCGTCGCGGCGGGCAGGGTGGCTGCCACCGCGAGGCTGGCCGTTGCGAGGGTGAACTCCCGGCGATCGGGTTGCAGTGTCGAGTTCATGGCAAAAAGGTGGGGGTGGTTGAGTCGGTGGTTGTTGGGCTCTGCAATGCGCGGCTCGCGGACGTTGCGGACGCGAGGAGCAGCTGCGTGTAGTCCGATCGAGGGCGAGCGAACACCTCGTCAGTGCGCCCCTGCTCGTGGATCAGGCCGTCCTTCAGAACGATGACGCGCTGGGCCATGCGCCACACCACGCCCAGATCGTGCGTGATCACCAGCAGGGCCAGATCACGGCGCTTCTGAATCGAAATCAGGCGTTCGATCACCTGGCTCTGCACGGTGGCGTCCAGGGCCGAGGTGAACTCATCGCAGATGATGAGTTCGGGCTCAGCCGCCAGAGCCCTGGCTATGGCGACCCGCTGCTGTTGTCCGCCGGAGAGCTGTCGAGGAAATCGCTGCAGATACTCGGCATTCAGACCCAGTTCTTCGAGGAGCATCTGGGCCTGGGTCCAGGCTTGCTGCTTGGAGCGTCCAAAAAAGACCTGCGCGGGGCGAGCGATGGCAGTGCCCACCCGCTGCCTGGGATTCAGCGACGACAAGGGGTCCTGGAAAATCATCTGGATCGAACGTCGCTGGTTCTGACTGCGACGCTGGATCTCGCCTGCGAGGCTCTGACCCTTGAAGCGCAGGCGGCCTTCGGTAGGGTTCAAAAGTCCCGCCAGCACACTACCCAGGGTGGTCTTGCCTGAGCCCGACTCGCCAATGACACCCACGACCTCGCCAGGGAAAAGCGTCAGATCGATGCCTTGCAAGGCCGCTGTACCCGAGACCCTGCGCCAGGGCAACCAGCCACCTGATGAATAGCGATAGCCGAGGGATCGCACCTCGAGCAGCGGCGTTTCAAGTCGAGCCTCATGCGGGCTGGCGCGCGTGACACCCAGGTGCAGGACGGAATCGACGAGTGTGCGGGCATAGGGCGTGGCCGGCTTTTTGAAGACCGAAGCGGTGCGACCCTGCTCGACGCAGTGACCGGCCTGCATGACCAGCACGTCATCGCACATCTGTGCCACGACATTGAGATCATGCGTGACCAGGATCAGCCCGAGGCCCATCGAATCACGCAGCTGGCGAATGAGCCCCAGAACCTGAACCTCGGTGGATTTGTCCAGTGCGGTGGTCGGCTCATCCAGAACCAGCAGTCCCGGCTGGCAGGCGAGGGCGCAGGCGATCACCATGCGCTGACGTTGTCCACCCGACAACTGGTGCGGATAGCGCTCGAACAGCCGTTCGGGTTCGGGTAACTGGGTTTGCGCCATCAACTCCAGCGCACGGGTTCTGGCTTGCGCTGCCGTCAGGCGGGCCCGGGTCTGGAGGATCTCGACCAGTTGTGCGCCGACCTTGAGGTGTGGCGTCAGAGACGACAGCGGGTTTTGCGGTACGAAGGCGACATCGATCCCGCGCAGGCGCCTGAGGCTCTCCGGGTCACGCTCGTTGAGCAGGTCGCCCCGGATGCGCACCTCCCCGCGAATGCGCTGACCGGCACCCCGGTAGTGGCCGAGCAGCGCACGGGCGAGGGTACTTTTACCGCTGCCGCTCTCGCCAACGATGCCCAGGGCGTGTCCGGCCTGCAGATCAAAGTCGATGGCATCAACCGCAATCTGGAGTTGACCCACAGCATCCCGATACCCGATGGTGAGATCGCGAACCTGAAGCAGGGGGGCTGCAGCGCTGCCCTGCGAGTGAGCCGCCATGCGGTCTGCAGGTTCAATCACCACGCCGTTCGGGTGACCGGAGTTATCCATGAGCACCCCCGCGTGCGGCATCAAGACCCCAGGCATCGGCAATGCCCTCGGTGGCGAAGTTGACACCAATCACCAGCGTCGAGATACAGACGGCCGGGATGAGGATGAGCCAGGGCTCCGAGTGAATGGCTGCGAGGCCCGCGTGAATCATCAAGCCCCAGTCGGGCGTGGGTGGGGACAGGCCCAGCCCGAGAAAGGACAACGCACTGACCAGCAGCAGAGCGCTCGAACTGCGCAGGGCAAATTCCACCAGCAGCAGATCGATGACATTGGGGAGCAGTTCGCGAACGATCACGCTCGAAGCCGATTCGCCCCTCAGTTGCGCAGCTCGCACATAGCCCAGGTTCATCAGCTGCAAGCCTGCGGCACGAACCGTCCGGATCGCGCCCATCATCTTGATGATGGCGATCACGGCGATCAGAACCCCCAGCGACTGCCCGAAGCCTGTGACAAACAGGGAGACAAACAGAATGGATGGAATGGCCAGCTTGAGCTCGACCAGACGACACACCAGATCATCGATCGCACCGCCGTGGTACGCCGCCGACAAGCCGATCAAGGCACCACCAACCGCCGCAATCACCCCGGCACTGAAGGCCACCAGGATGGCCACGCGTCCCCCCATGAAGACCCGAGACAGAAAATCCCTGCCCAGCTCGTCGGTACCGAACAAAAATTCTTCGTTCGGCGGCTCGAGTGCGGCGCCCACCAGGGCGGTGGGATCGTAGGGAATCCACAGTGGCGCAGTCAGTGCGGCGATCAGATGAGCCAGAACCAGGCCGATCCCGATCAGTGCGAGAGGCTTGCGCAGCAGTAACCGGGGGTGCGAGTTCATTGGGACCGGGCCCGTGGGTCAAGGGCGAGTACGGCCAGATCGGCGGCCAGGTTGAGCGTGACCACGATCACGGCGCAGGCCAGCGCAATGGCCTGGACCACGTGCACCTCACGTCGGACGACCCCTCGAACCAGTTCCTGCCCCAGTCCTGGAATCGAAAACACCAGCTCGACCACCACGAGACCGGAGACCAGGGCTGCGGCATACAGCGCCATCGCCGTCAGGCAGGGAATGACGGCGCTGGGAAGCGCGTGCCGGAAGACCACCCGCCATGGCGGCACGCCCGTCATTCGCAAACGCTCGATGTTGTCGGCGCTGAGCGCTTCGATCATGCCCACGCGAAGAATCCTGCTCAGGTAGGCCACCGATCCGATGACGATGGTCGCAACCGGCAAGGCACTGACCTTGAGCAACTCGAGCACGGGCGCTCGCGTATCCACGGTGATTGTCGCGGAAAACCAGGGCAGGGCCACGGCAAACCCAAGCACCAGCAGCGTGCCGATCACAAACTCCGGGATCGAGTAACCCACGATCGTCGCTGTGGCGAGGACATGATCCGTCGGAGTCCGATGCCAGCATGCGCCGATAATCCCGACCAGAATGGCCAGGGGGAAGGCAATGGCGATGACCAGCAGGGCCAACGCCAGCGAGTTGCGCATTGGGTAGGCAATGATGTCTGCAACGGGCGTCTTGGAAATCAGCGTTCGACCAAAGTCGCCTTGCACTGCGTTCAACAGAAAAGAGCCCAGACGTTCGAGCGCGGGGCGGTCGAGCCCGAGATCGCGCTTCATCTGGGCCAGGCGTTCGGGCGGGATGCTGGCGATTTCGTCTGACGACAGAATCACGTCGAGCGCATCGCCCGGCATGATCTCGGTCGCAGCGAAGATGAATACCGCCAGCGCCAGCAGGGTGGCCAGCGAGAGGCTCAGTCGGCGAGCAATGACGCTCAGCATGAACTGCGGGCCATGACGGTTGAGTGCGTGTCCGCTGGAATGAAATCAGGCCCGCCAGACGCCATCCCAGCGGATGGACCAATGCTGGGGATGGTTGGACAGCCCCTTGATGTTTGAACGCTTGATCAGCAGGTTGTTACGACCGGCCGGGAGCAGGGCGGGCACTTCCTCGTGAAGAATGCCCTGCATCTGCGCATAGAGGGCTTTGCGACGGCTGGCATCGCGAGTGACCATCGCCTGGCTGTACAGCTGCATGTACTGATCGGCCGCCGGCCCGCTCCAGTAGCCGCTTTCGTTGTTGAGCGGGCGCATGCGAAACAGGCTGATCCCGGGGTTGCGAGGGCCCACGGCCGTGTAGGCGAACTTGTGGTGGTTGCCCTTGGTGACATCAGGATCACCCTGGCGAAACTTCTGGTACCCATCGCTCGGACGCTCCTCGATGGGTAGGACGATGCCGGCGTCCTTGACGGTCTGTTGCATCACCTGAAAGTAACGCGCCATTTCGGGCCACTGCGGCGCGTAGTAAAGGGTGGGCAGTGTGATGCCGTTCGGATGCCCGGCCTCAGCCAGCAGCTTTTTGGCTCGTGCGACGTCTCGCTTGATGGGTCGCGCGACAAAGCTGGGGTCTGCTGCCACCAGGTGGCTGTCGTTTCCAACCCAGCCCGCCGTGCGGCCGTACACGATCCGCACAATGGCTTCGCGATCGATGGATAACGCGAGTGCCTGACGGATGCGCTTGTCGTTGAATGGAGATCCCGCGTGCTTGGGCAGAATGATGACCGCGTGATCGCCGCTGCTTGCGCCCACGATGTCGGTTTCGGCTTCCTTCTCCAGCTGGCGCACCAGCCGTGGGTCGATATTGAGCACGGCATCAAACTGTCGGGCACGGTATCCGTTGATGGCCGCCTCCATCTGGCCCTCGCGGTTCACGATTTCAAGCCGCTCCAGAAAGGGGCCATCACGCCAGTACCTGTCGTTGCGCTCAAGCACCATGCGCCGCTGGGGGTCGACCGACACGATGCGAAACGGTCCGGTTCCAACCCCCGACAGCCCGATGCGATCGAGGTTCGCTTCGGCAGGCATGATCATGGTGTCGTATTCAGCCACCACGTAGGGGAACTCGGCGTTCCCCTGCTTGAGCCGAAAGACCACCTTGTACTTGCCCGCGGCGGTCACGTCGGCGATTTGTGCCGATGCCCAGTGCCGGGCCTTGTGGAGCATGAAAGAAGAAACAACATCGCTCGATGTCATCTCGCGCCCGTCATGGAAGCGAACGCCTTCATGCAACACGAACTCCCAGGTATCGAGACGATCGTCAGTGGCGCCCCAGGCCTTGGCCAGTTCGCCCTGCAGTTGCAGATTTTCATCGACCCAGAGCAGCGAGTTGTATGCGCATCGCGTGATCAGGTCGATCATGAAGTAAGGATGCTTGCTGTTGCTGATGTCGCCGCCCCTGCGGTTGGACGAACAGTTGGCATACACGAGCGAGCCGCCCTTGCGTGGCGCAGTCTGGGCCTGCGCCAGGAGCGGGAACACCGCTGACAGCCCTGCAGCGGACAACCCCTGTGCGGAGCAGGTGACAAAATCGCGGCGATTGAGCGTCATGGATTCACTGCCTTCAGAGGGGTTTCAGACAGGTCTGTGCAAGACCCAGAAAATGCTCAAGCGATGGGGTTGGGGTGCCCGCCTTTTTGCCGATGTCATCCCAGCGCCTGAGCCGGATGGCTTCCTCGGCATGGGGGAGTTGAAGAAAAGCATCGGCTTGTTCTTCAGTGAACGGGCCGCCCTGAATCTCCAGGGTTCGCTTCGAAAGCGCCGACAGACTGTCCCAGTAGCCGCGCACCCGGGCACACAGATAGCGTTTGGCTTCGACATGCAGCTTCACCGGGTCTGCCACCTCGGCGCCGAACCAGCGGCCCAGGTACTTGGCGCCCAGCAACTCGTGGCAATCATCCGTGCCGGTCTGTACGGCGGCGGCCGCGTCCTTGTGCAGCATGTGGCCGATGTCGTGCAGGACGGCTGCAACGACGAGACTGGCAGGTGCGTTTTCGGCCTCGGCCAATGCTCCGCATTGCAGGGCATGCTCGATCTGGTTGACGGTCTCGCCGTAGGCGAGTTGACCCTTCAGATCAAACATGCGGGCGATCTCGAGCAGGGCGGGGTGGGAGGTCATGGGGTCTGAGTGCATCGGAGTGCTTGGGTTGAACGTCGTCGCCTGAGCATGTCACAAGATTGAAATAAGTAATAACGAATGTATTCCGTTATAAAAGACTTATGTGACGGATCAGTGAACGCCCCGGTGTTGCAGGGGCTTGTTTAACGCTTGGAGATCCGCTGCTTGCCAGCTGGATGCCGGCCCGCAACAGGCTTTTGCACCCAATGCTTCAGATGTTCAAGCAGCGAGTGCACCGCTGGAATGCCTTCAGACTCCGGCAGCGCGACGGCAAAGACGCCGGGCTGTTGCGGGACGTCCTCCAGCGGCACGAGTGCAAAACGGGGGTCCTGACCGTTTTCGTGATCGAAGAGCATTCCTGCACCGAGCCCTGCGGCAACCGCTTCCTTCATCGCTTCACGGTTGCCAATCTCGATCCACTGATGCGGCGTCACTCCGGCTCGGGCCAGAGTCTCCTCAAAGAGGGCCCGAGTCTGAGAGCCTGGCTCGCGTGCGATGACACGCAGGGGCGCCAGAGCACGGGGCGGCAAGGACCGGCTGTTCGCCAGCGGGTCGTCCGAGCGCAGGCAGATCGCCAGCCGGGGGCTTGCAATCCTCAGGCACATCAGATGGGCCGGCGGTTGCAGCAGGGTCATGATCGCGACATCGACCTTGCAGCGCGTGACATCGTCCAGCAGCGTGCCGGTGTTGCCCATCATCATGTTCAGATGGATGTCGGGCTCTGCCTCGCGAAAGCGCGCAAGCAGGGGCATCGCCAGATGTGGCGTGGAGATCCCCACATTGAGGCGCCCTGCAGCCGATTGCAGATCAATCAGGGCGCTTTCGAACTCATCCACCCGGGCCAGAATCAATCGGGCACGCACGAACACATCAGTGCCGGCCTGGGTCAGACTGAAATCCGGCTTGCGGTGACACAGCAGAACCCCGCAGGCCCGCTCCAGGGCGGCTAGCTGAATGGACACACTGGGCTGGGTGACGCCCAGAAGCCGCGCCGCCCCTGAAAGCCCCTGGGCCTGGACAACCGCAACAAAGGTTCGCAGCCCCGAGAGCGTGATGCCGCGGTCGAGCCGTGGTGTCCGGCGCGATTCGGTTGGGCTCCTTGAATCGCCCGAGGCCGCTCGACGGCCCTCGCGGGCAGCCCGCGGGACTTGGCTCAACGACCCTTCCAGTTGGGCTTGCGCTTCTCGGCAAAGGCCTTGGGCCCTTCGATGAAGTCTTCACTCGAGCGCAGCTTGAGCACCGACTCATAGGTGGCTTCCATTGATTCCTGCAGGGATCCCATGCTCAGGCTGCGGTAGACCACGTCCTTGCTGGCCCGGATCGACAGGGGTGAGCATTCCAGGATCTGATGCGCCCAGGCAAGCGTGCGCTCCATCAGCTTGTCGTGGGCCGTAACTTCATTGACAAAGCCCAGCTCGAACCCCTCTTTGGCGCCCACATGGCGGCCGGTGAGAATCATGCCGAGCGCCCGCTTGGCGCCGATCTGGCGGGGCAGGCGATTGAGTCCGCCTGCCAGTGCAGCCAGCCCCACCTTGGGCTCGGGCAGGGCAAAGGTGGCCTGCTCGGAGGCGATGATGAGGTCACAGGCCAGTGCGGTTTCAAAGCCGCCGCCCATGGCCACGCCATTGACGGCGGCCAGCACCGGCTTGGTGAGATCAAAACGGGAGGTCAGGCCATTGAAGCCCTTGGGCATGGGCGGGCGGGCGCCTCCCTCGGCTTGATAACGCAGATCGTTGCCGGCACAGAAGCCGCGACCTTCACCGGTGATGATGGCCACCCAGAGGTCGTCGTCGGCCGCGAATTCATCGAACACACGGGCGAGCTCGAGATTTCCCGGGGGGTGCATGGCATTGAGCCGCTCGGGGCGGTTCAGACGCACGGTCAGGATGTGGTCCTTTTTTTCGAGCTTGCAGAATTCGGTTGTCATGGCGGTCTCCTTGGAATGAGTGCGCAGGATCGATGTCCTGTCGCAACTGGGTTGAAGCCTTGTGGTTCAATGCCACTGACATCATAAACGCGCTGCTGGTTGGCCTGCCTCGGCGAGTCCGAATCGGGCGCGACCCAAGAACACCCGAGCAAGACCGCACACGGTCTGGCGAGACCGGGCGACCCACAACGAGACGAGGAGACTTTGATGATTGAACATCACATCGACATTGCCACCCGCGATGGGCAGATGCCCACCTTTGTCGTGTATCCGGACGAAGGCGGGCCTCATCCGGTGGTGCTCTTTTACATGGACGCGCCGGGCAAGCGCGAAGAACTGCACGACATGGCCCGTCGGATCGCCTCGGTGGGCTATCTGGTGGTGCTGCCCAACCTCTACTACCGCCGGGTGCGTGAATATGAACTGCCGGCACGCGATGAAGCCAGCATGAAGGTGATGTTCGAACACATGGCGAGCCTCACCAACGCCATGATTGCGTCCGACACCGATGCCCTCATGGCCTATGTCGATGCGCAGCCCGCGGCCCGCAAGGATCGTGTGGGTGCTGTGGGTTACTGCATGAGTGGCCCGTTTGTGGTCACAGCAGCCGCGCATGAACCTCGCCTGCGCTGCATTGCCTCGATCTACGGCGCCAACATGGTGACCGACAAACCCGATTCGCCCCATCGCGTGCTGGATCGGGTCAAGTGCGAGACCTACATCGCCTGCGCCGAAATCGATCGATGGGCACCCCCCGAGACGGTCGCCACGCTGCAGGCGGCGCTCGAGACGGCCCGTGTGAACTACCGGCTCGAGTGGTATCCCGGCGCCCATCACGGCTTTGCCTTCCCGTTGCGCGCGGGCATTTACGACAAGCCCAGCGCGGAGCGGCACTGGGTCAGGCTGTTTGATCTGTTCAGACGCAATCTGCAAAGCTGAGTGCAGGGCATCCGCGGCCTGAACGCAGGGCGTCTGCTGCGCTGCATCTTGACGCCGGTTCCTTGCGCTGTCAGTGTCCGTCATCAGTCAGCAGAATCATTGCAAGGGTGTTGGCCTGCAGCGAGTCTCTGAGCAGTCAGGTCAGTGCAGCACGATTCAGGTCTCAGGCAGCCGCCTGTCGACCCCACAAAACGATACAGGGAGACAAACTCATGGGGCCGGTCATCGTCCGACGGCTGCTTGTGTCCATCCCGGCCCTGGCCGGGGTGCTGTTCCTGTGCTTCTGTCTGCTGCAGGTCGTGCCCAGCGACCCGGCGCGCATCATTGCGGGCCCCGATGCCAAGCCCGAGGAAGTGGCGGCCGTGCGCGCCGAACTCGGCCTGGATCGACCGATCCTGGTGCAGTTTGGCGATTACATCGGTCGCGTGCTCCGGCTGGATCTGGGTCGATCCATCATCTCCAACAAACCGGTCAGCGAAGAGCTTGAAGAAACCATCGGGCCCACGGTCGAGTTGATGGTGGGTTCCATGGTCATGGCCGTGCCCATCGGTTTATTGCTGGGCACGGTGGCTGCAGTGCGCCGGGGTCGCGCCGCCGACCGCATCATCATGGCCATCTCGGTGGCCGGCGTATCGATGCCGGTGTTTTTCATCGGCCTGCTGCTGATTCAGTATGTGGGCTTCAAGTGGGACATGCTGCCCTTTACCGGACGAACCGGTGCCGTCTGGGCGGGCGGTCTGCCAAGCCTCATCCTGCCTGCGCTCACGCTTGGCTCGGTGCTCATCGGCCCGATCGCGCGCATCACCCGAACGGCGGTGCTGGAGGTGCTGGGCGCAGATTTTGTACGCACCGCACGCGCCAAGGGATTGCGCGAGTCGGTGGTCATCGTGCATCACGCCCTGCGCAACGCGCTCATTCCGGTCGTCACCCTGATCGGTCTGCAGGCCGCCTTTTTGCTGGGCGGTGCAGTGGTGACCGAGACCATGTTCTCGTGGCCCGGGGTGGGGCGTCTGGCCGTGGGCGCCATCATCTCCAGTGATTTCCCGGTGGCTCAGGGCGCGATCATGATTCTTGCGCTCGCCTTTCTCTTCATCAATCTGATCGTGGACGTGCTTTACGTCTATCTCGATCCCAGGGTGCAACGGACATGAGTGCAAGCGCCCCCCCATCTTCGGTCGCTGGAGCCGCAGGGACGGCAGCCTCTGCATCCAGCGGTCTGATGCGTCGCGATGGCGTCATCGCCCGCCTGGCTCGGGATCGCATCGCCGCGGTGGCCGCGATCGTGCTTGCCCTCATCTGCATCGCAGCGGTGTTTGCTCCCCTGATCGCACCCTACGATCCCTACTTCACGGATCTGAGCAAGTCCATGGCGCCGCCCAGCGCGGAGCACTGGTTTGGCACCGACAACACCGGCCGGGACATTCTCAGCCGGGTGCTCTATGGGGCGCGCAATACCCTGGCCATGGGGCTGGCGGGTG
>Ga0255100_1000574_pt1 | contig 14750 bp, 13 predicted proteins | sample Colum_Colum_RepB_2_FD_188449 | JGI IMG/M metagenome (GOLD analysis project Ga0255100, IMG submission 188449) | Freshwater microbial communities from Columbia River, Oregon, United States - Colum_Colum_RepB_8d | ecosystem: Environmental > Aquatic > Freshwater > River | place: USA: Oregon...
ACCGCAACATGCCTGCAGTTGCACAAAAACGCGAACCAATCGGCCAAGTTGATGCCTGCTATATGCCCCGCGATTCGCACACCACAGGCGATATCCTTGTCCATGAAATGGCATATGGAAACAACAATGAACTTTGGGTTGTGAATACACGTTTTTCATGCTTGTGTACCCTGGATAATATCAACAGCTTTGTACCCCGTTGGAAACCACGCTTCATCACCGGGTATTCCCCTAATGATCGTTGCCATCTTAATGGCATGGGAATGGTTGATGGCAAGCCGAAATATGTAACCGCCCTTGGCGAGACTAACACCCCCACGGGATGGCGAGCCAACAAAAAAGATGGCGGCATTTTGATGGATGTGCCCAGTGGCGAAATCATCACGCGCAATCTTTCCATGCCCCACTCGCCCCGCTGGCACAACGGGCAACTCTGGGTACTCGAATCTGGAAAAGGTACTCTCTCTATTGTAGATCTTAAAACTGGAAGACATGAGGCTATCGCAACTGTTCCTGGCTTTACCCGGGGCCTAGACTTTTTTGGCCCTCTTGCTTTCATCGGCTTATCTCAAGTGAGGGAAACCGCTGTATTCAGTGGCATACCGATCACCGAGCAAAACATTGAACGCAATAGTGGAGTTTGGGTTGTTAATATCCAAACAGGGCAGGTTGTTGCATTTGTGAAGTTTGAAGACGCACTGCAGGAAATCTTTGCTGTGCAGATTCTTCAAGGCATCATCAGCCCAGACCTCGTAAATGATGAACTTGAAATGATGCATAGCTCTTACGAATTGCCCGATGAAGCTATGAAGTTTGTGGAAATACCCAAGCCTGAACCTGAAGCAAAAGAAGAGAAGCCCAAACCCTAAGTACTGATACAAAACCAATAAAGAAAGCCCGGGAAGAATCTTTTCTCCCCGGGCTTTCTAGTTATCTTTAACCTTTAAGGCTTACTTCTTCTTCTTGCCATTATCAATGTAAGCCTGTTCGCGCTTCACAATTTCTTCTGCAATCTTGACGGGAGTTACAGGAGTCTTGTCAAGCTGATCGGAATCTTTCAATTCACGAAGCTTTAAACTGCGGAACCAAACTGGATCGCCATGATCTTGGATTTGGAAGTTTGCACCGCGAGCATCGAGGTTTGCACCACGAACTTTCAGCAATTCAACTTCCCAAGCATACTTAGCGTCTTTGTAATCAAAATCAATTACCTTAACACCATTAAGCCAGTGTTGAATTACAGAGCCTTTGCAAACAATACGGCCTGTGTTCCACTCGCCCACAGGATTGGTGGCATCCTTAGAGGGAGGCATGCAGTAATAAAGAGATGCAGCACTGGTGCGGGGGTTTTTTCCATCGTTATGAACCTTGTTGTCAAGGATCTGATATTCATACTGGCCTGGGCGATAATAGATACCACTATTGCTACCCTTGCCTACCTTCCATTCGAAACGCAATTCGAAATTGTCAGGAACTTTCTTGGCGTTGTAGGTGATGCCACCACCTTTGTCCTTGCGCGCAATTGCACCTTCTTCAACAATCCAGTTGCCTTTATTTTCCCAACCTTGATAATCTTTGCCATTAAAGATTAACTCAAAGCCAAGCGACTTTTCTTCGCTACTAAGGGTGTTGATTGCTGCATCTTCCTTAAGAGAAGTCAATTTACCAACGGGCAATCTTTTAGCACCCTTATTAGCAGGATCAGTTCCCGCAGGTGCAGCCATTGGTGGTTCCTGAGTGGGCGAAGTCGTTTTTACATTAGTAGAGGTAGAGGTGCGACGATTGAAGATTTTTTTAAGCAAACCGTTTTCGCGCTCAACTGTCTGACCAACCGATACTGCACCAAGAGTGGTACCCAATGCCAACACAAACAGAATCGATTTAATTTTCATGATTGTTCTAACTCTTTCTTAGTTACTTGGAAACATAGGAATCAAAAACACGAACACTTTTCCACAAAGATTTATTCTTATCGATGAATTCAAGATGTCGTGGCGCATCCTGATATTTATCCTGACTTGCTTTGTCATTAAAAACAATATGCAAAGCAACATCAAAGTTTAAATCGTTAACTGGGCGTTTCAAATCTTCCGCCAATACCCCTGCACTATAAAACACTTCGCCAGGATGGCCTTTCAAATACTTATGGCAGGCTTCTACTAAAGTCTTTTTATTTTCAGCGGTTGCATCCTTCAAAGAGAAGAATACATCATGTGAAACCATTAAAGGTTTATCGGCCGCTGCATCGGTTTTTCCGGTTAAACCAACACTGTTCATACCAATGGCCAAGCCAAAAAAGACCATGGCGCATAGAATCTTAAATTTCATGCCTATTCTCCTTAAACCAAGAATCTAATAACACTTACGCCATAATATACCGAGTTACCTTATCGATTAAAAATGGATTCTTTGAAATAATCTTCGCCTCCCGACGAATAATCTACAACGATCTAAATTAGGTAATTTGATGGAGCTTTTAAAAATGTTTATTTCAACCATGATTTTGAGTCTTTTAATGCCTATTGCTGCGGAAGGCCTTGATGAACAGGTCAAGCAAGCTGCTGCTGTAGGCCTACTTTCAGGCGACAAGCCCGCCACTTTAAAAGACGCACTGGGCCGTACTTCCATGCGTGCACAATGGTCTGGCAATTCGGTCACTTTTCATGATGAGCGTGGCAGAACGATTGGCAAAGGAACCATCTCAGGCGATAGCATTCGTTTCAGTGATGCAATGGGCCGTAGCGATGGGCATGCAAATATTAGCAATGATAAAGTAACTTTCTACGATCACACCGGCCGTAGGCAGGGCGAAGCAAAGCGTTCAGGAAATGATATTTCATTTCATGATGAATTGGGAAGGAAAACAGGAAGTGCATCAACCTCGGGCAGTTCGGTAAAGTTTCAAGATGGCCTAGGTCGTTCGAAAGGCTCCGCAAGTACTCAGAAAAGTACAAAGAAGAAGTAGGGCTAAGGATTAGGAATAAAGCTGGAATGTTCCGCGAGTAAGAGCCATTTGCCCTGAATCTTGATCCAGAAATCAGTATATCGGGTTGTCTCTGCTATCTTCTTGCCGTCTCTAATTCCCACGGTATGAACTTTGCCTGTTTCTATTGCAGCATCATTCAAGACGCTAATCCTCACTTCAGAAGATTCAAACTTATCGTACTTCGTTCCCTCCTTGGTTAGATTCAACATCATGTCTTTTTTGTTAAGAACCTTGCCTGATGCAGTGGTCAGGATGAAATTATCCGCAAGGATGGATTTCAACAAAGGCTCGTTTTTCTGGGTGAGCGCCTGTTCATAAACCTTAGAAGCCTCCTGAATTTGTTGCTCCGCTGTCGGTTGTTGGGCTAAAAGGCCCGAGGATTGCAGAAGTATAAAGATAATCACAAGAAGTTTGAAATTTAGTGTCATATAATTACCCCTATGGTTTTATTGCAGCTTATACTTATTTTTGAATTGTAACAAAAGTTTTAAAATAAAAATGGCGGTTGGAAAAAGGTATGTCAAAAACTGGCGAAAAAGTTGCGCTGATTACAGGGGGATCTTCCGGTGTCGGCCTTGCAACCGCCAAGAAACTTTCTGCGCTTGGCTATACTTTGGTTATTTCTGGTAGAGATCTGGCAAAGCTAGAAGAAGCGAAAAAAGAATTTCCAGCTTCAGCGATTCCACCTTTTGTAATACCTACAGATGTTTCAGAAGAACAGCAGGTGAAACAGTTGGTGGAAGGAACGATTGCAAAATTTGGAAAAATCGATCTAGTATTTGCTGCTGCGGGCGTTTCCATGCGTGCGCCTTTTGAAGAATCAAAAATCGATGCGATCGAATACCTAATGAAAGTGAATTTCTTTGGTGTCTTGTATCTGCTTCATCATTCACTTCCTTTTCTAAAAAAAACAAAGGGATCTTTTGTTGCGATGAGCAGCCTTACTGGAAAAAGAGGGGTGCCTGAATATTCGATTTATGGGGCAAGTAAATTTGCATTGCAAGGCTTATTAGACAGCGTGAGGATGGAAGTGGATCGTGATGGTGTACATATTGGTGTCATTTCGACGGGATTCATAGATACCCCATTAAGACAACGAATTTTGGGTGGAGATGGCAAAGTTCTTGCGAAAACGCCCGAATTGCCTTTCAGATTATGGCCTTTAGAAAAGTGCATTGCAGTTGTGATGAAGGTAATATTAAAACGCCAGCGAGATGCAATTTTCCCTGGATTTATCAGGCCCTTACTTGGATTTGATCCCATCAATTATGGAAGAATGGGTGACCGCTATTTAATACATAGGTTTGGCTACCAAAAAAAATAATCCGAACATTTGATACAACCTGCAAAACCCAATTCAGCCAGCATAATCAACCCTTATCAGCATAATCAATACAGGGCATATTCTTCGAACTTTATTGCCATTCAAGCAAGTATTACAACTGATTTTGGTTTGTCTAAGTGCATTTTGCTGTCGATAAAATGTTGTAAGTTTTATCTCCATGGACAGGAGGATTTTCATCGTGATCAGCAGCTTAGGTTCAATCTTTTTAGCAACTTTTCTGGCTACCTCGGCAGTTAATGCAGAACCGAGCCAAAAATCATTTGGCTATCTTTGGGATCAAACAAGTAACGCAGATGGAAAGGTTGAAAAAACCGCACGCCCCTACACTCCTAGGGAAGGTGACATCCTGCTTTTTGACGACATGAGCCCTTTCTGGACTAAGCTTTACAAAATCGCAGGTACCGCACCACCCTTCCATGCAGGCATTGTTTTTAAGAAAACCGATGGTAGTTTCGCAGTACTTGAATCAGGGCCTGATGATACGCTCCATGTTTTTCTGCTGGATATCGAACCAAGACTTTATGACTTTAAAGGCAGCATCCAAGTAAGGCAAGCCAAGCGTGCACTTACTAAAGATGAATCCGAAACCCTTACAAACTTTGCTTATGCACAGGAAGGCAAGCGCTATGCGATGTGGAGGCTTTTATTGCAAGGTACTTATTTCAGGCACCGTGGTGGCATCAAGGAAAAATACCTTGCAACCACTCATGACGATCGCACCCGTTGGTTATGCGCTGAAATCGTAGTATCTGCAGGCGCGCTCGTAAACCTTCTTGATCGTGATAAAGTGAAAGCAACTGTAACCTATCCACTCGACATGGTGGATGATGTTAGAATTGATCTTTCTGCAACCTATGAACCTACTGTTTATTGGAGCAGTCAGAAATAGAAAGCTTCCTAGAAGGCAAAAGCTATACCCAATTGGGTGAAGTATGGGGGTAGGGTTTTTACAACGCTGGCATTATAGCTGCCATAAATTGTAATAGTTTCTGTAAGATTCAAAAGACCACCGCCCCCTACTAAAATGTTATTTGCGAACCTTGGATCAACCGAACCATTGTAAGCAGTCTGAACAAACAAGGAGATTCTTTCAGTTACTTTGGTGGTTAAATCACCCTGTACAGTCATCTCATAACTATCCCCTGAAGTAAAACCTATATTGCCACTTTGTAAACCCACACTGGCTTCTAATACCGTATCCAAAACAAGATCTTTACTGAATAAAAGATTCATACTGGGCTGAACTCCAGTATTTAGAAAGCTGGATCCAAACGTACTCTGAAGCAAGATTTCCATACCTACCGCTGGAAGAAACAAGTCTTCGTTTTCATCCCAAAAATGAATCTTCATATCAAAAACTATAGGGGCAAATCCTGCCCTGTTAGGTGAATATTCCACGGTTAATGAGTTGGTAAACAATCGCAATTCAACATCATCAGTTAACCCATACCTAAGCAAGGTAGGGGTTGAATAAATTCTTGGATTGGAACTCCCTTTTCCCGCAACGGAAGGTGTTGTCTCGAAATAAGCCATTCCTTTAGGAAGCGTGTAAGGGCTATTAGGGAAGTTGGCAGAATCGGGCCCGGGATTTCGAATGTTTGGTTTTTTAAAGGTTACATCTGGATTGGGAATCAGCAACTGTGAGAAGCGATAAAGAAAAGTAGGATCACCCTCGTCTTCCTTAGGTTCTTCTTTTTTCGCACCCTCAGGCGGTTGGGCAATTGAAGTACCAGCACCTAGGCATAATGCCAAGATTATAAAAAATACCATCCTGTGTTTCTTAAACTTATTCCACATCTTCGGCCCTCTATTGCCAAGGCCCATAAACTAAAACCGAAGATGTGCAAGAGGAAGAAGGAACAAAAAATTGACAATTAACTTTACGAACAATCAATCAAACAACCCAGCTTACCAAACTAAAAAGTTCAGCAGAGTTCTCTGATTAATCAAGGTAAATAAGAAAAGGCTTGCGATGGAAAAGAAAATCCGCTTCTTCTTCTTCCCATTCTGCAATGATATCCCGCCAAGGCATGCCAGCTTGCATTTGCATGCGCTCTCTATCACTGCCCAAAAGTAAATCGATTGCTAATTTATCTTTGACAAAATGGTAGGGTGCGGTGCGCCAAGCAAAGTGTTTACCCGAATGTTCACGCAAGTTGTACAACAAAGCCAAACTGGTGCGAACAGGTTGGAAAACAACTCGATCAGTAATATGAAGCTCGACCCCGCCACATTGCTCGCCCTGCCATTTATCAAATGTAGGTTTGAAAGAAACAGGCTTGAAAGAAACCCCCGGCAGGCTCTCTTTATTAAAGGAATCAGCAACCTGAGTGGGATTTAAGAAAGGTGCTCCACACCATTGAAAAGGATGGGCGGTACCAAGGCCTTCAGAAAGATTAGTTCCCTCAAACAAACATTGCCCGGGATAAACCAGAGCAGTTTCAAATGTGGGTATGTTCATGCTAGGCATAACCCAGGGCAATCCTGTCTCATCAAAATACATGCCCCTTTTCCAACCCTCGCAGGGCACTACCTCTAAATTCCCTACCAACTCTAATTCTTCCTTATAAAGAATTGCAAGTTCACCAATCGTCAAACCATGGCGAATAGGAATCGGGTGCACCCCAACAAAGCTGGACCATTCGGGAAGAAGCATAGGCCCCTCAACCGCAAGGCCACCAAGAGGATTGGGCCTATCCAATACCATCACCGCAACACCCTTTGTAAATGCAACCTGCATTGCATAAAGCATTGTGGCTTGAAAGGTTTGATGTCTGCTGCCAACATCCACCAGATCAACTACCAAAACATCAAGATTAACAAGGTCTTCCTGTAGAGGATGAAGCGAGCTTTTATCCTTTCCATAAAGGCTGACCCATTTCAAGCCATCGGCTCTCTGCGTAATAGCTCCCGCTTCAAAATCCTGTGCATTAGCAGAAAAACCATGCTCGGGAGTGAATACCACCTTTAACCCATTTTGCAAATGTTGCATAAAATGTTGAAGGGTGGATGTTCGTGAGAAATCGCAGGCGGGGGCATGTGTGAGTAAACCCACACGCTTACCCTTCAAGCAAGAAAAGCCATCTGCAATTAAGGCATCAATGCCCGTGGTAACTTTATTGGTTGTCATAATATTAAACTACCTAGGTAGTTGCACCTGCACAGGGCTCATGAGATAACCAAATAGATTTCGAATTTCCTCAGCCTTCAAAGCTTCAAGAAGATTTTCAGGCATAGGAGAAACATTCAAGGGCTTGATGGAATCAATATCCTCTGCAAGCACGGTTTTTTTCTCGGTAGGCCCAATCACTTCCACCGCCTTATTAGCCCTCTTAAACACCAACCCGGTTAGCAATCTGCCATCCTTCAGCGTTACCGCAGACATACGATAATCTGCAGCCACGGTTGCGTTGGGCTCTAAAATGTTCTCTAACAAATACTCAAGGTTTGATCTCTGCGAGCCTGTTAGATCAGGCCCAAGGTTTCCCCCTTGGCCAAACAATCCATGACAGTTTGCACATACCTTTTGGAACAACAACCGTCCCTGTACAAGGTCCACCTTCTCCTTGTTGGCAGATTCTAACTGCGTTCTCAACTTGGTAATCTGCTCTTTCTTCTTCTCGGTGGGGATGCGCACCTCGCCCCAAGTTGCAGAAAGTTTTGCATTAAGCGCAACATCGTTAAATGCAGCTATCTGCCTAGCATGATACGCAGTGATCACATCACGAGGCACCTTGCCCTCGCCCACAGCATTCAAAAGTTCAGTTGCGTATGCAGGGCGGGAGCAAAGAGTATCGATTGCTGCTTTCTTTGCTGCGGGATCCAGCCTTCCAAACTGGCTCATGATCAGCTTCGGAGTTTCAGGAAGATTGAATGATGCCAGACCGCGGATCGCAGCCTCTGATACACTTCGATCGTTTACTAATTTAGGAAGTATCTGCTCAATTCCCTTCGCCTTATTTTCAACCAAAGTAGAAATAGCAGCAAGCCTTGCTCCCGCACTTTCTTTGCTATCACTTGCAATTTTCATCACTTCATCCAATGCCCTGCCATCGCCAAACACAATTGCAATTTCACGCCCAAGCTTAACTGCATCTGCATCCATCGATGCAGCAAGCCTTGTTGCAAAGGTATTCCAGGCTTCAGGAGCTTTCGCTTTCCTTCTGCCTCGCAAACCATCTTGCAATCCAAGTGCAATTTCCTTCTGCATGCCAACTTCAAGAGAGCCAGCCAAGAGCAAAAGCTCATTCATCGCCTTGGGGTTTGAATCGATTTCTTCCGCAAGGACTCGGGCAACAAAAGTACGATGCTTGCCCATAGCGCTCGCCTTCGCAAGCTTTACCCCAAAAGAAGGATCCAAACTTACCGTGGGCTCAATTCCATACCAAAGCATTAGGGGTTGATTATGATCATTTTTATCTTCCTGCCTTGCTGCAAGTGCCAACGCAAGATTCCCTCGCGAACTTACAGGAATCTTTTGCAATACACTCGCCAAATATAACCTGACCAATGCAGACTTTTCACCAGGTGCAAGCTTTTCCAAAGCTACAAGCGCCTCTTTAGAAATGCTTTCTTCTTCCATCAAAAACCGGACACCCCAAGACCTTACCTGCTCGTCTTCCGAATCCAACAGGGCGAGTATCTTCTTTGCATCCAACGCTGAAATCGCATAAAGCATCCATAAAGAACGCAGCTTATGATTCGATTGCTTTACCTTTGCAAAGGTCGAATTAAGTTTCTCTTCCGCATCCTGCATCTTCATTCCCGATGCTGCACGCTCTTGTAATATCCTTCGTGCCTGACGGAATTGCCATTCATTCGTACTTGAAACAAACTCGACAAGCTCGAGGTTGCTCATTTTCGAAAGGTCTGCAGTGGGCTTTTTCTTCATCTCGCCATGTGTGATTTTGTAAATCCTACCCGAGTTACGATGCACGCCATCGTTTTCATGGCATTCACCAACATCAGACCAGTCGATGATAAAAACACCACCATCCGGGCCATAACAAAGTTCAATCCCCCGAAACCAAAGATCACCAACATGCATGAAGTCAGGTTCATGACGAGCAACAAAACCGTTGCCATGGGCCTCAATCCGATCCGCATTAATTCTTCTGCCATGAAGGTTGGCGGTAAAAGCTTTGCCTTGATAATCAGCGGGCCAGTTGTCGCCCTGATAGATCATGAAACCACAATGCGCATGGCCACCACCCGCTTTATCGGTGGTCGGGGTGACGCCTTTATTGCGGATATCGCTCCAATTTTCAACACGATCCCAATGATAATGATCCGCATGTTGATCAATCAGTTCAAAAAGACGTGGGTTGAAGTGTTCGCCAAACATACGCTTGAAATAAGCCCCAGGAATTGAATGCCAGAAATGGCCAATCACCGTATTAATGAAAAAAGCATTACCGTTGGCATCCCAATCAAGTCCCCAAGAGTTAGTTCCACCTCTAGAAACCACCTCGAAGATCTTTTTAGTAGGGTGATAACGCCAAACCCCACAGTTGATCGGAATTCGCTTACTTGCAGGGGTATCGGGCGTGCCAACAAAAGAAGTGGTGGTGATGCCATGCCTGCCGTATAACCAACCATCTGGCCCCCAAGCAAGACCGTTGACAATATTATGCCTGATACTGTTGTTATCAAACCCATTGAGAATGATCTCGGGCTCACCATCGGGTTTATCATCGCCATTGCGATCTGGAATGAAAAGAAGATTAGGCGCACAAAGCACCCAGACGCCACCAAAGCCGGGCAGGGCACTGGTAAGGTGATGGCCCTGATCCCAAAACACCGTGCGCTTGTCGTGCACCCCATCGTTATCGGTATCTTCCAGAATTACGATGCGATCTTTCAGGGTAAGATCAAAATTGGTTTTGGTCTCGGCATAGGTAAGGCACTCGCTAATCCAAAGCCTGCCTCTGGAATCAAAAGTCATATTAACGGGTTGGATCACCTCGGGTTCGTGGGCAAACATTTGCGCCTTGAAACCTGGTGGCAGCTTGATGCTCTTCAACGCTTCTGCAGGGGTGGAAAGTTTATCTTTGGGATTTTGCGTATCGGGGATTGCGGTTTGTGCATAGGCACTCTTTGCAACGACCAACACCAGCAATAATTGACACACAAAACTTATGAATCGCAACATGATGAATTTCCCTAGAAAACCATAATTACTTTAAGTAATGATCATAAGGGAAAATGAGATGCGGGTGAAGAAAATTAAAGCCTTCATGGCATATTGATTCATTAACCTTCAGGGTTATCGAGAATAGCTTGAAGGCGCTGAGCAAGTAGAGGGGGCAGTTTAGAAACCAAGTTGGCATCCACTAAGCCCACACCTATAAAATCCCGTATATGAGTTCGGTCTTTATCCCTATAGGAAACCAGCTTCATTCGAACCAATGGCTCCAATGCAATCACCCTAAGTGAACCTGCAGCCTTGGAATCATCAACATCCGGACTGGGATACTCGTGCTCCTGTCTAATCTTTTCGTTGGCAAAAAGAATATGAACAGCGTCCCGGGCCTTAGCGCCAGGCCCATCTAAAAACATATCCAAACCCGAGTAGTGCATGTAGACAAAACCAATGGATTCAAGTGCAGCTTTGGCTTTGGAAAGATCTTCCCGCCTTAACATGATATCGACATCCTGAGTATTTCGCACCGCAGCCTCATCCACCTCGCTCACCAATGACGCAACTGCATTACCCCCTGCAACTGCATAAGGAATACCCGCCTCGTCCAAGGCTCGGGTTGATCGCAATAATCGGTCGCGTACTTTTTGCACTGCGGTAACCATCCTTTCCAAGGCTAACTCACTAACAAGATGCGTGTTCACGATGTCGCCCTGAGTTTTAAGAAAGGATAATAAGATGATCGATAAGATTATCTTATCAAACTAGATCATAATCTGAAATAGCCGAATCCATAGCTTAGCTGGCTAGCTTAACTGGCTGACAGTGCGGGCATCACCAGTGATAATAGGCCTTGGCCTGCCTGTGGGATCCATCCAACTGGATTGAAGATTGATATCAAGATGATCAAACACTGAAGCTGCGAGGTTGGAAGAAGCGATTGGGTTTTCTTTGATGCCATAACCTTTCGAATCGGTTGCACCTATCACTTTGCCCTTGGGCATTTCGCCACCATAGGCAAGCATTGACATAACATTCGTCCAGTGATCACGGCCTGCATTTTTATTAATTGTGGGGCCTCTACCAAATTCACCCATCATGTAAACAAGCGTGGAATCTGAAAGCCCACGGGCTTCAAGATCAGAAATGAAAGTATGCAATACCCTATCAACCCTAGGTAGCAAAGGCTTAAGGCCTTTTACTATGCCACCCCATTTTACTTCATCACCATGATGATCGAAATAACCCCATGCGCCACTAACGACAACAAAGGTGACTCCAGCCTCAACAAGTCTGCGGGCAAGCAAAGCTTTTTCACCAATGCTATCGCGCCCATAGGTATCACGCAGCTTTTCCGATTCCTTATCAAGATCAAACGCCTGCTTGGCTTTGCCTGTAAGCACAAGATCCATTGCTTGAGCATTGGATTGATCCATCTTTTCGAGTGTGCCATTGGCATCGAAGGTGCGTTGCAATTTATCAAAGCCCTGCCTTAGGCCATCGCGATCGCGCAACGATTCTATATTCAACCCTTCAGGAAGATTAAGCCTTCCTGCAAGTGTTGAACCTTGTATTGGTTCGAATGCACCACCCATATGCCCAGCCCCCCAGACATCCGCTTTTAACGAATCTGCAAGCGCAACAAAGGGTGGCAACGAAGGATCATTCGATCCATGAAACTTGGCAGCAATCGAACCCATCGAAGGCCAGCCATCGCCATCACGATTACTATCTACCCTGCGGGCAAGATTGTTTCCTGCCTGCATGGTGATCGGGGTATGGTTACTGGCTTTGCAATCTACGGAACGAAGTATTGAAAGTTTATGTGCGATGGAAGCCTGCAGGGGCAGGTGTTCTGAAAACCTTACTCCCGGTATGGTGGTCTGGATGGTGGAAAAGGGGCCACGCACTTCGGCAGGGGCATCGGGTTTGGGGTCCCACATATCAATATGGCTGGGGCCACCCGAAAGCCAGAATAGTACAACAGCTTTCTTTTTATTGCCCGGGGCAACACTAGCAGCGGGCGAAAAACCTGCCAAGGGTAGCGATGCCAAGCTTCCTAACCCGGTCTGTAAAAACCACCTACGCGAACCAACTCTTATGCCTGTATTGGGAAACTTGGTAATCGACATAAGTAATTCCTCTTGCAGTTTGCTTTATATGCGTTGGAACTTGCTTGCAGGCAGAGTAACTATAGAGAACTAGTATGCCCCGTCGGTAGGACTTACGCAAGCTAATATCGGCAATAAGTGAGGAACAAGATCAATTATTAGAGAGAATTAAAAGCGCTTCGATCGGGCAATAAAGGTAATCGCAAAGCAAACCAACCCGAAAATAGCAAGGAACACAGCAAATTCCGTAAAGATAAGCCTAGCTGTTTCCGACCCAAAAAGCTTTGGGGTGGCTAAGGAATACAGGGTTAAGAACAACCCGGTAAAGGAAACCAGTAGGGCTAAAATCGAATTCAAAATCGGTGATTTGTTCATCTCGTAATACTATAGGAGTGATTATCCAAGGTCTAGGGGGCTTATTTCTACACTCTTTAACAAAACAACTTTTCCAATTACTTCATTATTTACCGTCATTTTTAGACAGGCAGAGTAGATAGAAAACAAATAAATCTGCCTTTTTAATCTTCCTTTCATTACTTAAATATTTTATTATTTAGTCTCTACTTCTTTTCTTCTTTTTATTTAAGAGGCCTACCATGCAAGTTTTACACAACAGAAAGGGATTCACGCTAATCGAATTATTAGTCGTGATAGCGATCATTGCAATTTTGATCGGCTTACTGCTTCCCGCAGTACAAAAAGTGCGCGAAGCCGCTGCAAAATCGCAGTGCCAAAACAACATGAAACAAATCACCCTGGCGTTTCATAACTACCATGGCACCGAAAGTGTATTCCCTTCAGGGAGCTTTGGTGGGGGTGGTAATGCAGCACTTACTGGTGGTTTTAGCGCACCTTGGGTCGATACAGCAGTATGTGGCAGTTGCCCTTGGGGGCATTTCGGTTGGGCAGTAAAAATTCTACCCTACTTGGAAGCAGAAAATCTTTACAAACAATTCGATTTTACAGCGCCCGCCTATGCCTCCACCATCTTCGAAAATAACACCGAGCGTGGTCCTACTACAAATACCATCAATAAAACCCCCTGTACAAGCATGCCCAAAGGTTTAGTTTGCCCCAGTGCCAAGCGCACTGCACCTGCCAACGAATTCAAAGATTATGCACTAAATTCTGGCACAGGTTCTTGCTGCCCAGAACGAAACAGTTTTCCCCCAAACATAGTTTCAGGCACTCATAATGGTATGGGCTGGGTCTGGAGTGCTATTAAAATTGATCAGGTCACAGATGGCACCAGTAATACTTTCCTGATCATGGAAAAACTTCACTCCTCCAATCAAAGCTGGTTGAATGCAGACCATGGCTCTAATCACTTTGCTTTTGTTCATCACCCTTCACAAGGCTATGTAAGTGCCACTGAACCTGCAACACAACAACCACCAAACTCTACCTTTTGGAATAATCGTTCCGCAGGGGGTGGGCATAGTAATGGCACCATGACTTCCTGGGTGGATGGAAGGGTTGGATTTATCACCAACGGAATTAACTTCACCACCTACCAATCCATGCATAGCAGAGATGGCGATGAAGTAGTGGGCGACTACTAAGCCATCGTAAGTAATCCACTTTTGATTCCATCTAGGAACCTCACAAATGAGATCCGTCCTTTTTTGTTCTTTTGTTTTAAGTTTGCTAACTCTTATGGGTTGTGCCAAAAATGGCCCTAAAGTTGTTCCCGTATCAGGCAAAGTTACCCGCGAAGGAAATCCCTACCCCAATGTCTTCCTAAATTTCGAACCAGAAAAAGGCAGGCCAAGCTGGGCCCAAGTTGATGCTGCAGGAAATTACACAGTCAAATACGATAACACCCAAGATGGCGCAGTAACAGGCAAGCATAAAGTCTGGATTTCCTACCGGGCCAAAGACCCAAGAGAAGAAATGATCGAGAAAGGTTTCGCCAAGGGCAAAAGCTCCCGCCCCAAAAACATGGGGGAAGTGCTCACCAAATTCGGAGACAGGGAAACCACCCCGCTCATCATCGAAATTACCAAGCCCGAAACCAATCTCGAAATCAAACTTGATTAATGCACAATCCTAGGCAACCTTGTGACATCCTTCACCCCAATACCTTCTAACGCAAGTGCATTAAGATAATTCGAATTCATCTCTTCCAAACCGCTTACGCTCATTCCCAAATCCTTCAGTATCCCATTT
>Ga0255100_1000576_pt1 | contig 14720 bp, 13 predicted proteins | sample Colum_Colum_RepB_2_FD_188449 | JGI IMG/M metagenome (GOLD analysis project Ga0255100, IMG submission 188449) | Freshwater microbial communities from Columbia River, Oregon, United States - Colum_Colum_RepB_8d | ecosystem: Environmental > Aquatic > Freshwater > River | place: USA: Oregon...
GCCCTGACAGATGCGCACGCGCCGAGTAGCCGCCCCAGTCGAGCATGCCCAGCAGATCGGCCAGCGCCCTAGGGCGCAGCAGCACTCGATAGTCGCCCGGGGAGAGCCGTTTCGCTGGACGCTGAAGCAGACCCGCCTCCAGACGGGCCCGGGCGACAGCCTCGCTCAGGGCGTCGGGGTCGGCCGTCTCGCCTGACCAGCCGAATTTCACGGCGCGCCGATCGCCGGTCAGGGGATCCACGGGCAGGTGAATGGATCCATCCACGGCGATCGAATGGCGCTCAAACCACTGACTCGCACCGCTCGAGCTGCAAAAGCCGCGACCCAGCTGCCCGGCAGCGATGAAGGCCACCAGATCGCCCTGGACATCGCGCACCGAGAGCACATCGATCAGGGGATCGAGACCGACCTGTGCCGAAACGCCGGCGTCCTGCGCCAGAACAGCGGCCACCGATCCCGATGCGCGACCCGACGAACTCAAACCAGGCCCCACATCCTCGCTCACCACCGCATCCCGACAGACATCGAGCAACGGATCGTCTTCGCTGTCGATCAACACGGCCCGCAAGGACTCCAGTGCGGGCCGGATCTGTTCGGCCATGGACCGGCCGGGATCATCACTGAGGGTGATCGTGAGGCTGCTCTGACGCGCCCCTTGAATCAAGCGCAGCGTAGCCTGCTGGCGATGGACACTGCCCGCCTGGCGAAGACGCCCCTGATTGAGCCTGACATAGTCCGAGGCCTCGGCCTGCACCCAGGCGCACAGGAACTCATCGGGGCGGTGGGACGCCTGCAGGGCCTGCCCGAGGTCAGCGAAGGTGCGACGCAGGGCCGAGGGCACCTCGGCGCGCTCACGAGAGGCGGCCTGCACATGATCATCGGCCCGCGCCTTCGCTTGAGCGTCACGACGCTCATTCAACCGAGGATCAGGTTGCGACTGACTCATGCCGATGCCCCGAACACCTCGATACCGCGAAACCGGCAGGCAGGCGAAGCATGACCCACCCGGATCACCTGACCCGGCTCGCCCTTGCCACAGAAGGGCGTGCCCAGCACCTGCACGGTATCGGCATTGCCCACGCCATCGAGGCTGCGCCAGAAACTTGCCGACACGCCGCGATAGCCCGGATTGCGAACAACCTGGGTGAGTCGACCGTCTTCGATCAGCTGCCCCCATTCGCAACCGAACTGAAATTTGTTGCGTGCATCGTCAATCGACCATGAGGCATTGGTGCGCATGTAGACACCGCGTTCGATGCCCGCCACCAGTTCGTCAAAAGACGCCTCACCGGGCTCGAGATTGAGATTGGCCATCCGGTCGATGGGGGCCCGATGCCAGCCCACGGATCGCGCGTTGGCTGTACCTTCGAGCGAGTAGCCCTGCACCCGTGCACGGGCTCGAGACAGCGCACTGCCCAGGGGGCGCAGCAGGATGCCGTGACGAATCAGGGCCACGGGATGGGCCCGCTCGCCCTCGTCATCCATGGTGTAGCCCGCCAGCTCGCGCTCCACCGTGGGGTCAAAGCTGACATTGAGCAGGGGCGAACCATAGGCGTAGCGGCCAAAGAGATCGGGCGTGACGAAGCTGCCACCCGCAAAATTGCGCTCATCGCCCAGGATGCGATCGAGCTCGAGCGGATGGCCAATGGACTCATGGATCTGCAACATCATCTGATCCGGGGCCAGCAACAGATCGGTCACCCCGTCGGGGCAGGCTGGCGCCTCGACCAGTTGCAGCACCTCATCGGCCAGCCGTGCGCCGCCACCGATCAGGCCACTGGCCTGCAGCACCTCGAAGCCACCCCGCTGACAGAAGCCGTTGTACTGCCCGCCCAGAGTGCGAGTCTGGGCCACGCCCCGGCGCACGGCCGTCACTTCCAGATTGGGCTCCACAAACTGCGCCTGCTCCTCACTGACGAGCTGATTGTCGAACCACAGGCGCTGGGTGCTTTGCGTGATGTTGAGTCGGGCCACCCAATTCGCGATGTCCTCGTGCGCCTTGAGCGCATGGGATTCGACTCGCAGCAGACCGATGAGATCTGCCCGAGGAGGCAAGGCAGATTGGACGGTCGGACCTCCAGCGTGTCGCAACCCCCGACCTGAGTCCAAGCCACGGCCCGCCCCCGCTTGCCCGGCGCCAAGGGCCGAGGCTGCCCGTGCCCCTGCATCGCCCGGTGCATGACTCCCCACGAGTTCATCGAGCAGGGCATGCAGATCGATGTCTGCAAAGAGGCCACTGGCCTGACTGCGCTCGGCCCACGCGCGCGCCCGGCCCGTGGCCTCGGCCAACCCGGTCGCATCAAGCCGTGGCGTAGCGCAATACCCGACGCCATGTCGCAACCAGACTGTGACCATGCCCCCGGAATCGAGCGTCCCCTCCACCGGCTGGGCGATCCCGCGACGGACGACCAGCCGCTGCTGGTGCTCGGTGACCTCTCGAATGGTGATCCGGGCCGAACTCAAGCGCGTGAATCCAGCCAGCGGGCAATCGATTTCCAGGTCAGAAGATCGGCTTCCACCCGATGCGCAGCCACATCGAACATCGTGAGGCCGTGCGCAGCCAGTTGCACATAATTCTGGGTATCGCGCAGAGCGCCCGCCACCGGCAGGCCCAGCTGCTCCACAAAGCGACGCCATTGCTCGGCCGACCGGGTTCGGGCATCGACCTTCATGCCCACCAGGGCCACATGGCGCTGCAGGCGATCGTCCCGCTTGTAGTGCTTGCGCAGGATCTCAAGAAACGGTCGGGTCGCAAGGATGTCGAACATCGACGGCTGCAGGGGCACAAGCACGCCATCTGCCAGGTCGAGCACCCGTTCGAGCTTGCCTTCACCGATCTGTGCGGGGGTGTCGAGCACGATGTGGGTGGCGCCCTTGGGCGGTCGGGCCAGCCCGGCCTCGACATCCCAGGTCTTGATGACAGGAGCAGCCGCCGGCCGAATGGCAAGCCAATCTCGCGATGACCCCTGACGATCGATATCGCCGAGCACCACCGCATGCCCACGCGAGGCGAAATAGCCTGCAACCTGGGTTGCGAGCGTGGATTTACCCACGCCTCCTTTGGGATTCACGACAGCGATCACGGGCATGGCAGGACTCTCAAGGCTTGAGGGATTCGATCACGATGGCCGTCGTCAGCAACTCGGGCAGCACGGCCGGTTGGGCGTGTCCTGGACGGTAAACCAGATACAGGGGCACACCATTGCGCCCATGCCGGGCCAGCTCGGCGGTAATGAGGGGATCCTGCCGGGTCCAGTCTGCCCGCAGCAGCGCGACGTTGCCTGCGGCAAACGCCTGCCGGACCGGGGCGGTTTCGAGCACGAGTTTCTTGTTGGCCTGGCAACTCACACACCAGGCTGCGGTGAAATCCACAAACACCGGTCGGCCAGCGGCCAGCGCCTGGTTGACGGCCTGAGTGCTCCATGGGGACCAGGACAGAGGCATGGAGCCGGTTGTTGATTCGGCAGCGGTCTGCCCCGGCACGGATCCCGACTGCGTCGCGGTCGAACTCTGGGGAATCACCGGCTCGATGCCGCCCCAGAGTGCTGCGCTGGCAGCGAGAGCCAAGACAACCACCCCACTCCAAACCCCACGTCCGCCGGCCCTTCGACTGAAAGCGCGACGGCTCCACGCCCATCCGGCAAGCGCCAAAGCAACGGCCGCGAGCAGAACCCGCAACACAGCATCCGGCTCGCTCTGTTGGGCCAGCACCCAGACCAGCCAGGCGGCACTGGCATACATGGGAAAGGCAAGCACGGCGCGCAGGGTCTGCATCCAGGCGCCGGGGCGAGGCAACCCTGCAAGTGCTCGCGGCCAGAATCCCAGCACGAGATAGGGCGCGGCCATGCCCGCCCCGACGGCCAGGAAAACGGTCATGGCTGCCCAGGCTGGCATGGTGAGGGTCAGGCCCACCGCCGAACCCATGAACGGCGCGGTACAGGGGGTGGCCACCAGGACGGCGAGCGCCCCAGACAGAAAAGCGCTCAAGTGATGACGCATGCCGGAGGCCATGGATTGGGACCGGGTTTGCACCTCGAGTTGCCCCAACCGTGTAAGGCTCATGCCCACCTCGAAAACGCCCGAAAAGTTCAGGCCCACGGCCACGAAGAGCAGCGCCATTGCTGCGACGAACGCGGGGGATTGGAGCTGAAAGCCCCAACCGATGGCTGCACCCGCGGCTCGCAGCGCGAGCATGAGTCCGGCCAGCAGGGCAAAGCAGACCAGAATGCCCAGCACAAACGCCCACAGCCCCCACCGCAAGGCCCGACGCCCCTCAGCCGAATCGGGATCACCGCCAGCCAGCGAAGCGATCTTCAGGCCGACCACCGGGAACACACAGGGCATCAGGTTGAGGATCAACCCACCGAGCGCGGCCAGCACGAGTGCGACGGCGAGGCTTCCCGCATCGAGGTCAGACCCGGCTGCGGCCATCACCGGTCTTTGCGCCACCGCGACTTCCTGCGCGGGCGACAACGGGGCTTCCGTGCGGGTCGCACTGATCCATGCGACCTCGTTGCCCATGCGCACGGCCCCCTCGATTCGCTGATCCGGACTCAACTGCGCGCCATCGGCCAGAGTCAAGTCGAGTCGCCACCCGCCCTCCTGCGGATGGAGCAGGCGCTGGGGCGCAGGCACCGAAAGCCAGCCGGGTTGATGAGCAAAAAATTCCAGGGCGCGAGGGGCCGCCGTGACGCTGCCGGAGGCGACCGGACCCTGCTGCGCAGGCGAGACCATCAGGCTGATCCTGTCTGCCTGCCGTACCCAGTGCGCCGCGAGAGCCCGGCCGGCGTCCGGCACCTGGCGCAAGGCCTGGGCAATGGGCGCCGCATGAACCGTATCGATCGGCGCCTGATCCGGGGAACGTATCGGCAACTGCAGGGCGAGTTGGGTTTCGCCAGGGATGCAGACCTCGCGGCAGATGAGCCAGGCCACCCGTGCGCTCAGTACCACCCCCCCCGCTCCGGATGGATCGCCCGCTTCCGAGCGATCCGCCCTGTCGGCACCGTTCGACTTGGGCACGGTCAGCCGAAACGGCAGATAGACCTCCCCCTCGTAGCCATAGTTGGCAAGCGGGCCGACCCAGAGCCGGGTCGGCACCGGCCAGTTGAGGGGTCCGAATTGCACCCCCGCCGATCCGACCGGCTCGATGGTGGTCGGCAGACCCGAGTCGCCCGGGTTTTGCCAGTACGTGTGCCAATGCGGATCATGCTTCAGGCGCAGGGCCAGCCAGATCGACTCGCCGGCCGCGACAGCCTGCCGCTCGGCAACCCATTCGATTTCCAGGGCATCGACCCGGGCGCTCGAGGCCAGCGCGGAAGCGGCGGGCCGAGTGCTGGTGGCTGACCCGGTCGGGCTGCGGGCGGCCTCGAGCAGACTGGCCTGCCCCCCTGGGGAGGCCAGCAGCCCGAGCATCAAAGCGATCACACCCCAGCCTCGCCCGGGACGCCTGAAGGTCAGCAGCACGAGTCTGCAAAAACGGTCCATGGCGCGATGCTACCCGAGCCTTCGCTGCCGGGTCCGGCTTGACCCTGACAAACCGAATCCCTACCATCAGCCGATGGATCAGGACCTTTCCGAGCTCGAAGGGCGCATCGAGCAGTTGCTGGGCGTTGTTCGCAAACTGGCCGAGCAGAATCAATCGCTGCGCGCCGAACTCGATCAAGCCGCCACGCAGCGCGCTCGCCTGCAGGCCCGCATGGGTGAAGCCCGCACCCGGGTTCAGGCGGTGCTCGATCGCTTGCCCCGCGGCGATGAAGCCCAGCTCGCCCTCGGTCTGAATCCGGAGCCCTCGTCACTCGAGGCCTCTGACAGCCCGGGGGCGCATTGACCATGGAACAGATCTCCGTCCGAATTCTCGATCGCGACTACCGCCTTGCGGTGCCGGCCGAGGGCAAAGACCAGCTGATCGAAGCCGCTCGCGCGGTGGATGAGCGCATGTGCGCCCTGCGCGACTCCGGTCGTGTGGTGGGCACCGATCGCATTGCAGTCATGGCCGCCTTGCAACTGGCCAACGAGCTTGTCGGTCTTCGTCAGGGGGGCGCAGTGGCCTCGGCGCCCGCCTCCGAGGGTCAGGCTGAAGCCGTGCGTCGTGTGCGCAAGCTCACCGCGGAGATCGATGCCGAACTGCGTCGTCAGGAATCCCTCTTCTGACGGTTGATGCAGGGCTGTGCGGGCCCTGCTGCGGTACCATCGGGCACACCCTGCGGTGTTCGCCACGGTCAAACATTCCTTGAACCAATGCGAAAGCACCCAGGTCGCAGGGAATGACGAGCGTCACTGTTGTGAGCGGCCCATTGCGCGGTTGCACCTGATGTGATGCCCCTTGCGGCCGACCTGAACTTCACGGTTCAGGATGATGACCGAACGGCACAGGCGGGGTGCCCTATTTCTCTCGCGTGTGCTCATGGACGCCTTCACGATTGCCCTGTTGCTGGCCCTGGGCGCCTTTGCCGGTTTTGCAGCGGGCCTGCTGGGTGTGGGTGGTGGCATGCTCATGGTGCCCTTCATGACCATGCTGCTGAGCGCACAGGGCTTTGCGCCTGAGCAGATCATCAAGGTGGCGATTGCCACCTCACTCACCACCATCGCGTTTACATCCATCTCGAGCGTGCGCGCGCATCACCGGCGCGGTGCGGTGCGCTGGGATGCTGCGCGAGCCCTCGCACCGGGCATCCTGATCGGCTCGCTGCTGGCCGCGCAATTTGCAGGCGCACTTCCCGGCCGACTGCTGGCCCTGGGCTTCGGTCTGTTTCTGGGCTTTTCCGCCATCAAGATGCTTGCGGGCAAGCCCCCGCAGGCCGAAGGCAGCCTGCCCTCGGCAGCCGGCATGTTCGGCATGGGCGGGCTGATCGGTGCGCTCTCCGCCGTGCTCGGGGCCGGCGGCGGCTTTCTCACCGTGCCGTTTCTGGTCAAGCGCAGCGTACCCATGCAACAGGCCGTGGCCACGAGTGCCGCCTGCGGCTTTCCGATCGCTCTGGCGGGTGCTGTGGGCTATGTGATCTCGGGCTGGTCGGTGGATCTGCCCGCAGGCACGCTGGGCTACATCTATGTGCCGGCCCTGGCCGCGATCTCTCTGGCCAGCGTCCTCACCGCGCCGCTTGGCGCACGCGTGGCGCATGCCCTGCCCACCCAGACGCTCAAGCGCGTCTTTGCGGCGCTGCTGCTGGCGCTGGCGGTCTACATGCTTTTCAAGGCCTGGGCCATGACCTGACCGCCTGCAAGAGCCATCGATCCGACGCGCAGGTGCACCGGATCAGGATGGCTCGCCCGGCCTTCAGGATCCGTAGCGTTTGCGAAGCTCGTTTTTCTGGACCTTGCCCATGGCATTGCGTGGCAGTTCGTCGACCACATGCACACGCTTGGGAACCTTGAACGATGCGATCTTGCCCTTGAGCTCGGCAATGATGGCGGCTTCCTGCAGGTTGGCTCCAGGCTGGCGAACCACCACCGCTGTGACGGCTTCACCGAAATCGCGGTGAGGCACGCCGATCACGGCAGACTCCATCACCCCGGGCATGTCATCGAGGTAGGACTCGATTTCCTTGGGGTAGACGTTGTAGCCACCGCTGATGATGAGATCCTTGCTGCGCCCGACAATGCTCAGATAGCCGTTTTCGTCCCAGCGACCCACATCACCCGTCTTGAACCAGCCATCGGCCGTGAATTCTTCACGGGTCTTTTCGGGCATGCGCCAATAGCCGCCAAAGACATTGGGGCCCTTCACCTCGATGCCCCCAATCTCGCCGCAGGCGCAGGCGCGGCCCTGATCGTCGACCACCCGGGCCGAGACACCCGGCAGGGGCAGGCCCACCGTGCCCGCTACGCGGTTACCGTCATAGGGGTTGGAGGTGAGCATGACGGTCTCGCTCATGCCATAGCGCTCAAGAATGCGCTGGCCGGTTCGGGCCTCGAACTGGCGGAAGGTGTCGGTGAGCAGCGGCGCCGAGCCGGAAATGAACAGGCGCATGGTGCGCACGGCCTGGGCATCGAACGACGGCTCATCGAGCAGGCGCACGTACATGGTCGGCACCCCCATGAACACCGAGGCCTGCGGCAGGCGAGCCACCACCGCCCTGGGATCGAAGCGGTTCATCCAGATCATGCGAGCGCCCGCATGGAGCGCACCATGCAGCGCCACGAACAACCCATGCACATGAAAGATCGGCAGCGCATGCAGCAGCACATCACTGGCGCGCCAGCGCCAGTAGGTGTTGAGCATGATGGCGTTGCTCGAGAGGTTGCCGTGCGAGAGCATGGCGCCCTTGCTGCGGCCGGTGGTGCCCGAGGTGTAGAGAATCGCGGCCATGTCGCTGGCCTTGCGCTGAGCTGGCACACAGCGATCTCCAAACGGGGCAGCGGCCTGCAACAGGCTGCCCGACCCCTGGTCCGACAGCGTGTAGACCTCGCGAGCCCCGCGCGCTCGCGCGATCGGATCGATCCAGCCCTGGTTGGCCGGTGAGCACACCACCACGGCCGGCTCGGCGTCTTGCAGGAAGTAGTCGATCTCACCGGCCTGATAGGCCGAGTTGAGCGGCAAAAAGACATGCCCTGCGCGCAGCGTGGCCAGATACAGGCAGACCGCCTCGACCGACTTGTCGACCTGCACCGCCACCCTTGAGCCCGCGGGCAGCTTGAGCGACTTCAGCAGGTTGGCGATGCGAGCACTGGCGAAGTCCAGGTCCTGCCAGCTCCAGTAGCCGCCCTCGGTGGTCTCGATGGCGCAGGCCTTGCGGTTGGCCGGGAAACGCGCGGCCAGGATGGCAAACAGGTTCTCGTTCATGTCGGTCGGTGAAACGTTTGCGTCTGTCAGTCGTGCAGATGCGCTTGCGCGGTTCGAATCGTTCTGATCGGTGTCAGTCGAGCTTGGCCCCGGAATCCTTGACGACCTTGGCCCACTTGCGGATCTCGGTATCCACGTACTGGGCCATGGCCTCGGGTGTGCCACCGCCGGGCTCGGCCCCGAGCTGCTTCCAGGTGTCTGCCAGCTCCTTGCCCTGCAGGGCGGCGGCCACCGCCTGCTGCATTTTGAGGATGGCATCACGAGGGGTGCCCGCAGGGGCCCAGATCGCATACCAGGTCCGTGCGTCGTACCCCTTCACACCCAGCTCATCAAACGAGGGCACCTCGGGCAGCGCGAACGATCGCTTCTCGCTCGTCACGGCCAGCGGCACCAGGCGACCGTTGCGAATGAACGGCATGGCGCTGCCCAGGCCGTCGAACATGAAGTCGACCTGACCAGCCAGCAGGTCCTGCAACGCAGGCCCTGCGCCCCGATAGGGAATGTGGGTCATGAAGGTGCGTGTGAGCGTCTTGTAGAGCTCCACGGTGAGCTGATGGGCCGTGCCGTTGCCCGCCGAAGCGAAGTTCAACTTGCCCGGGTTGGCGCGGGCGTAGTCCAGAAACTCCTGATGCGTGCGCATCTTGAGCTTTTGCGGATTGACCACCAGCACATTGGGCACCGACGAGAGCATCGTGACCGGCATCAGGTCCTTTTGCAGGTCGTAGCCCAGTTTGGGGTACATGCTGACCGCAATCGTGTGGTGAACCGCGCCGATCAGAAAGGTATAACCATCGGCTGGCGACTTGGCAGCCACCTCGGCGCCCAGGGTGCCGCCCGCTCCACCGCGATTGTCAATCAGGACGGGCTGACCCAGCGACGCCGTGAGCACCTTGGCCAGAGGGCGCGCGAAGGCATCGGTGCCTCCACCCGGCGGAAACGGCACGATCAGCCGAACGGGCTTGGTGGGCCAGACAGCCTGCGCCTGCGCAACTGAACCGACCGCACCCAGCGCAGCCCCGGCTGCGGCAGACACGGTGCCCAACACGGCACGACGACGGGTTTGCATCACGCTCATGAGAGTCTCCTGGTGAACTCGGTGGGGGCCGATCGCAACAGCAGCCAGGCCCCGACGATCATCATGGGAATCGACAGGATCTGACCCATGGTCAGGCCTGCCGCAAGCAGCCCGAGGAAGGCATCGGGCTCACGGGCGAACTCGGCCGCGAACCGGAGCATGCCGTAACCCAGCAGAAAGAGGCCGGATACCCGACCGACCGCCCGTGGCTTGGCCGAATAGAGCCACAACACGGCAAACAGCAACAGGCCCTCGCCCGCAAACTGATAGAGCTGCGAAGGATGGCGGGCGAATGCGCTGCCCGACTGTGGAAACACCATCGCCCACGGCCAGTCCGAGGCACGTCCCCAGAGCTCGCCATTGATGAAGTTGCCCAGGCGCCCAAACGCAAGCCCGGTCGGCACCAGGGGGGCTACAAAATCCATCAACTGCAGGAAGGTCAAGCCCTTGCGCCGCGCATAGAGCGCACAGGCCACGAGTACGCCCAGCAGGCCGCCATGAAAGGCCATGCCGCCCTCCCAGACCGCGAAGATCTCGAGTGGATGACTCAGGTAATGGGCGGGCTTGTAGAAGAACACATAGCCCAGCCGTCCGCCAAGCACCACACCCGCCACGCCCCAGAACAGCAGGTCTTCGACATCGGCGGCAGAAAAACCGGTGCTGCGGCCGTAATGCGTATTGCGCACCCGCCAGCGACCCAGCAGGTAGAAGGCCAGAAAGGCCAGCAGGTACATCAGGCCATACCAGTGAATGGCCACCGGTCCGATTTGCACGGCCACCGGGTTGAACTGGGGATGAGTGAGCATGGCACGGATTGTCCCACGGCTGGATTTGGCGATCGCTGGATCGCCTTTTACCATCGACAGGCTGGCGGATTGCTGACCGCCCCTCCCCTGGCGCCCTACCCATGCGACCCGTTCGCTGGACAGGCCCTCAACCCCTGCAGGTTTTGAACATGACTGATGCCAACCGCCGCTCCCGCAACATCACCGAGGGGGTGGCCCGCGCCCCGAATCGCTCGATGTATTACGCGATGGGCTACAAGACGTCCGACTTCGCCAACCCGATGATCGGCATCGCCAACGGACACTCCACGATCACGCCCTGCAACTCAGGCCTTCAGCCGCTGGCCGACGCGGCCGAGTCGGCGATCCGCGAGGCCGGAGGCAACCCCCAGCTCTTTGGCACGCCCACCATCTCGGACGGCATGTCGATGGGCACCGAGGGGATGAAGTATTCCCTCATCTCGCGTGAGGTGATTGGCGATTGCATCGAGACTGCAGTGCAAGGCCAGTGGATGGACGGCGTGCTGGTGCTCGGGGGGTGCGACAAGAACATGCCCGGCGGCATGATGGGCATCCTGCGCTGCAATGTGCCGGCGATCTATGTCTATGGCGGCACGATCAAGCCCGGTCACTGGAAGGGCAAGGACCTCACCGTGGTGTCAATCTTCGAGGCGGTGGGCGAGTTCTCGCGTGGGCGCATGAGCGAGGAAGATTTCGAGGGCATCGAAAAGAACGCCGTGCCCGGGACCGGCTCCTGCGGCGGCATGTACACCGCCAACACCATGTCGTCGTCGTTCGAAGCCCTTGGCATGAGCCTGCTGGGCTCGTCCACCATGGCCAACCCCGATGCCGACAAGCTCGAATCGGCCCGCGAGTCCGCGCGCGTGCTGGTGCGCGCGGTGCGCAACAACCTCAAACCCCTGGACATCGTCACCCGCAAGTCCATCGAAAACGCCGTGACCCTGATCATGGCCACAGGCGGCTCCACCAATGCGGTGCTGCACTACCTCGCCATCGCGCATTCCGCAGGCATCGAGTTCACGATCGATGACTTCGAGACCATTCGCAAGCGCGTGCCCGTCCTCTGCGACCTCAAGCCCTCGGGGCAGTATGTGGCCACCGACCTGCACAAGGCGGGCGGCATTCCTCAGGTGCTGAAGATCCTGCTCGATGCAGGCCTGATCCACGGCGACTGCATGACCATCACCGGTCGCACGCTGGGTGAAGAACTCGCCCAGGTGCCGAGCCAGCCCCGCAGCGATCAGAAAGTCATCTTCCCGATCAGCCAGGCCATCTATGAGCAGGGCCACCTGGCCATCCTGAAAGGCAACCTCTCGCCCGAGGGCGCGGTGGCCAAGATCACCGGCCTGAAGAATCCGGTCATCACCGGCCCGGCCCGGGTGTTCGATGACGAGCAGTCGGCACTCGCCGCGATCATGGAAGACCGCATCAAAGCGGGCGATGTGCTGGTGCTGCGCTATCTGGGGCCCAAGGGCGCACCGGGCATGCCCGAAATGCTGGCCCCCACCTCGGCCATCATTGGCGCCGGTCTGGGCGAATCCGTGGCCCTGATCACGGACGGCCGCTTTTCAGGCGGCACCTGGGGCATGGTGGTCGGCCACGTGGCCCCCGAAGCGGCCGCGGGCGGCCTGATCGGTCTGGTGCATGAGGGTGATTCGATCACCGTCGATGCGCATCAGCTGCTGCTGCAGCTCAATGTGGACGAAGCCGAGATCGCCCGCCGGCGTGCCGCCTGGACTGCCCCCGCACCGCGTTACACCCGAGGTGTACTGGCCAAGTTCGCCAAGCTGGCCTCGAGTGCCAGCAAAGGCGCGGTCACCGATCTTTTCGAGTGATCGAACGAGGTTGCCGCGCCTTGTTGGAGGCGCGGCGATCCAGCCCCAGCACCCGCTCAAGCCACTCCCACCAGATCACGGCCAACACGAAGGGGCTCACGACCCACCACCAGGACCAGCCGGCCACGGGGTCGATCCCCATCCACTTGAGCGCCACCAGGAGGGCGCCGATCCAGAGCAACGGCATCTGATACTCCTGAAGAGTCCGAATTGAGGTTGTATGATCCGCCGCATGTCGTCCGTGGGCTGCCCGTCAGCGGGCGTCGTCAACCGACCGGCGGCGGGCCTCGTTGAACCGGGCAGGTCCGGGCAATCGAACCGCCTGTTCAGCGCCATCGGCCTTCTGTCCAACACGCCGGCCCGGTCATGCCAGCACTGCTTCGAGCCTGACTTTTTTCCTGCCGGGCCTGGGCTTTCCGTTCTTTCCGTTCTCTCTGTCTCATTCTCTCTGTCTCGTTTTTTCTTTCGTTCTTTCTGTCTCGTTCCCATCCCGCTTCGGAGTCCTCATGAAAATCCGTGTACTGGCCCCTCTGTTTGCTGCCGTTTCACTGGTGGCCGCCTCGCCCGCCTTTGCCAGCGCTGATCTGGCCAAAGCCAAGAACTGCCTGGCTTGCCACGCTCCCGACAAAAAGCTGATCGGCCCGTCATACAAAGATGTCGCGGCCAAGTACGCCAAGGACAAGGATGCGGTCAGCAAGCTGGCCCAGAAGATCCGTGCGGGAGGCGTGGGCAACTGGGGGCAGATCCCCATGCCCGCCAACCCTCAGGTCAGCGCGGCCGAGGCCGAGACCCTGGCCAAGTGGGTTATGTCGACCAAGTAATCCGGTCTGCGCCGGGGCCGGCTGATCCGACCCGGCTCACGACAGGGCGCCCCTCGGGGCGCTTTTTTTTCAAGCGGGTTTCTGCGAGAGCTAGAATCGCGCTCGTTTCGCCTACTGACCCTCATTCATGCATTTCGACATCCTGCTGCAGCAGATACTCAACGGGCTCGTGCTCGGCAGCGTCTACGCCCTGGTCGCGCTCGGCTACACCATGGTGTACGGCATCCTGCAGCTGATCAATTTCGCCCATGGCGAAGTGCTGATGGTGGGTGCCATGGTCGGTGTCACCGTGGTGGGGTTGCTGGCGGGCTCAGGGCTCCCGGGCCCGCTGGTGCTGGTGCTGGCCGTAGGTGCGGCGGTTCCGGTGTGTATCGTGCTCGCGCTGGCCATCGAGCGGGTCGCCTACCGGCCGCTGCGCAATGCGCCGCGCCTGGCCCCCCTGATCACAGCCATTGGCGTGTCGATCGTGATTCAAACCCTGGCCATGATTCTGTGGAAGCCCAATCCCATCGTCTTTCCCGATCTGCTGCCCACGCAACCGATCGAGATCGGCGGCGCACTGCTGGCCCCCAAGCAATTGCTGATCCTGGTGGTCTCGGCCGTCGTCATGGCCGGACTCATGGTGCTGGTCAACAAGACCCGGCTCGGTCGGGCAATGCGGGCGACCGCTGAAAATCCGCGGGTCGCTGGTCTGATGGGGGTCAATGCCAACCAGGTGATTGCCGCCACCTTCGCAATCGGTGCTGCGCTGGCCGCCATTGCCGGCGTGCTGGTGGCAATGAACTACAACATTGCGCAGTTCAGCATGGGCTTCATTCCCGGTCTGAAGGCCTTCACTGCAGCCGTCCTCGGAGGCATCGGCAATCTGGCGGGTGCGGTGCTGGGGGGCTTGCTGCTGGGCATCATCGAGAGCCTGGGAGCGGGCTACATCGGCGACATCACCGGCGGCTTTCTGGGCAGTCATTATCAGGACATCTTTGCCTTCGTGGTGCTGATCGCCGTACTGATCTTCCGGCCCTCCGGACTGATGGGCGAACGCGTGGCGGATCGCGCATGAACGGCCCCGCCAACCCACGTCGCGGCCTGACGGCCCTCTGGCCGGATGCCTCATCGAGTCCGGCTGCCCGATGGGCCGCGATTGCGGTGGTGGCCCTTGCACTCGCAGTGCTGCCCTTTGTGGCCGGGCTGCAGGGCAATGCCTGGGTGCGGATTCTGGACTTTGCGTTGCTCTATGTGATGCTGGCCCTGGGCCTGAACATCGTGGTGGGCTACGCGGGGCTGCTCGATCTGGGCTATGTGGCGTTCTATGCCGTGGGGGCCTATCTCTACGCCCTGCTCGCCTCGCCTCATCTGGCCGAAAACTTCGAATGGATTGCGCAGACCTTTCCTGAGGGTCTGCACAGT
>Ga0255100_1000579_pt1 | contig 14654 bp, 10 predicted proteins | sample Colum_Colum_RepB_2_FD_188449 | JGI IMG/M metagenome (GOLD analysis project Ga0255100, IMG submission 188449) | Freshwater microbial communities from Columbia River, Oregon, United States - Colum_Colum_RepB_8d | ecosystem: Environmental > Aquatic > Freshwater > River | place: USA: Oregon...
GCTTCTGCAGCGCCGGCGTCATCCGCGCGACGATCGGCAGCAGCACGTCCCAGCGGCCGATCGCTTGCGTGTTGCGAACGATGTTGTTCAGCGCCGCTTCCGGCAGCTCGCCGGTAATCGTGGCCAGCTTCTGCTGAAGCGCGCCGTCGATGCCGGAAATCAGCGCCAGCGCTTCCGCCCACAGCTCGGATGATCCCGTCGCGGCATGAAGGACGACGTCGCTGAGCCGCTGCGGCGGGATGCGCTCGACGATGTCGCCGAGCCGCTCGGTGCTTTCGGCGAAGAACGCGATGTGCAACAGCTTGGCGTCGTCGCTGATCGCGTCGACCACCGGCCGGATCGCATCGAGCGCGATCAGATCGATGAAGCGGCCCATCGTCACGTACTCGCCGCGCTTGGCCAGCTCGCGCGCGATGGCGACGATCAGGTGCTTCGGAAAGCCGGCGATCAGTGCCTCGGCGGAGCGCGGATCCAGTTCGATGCAGGCATCGACGAGGAACGGCAGCTTGAGCTTTTCGGCGATCTCGATCGCCCGCGCGGCCGGCACCAGTCCGCAGACCCGCGCGCAGATCAGCGGGCCGATCACCTTTTCGATGATCAGCACCAGGATCGGGATCGGCAGCAAGCGGCTGGCGGTCGCCATGTTGTGGAAACGCTTGCGGTCGGCGTCGAACATCGCCGCCGTCGCCTGTTCGCGCAGCGCGCGGATCAGCGGCGCATCGAGCTTGCCAAGCCAGACCAGCGACGCATCATCGGCCCGGCACAGCCGCGCCAGCTTGATGATCTCCGCTCGCTGCGCCAGCGACAGGCCGGTCAACTCCGCTGTTGTCCCGACAGTCGCCATCGTTCAGAGGTCGAGGATCTTGCGAACCGCGCCGCGCAGCAGCAACGGGACATGACTCAGCGATTCGGTCAGCGCTGCATCGACCTGCGCCTTCTGCCGCTGCTTGGCCGTGGTCATCAGTGCCGCCAGCCGAGCCAGCTCGGCCGGCTCGAGCACGTCGAGGCCGGCCGGCGGCGTGCGGTCCAGTGCCGACCGCAGCGCCGCCAGCGAGGCTTCCCGACTACCGCCGGCGGCGCTCGACATCAGTGCGCCGTCTTCGCCGGGGCGAGGTTTTTCGGCATCGTCTCAGGCGCCTGGCCCGGCTTCGGCGGGAACAGGAACGCGGCGATCGCCGGCAGGCCAAGCACGGCGCCGAACATGTTCGCGGTGAACATGAACAGCAGCAGCAGGCCCATGTCGATCTGGAACTGCAGCTGCGACAGCAGCCAGGTCGACACCGAGGCCGCCAGCGTCACGCCGGTGAAGATCACCGCCTTGCCGGTGCCGCGCAGCGTCTCGAAGTACGCCACGCGCAGGCTCTTGCCTTCCTTCAGGCCAGAGGCCAGCACGCCGTAGACATAGATACCGTAGTCGACGCCAATGCCGACCGCCAGCGCCAGCACCGGAAGCGTGGCGACCTTCATGCCGATGTCCAGCGCCGCCATCACTGCGTAGCCCATCTCAGACACCAGCGCCAGCGGCAGGATGATGCAGACGATCGCCTTCCACTCGCGGAAGCACATCCACAGCAGGATCAGGATGACGACATAGACCAGCAGCACGACGCGGCCTTCCTGCTCGTGCACCACTTCGTTGGTCGCCGCCATTACGCCGACGTTGCCGGTGGCCAGCGCGAAGTTGACCGGGCATTCCAGGTTCATGCCCTGATAGCTGGCCTGCAAATCAGCCTGGCGCTTCTTCGCCGCTTCCAGCTTCTCCGGATCGGCAGCGGCACCCTCGCCGAGCTTGAACACTTCAAGGTTCGTCGCCTTCAGCTTCTGGAAGGTGTCGTACTTCGTCGCGCAGTATTCCGGCTTGGTGTCCGGCGCCTTGGCGTAGAAGTCCTTGGCGTTCTCGTCGTTGAACTTCTTCACTTCCTCGACGATGTGGCTGATCGTTTCGGCCTTGTGATCCTTGGTGAACAGATAGATCGCCAGCGCGTCGCAATCATCGTTCAGCAGCCCGGTGGACGTCGGCACCAACGCGGTGGCCTGCGCCAGCGCGAACTGGTTGCGCGGCAGCACCAGCGCATTCAGTCGGCCTTCCGACAGGCCCTGGTAGACCAGCTTGGCAAACGTCAGCAACGACAGGGTCGACTGCACGCCGTCGGTGTTTTCCATCTTCCACGCGAAGCGATCGGCCTGATCCATCAGCTGGTAGCTGACGCAGCCGTTCGGGCGCGTTTCGGCGATCACCTTGAAGATGTCGACGGCGATCTGGAAGTTGTCGGTGATCGCGTTGAAATCCTGGTTGAAGCGCGAGTCCGGGCGCAGCTCCGGCACGCCCTTCAGCGCGTCGCCGACCTTCAGGTCTGCCTTGCCCCACAGCGCCCAGCCCAGCATCGCGCCGCTGGCCGCCAGCACCATTGTCGCCACGGCCGGCTTGGTGACGCCGGACAGCCACCACCAGATCGGATCGAGCTTGGCGTCCTTCTTCGACTGCCGTGCGATGAAGGCATCGACATCCTTGAGCTTCACCATCGTCAGCCAGATCGGCACGAACATCTTGTTGGCGACGATGATCGCCAGGCCGCCGAGCACGGCGTTGATCGACATCTCCTGAATGATCTGGATCTTGATCAGGTAGATGGTCGCGAAGCCGGCGACGTCGGTCAGCAGCGCGATCGTGCCGGCGATGGCCAGACGGCGGAAGGTTTCCAGCGAGGCATCGAAGCTGGACTTGCCGGCGTGGACTTCATCGACCCAGGCGTTGACGTACTGCACGCCGTGCGACACCGACACCGCCAGAATCAGGAACGGCACGAGGATCGCGAACGGATCGACACCGTAGCCAAGGGTCTTCAGCAGACCCATTTCCCAGATCACCGCCACGACCGACGAGAACAGCGGAATCATCGCCAGCTTGAACGAGCCGCAGTACACCCACAGCAGCGCACCAGTGATGATCAGCGTCAGGAAGAAGAACCCGGCGACTTCCAGCGACGCCTTGGTCATGTCATCGACGATCTTCGCGAAGCCGATGATGTGGACCTTGATGCCGTCCTTCTCGTACTTGCTGCGCAGTTCCTCCAGCGCCTTGCCGATCTTCAGGTAGTCGATCGGCTTGCCGGTTTCCGGATCGACTTCCAGCAGTTCGGTCAGGATCATCGCGCCGCGCTGGTCGTTGGTGACGATGCGGCCGATCACCTGTGCCTTGGCAACGTTCGACTTCACCTTCTGCAGCACTTCCGGCGTCGGCTGGTAATCCGGCGGAATCACCGTGGCGCCGCTCAGGCCGCCCTCGACGTTCTCGACGTAGTTGACGTTCGGCGTGAACAGCGAGGTCACGCGTGAACGGTCGACGCCGGGAATGAAGAACACTTCATCGGACGCCTTCTGCAAGGTCGACATGAACTCCGGCGTGTAGATGTCGCCAGTGCCTTCATCCTTGATCAGCGCCACCAGCACGGTGTTGGCGCCGCCGAAGTCGCGGTAGTACTCGCGGAACTTCTCCATGTACGGATGTTCCAGCGGCACCGACTTCAGCCAGCCGGCATCCGGTTGCAGCCGCGCCATCTGCGCGGTCAGGAAGATCGTCATCACGATCAGGATCCAGTGCGTGAGCTTGCGCCGGGCATAGATGATCGGCTCGACCGCCCTGAGAATCTTGTCGGCCCACACGCCGCCTACTGCTGCTCCTGCCATATGCCTTCCCCGAGTTCTTCTGGTTCTTTACCGCGGCCGCGAATTCAGCGGCTCAAGGCTTCGCGAAACGCTGGACGCCCGATGTGCCGACGACGATCAGACCTTCCGCCGTCGCCAGGCCCGCATTCATGTTGATGTTGGTCGGCAGCTGCACGCGGACCAGCTGGTTCGCTGCCAGGTCTGCTTTCATGAGTCGGCCGTTGGCGCCGAACAGCAGCACCGAACCGTCATCCGCAGCCGAACCGCCGAACAGGCTTTCGGTGTCGTCCGACGCCAGACGCGCCCAGCCGGCGACGTCGCTGACCGGATTGCTGACGTCACCCGATGCCTCCGGATTGGCCGCCGCTTCGCGCAGTGCCGCCAGATCGGCTTCGCTGAGCGCCGCCGCAACGGTGATGTCGGCCGCATGGAATGCGTTGCCGCGCAGGCCGAACAGCACGACGCCAGTGCTGCCGGCAGCAACGGCCCCGAAGTAAGAGCCGGTATACGGCGACTTCAGCTGGGTCCACGTGGCGCCCTGGTCATCGGAACGGGCAATGAAGCCACGCTCGCCGGTCAGCAGCAGCGCGCCATTGCCGATCCGCGTCAGCGAATAGAGGTTCGGCTGTTCCTCGAATACCGGGGATTCGATGATCTCCCAGGTCTTGCCGCCATCGGCGGTCTTCTGCAAGCGACCGTTGCCGCCGGCGACAAAGCCGTTCTGGCCGTCGACGAACAGCACGTCGTAGTAGGCGCGGCCCCAGGCGGCATCGAACTGCTGGAGCGTCCAGGTGCTGCCGGCATCCTCGGACGCGAGGATGGTGCCGTCATAACCGACTGCCCAGCCGTGACGCTCGTCGACGAACTGCACGCGGTTCAGCGTGGCGTCGGCCGGGGTCGCCACCTGCTTCCAGCTGCTGCCGTCCGACGACAGCAGCACCACGCCGCGCTGGCCTGCAGCCACATAGCCGCTGCCCGCCCTGGCGACACTGAGCAGCAGGCTCGATGACGCCCGCGGCGCGAGCACCGACGGCCGCGCGCTAAGCGTGGTGTCCGGTCCGCGATCGACGTCGGCGTCGTCTTCCTGCGCCAGCAGCCAGGCTGGAAAAGCCAGCGTTGCTGCAATCGCCGACGCCAACAGCGCCGGCTTGAACTTGTTCTGGTTCAACGTCATCCCCGTTCCCCTGAAACCCTTCGATGCGATGACCGGCGGCAGCACGCGCTACCGCCGGTCACGTTCACATCCTGCTTTTTCGCAGTGGACTTACTTGGTGCGCGACTTGCGGCTCAGGCTGCCCGGCGAGAACTCGTCGTCCTTGAAGTTGACCTTGAAGTCGGAAATCTTGTCCTCGTTCTGCAGCGCAGTGACGAAGTAGCGGCCCGACTGCAGGTCGTAGATGATTTCCGGGATGCCGGTGACCGTCGGCACGAACGGCACCGAGATCAGCTGCGCTTCCTGCACCTTCCACAGCTGGTCGCGGTTGTCGTAGGCATCGACCGCAGCGATCGCCCAGCTGTCCTCGTCGACATAGAAGCGGCGCTTCTTGAACTGGTGACGCAGGCCGTCGCGGATCGTCGCCTCGACGACCCAGACGCGGTGCAATTCGTAGCGCGACAGGTTCTGGTTGATATGCCCCGGACGGATGATGTCCTTGTACTTGATCAGCGGCGCATTGATCAGGAACGAGTTGTACGGGATGTACATCTCCTTCTTGCCAACGAGCTTCCAGGTGTAGCGGTCGAGCGCACCGTTGAACATGTCGACCTGGTCGTTGAACTGCTCGCCGTCGGTGCCGATGTACGGGTTGTCGTAACCCACATCCGGCGCCTTGTTCACGCGGCCGAGGCCCGGGTTGAAGATCCAGGCATTGCGGCCCGACCCTTCCGCACCCGACGTCTCATGCACCAGCGTCAGCTGACCGGCGACACGTGCCGGCGCCACGACATTCGAGAGGTAGTACAGCAGGATCTTGGTGCCCGGCGCCGACTCTTCGAGGTTCGCGTACTTGAACTTCACGTCCTCGATCAGCTTGGTGATCTTGTACGTGCCGTCCTGCTTGACGATCGCCTGGTTGTTGAAGCGCCGCACGGCTGAACCGCGATAGCGCATCTTGTGATTCCACATCACTTCGGCGCCGCTCTGCGGAATCGGGAACGGGAAGCCGAGCACTGCACCGTCGACTTCGTCGGTGCCCTTCAACTCGGCAGTCGAGGCGTTCTTGATCGACGCAGCGTTGATCTGGTCCGGGAAGAACGCGGTGCGCAGCGTCGGGTAGACGATCATCTTGTACGTCGGGTACTTCGCGAACAGCGCCTTCTGGCCATCGGTCAGCTTGTCGGCGTACTTCGCCATGTTGTCCTTCGTGATGATGAACGACGGCGCTTCGTACTTGCCGCCACCACCGATCTGCTCGCGCTGCTTCTGCGCCAGCGCCTTCAGGTCGGGCGGCAGCTTGGCGATGATGTCGTCGATCTGCTTCTTGATCTTCGGGTAGTCGGCGATCGAGAAGTTGTCGACGTACTTCAGCAGCGTGTCGAAGTCGGCCGGCGAAGCCTTGCGGATGTCCTCGAACTTCAGGCGCAGCTCTTCCAGCTTGTTCGGCGTCAGGCCACGGATGTCGGCGTCGAACTGCTTGCCGCCGATCCAGGCCGGGATCGTGCCGTCAGCATTCGGACCGGCGATCGCGCCGACCGGCGTCAGTTCCTTGCCCAGCTTGGCGGCATCGGCAGCCGATGCCTTGGCATGCGCTGCCGACGTGGCGCCGAGGCCCATGCCGACGCTGATCGCGCCGGCAAACATGACCCAATTCATGCGCTTCAACATAAGTGACTCCTCTGTGAAGAATTATTGTGTGCTTCGACACCCGCGCCGCCACGGTGTGGCAGGCGCGGAGTCCGAACGGAGAAACGAAACCTCAGAACGTGTAGCCGACCTGGAAACCGATGATGTCGCGGTCACGCTGGGTGTTGTTGGTACCACCGCCGGTCGAACCCTGATAGACGAGCTGACCGGTCCACGGGCCACCATTCTCGAAGATCGCGCTGGCCTGATACTGAATGCGGCCTTCGATGAAGTTCTGGATCGGCAGCGGCGCAATACCGTAGACGTCATGGCCGAACAGCAGTTCCGGCTTGACGTTGATACCGAGGAACACGTTGTTGTATTCGAAGCGGCTCAGGATCCGGTAGCCCGCCGAGAAACTGTCGGCGAAGCCCGAGGTCTGCTGCGTGGGATTCAGCGAACGGGTGTCCGGCGTGCCATTGGGCCTGCCGGTACCGTCGGCACCGGGGCTGGCATGAGAACCATTGTTGTCGCCGCCCTCGAACTGCAGTCGGCTCCGGCCCGGCATGTTGATCACATGCGTGAAACCGACTTCGACCAGCAGGATCACCTGGTCGGCGCCGAACGGGTTCTCCGACGAGCCCAGCGCCCGAATGCCGGTGATGTCGACCTGCTGTACTGGTAGACGCTCATACCCGTTGATGCGCTGGTTCGGCTGCACCTCGATGCCGCGGTACAGAGACAGGAAGTCGGGCACCGCGTTGCGCGACGCTGGCAGCGTCACGTTCGATGCCGCTGCCGGCAGGATCACCGGAAGCCCGTTCAGCAGCGCGGTGACCTGGCCAAGCAGTTCCTGCGGATTCGCCGTCGCGATGTCGGCGATCGCACCGGGCAGCGACGCGATCGTCTGGGCAATGAACTGCGGCGACACGCCGAGCGTGATGTCCTGACGCGGCAGCGATGGCTGCAGACCCGCAAAGAACACGTCGGTCGCCGCAACCTGCAGCGGCATGTTTGGACGCAGCGAGTACTCGCCGGCAATCGACCACTTGCCGACGTTGGTGTTGAAGCTCATGCCGACCATCTGGATGTTCTCCGGGTACGCGAAGAACACCTTTTCCGAGTCGATCGGCGCCGGTTCCAGCCCGGTTTCCGAATTCAACCCGATGAAGCCGTTGCAGGACGTGAACGCCTCGACGAAGCCTGCCGAATTGCGGGCGCAGGACTCGTCGGTGGCGATCACGCTGAAATACGGCAGACGGCTGTGATAGTTCAGCGCGTAGAAGCCGAGTTCGGTGCCGCCATTGAGTTCCGGCAGGTACCAGGTGAACTTGCCACCGACCTGACCCTGATTGTTCGGCCGCGCGAACTTCAGCGGCAGCACTTCGGCCGTGAACGACGACGTCGAGATCGCGTTGATCGGGAACGGGATCCGCTGCAAGCGCTGCGGGTCGTCGTGGAACTGGCCGACCGAGATATTGAAGTTGTCGTTGTTGTAGAAATCGATGTCGGAGTTGAACGCACCACCCGGATCCACGACGACCGGCCGATAGCCGATCTGGTAGACCAGATCGAGCGACATGCCTTCGCCGATCGACGTGTTCAGCGCGATCAGCGGTGTGGAGCGGAACACTTCGCTGATCGGCGTGCCCGGATGGCGCAGCAGGCGCGCATCCGGCGGCTGCAGTTCATTCAACGCATTGAGCGCGAGGTAAGTCGATTCGCCCCAGCGATAGCGCTGCCAGCCGACCGTGACGCTGTACTCGTGATCGAGCAGCGTGAACGGACGGCCGATGAAGAAATCGCGGACCTGCAGGTCCTGGCCGAGCGGATGACCGCGGCGAAACGGACGCCCCTCGTTACGCGGCTGGAACGTCGTGTCCGCGTTGGTTTCCGTGAACCGGTAGTTCACCGGGTCGAAGAAGGCGATCGCGGCGAACTTGTAGTTCCAGTCGCCATAGTTGCCGGCGATTTCGCTCGACAGCTTGATGATGGCCGCCGTCGGATCCCATTGGCGGTAGTTCAGGTCGCCATCGTCCTTGTTGGTGCCGAGGAAGGCACCGGGTGCATCGACGAGGCGCTGGTTCGGTCCCGGATCGCCGGTGAATGACAGGCAGCCGTCGGGGCACAGGTCCGGATTGATGCTGAGCTTGCCGAGCAGGCGGGCATCGGGCTTTTCGGCACGGAACGCGCCGGAATACGACAGGGTGTTCTTCCAAGTGCCGGTCAGTTCGCCGAACTCGAATTCCAGCGCCTGCGCGGGCGACAGGTTGAACGCGATCGCGGCCAGCGTCGCGCTGCTCATCAGCTTGCGTTTCATCAGTTACTCCCCTCTGTCGGTTCAAGCGTCGTGTCGATGCACGACTGTTGTTCTTGTGGTGATGTCGACGTCCGAGCCACGACGTCGCTGCCGGAAAACGTCCGCAGGTCAGTCGCCGAGCAGGCCTCGGCCAACGAAATGCACATAGTCGCGAATCAGGTCGTCGAAACGCCCCGCATACATCGTCGAATGATCACCACCGAATGGCGAATGCCGCAGACCGCCAATCGCGGTGAGGCCGAAGATCGTCGAGCTCATCCCGAGCAGCAGCTGGAACTGCAGTTTCTCGCGTGACTTGTCTGGGTGACGCGCTGCCAGCCTAGGTTCGATCTGGTTCAGGAACGGCGCGCATTGCTTGAGCACCAGCGACTGCCCCAGGTCACCGCCGTCCGAGGCCAGACGCGCCACGAAACGAATCGCATCGCGACCGAGGTCGTCGGCGTGAAACACCTTGATCAACGGCATCACCAGTGCTGCGACCAGGTGCTCATCGTTCAGCGTGCCCTCGCGCTCCTGTTCGGCGATTTCGGCAATGGCGGCAGCGAAGTGCGGCTCGAACATCGAACGCACGAATTCGGCGACGGCAATCACCAGCCCCGGCTTGTCACTGAAGTGGTAGTGGATCGCCGACTGATTGCCTTGCCCGGCCTTCTGCACGATCTCGCGCAGCGACACCGCGTCGATCGCCCGCTCGGCAAACAGCTTCATGGCCTCGCGAACCAGCACTTCCCGCGTGTTGGCGCCGGTCTGCGCGACGCTGCGGCGACGCGCACTGCGCGGCGCGATCGAAGGCTTGGCGGTTTTCTTGACAGCCATCAGCATGGGCGGGAAACATGCTCAAGGGTTAATGCGAGTCCATTACGATATTCGCATTCAGGTTTTGGCGGCAAGCCCGCGACAAAAAAATTCACCAAGGACGTTCACCATGCCGGATACCCGACATTCCGCAGCCGTCAGTCCGACTGCGCTGTACACCGGCGCCGTCTGGGCGAAGCACCGCCTGTCGCACCCGGCATTCGCCACGATCGAGGGTCGCCTGCTGTACGCGGCCGGCGCGCCGGCGATGATGCTGTCACGCCGGTTTGGCGGGCCGACACTCGACGGCCTGCTGCTCGCGCGGCACGAAGTGATCGACGAACAGCTGCATGCCGCGATCAAGGCCGGCACCGTGTCGCAGATCATCGAGATCGCCGCAGGCCTGTCGCCACGCGGCTGGCGTTACGCCCGCCGCTATGGCGATCGCATCCGCTACGTCGAAGCCGATCTGCCGGCGATGGCAGCACGCAAGCGCGCCCTGCTGGCACGGGTCGGCTGTGCCGAAACCGCGAACCATCGCGTCGCCGACATCGATGCCTTTGCGCTGACCGGACCTGCCAGCCTCGACGGCATTGCGGCGACGCTGGATCCGGAACGCGGCACGGCGATCATCACCGAAGGCCTGATCAACTACTTTCCGCTCGATGCCGTGAACGGCCTGTGGCGCCGCATGGCAACCACGCTGCAGCGCTTCCCGAACGGCCTCTACCTGTCCGACCTGCACATTGCAGGCGAGAACCGCAATCTGGCCGTGCAGGCCTTCGTGCGCCTGCTCTCGGGGTTCGTGCGCGGCCGCGTGCATCTGCATTTCGGCGCGGCGGCCGAGGCCGAATCGACGCTGACATCGGCCGGCTTCGCCACCGCCACGCTGATCTCGCCGGCCGACGGTGCCGACCGTCTGCGCGCCTGCCGGGACCCGGCCGCCCGGCTCGTCCGCGTGATCCGGGCCAGCACCGCTGCGCGAGTCTGACGCTGGAAGTTTGTGAACACTTGTTTCATGATCTGCCGCGCCGCAGCACGACCCTCGCCATGACCTCATCCTCGAAACCCGCTCCCGACCGCGACCGTTCCGGCGATCGCGTGCAGCTTGTCGACCTGCTGAAAGGCGTCGTCGAAACGCTGCCCGATGTCCTGAAGGTGCAGCGGGGACTGTGGAATCTGGCAACCGCTCGGCCGACGTCGGTAGGCTCGATCGGCCTGCGTCTGCAGCAGCTCGCCGAGACCCAGCCGCACACCACGGCGCTGAAGTTCGATGACCGCCGCTGGACCTACGCCGAGTTCAACGCCTGGGCCAACCGGGTGGCCGCCGCCTGCCGCAGTGCCGGCGTCCGGCGTGGCGACGTGGTGGCGATCCTGATGGCGAACCGGCCGGAAACGCTGGCGACCATCGCCGGTGTCGTGAAGCTTGGCGCCGTCGCGGCGATGCTCAACCACAACCAGCGTGGCGATGTGCTGGCCCACTCGTTGCGCCTGAGCAAGCCGGTGATGATCGTGGCCGGCGAGGAATGTGCCGAAGCCATCGCTTCGCTGTCCGATCAGTCGGTGCTCGACGGCATCGCCGCCAAAGCCTGGGACGGCGCGACGCCACCTGAAAGCTGGCAGGACTGGACTGCCGCGACCGATCGCGAAGCCTCCGGCAACCCGCCGGAAACCGCCACGATCCTGCTCAAGGACGCCTGCTTCCATATCTTCACGTCGGGGACCACCGGCCTGCCCAAGGCCAGCGTGATGAGCCACTACCGTTGGACGAAAGGCATGGCCGGCCTCGGTCAGACGACGCTGCGGCTGACTGGCGATGACACGCTGTACTGCCCGCTGCCGCTGTACCACAACAATGCGCTGACAGTGTCCTGGGGTGCGGTACTGGCCGATGGTGCAGCGTTAGCCTTGAGCCGGAAGTTTTCCGCGAGCCGCTTCTGGGACGAGATCCGCGCCTATGAGGCGACGGCGTTCTGCTACATCGGCGAGCTGTGCCGCTACCTGCTGAACCAGCCGGCATCGCCGCGCGATCGTGCGCACGCGGTCCGGCTGATGGTCGGCAACGGCCTGCGCCCGGAAATCTGGGATCAGTTCCAGAGCCGCTTCGGCATCCAGCGGATTGCCGAGTTCTACGGCGCCAGCGAATCGAACCTGGCTTTCGTCAACAGCTTCAACCTGTCGAAGACGGCCGGCTTCTGCCCGCTGCCTTACGCGATCGTCGCGTTCGACGCCGATGCTGAGGCCCCGGTGCGCAACCGCCGCGGCCGCATGCAGCGGGTCGCCCGTGGTGGTGTCGGCCTGCTGGTTTCGGAAATCACCGAGCGCGCCCCGTTCGACGGCTACACCGACAAGCGCGCCAACGAAGCCAAGCTGCTGCGTGACGTGTTCAAGAAGGGCGACTGCTGGTTCAACACCGGCGATCTGGTCCGCGACCAGGGCTTCAGGCATATCCAGTTCGTCGACCGCGTCGGCGACACCTTTCGCTGGAAAGGCGAGAACGTCGCCACCACCGAAGTCGAGGCGGCGCTGAACCGCATTGCCGGTGTCGAGCAGGCGGTGGTCTATGGCGTCGAGATTCCGGGCTGCGATGGCCGCGCCGGGATGGCGTCGCTGTCGTGGACGCCAGCCCGCTTCGATGGCGAGGGCGTAGCCGAACAGCTGCGCGCCACGCTGCCCGCCTACGCCGTGCCGCTGTTCATCCGCCTGCGCCGCGAGCAGGAAATCACCGCCACGTTCAAGTTTCGCAAGGTCGATCTCAAGCGTGACGGTTTCGACCTCGCGAAGATCGATGAGCCGCTGTACGTGCTCGACGACGGTCGCTATCGCAAGCTGACGCCGAGCTTGCACGCAAAAGTCATTTCCGGAGGAATGCGCCTGTGAACATCACGCTCGACATCGAGCGCAGCCTGCTGCTGCCAGTCGATCATGGCCAGGCACTGAGCCTGCTCGACGACCTCGAATCCACGATCGGCCGGTTTCCGAACCTGAAGCGACTGACGCCGCTCGGTCCGAACCAGTACCGCTGGGACATGCGCACGATGGGCGTGCGCATTGCCAAGATCGCCTACGACTTGAGCTATGCCGCGCAGTACGAGATCGACCGCAAGGCCGGCGTGATTCGCTGGAAGCCCCTGCGCGGTCATGGCAATGCGCAGATCGGCGGCGAGATCCGCCTTGCCCGCAGCGCCGAGCAGACCGAGATGCGCTTCCGCGTCGATGGCGTGATGAACGACGTCCCGGTGCCATTGCTGTATCGGCCACTGGCCGGGCCGTTCATCGTCAACAAGATGAGCGCGCTGATCGAACGCTATCTGGCGGCAACCGCTGCCGCGCTGGCCGCAGCGCCGGCTGGCGGCGGCGTCAAAAGCTGACGACACGCTGCCGCAGCCAGCGCAATTGCTGAATCCGTGACGAAGCGCGCGCGTTTCTGGCGATAATCGCAGCGCGCATGTGCGCTGCACCATTTTGCGGGCGAAGCCGATGATCCGTCGTGTCGTGTTCAACCAGAAAGGTGGCGTCGGCAAGACCACCATCGTCTGCAATCTTGCCGCGATCGCCGCCAGTCGCGGCTTGCGCACGCTGGTCATCGATCTCGATACCCAGGGCAATTCGACGCAGTACCTGCTCGGGCCGCTGGCGGCGACCGCCGACCGGTCGATCGCCGATTTCTTCGAATCGACACTCGGCTTCTCGATCCAGACACCGCCGTTCGTCACTTATGCCACCAATTCGCCGTACGAGAATCTGGATGTCGTCGCCGCCAGCACCCGACTCGACGATCTGCAGGTCAAGCTGGAAGCGAAGCAGAAGGTGCAGAAGCTGAAGCAGGCGATCGACAAGCTGAAGGGCTACGACGCGGTGTTCATCGACACGCCGCCGGCCCTGAACTTCTACAGCCGATCGGCGCTGATCGCCGCCAATCGTGTGCTGATTCCGTTCGATTGCGACGAGTTCGCGCGTCAGGCGCTGTACACGCTGATCGACAACATCCACGAGATCCGCGCCGACCACAACGAGGATCTGTCGATCGAAGGGATCATCGTCAACCAGTTCCAGTCGCGCGCGAAGCTGATGCAGCGCGTGGTGTCGGAACTGAAAGCCGAAGGCCAGCCGCTGCTCGATGCCGCGCTGTCGTCATCGGTGCGGGTCAAGGAATCGCATGAGCAGCACAAGCCGATGATCCATCTCGACCCGGCTCACCGGGTGACGCAGGAATACATCGCGCTGTACGAGTCGCTGGGGCGCTGAACCCAGCCCGCTGTCATTTCGGCGAGACCCGAAATGACAGCGCAGCGAAATGTGTATCTGACCCCAATAAGGCGGCTTATTCGGGTTTTCGCGGCTTGTAGCCGGTCCAGCCGGCCGGCTTCGCGGTGCGATCGATCTTCTTGACCGCGTCACGGCGCGGCACGTCGCCGATCTTTCGCTCTTCGGCACCCGGACGCGAACGGCGCTCGCGCTGCGGCCGTGCCTTCTTTGGCGCTTCGAAGCCGACCGCAGCTCGCAGGGCGTTCAGCTCGTCCTTCTCCAGCTCGCGATAGCCGCCGGACTTGACGCCACGGCCGAGCACGATCGGGCCATAGCGAACGCGGATCAGGCGGCTGACCTTGAGGTCCTGAGATTCGAACAGGCGACGCACTTCACGATTGCGGCCTTCCTTCAGCGTGACCTTCCACCAGGTGTTGGCGGCGGATTTGGCTTCGGCACCATCGTCCTCGTCGTCGAAGGCGACCTCGGCGCGCTCGCCGGCTTCGATCTTGTCGAAGTGCGCCGGGCCGTCGTCCAGCTCCACGCCCTTGCGCAGCTTGTTCAGCGTTTCATTGGTGATGCTGCCGAGCACGCGCACCGCGTATTCACGCTCCAGTTCGAAGCTCGGATGGGTCAGCCGCCGCGCCAGTTCGCCGTCGTTGGTCAGCAGCAGGAGGCCGGAGGTGTTCAGGTCGAGTCGGCCCACCGCGATCCAGCGGCCGGAATCGAGCTTCGGCAGCTTCTTGAACACGGTCTTGCGGCCTTCGGGATCGTCGCGCGTCACCAGCTCGCCGACACGCTTCTTGTAGAGCAGGACCTGCGTCGCTTCCTTGTCCATCGAAT
>Ga0255100_1000586_pt1 | contig 14526 bp, 13 predicted proteins | sample Colum_Colum_RepB_2_FD_188449 | JGI IMG/M metagenome (GOLD analysis project Ga0255100, IMG submission 188449) | Freshwater microbial communities from Columbia River, Oregon, United States - Colum_Colum_RepB_8d | ecosystem: Environmental > Aquatic > Freshwater > River | place: USA: Oregon...
GCCGGTGGCGCCTGCCACTCGGCCAGAATTTTCAACATTGCGCGCCGCTCGGTGACTATGGGCTTGAAATGATCGCGATTGCTCGGCGGCGAGCCGGCGGCCCAACTGTTCATGACGTTGGCCAGCGCCTGCTCCACTTCGGTGTAGTGCAGCTGAAAGATATCGTCCTGCCGATCGAGTACTTCAAAGCGCTGCAGCAAACTACCGAACTCACGTACCTTGTTGAAGAACGATGTCGTGAGCCAATGCTCACAATAGAACTTGTGGTCTTCCACGTACGGAAATACCAGATGACTGACAGCGAGCATCTGATCAAAGGCTGCCCGCTCATCGTCACTGCCCAACAGCGAACGGTATTCATCAATGATGCGCTTGCGTTCCTCGCGCAGGCGCTCGGTGGGCCGCTCCAGTGAATCACCCTGTTTTACCAGCGTGATGTAATGCGGCAACGCCGAGAGTGGCACGCTGAGGTCATCGTTCCAGCTGCGTTCATAGTGGTAGAAGCCGTCGCCGATGGAAATGTTGAACCAGGGATCGCGTGACGTCTCGAGCGCGGCCAACCAGCGTGCACCCGCTTCGCCCTGTGCTTTCACTGCCGGCAGAATCACGGCGGGGTTGCCATCGCTGGTGAACAGCTGGTCCAGCTTCAGCTCCACTGCCAACCTGGCCAGCTTCTTCAACTCGTCATCGGGACGGAACATCAATACATCGATGCCAGCCACCATGCGCGCCACGTTCTGGTCAGTGATTTCGGGGAATGCCTGCTTGCAGAATTGGAAGAACACCACGTAGGCGCCGTAACCCAGCATCAGCATTTCGAAGTGGTGGTGCCACATCTGGCTATAGAGTTCGATGGTACGGTGGTAGGCCGTGCGCACGTAGTGGTTCTGTGCAGTGCCGCGTTTTTCCATCACCACGCTTTCATCGTCGTACTCCGGCAACTCCGGCACCTTGATGGCATTCATTTCCTTGATGAGTGCGCCCATGCGCTGCTCCCACTCGCCGAAGAACTGGTTCCAGTTTTCGTAGTAGTGGCCGGCGCGACGCTGGAACACTTCCAACCGCTCAGTGATCTTTGCCGGGTCGGTGACGGTGTTGGCGCTGATGTAAACGCGGCCATTGATGACGCGGTAATCGATGCCCATGGCTGTCGGGAACGCAAACACCCGCGTCATGCAGGCGCCCATCGCGTGATAGGCCGCTTCCGCTGTAATCATGTCGAACGCCGACATAGGCTCGGAGAAGTGCATGGAGTTGTAGAACCAGAAACGCTTGTCGTCATCCGGCTGTACGTGCGTGTAGTACGCGTACATGCTGTGCCAGTTTTCGGCACCGGCGACAGGGCCGATTTCTGTGGGCATCGGAAACGGATTCTTGCTCATGGGTCACCTCTTGGGCCGGGCGGCCGGATTGTTATTGTTGGTTTTGCTGAAGGCGGCAGCCATGTGCATCACGCACCACGTAGCCGCCGGTAGGTTCGTTGAAGTGGCTGCCAATGACGAAAGTGCCACTGTTGGCAACACGTTCGACAAAACTGACGCGAGTGTTGCAGGCCACCTTGCCATCCATGTCGAAGCGGGCGAGTTGACCCGGACGTTCGAGCTGGATCGGATGGTGCATCATGTCGCCGGTAATGATGGCTTTCTCGCCTTTTGATTCAATACAGATACTGACATGCCCCGGTGTGTGGCCCGGGGTTGGCAGCAGGCTCAGCTCGGGACAAATACGATGGTCGGGTTCGATCAGATCAACAAGTCCTGCATCGACTACCGGCCGGATCGAATCGCCCATGTGGTTGAGATCATGGTAGCCGTGCGTGGCTTCCAGCATAAGCCAGTGTTCGTACTCCAAACGGCCAAACAGGTAGCGCGCGTTCGGGAATGTCGGTACCCACTTGCCATTCACAAGCTGCGTATTCCATCCAACATGGTCGAAATGTAGATGGGTACAGAGCACGGTATCAATCGATTCCGGTGTGAACCCGGCATGCGCGAGATCGGCGAGAAACGACGTTTGCATATTGGTAAACACCGGGAATTCGCGCTGACGGTCGTTGCCGATACAGGTGTCGAGCATGATCTGGCGCGTGGGCGTGCGCATGACGAAACACTGGAACGAGATGAGCATCTTGCCATCAGGCGTGGCGTAGTGTGGCAGCAGCCAAGGATAGGCTTGCACAGTAGCCGGCGTGGCATCGGGCAGCAACATGGTGATGTCGTCTTCCCAGGCGTTGACTTCAACAATGCGGGTGATTTCGACGTCACCGATTTTCCAGCTGCGCATGTGCTCAATGGCCATGGAGGGTCTCCTGCTTATTATTATGGGTGGTCTTGTAGATGGGCGTTTGTCACTGACCGGAAAGTAGCATATCGGCCGCCTTCTCGGCGATTGCAACCACGCTGGCATTGGTATTGGCGCCCACCAGCTTTGGATAGATCGATGCATCCACCACGCGCAAGCCGCGCAGTCCATGCACCTTAAGCTCGTTATCCACTACGGCAAGCGCATCATTACCCATACGACAGGTGGAACCGGGGTGATGTACCGTGGCCAGTGTATTGCGCACGTATTGCTCCAGTTCCGCGTCGCTGTTGACTGCAGAGCCCGGTAGGCGCTCATGCGCATTGTATTGCGCAAAGCTATGGTTGCCCAAGATGCGCCGCGCCAATTTGAGCCCACGCACCAGCGTATCGATATCCTGCTGCACCGACCCCAGCGCCGGATCGATCAGCGGGAGGCTGAGCGGATCACGACTGCTGACTTTCACGCTGCCCCGACTCTCGGGATACAGACACACCAGACTGATTGCAAAGCCATGACCAAGCGGCAGCGGAAACGGTTTGGTATTGCGGCGTGCCGGCTGGAATACCACCTGCATGTCTGGGCGATCAAGGCCATCGCGCGATTTTATATAGGCGTTGGTCTCGAACAGATTGCTGGCAAGCGGCCCCTGGCGCGCCACCACGTATTCCAGGCCGTTCCACACATTCCGCAACGCCGCTTTCCACGACAGTCCGTACGATGTGCTGTCTGCCGTATCCATCGCCACATACGTGGCCGGATGATCTGTGAGATTACGGCCGACACCGGGCAAGTGATGCACTGGCTCGATACCGGCTGCGCTCAACTCCGTTTGGTCGCCAATACCGGAATGCAGCAGGATGTGCGGCGAATGGAAGGCGCCGGCACTCAACACAATTTCACGACTTGCGCGCAAGACTCGCACGCTGTCACCGGTTTGCAATTCGACCGCCACTGCCTTGCCGTCCTCGATCAACACCCGTCGAACCAGCGTGCTGGTCATCACCGTCAGATTCTGCCGGTGCATGACCGGCCGCAAGTAGGCGCTGACAGTCGATACCCGCCTGCCGCGTTCAATCGTGCCCTGGCGAAAGCCGTAACCTTCCGGTTCCGGCACGTTGAAGTCATCGCAAGGCGGAAAGCCGAGAGCACCCATGGCTGCATTGAACGCATCGCACAAGCGATTGGTGCGCGGCACGAAGCTGACATGCATCGGCCCACCGCTGTGGTGATACAGCGAGTCCTGGTATTGCGGGTTGTCTTCGGAACGCAGGAAATACGGCAACAGGTCGTCGTAGCTCCAGCCGCCAAGGCCTTGCGCCGCCCAGTCGTCGTAGTCGCGGCGGTGACCGCGGTAGTAAGCCATGCCATTGATGGAACCACTGCCACCAAGCACCTTGCCGCGCGGCAATGGCACCACACGGTTGTTGAGCGCGGGTTGCGGCGTAGTGCTGAGCCCCCAACCGAAACGCTCGCTCATGATGGCGGCACCAACGGCAGCAGGAATGCGGATCAAGGGATGTTGTTCGGAGCCACCGGCTTCAACCAGGCACACCCGGTGTGCAGGATTGTGTGACAGACGGGCGGCAAGTACGCAGCCGGCGGTGCCGGCCCCAATGATGATGAAATCGTAGTGCTCTGCCTGCGATAAAATAGCGGTCATTACGGCATTTTCTGTCCAGCGTGTCTGGCAGCGAGTATAACCAAAATAGCGGAAAGCCCGGCTTTCCCGACAATTCTGGTTGACTTGGTCAATATCGACCTGTTAGTGTGCCGCCCAGCTCGAAAAAGCGCCAACGTATCTACCGTCATCCTTCGTACTTCCCGTAGCAGTTCCCCGCAATCTCGATTCGAAGCAGCAGTTCAGGTTTTTATCCAGCACATTTTCCTGCCGATCCTGGGTCCTTAAAGGCCCAATTACGTTACTACTAATAGAAAAGGTTATTTCCATGTCCAATAAAGTTACCGGAACCGTGAAGTGGTTCAATGAAGGCAAAGGTTTTGGCTTCATCGCACGCGAAGGCGGCCCAGATGTGTTCGCACATTTCAGCGCCATTGCAATGCCGGGCTACAAGACCCTGGCCGAAGGCCAGCGCGTTGAGTTCGTTGTTACCCAAGGCCAGAAAGGCCCACAGGCCGAGAACATCGTAGCTATCTAAGCTGCAGTTCACGTCCCGGAAAAAGCACGCTTAATCGCGTGCTTTTTTTTGCCCGGAATTTGTGTAATCGCCAATAATAGGCTGCCCCTCATTGGCACCTTCCAGCATCCGGGACCAAACCAACATGATGCAACTGCAACATCCGCTCGAAGCCCGTGGCGCCCGTTTCGATTTGCATGGCCATTACCAGCCGCAATTCCGCCAAGTCGTTGAAGCCTTCATCGAGAATTTCGCCGTCGAAGAGGAAGTAGGTGCCGCTGTCGGCATCATGGTGAACAGCAAATGGGTAGTCGACCTGTGGGGAGGATGGCGCAACGGAGGGATGACAACACCTTGGGACGCGCACACTACTGTGTGCATGATGTCGGTCGCCAAGGGTATCACCGCCATCTGTTTCAACATGCTGATAGCACGCGGACTTGTGCACCCGGATGACCGCGTCACCCAATACTGGCCAGAATACGGGCAGAACGGCAAAGCCAATACCTTGATCCGCCACTTCCTCGATCACACCGCTGCCGTACCAGTGCTGACCACCAACACTCTGTGGCCCGGCGCCATGTTCGACCGTGAAGCAATGATCCGCGCACTCGAACAACAGGAACCGCTTTGGGAGATCGGCACCAAAGCCGCCTACCACGTGCATCACCAGGGCTTTCTGCTTGGCGAGATCATGCGCCGTATTACCGGTACAACAGTAGGCCCGTTTCTGCGCCGGGAAATCACTGATCCGCTGCGGGCAGAATACTGGATAGGACGTATGAGCGCGGCTGAACAGGCCACCGTGGCGGAAGTGATGCCCAACATGAATGCGCGCCTGTTCGCCGCAAAGGATCATGAAGATCACACATCGCTGCGTTCACTGGCATTCAAACAGAACCCGTTGGAACCTTGGGCCACTACGATGAACAGTGCCATCTGGAAGACCTGCGAGATCGCCAGTGGCAGCGGGCACGGCAATGCGCGCGGTGTGGCGAAAATCTATGGCGCACTCGGCAACGGCGGCTCGCTGGATGGCGTCACCCTGATGGGCAGGTCCGACATTGACGCAATGACCACCGAACAGCACAACCAGACGGAACAACTGCAGGATCGCCCCTACCATCAGGCTCTCGGAATTTTGCTGAACACACCGGAGGCCGTCTACATGGGTCCCAACAGGCGCAGCTTCGGCCATCACGGCCTTGGCGGCTCTATCGGCTTCTGCGATCCTGATGCGGGCATCGGCTTTGCATACTGCTGCAACAAGATGCACGCGGTGGGTACCAACGGCCCGCGCGCCAAACGCCTGATTGACGCGCTGTACAGTTGTGGCTGACAACGCTGCCAGACCAATTCCCACAGGACGCCCATGAAGAAGCACCACCAGCCTCTCACTGACGATGAACTGGAAGATCTCGAAGACCTGCTGCTCGATCGCTTCGGCGATGACGACGAAACGATTGAAGGCCGCGATGAAGGTATCTTCCTGCTGGACGAGCTCGACGGTTTCATTACTGCGCTCGTCAGCGGTCCGGTAGCAGTGTTGCCGCCAGTGTGGCTGCCGATGGTATGGGGTGACTATCCGCCGATCTGGCAATCGTCGGAAGAAATGGATTACTTCATGGGATTGCTTCGCCGGTACCAGAACGAAATTGCCAACCTGCTGTCGCAGCAGCCCGATGCATTCGAGCCACTGTATTCGTGGTACGAAATGGACCGAAAGCGCTACGACATTGTCGATGACTGGTGCGAAGGCTATATGCGCGGCGTACGCGTGCTCGGCTCCAGTTGGGAAGACGGGCACCCCAAGGCCACTGCTCTGCTGGAGCCGGTGCGCGCTTTCTGCAAGGAAACCGGGTGGCATGGCCACGAAGCCGAGACCGAAGAAAATGAGGCGCTGCGTACAGCGATCGTTGCGAACGTGCGCGCGCTTTACCGCTACTGGCATCAGCCCCGCGGTGTTGTACCGCAGTCCTGAGCCTCAACCCGCCGACGACGCCCCTCCATCAACATTGAATATCTCGCCGTTGACGAAGCTGGCCTCGCGGCTCAGCAGAAAGGCGATGGCGTTGGAGTTGTCCTGTTCAGTGCCGATACGCCGCAGCGGAATGGTAGCAGCACGTTTTTCGTAGACTTCCTTCGAATTGAGTCCGAGTGCGCCCGGTGTCGGCACTGACGCCGGTGATACTGCATTTACCCGAATACCTTTTGGCCCGAGTTCAGCGCCGAGCACCTTGGTCAGCGTAGTGATCGCACCCTTCACGGCACTGTATGCCGAAGTATTCGGATAGCCACGATGCGCCACCGGTGAAGACATGTTGATGATGCTGGCACCGCGCGCCTTGTCGTAGTGCTTCAACAGTGCCTGAGCCGACCAGAACACCGCCTTGATACCGACATTGAGCATTACCGTCAGTCGCTCATCCTCTACCTGTTCGATCGGGCAATAGTGCAGCAGCATCGCATTGTTGACGATCGCATCAATGCGGCCGCCGATACGGGCAAATTCATCCGCCATGCGAAGAAACACAGCTTGATCGCTGACATCGCCGACATAGGCATATGCCTGTAATCCGCTGGCGCGCAGCTCGTCCACAGTGGTATGGGTGGTGGCAACATCTATATCGGCCACCCCAACTACGGCTCCACAGCTGGCGAGATGGCGGGCAAGGTGCTGCCCAAGGCCACGACCGGCGCCGGTGATCAGGATGTATTGGTTGTTGAGATCCGGCGGCATTGTTGTTGTTCTCCTCGGCACTGGATGCTGTTGTATTATGCCGGTACAAGGTAATTCACCTTCCACCAGAACAACAACCCACACCCCACAAGAACAAGGAGCTCTCATGTCCACTGATTCCCGCAAAGCCCTCCGCGAACTTGGCCTGAAAACCCGCACAGAAGTGCTCGGCAAACAGTATGTCGACGCAGCCATGAACAACCGCAATGATTTCAACAGCGGTCTGCAGGATTTACTGAACGAATACTGTTGGGGCATGGGATGGAATGGGGATGGCCTTACGCGCCGTGAACGCAGCCTGATCAACCTTGCCATGCTCACTGCCCTCGGGCGCACTCACGAAGTTGCAACCCATGTCCGCGGCGCCAAGAACAACGGCCTGAGCAACGAGCAGATCGCTGCCGTTTTCCTGCAAACTGCAATCTATTGCGGTGTGCCTGCAGCAGTAGACAGCTTCCGCGCTGCTGCACCGGTCATCGCCAACTGGGATGGCGAGCAGCAGGCCACGCCGAAAGCAAAAGCCAAAGCCAAAGCCGCGCCAAAGAAAAGCAGCAGCAAGAAGAAATAACAACCATGACAGTCAACGCCATTACGCCACCATCCACTATCGGCTTCATTGGCCTCGGCAACATGGGCTATCCGATGGCAAAGCGGCTTTGCGAAGCCGGCTTCAAACTGGTAGTAGCCGATCTCAACCAGGACACCGTAAACCGCTTCTGTTCCGAGAATGGCGGGCTCGCCGCGACGAATCTGGCCGACCTCGGCCGGCAAGGCCGGGTTGTCATTACCATGCTGCCTGACGGCAAGGCCGTGCGTAACGTGCTGATGGCAGCCGATGGTGTTGTCAGTGGGCTGCAAAACGGCAGTGTCCTGCTCGACATGAGCTCATGCTCACCAGTCGACACGCTTGTGCTGGCGCAGCAATTGAAAGATCTGGGGTTCCCGCTGATCGACGCGCCGGTATCGGGCGGCGTGGTGAAAGCAGTATCCGGCGGCCTCGCAATCATGGCTGGCGGTGATGCCGATACCATCAGTGCGCTGCGTCCACTGCTGGATCCACTTGGAAAGGTATTTCTGACCGGCGGCAGCGGCAGTGGCCATGCGATGAAGGCGATCAACAATTTCCTGTCGGCCACGACGATGGCGATTACATCGGAAGCGGTGATTGCCGGCGAAAAATTCGGTCTTGATCCGAAGACAATGGTCGACATCATCAATGCCTCCACCGGCCGCAGCAACAGCAGCGAGCACAAATTCCCCACCTTTGTGCTGCCACGCACGTTCAACTCGGGCTTCTTCCTCGGTCTGATGGCAAAGGATCTGCGCTTTGCAAAGGCGCTGGTTGATTCCGTACACACGCCGAATATCTTTGTCGATGCCATTTCAAAGCTGTACGACGACGCCGAGGCAAAGCTGGGGCCAATGGCCGACAACATCGACATTCATCGTTATCTGGAAGCTCTCGCGTCGAAAGACTGAGACAAAGACCGGAAGACAAGTACTCCAACAACAGGTTGATGATGAGCACGCTGCAACCCTTCAAAGTTTACGCGATCCGCTATGCCACCGTGGCGCGCCATGCCAGCGAGAACTTCATTGGCGGAGACCCGCACGAAAGCGGCATGGATATGGACTACTTCGTGTGGGTCGCGATCAGTGCCGGAAAAACCTGGGTAATCGACACCGGGTTCAACGCTGCCGCAGCCGCCAAGCGCAAACGCACGTTCCTGCGCTGCCCTACAGCAGGTCTCACCCTGCTTGGCGTCGATGCAGCGCAAGTAGAAGACGTGATTGTTACCCACCTGCACTACGACCACATCGGCAACTTCGACAAGTTTCCGCGTGCGCGTTTTCATCTGCAGGATGCCGAGTTGGCCTATGCCACCGGCCGCTACATGGCGAAGCCGTTTTTCAGCGGCGCCTATGAGGTGGATGAAGTAGTGGCGATGGTGCGCAATGTGTATGCCGGGAGGGTGCAGTTCCATCAGGGCGACGTCCAACTGGCACCGAACATTTCACTGCATCTGATTGGTGGCCACACCAGAGGTCTGCAGGCCGTGCGTCTGTGGACAGAGAGCGGCTGGCTGGTACTGGCATCTGATGCCAGCCACTATCTCGCCAACATGACTGAAGGACGTCCCTTCCCGATCGTGGCTGACGTGTGCGCGATGGCGGATGGTTGGGACAAACTGCGTTCGCTGGTCGATGACCCGAGGCGCATCATCCCCGGTCACGATCCTGCCGTGATGCATCAGTTCAAGTCGCCGCTACCTGCGCTTGCCGGCATTGCCGTGCGACTGGACGCCTGAGAAGTCCCGAAGACATCCCCGCCGCTCCCATCACTGACAAACAACAATCAGTTTCTTTCGCGCAAAAGAAAGGGGCCTGTTCGGCCCCCTCCCGTGAACGGCAGTTCCAATGGAATCCTGCAACGGAACTGTCAAAAGACAGCGGCTTTCACTCAGAAGAAGAAGTGACTCCTCTCGTAGTTATAACCCGTATCCATTTGGAACCTACACATACCACTAGACATTGGATCACCTCCTCACCTTCGTTGTTGAACATGACCCAAGGCTAGCGAAGCACTTACAGCGCTGTCAACGAATCTTTACGCGGTTTTATTCCAGTCCTCCAGTCCTTCGGGTAGAGTCCTCGCATCATCTTTATGTTCCGGAAAGTTGTCATGCAAAAACGCCAACTACTTGCAGCGCTGTCGCTTGCATTGCAAGCCTCCTTCGCATTGGCGCAAGCGCCCCAGCTTGCTAATGAACGACCAACATTGGTACTGGCCATCGTTGTTGATCAGATGCGCTATGACTACCTCAGCCGCTACGGCAGCGAATTCAACAGCGGCCTCAAGCGGCTGCTCAACGAGGGAGCTGTTTTCACCAATGCCAACTATGAAGCAGCGCCGACCGTAACTGCAGTCGGTCACTCAACGATACTCAGCGGCGCCACACCATCTGTCAGCGGCATTGCCGGCAACACCTGGTACGAGCGCAGTGAAGGCAAGAATGTGCAGAGCATTACCGACGACAACGTAACTCCGCTTGGTGGTGGCAGTGGCGCATCGCCGAAACGTCTGCTGGTATCGACCATTGGTGATGAACTGAAAATCGCCGGCAAGGGTGGCAAGGTTTATGGCGTATCGCTGAAAGACCGCAGCGCCATTCTGCCGGCGGGCCGCATGGCTGATGGCGCCTTCTGGTTCAACTCCGACACCGGCAACTTTGTATCGAGCACGTGGTACTTCGAAGCAATGCCGGCGTGGGCAGAACGCTTCAACAATGAACACCGGGCTGATCGTTATGCCGGCCGCGAATGGATTGGCTCTACGATGCCCGACAACAAGGGTGCTGATTTGTACGGCGAACTTGATGCCACGCCATTTGCCGATGAACTTGTGCTCGACTTTGCACTGATGGTGCTCGAACAGGAACAGCTGGGCAAAGACTCGATGACCGATGTGTTGTCTGTGAGTTTTTCAGCCATGGATTACGTCGGTCACGCCAGCGGTCCCGACACCGCCAAAATGCACGACATGGTACTGACGATCGATGACAAGGTGGGCACGCTGCTGAGCGCGGCCGAAAAGCAGGCAGGCCGCGGCAATGTACTGGTGGTATTCACCGCCGATCACGGCGTGGCGCCGGTGCCGGAAGAAAACATCCAGAAGCAACTACCCGGCGGCCGTTACAACGCCCAGTCCGAACGTGCAGCAGTGGAAGCAGCATTGGCGACCGCTTTTGGTGAAGGCAAGTATGTAGCAGGATCCGGCGAGATGGGGCTGTACCTGAATGCCGAGCCGATCGCCGGCAAAAGGATTGCGATGAGCGAGCTGGAACGCGTTGCTGCCGAAGCGCTGCGCCAACAGCCACAGGTGGCTCGTGTCTACACCCGCACCGAACTGACAACTACGCCGGTGGTCGGAGATCGCCTTGATCAACGCGTACGCAACGGTTTCAACACCAACCATAGTAGCGATGTGGTTGTTGTGCATGAACCCTACTGGTTGGCCGGCGCACCGGGCGGGACCACGCACGGCTCGCCGTACGGTTACGACACCCATGTGCCGATGATTTTCTGGGGCCCGCGCAACCTGGTCCGCGGTGGCCAGTATCACGCTGACGCCGCCGTACACGACATCGCACCCACCCTCGCCAACATGCTGGGCATCGCCGCGCCGAGTGGCAGCCTCGGCCGGGTACTGGCTGAAATCCTGCCAGAGTGACCAACAGGACCTGCTTACGGTGTTCAGGTGATTGTGATGCGTTACAGTCGCCCTCCTGTTTGTTGGCCGTGCCCAACGACGCTTTCACCAGCTTAGGCTGGAGGACTCCACCCAGTGAATGAACTGCATCCTGACGACGCCATGAAAACAACTCCGCAGACGGCCATATTGTCGTTCCGCACCTGGCTGCGACAACCACAGTCTGTGGCAGCTTTGCTGATGCTGGTGGTTTTGATGTGGCCGGCATTGCGACCGTTACTCGTCACTGATCCCGAGCCCGCATTGGGAATTGCATCGATATTGCTGTTGGAATCAAGCCAGGGCAGTACAGCGGCAAATTTCAGTGGTGACGCACCATACCTGTTGCAGCTTGATGCCAGAGACGGCAGTGAGGCGGCGGGTTTCACGGTAACGCTGCAGGCAGAAGGCGGCAACCGCTTGTTGCTCGGGCAAAGACTGCAGGCTGGTGGTGACGGCTGGGTTCGGGTAGTTATCCCGACTTCGCTCAATGGCAACTATCAGGTTGAGCTGTTGTGGAATGATGCTGCCGGCACTACACAGCGCCGGCAGTTCACCTTCGCGATCAGTCCAGGGACAGGTCCCTGATCCTCACTTCTCTACTGGAGTCGCCAGCGCTTCGTCGAAGATATGCACGTTGCCGGTAACGCTGTCGCAATGCATACCGGCAGCAGGCGGCGTGCGTTCAGGGCATTTGTAGAGTCCACCCACGATGGCACCGGCCTTCTCACCGTTGCGCAGCGGATGCATGCCTACGCTGAATACAGTGCCGGGCGGAAAGGAATTTACCGACACGCCGAGGCGCGCCATCTGCGCAGAACCGGTCATTTCCACCGCCCACGCTACCGGCTCGCCTTTTTCGTCACGCTCGACGTTCTTGCGCTCTGCATTCATTGGTGCAAAGAAAATCTGCAGGTGATTCGGGGCCGGATCAATCCGGATCACTACCCCGGTAAATACTTTGGTGGTGGTGAGGTCGTACATCGCAAACGAGTGGTGCGCGAGAGCAGCGGCCATCGGCAACCCGGCAATTATTGCCACGGTGGCCAGGCTGGTGGCTGTGCGGTTAAAACGTTTTGTCAGAGTACTCATATGGTTTTTCATCAGGATTCTCATCTGGCTTCTAGTCTGGCTGTTCATCAAAAGATCTCCTCGCTCCTCGGCACAACGGCCTGTTGTTGCCCGGCTCTTCGGCCCGGCTCATTCAAAACTGAAAATATCTTCCTGCTTGGGCTTTTCCATGTTCGTTTCAAACTGTTCCCAAATCCGGGCCCATGGACGACCAAGCATATCGGGTACCGTGTACTCGATGGTCTGGCCCGGGTTTACCGGAGTGGCCCTGCCGTCGATCGGGAAGATTGACTGAGTACATTCAATGAACACTACCGGATCAAGCTCGTCGAATTCGCCCTGTTTGACAAAATTACGCACGATGCGCACTGGCTCTACCAACGATTCGGGATCATAAAAGACTGCTTCATGGTTGAGTCCCAGGAATTTGCCGCTTTCGTCGCGGTTGGACGAATAAATCTCGATCGACTGCAGCTTGCTGGAAAACTCGGGGGCACCGTGGTTCTTCCAGCCCTGGATATTACTGGTCCACGTGATGAGTACTTCGCCATCCCAGAAGCCAATGGTTTCACCATACCAGCGTGGCACATCCTGCCCCAAACGCGGTACGGCGCCTTCCATATTGAATTCGCGACCGACATAGATATTGGTGATGAAGTTGCGGGCAACACCTGCAGTGATTGACACCATTTTTGGTGACACCATGATGTTGTGCTCCCACACAGCGGCTTCGTGCCAACGACGCATGAAGCCTTCAGGCCAGCAATACTGTGACGGCCACTGGGCAGCATTGGTGTTGCCGTTGTGGAAGGCCTCTTGCACCATGCGGGTTTGGTATTCAGGTGTAAGCAGTGACAACACGGTTGGCATCTGCAAATTGCGCATGCGATACCAGTATTGGTTGCGTGGCGTGCGGCCCGGATGTGCAAAAACCCCGTTCCATTCAGCAGGCAGCGTAGCCATTGTATGTTGTGTCGGTCCGCCCCGCCCCGTCGTCTCGGCCAGCAGCGCTGCATAATGTTCTTGCGCGGTTTTGAACGCATATGGACTGACAATTGCTTCACGCGGGTAATCACGTGAACAATCACCCCAGGCTGCTGTGGTCGGCCCGTTGTCACCAATCAGACCAGTACCGTTGGCACCCCACAGATCTTCGAGCGCAGCAGGTGCGTTGCACCGGAAGTAGCGCGGATCGGTCCACAGCGCACGGTCCTTGTAGAAATCCTTCGAAGTGAACAGATCTACCGGAAGCGGTTCGACCCCTGCAGGTGTCTTGCCGGGTTCGGCGCCGCCGATAAAGGGAGCGGGGGTCCCTTGCGGAGTACCAAGCGGGCGTCGACGCGTGGCACCCACGGGCTGATAGTCATTCATGTCTGCCAGCATCGGCGCACCTCGCCCAACACTGGTGAAATCAAGTTTTACGGTGTCTTGCCCAAAGCCCGAGAGAGTAACCAGCGACAATGTGGCAGCCAGCACTGAAAGCCGGGCAAACCTTGTAGTGATAAGAGAGCCTTTACCTGCGGCAATTTGCATGATTGATCCCCTTGAAGCCCTTTATTGTGTGCGAGCCTTGATGGCCGATTTGCTGAGCAACTCCCGGCGTCTTGGGTCCGGAGTATAAGGCGGTTAACCAGCCCACGAAAGCGTTCCGACACTCAACAGCACCCTGACCCAGACTCTTTGTGCAGCTATTCTGCTGGAGCTGAACGGAACCGTAGCTGAACCGCCATCGCAGCGAGCAGCGGCCCTAAACCAGGGTGTTGATCCATTTGAATGCCTTACCAGTACCAAACAAGCCAAAAACTGAAGTCAGGTGATCCCCTTGCCCACTCCCCGTATCGCCATTATCGGCGCCGGTATTACCGGCCTTACCCTCGCCACTTTACTGGGGGGTCATGCCGCTGTGGTTGTAGTCGACAAGTCGCGGGGGGTTGGTGGTCGCATGGCCAGCCGCCGTGTCGGCGAAGCAAGCTTTGATCATGGCGCCCAATTTTTTACGGCCCGCAGCAAGGCATTCCGGCGTTTCC
>Ga0255100_1000588_pt1 | contig 14509 bp, 9 predicted proteins | sample Colum_Colum_RepB_2_FD_188449 | JGI IMG/M metagenome (GOLD analysis project Ga0255100, IMG submission 188449) | Freshwater microbial communities from Columbia River, Oregon, United States - Colum_Colum_RepB_8d | ecosystem: Environmental > Aquatic > Freshwater > River | place: USA: Oregon...
CAGTTGAATGGCTCATTGCACTCGATCACTGTGAACTGCTTGTCCCGCAGGTACTGGATGCCATCGGGGTATTTGCCGCGGCCGTTGTCCAGGATCACCACTTCATAATTCGGATACTGCGTGAGCGCCAGCAGCGATTCGATGCAGGGCGTGATCAGTGCCAGTCGTCCCATGGTCGGGATGATGATGGAGACTTTCGGCGCGCTCCCCTGCGGCAGCGGCCAGTGCACGGCGCGCAGGCCATGGGACTGCTCGAGCACCTCGGCCAGCGGCGCGTGACGGGAGAGGTGGGCACGCAGCGCGGCGAGCTCCGCCGCCCGCAGCACATCGCTGTTGCTGCCGGGTTCCGGGGCGCTCCACAGCATCAGCGCAATGCGGTGCACCTGTGTGCCGTGCATGCCGAGGCTGGCATCCAGCAGGCAGGCATAACGCCAGGCAGGGCTGCTGCACTCGCGCGCCGTCCCCTTGTGCAGCACGTCATTGCGCAGCGCATACACGCCGCCGATGTAATCACTGGAATACAGGTGCTCAGGCGCCCATTGCGGTGTAAAGCAGGGCTGCAGATGCGTGCCGGTGGCATTCACCTGGTCGTGGTCGCTGTAGATCAGCTGCGTGTCGGCCGTGAGTGCTGCGCGTCCCATCTCACTCAGCGCATGCGGAGCGAGTGTCTCGCCAGCGCGCAGGAACATGCTCCAGCCAGGCTGCGTGCTCATGTCCTGCAGCGCCGCATTCACCGTTGCAGACCAGCGCACAGTCGCCGTGGTGGGCAGTGCTTTCGCGACGAATTGTTCCAGTTCCGGGGTGGCTGTCGCCACGACCTGCAGGTCGAGGTAAGGCCACGACTGCCCGGCCAGGCTGCTCAGCGTGGTGAACAGCGCGTCGGTATCGCCAGTGCCCTCCACCAGCAGGTGAAAGCGGGCTGTGTTGGACTGAGTGCCGGCCAGCGCGCGCATGGCAGACACTTCGGCGTCGTCTGGCGTGTTGCGCCAGTACCAGGTGTTGTAGAGATCATCGTTCTTGAACAGCACGAACCCGCGGCTCAGCGTGCGGACATGGCCGGCCTTGTCGGTGAAGACCAGTTCCAGCTGGTGCGCGCCCGCCGGCAGATCGGGCAGGGCAATTTCCTGATAGAAGCCCGCCGAGAAGGCATCCGGAATGTCCTTGAACACTTCGGCGATGTCTGGCCGGCTGACGCCTGTGTTGAAGCTGGCGTGCAGAAGGCCGTCGATCTTCGCCTCTATCTGCGCAATGCCGGATGGGGCGCAGCACCAGCCCTGCAGGCTGATCAACTCGGGGAACTCATTCTGCGTGGCACTGGGGATGTCGAGATTGCAGTGAATCAGCTCCGATCCTGCGACAGTGACAACGATGGGTGCCGCCGGCGCCTGAGCTGCTGCAACCGGGTTTGCCTGCGTCAGGTCGCTCTGGGCAAGGGGCTCATCGAGCAGCGGTGAGGTTGGCGCGGGCACCGCTGCGACATAAACCACTGCGGCAGGCGCCGGCGCAGGGTGGTTTCCCATCGCGGCCAGTTTGCGGCGCGCCCAGCGCAGTGGTCTGGTGACTTTCCAGGACTGCGAATGCAGGATCATGTGCAGGTCCGCCGAAAGCTGTGCTGCCTGGGCACGGGACCCTTCCAGTTCAGCAGTGCGCTTGTTCAGACTGTGGCCCAGCTTGTTCAACTGTTGATGCAGGCTGCGAATCTCGTTCTGCAGGCGCCGGGCCTCCTCGTGAATCTGCACCAGCGCTTCGTTGTGACGCTGTGCCTCCATGGCCAGCTCCACGCCCAAGGCGCGGGAGTGTTCGTGCACTGCGACTGCATCGCTGTTCAGCCGGGCAATATCGCCGTGCAGCTTTTGAACCAATGGTGTCTCGTCCAGGCTGCCCAGAGTCTCATTCAGCTGTGCGCCGCTCCAGCGCGCACGCCACTTGTCGAAGACGCGGGCCCTCGCCCTGGCGATGGGGTGCTCCGGCGAATAGCGGGTGCGAGGGTCCTGAGAGGCGGTGTTGGATTCGCCACCCTGGCGGTAAAACGCGCTGATCACATCAATATGCCGGAAAGGGGCGAGCGCCGCGCACTGCAGCCAGAAATCCCAATCTTCGAAGATGTCGAGGGTGATGTCGAAGCGGCAACCCGCCTGCACCAGCGTGCGCCGGAACAACGCAGAGTGAATCGGAATGAAATTGTCGCGGCGCAGACGGGCCGGGTCGAATGCGATCCGCAGCGTCGCGTCCAGCAGCGTGCCATCGGGGGCGGTGTTCCGGGTACTGCTGTAGGCCACGCCCAGTGCGGCATCCGCCTGCAGGCACTCGACGAGGGTCTGCACGTGCCCAGGGGCAATCCAGTCATCCTCGTCCAGAAACATCAGGTACTCGCCTTGCGCCGCATCCAGCGCGGCATTGGCAGCGGCGGGCCGGTTCCAGGGCGACTGCCCGCCCACTTCACGCACTGGGGTCGTCAGGTCCATCTCGCGCCAGGCACTCACGCCTTTGCCAGAGGCATCCACCAGCACGATCTCGATGTGCGGATAGGTCTGCTCCTCTACCGAACGCAGGGCTTGCGCCAGCTCGGGCCGGTTCATGCTGCGGCACAGGATGGACACGAGACCGGGCGTTCCGGAGGCGGATTGAGAAAGTACGTCAGAGGGGCGCTGGGTCATTGCGGAGAGTCTTTTTTTTTTACCGTGGAAGTAAGTGGGTGGCGTCGGCACACTCGTGAGGGCAAGACGCTCCTGGCGTCGCAGTTCATGTTCAGTAAGCAGCTCGGGCTGACACAGCAACTCGGGTGTCAGCACACAAAACGCCTCGGCATAGCGCACCTGCGCCGGCAACGTGTAGGTGCGGTAACGGTTCAGTGCGAAGATAAGTTCATCGTAAGGCTGGATGCCCAGCTGCGAGGGGTAACAGGCAATGGCCGTGCGCTTGCCCGCTTCATGGGCCGTGATGTCCACCAGCACATCGACCCGCTGCAGCGGGGCGCCGATTTCGTACATCGCCACGCGCAGGGCGTGTCCTTCCTCCACAAGGCGCCGGGTGGCCTCAATGGCGATCCATGCCGTGGCGCGGTGATCAGGATGAATCTCGTGGATGCTGGGTGTCAGGACCAGATCGGCGCCGGCCGTCAGAATGGCCTGCCTTGCGGCCGCCAGCGTGCGCTCGTCGCACACCACTCCCCGGTCGGGTTCGCGCCAGAAGTGCACTTGCGTGAGGCCAAGCACCTTTGCGGCCGCCAGAGTCTCGGCCTCGCGCACTCCGGCGCCGGCCTTGCCGTGTTCGCCGTAATCGCCAGAGGTGAGCAGCACAGCCTGTACCGGTATGCCCCGCTGCGACAGCGCCAGCGTCAGCCCGCCACAGCCCAGCGCCTCGTCATCGGGGTGCGGGGCGAACACCAGGGCGGCGCGGCACTCGATGAGGGGACTGGCATGATAGGGCGTCAGGCGTGATTCCATCGCGATCGCTCAGCTGACCTTGCGGATGATGATCGACTCCAGCACTTCTCCAATGAAGTCCAGGAACAGCGTGTCGAGGTCCTCGTTGAAATAGTCCTGGGACTTGTTGCCGATGGCGAGCACGCCCAGCATGCGTTCGCGGCCGATCGGGCACAGTGCCACGGAGCGGATGCTGGACGAGCGGTGCGGGAACAGGAACGCCGCTGTGTCCTTGCTGACTGCCTTGCAAAGCGTGCGGCGGTCGCGCAGCAGGGTCGGAAAGTTTTCCTGCAGGAATTCGGCGGACTCCAGGCGGGTGTGCTCGACGTTGCGCAGATGATCGGCCTGGAACAGGATCACGCTGCAGGCATCGATGCCGGGCTGGGTACACAGATTGGCTTCGGTGGCGCTGGCAATCTGCGCCACTTCGTCTTCCATCAGCAGTGCCAGAATCAGCGCGCGGGTGACATTGAAGAGCTGATCATTGTACTTGGCGGTCTCCAGCAGCTGATTGAGCGTGTGGCGCGACTCGATGCTGCGCTCGCGCAGTATCTTTACCTGCCGTTCCAGCAGAGAGATGGCATGGCCGCTTTCGTGGGGCAGGGTGATCTCGGCCAGCAGGGAATCCCGGTTGATGAAGAAGTCGGGGTGCTGCTTCAGGTAACTGGCCACCTGATCGGCGCTCAGCGGGCTGTTCTTGTCATTGTTGTGCTGTGGAGAGGTCTCGCTCATACGCTGTCTTCACTCACGGATTGATAGGGGAATGCTTCACGAAAACTGGTCAGGATCAATGCTGCCTTCGAACACGCTGGTGGCCGGGCCGCGCATGATGACAGGCTGGCCCGCTGCGGCCCAGCTCAGGCGCAGGTCGCCGCCGGTGAGGTGGGCCAGCACGTCGGCATCGAGCACAGGCGCCGGTGCCGCAGGCTTGCGTCTCGCCCGCGCCACGCTCGAACACCCGCAGGCGGATGCGGCTGCGGTCAAGAATCTGCATGAAGCCGACATTCACGCCCCGGGGAAAATCCGGGTGACTGCCCAGCGCGGTGCCGATCGCGCGTACCGCGCTGGCAGCGACATCGTCCACCACGATCACCGCATGGGGGTTGCCCACCGACACGGCGTGGAAAGAGACGCTCAGCGGCTGACCCTCGACAGTCAGCGTGCGCTGATAGACCGGTGCCTGGTCTGCCACAAAGGGCAAGGCGGCGGGTGTGAAATCCGGGGTGCCCATGTCGACGGTCACAAAACCATCATCTCCCACACTCAGCACGATCACGCCACGCATGGTCTGCACGCGCATTTCACGGTGAGCAGTCAGGCCTTTGTCGAGCACAAAGCGGGCGAAACAGCGCGCGCCATTGCCACAGTGCTCCACTTCATTGCCATCAGCGTTGAAGATGCGGTAGTTGAATTCCACGTCGGGTCGCGTCGGGGCTTCGATCAGCAACAATTGGTCGAAGCCTATGCCGGAATGGCGATCGGCCAGGCGACGGATCTGGGTGCTGGTCAGCACGACGGGATTCGAAATCAGGTCGATGACCATGAAGTCGTTGCCGAGGCCGTGCATTTTCGTAAACGGTAAGTACATAAAATCTCGTCAGGGAAGCACTGACTCCAGAGCCAGCTGATACTCCAGAGTTTCGCGCTGCCGCACCACGGTAGCGACGTCGCCTTCCACCATGATCTCTGCGACACGATTGCGCGTGTTGTAATTCGAGCTCATCACGAACCCATAGGCGCCAGCGGTGCGCACGGCCAGCAGATCACCCTGGGCAATGGCCAGCGTGCGCTCCTTGCCCAGGAAGTCGGAGGACTCGCAGACAGGACCTACCACATCGTACACACGGGTCGGCACAGCGTCCGGCGCATGTTCCTGCACGGCTACGATATTCTGCCAGGCGCCATACAGTGCGGGCCGCAGCAGATCATTCATGGCGCCGTCCACAATAGCAAAATTCTTGTGGGCGTTGTGCTTGAGATACTCGATCTTCGTCACGAACAGACCGGCGTTCGCGCAGATTGAACGCCCTGGTTCCAGAAAAAGACTCAGGCTGCGTCCGGCGATGCGCCCGAGCACCGCGTGGATGAATTCCGCCGGTGCGGGCGGCTTCTCGTCCCGATAACACACCCCCAGTCCGCCACCCATGTCGAAGTGACGAATGGCGATGCCCTGAGCGGCCAGCGTGTCCACCAGCAACAGCACCCGATCGATGGCGTCGAGGTAAGGAGCGATGGTGGTCAGTTGCGAGCCGATGTGGCAGTCCACGCCCACGATGTCAATGTGGCTCATCTTCGCGGCACGCCCGTAGACGTCCACGGCGGTGTCGATGGCGATGCCGAACTTGTTTTCCTTCAGTCCGGTGGAAATATAAGGATGGGTGCCCGCATCGACATCGGGGTTCACCCGCAGCGAGATCGGCGCACGCAGGTTCAGACGCGCGGCAACGGCATTGATGCGGTCCAGTTCTGGCTCGGACTCCACGTTGAAGCAGCAGATGCCCAGTGTCAGCGCACGGGCGATCTCGTCTTCCGTCTTGCCAAGGCCCGAGAAGATCACCTTGCCCGAGTCGCCACCGGCGCGGATCACGCGCTCCAGTTCGCCGCCGGACACGATGTCAAAGCCTGCGCCAAGGCGCGCCAGCACGTTCAGCACCGCCAGGTTGGAGTTGGCCTTGACGGCAAAACAGGTCAGATGTGGCGTGCCGGACAGCGCTTTTTCATAGGCCAGAAGATTGTGCTCCAGTGCGGAGCGCGAGTAGATGTAACATGGCGTCCCGAAACGCCGGGCAAGATCGGAGACCGGGATGTCTTCTGCAAACAAGGCATTGTCACGGTACTGGAACGGATCCATTGATGAGCGTCCTGGGAGTCGGTGGAAAGAGGTGTCAATCAGCGCACGGAGGCCGTGAAGGCGCTCTGGTCGGGTCGCTGAAGGGGGCCCTTCTGACCACAGCTCAAAAGGCCGCAGCACAGGAAAAGCATCAGTGTCAGGCGCAGGGAATTGGTCACGGTTGTGGGCTTGTCCGGGTTCTTGAAAGTGCCGGGATTATAGCCGCAGACGTGTCGCAAAAGCCACGACGCCGAGGCTTGCAGGCTGCTTGATCTGACTTGAAATCACGCATCGCTGTCCCCACAAAGGCGGCTCGTTTGTCGTATACGGAACTATAATCATGATTGAAATTAATCAGTTAACGAAAAAATTCGACAATTTTACAGCCGTGGACAATCTCAGTTTCACGGTGCGGGAAGGTGAAGTACTGGGATTTCTCGGGCCCAACGGCGCGGGCAAGTCCACGACCATGAAGGTCATCACTGGCTTTCTGGCGGCCACCTCCGGCTCGGTGAAGGTGGACGGGCACGACATCGCCACCGACCCGCTGGCCGTCAAGGGGCTGATCGGTTACCTGCCCGAAGGCGCGCCCTGTTATCCCGACATGACGGTGCTGCAGTTCCTCGACTTCATCGCCGAGATCCGCGGCTTCACCGGCCAGGAGAAGCAGCGCCGCATCGACAAGGTGATCGGGGACGTCGAGCTGGGGGCCGTTTGCCACAAGACCATCGACACCCTCTCCAAAGGTTTCAAGCGCCGGGTGGGACTGGCCCAGGCCATCCTGCATGACCCCAAGGTGCTGATTCTGGACGAGCCCACCGATGGCCTCGACCCGAACCAGAAACACCAGGTCCGCCAGCTCATCCGCAACCTCGCCAAAGACAAGATCGTCATCATCTCCACCCATATCCTCGAAGAAGTCAGTGCCGTGTGCACCCGCGCGATCATCATCGCCGGCGGGCGCATTCTGGCCGATGGCACCCCGAAGGAGCTGGAGGCCCGCTCGCGCTACTACGGCGCTGTGAGCGTGCAGCTGACGGCAGATTTCGATCTGCACAAGGCGGTGGCGAGTGTGACGGAAGTCAGCGGCATCGAGCTGAGTGATGCCAGCGGACGCCGCCACGTGCTGCTGCCGCAGCAGGGCGCGCAGATCTTCAGCAAGGTGCTGGATCTGGCGCAAAACGAGCGCTGGCCAGTGGCGGAATTTCATCTGGTGGAAGGGCTGCTGGAAGATTACTTCCGCAGTGTGACACAGGGCACGGTCACTGGCGGTGCCCCGAAGCATGAGACAGGAGTGACGCAATGAGAATTCTGCAGATCATTTTCAAACGCGAACTGGCCGGCTACTTCGCCACCCCGCTCGCCTATGTGTTCATCGTGATCTTTCTGGTGATGAACGGCATCTTCACCTTCGACCTGGGCGGTTTCTACGTGCGCGGCCAGGCTGACCTGATGCCTTTCTTCAGTTTCCATCCCTGGTTGTATCTGTTCATGATTCCGGCCATCGCCATGGGCCTGTGGGCCGATGAGCGCAAGACTGGCACCATCGAACTGCTGATGACGCTGCCGGTGAAGCTCACCGATGCGGTGCTCGGCAAATTCCTCGCCGCGTGGGTATTGTGCGGTGCGGCACTTCTGCTGACCTTCCCCATCTGGATCACCGTGAACTATCTGGGCGACCCTGACAACGGGGTGATCGTCGCGGCCTATCTGGGCAGCTGGCTGATGGCCGGCAGTTTTCTGGCCATCGGTTCGTGCATGTCGGCCATGACGCGCAATTCGGTGATTGCCTTCATCCTGACCGTGGCCATCTGCTTCGTGTTCGTGGCCTCGGGCTCCGAGATTGTGCTGAACGCCTTCAACTGGGCGCCGCAAGTGCTGGTGGATGCCGTGGCCGCACTGAGTTTTCTGACGCATTTCGACGCCATCAGCAAAGGGGTGCTCGACGTGCGTGACATTCTGTTCTTCCTCGTGTTCATGGCGTCGTGGCTGTTTGCCTCCGCCATCGTCATCGAAATCAAGAAAGCGAATTGAGGAGTCTGATGATGAACAGCAAGATGATGTTTTCTGGAAAAGGCCTGGTGATCACCGGCGCCTTCCTGCTGGTCAGCGTGGCGCTGATCAGCGTGTTTCCCCGGCTGCGCGTCGACCTGACGCAGGACAGTCTCTACACCCTCGCCGATGGCACCCGCAATATCGTGCGCAATCTCGAGAAGCCCGTCGAGCTGTTGTTCTTCTACTCCGAAGAGGCGACGGCCGATGTGCCCCAGCTGCGCACCTATGGCACCCGCGTACAGGAGTTGCTGCAGGAAATGGAGATCGCCAGCGAGGGCAACCTGACACTGCGCCTTGTGGACCCGGTGCCGTTCTCCGAGGAAGAAGACGAAGCTGTAGAGTACGGCGTGCAGCGCGTGCCGCTGAGCGAAGGCGGCGAGGAAGTGTTCTTCGGCATCGTGGCAGTGGATCCGTCCACCGTTGAGGCAGAAGGCGAGGAAGCCGAGGCGGAGAAAATCTTCAAGACCATCGCCCTGGTGCGGCCTGATCAGGAAGAGTTTCTGGAATACGAAGTTGCCAAACTGATTACCCAGGTGGCGAACCCCACGCCGCCAGTGGTGGGGTTCCTGTCCAGCGTTCCCGTGGATGGCGGCATGAATCCCGACACGATGCAGCCGGTGGCGCCGCTGATGATCATGGACACCATCCGTCAGCTGTACACCGCCCGGCGGGTGGCACCCGATGCCACGAGCATCGACGAGGACATCACCATTCTGATGCTGGTGCATCCGCAGGAGCTGAGCCTGCAGACCCAGTACGCAATCGATCAGTTCGTATTGCGTGGCGGCAAGGTGCTGGCCTTCCTCGATCCCAACGCCGACTCCCAGGCACAGCCGGGCGAAGACGGTGTGCCTGTGGCGCGTCCGAATCAGGCCTCGGACCTCGCAGCACTGCTGGCAGCATGGGGCGTGCAGTTCGACAATACCCGCGTGGTGGCCGACCGCGAGCAGGCGCTGCTGGTGAATCTGGGTGAGTCCACGCGCCCGGTGACGCACTACGGCATGATGGGCCTGCAGCGCGGCAGTTTCGCGAATGACATCGTGACCACGGGAATGCAGGTGTTGAACCTGTCCTCCGCCGGCGCGATCTCGCCGCTCGAGGGCGCACAGACCACCTTCGAGCCTTTGCTGCAGAGCAGTGCTGACGCTGGCCTGATGGAGGCGCCGTTGTTCAAGGCGCTGACCGACCCGACCATTCTGCTGGATGACTTCCAGGCCACCGGCGAGCGTTACACCATTGCGGCGCGCGTCTCCGGCCCCGTGCAGTCGGCCTTCCCCGAGGGACGTCCGGCGCCGGCAGCAGAGCCTGCTGTGGACGCTGCCGATACTGCTGGCGCAGATGCGGTGGCGAGCGCAGAACCGACACCGACACCGGCTGTCGAGGAGCCCGTGGCGGCCCATCTGAGTCAATCGAACGGCCCGGTCAATATCATCCTGATTGCCGACTCGGACATGCTCAACGATCGACTGTGGGTGCAGATCCAGTCCTTCTTCGGCCAGCGCATCGGCCAGGCCTTCGCGAGCAATGGCGACTTCATCATGAATTCGCTGGACAATCTCTCAGGCAATGCCGAGCTGGTCACTATCCGCAGCCGTGGCCGTTATGCACGTCCTTTCCTGACCGTGATGGAACTGCAGCGGGAAGCCGACTTGCGTCTGCGTGAGGAAGAGACGGAACTGCTGCAGAATCTGCAGCAGACGGAAGTGCAGATTGCGGCACTGTCGAGCACGCAGGACGGCAACCAGCTTTCTGACGAGCAGCGCGCCGAGATCGACCGCTTCAACGAGCAGCAGCTGGAAACGCGACGTCGTCTGCGGGAAGTGCAGCTGCAGTTGAATCAGGACATCGAGCGCCTGGGCTCGGTGCTGAAGTTTGTGAACACGGCGCTGGTGCCGATTCTGCTGATTGGCTTCGTGCTGCTGATGGGCTACCTGCGCGGGCGGCGCCGCACGGCGTAGGTGCGGTTGTAGGAGCGGGCTTGCCCGCGAAGGTTCGCGGGCAAGCCCGCTCCTACAAAGCAGCGTCCGCTCCTACAAGGACGGGTCCTTCTCCTGCTCATAGGGCAGGAACACCTTTACGTGGGTGCCCACGCCCAGCTCGCTGCTGATTTCCAGGCGGCCCCCGTGGGCCTGTGCAATCAGCCGGCAAAGATAAAGTCCCAGTCCAAAACCACCCGTGTTGCGCTGGCGCGCGCTGTCGGCGCGATAGAAGGGCTCGCTCAGATGTTCCATGTGCTCCGCCGAGATGCCCTCACCCTCGTCCTGTACTTCCAGAATCGCTTCGCTCGCAGTGAATGACACACGCACGCAGATGGGCTTGTCCCGACCGTGCCGGATGGCATTGTTCACGATATTGGTCAGCAGCAGCCGTGTGCGCAGCTTGTCGATGGAGATCGAGGCGTCTTCTTCCGGGCGCTGATAGTCCACGCCCGGCGCATAGTTGTGGAAGTAGGGCTCCAGCACCAGGCCGATGTAATCGGCGAAATCCACGTGTTCTGCCAGCAATGCCTGGTGCTGATTGCTCAGGCGCTCGGCTTCGATCAGATCGGAAATCAGCAGGTCGATCTCATTGATGTCGTCCGCCAGCGCTTCGCGCACGGAGTCGTCGTCCATGAATTCCAGCTGCAGTTTTGCGCGGGTAATCGGCGTGCGCAGTTCGTGGCTGATGGCCAGCAGCAACTGGCGCTTCGCCTCCAGCATTGACTGCAGCGAGTCGGCCATGTGGTTCACGCTCTGGGTCAGCTCGCCCAGCTCGTCTGTGCGGCGCGTCTTCACGCGGTAGCTCAGGTCGCCGTCGCAGATGCGTTCCGCACCTTCCCGCAGCTTGCGCACGGGGTCTACCAGCAGGCGATGCACGAGCAGATAATTGAGCAGCAATGCGAAACCGGCGAGGGCGAGTCCGATGTACACCACGATGTAGTCATAGTCGCTGAGTGTCGGTACGCGCCGGTTCAGAAAGTACTCATAAGCGCCGCGTGCCACACGAATCACTTCCTCGTCACCCACCACCATGATCTGCGCTTCCCGCGACAGCGTGCGGACGAAGGCCGCGCTGTCCACGTCCAGATCGCTCTGGTCATCGGACTGCCAGTTGATGTGAGGACTGCGGATGATGATGGTCAGCGACAGTTCGGATGCAAGCTGCGTGGCGCGCTGCAGATCGGGCGGCACGCCGATGTTGTCGACGATGAGCGTGATGTTGTCGAGGTAGAAATCGGGCAGTGGATTCAGCCGTTCGGAGCGCCAGTTTTCGTCGATCTGGCGGATCGACAGGGTGATGATCAGGAAGAACACCAGCACCGTCACGCTGAAGATCAGGAACAGGCGAAAGAAGAGAGAGTTGTTGATGCGTCCAGGCAGAGTCTTCATGGTGATGCCACTGGTGCGGCGCAGGCCTCAGCCTGGCTCACCCACAAAGGTGTAGCCGCGACCCCACACCGTCTTGATGAAGCGCGGCGTCTTCGAGGTGTCCTTGAGCTTGTGGCGCAGCCGGCTGACGAGAGTGTCCACGGCGCGCGAAAACAATTCTGCGTCGATGCCGCGCAGGCGGTTCATCAGTTCGTCACGGGTGAAGGTCTTGTTGGGTGACTGCATGAACAGCAGCAGAAGCTCGTACTCCATGGTGGTCAGTTCGACGATCTCCTCATCCAGCTTGACCAGGCGCCGCACCGTGTCCACTTCCAGGCCCTGAATTCTCGGCACATCCAGCTGGCTGCGTGCTTCATCACTGGTGCGGCGCAGGATATTGGTGATGCGCGCCACCAGTTCGCGGGGTTCAAATGGCTTGGGCAGGTAATCGTCGGCACCCAGCTCGAGCCCGACGATGCGGTCAGTGACTTCGCCGTGGGCGGTAAGCATCAGGATGGGCAGCTGGCCGTACAGTGACGATTTGGCGCGAATCTCGCGGCAGATTTCGAAACCGTCCTTTTCGGGCAGCATGACATCCAGGATCAGCAGATCAGGTTTGTTGCGCTTGAGGTATTCGAAACCCTTCGACGGCGTATGGGCTGCCGTCACCTTCATGTCATAGCGCTCCAGATATTGCGTCAGCAACTGTCCGAGTTTCTCGTCGTCATCTATCAGCAGAATCTGTTTCATGCCGCACCCTGAATGCAAGTCTGACCGAGTGTACGAAGTCGGCCAGGGGAAATCAATCAGACTGGCTGGCGCTGCACGCTAGTGCCTTGGCAGGGGCAGCGGTAGTATGATTGCCCGCCATCGGGCCGTGCAGGCCCTCCCTCTACGAGTGATCGCGATGATTTCCCTGAACAATGCCACGCTGATGCGCGGCGAACTGGTGCTGCTGCGCGATGCCAGTCTGGCCATTCACAATGGGCAGAAGATAGGCGTCATTGGTCGCAATGGCAGCGGCAAATCCAGCCTGTTTGCCTGTCTTCTGGGGCAACTGGCGCTGGATCAGGGCGATCTGTCCATGCCGGAAGGTCTGCGGTGTGCGCACATGCGTCAGGAGACCGTGGCTTCGGCCACGTCGGCGGTGGACTTCGTGATTGATGGCGATGCGCGCTACCGCGAGATCGAACGGCTGTTGCACGCGGCGGAGGCAAAGGGCGACGGTTCGGCCATTGCCCATCTGCACAGCGACATGGACAAGATTGGCGGCTACGACATTCGTTTCCGGGCAATGCAGTTGCTATCGGGACTCGGCTTTTCGGCTGAACAGTTCGACAATCCCGTCTCGAGCTTTTCCGGGGGCTGGCGCATCCGCCTGAATCTCGCCGCCGCCCTGATGGCACCCTCCGACCTGCTGCTGCTGGACGAGCCCACCAACCACCTCGACCTGGAAGCCACGCTATGGCTGGAACAATGGCTCAAGCGTTATCAGGGCACGCTGCTGATCATTTCCCACGACCGCAGTTTTCTCGACGAAGTCATCTCGTATGTGGTGAGCGTCGAGCAACAGAAACTCACACTCTATCGCGGCAACTACAGCAGTTTTGAAACGCAGCGTGCAGAACGGCTCTCCCAGGAGCAGGCCATGTTCGAGAAGCAGCAGCGGCGCGTGGCCGAGATCGAGGACTTCGTGCGGCGTTTCCGTGCCAAGGCCACCAAGGCGCGGCAGGCTCAGAGTCGCCTCAAGGAGCTTGACCGCATGCAGCTGATTGCGCCGGCGCATATCGACTCGCCATTCCATTTCGAGTTCCCGGCACCGGAGCGCCTGCCTGCCGAGCTGCTGGCGCTGGACAAGGTGAGCGTCGGCTATGGTTCGCCACTGGTCAGCAATATCCGACTGACCATTCGCGACACCACGCGCATCGGTCTGCTGGGTTTCAACGGCTGCGGCAAGTCCACGCTGCTGCGCACGATTGCGAGCGATCTGGCTCCCCTGGCCGGAGAAATGCGCAGCTCGAAGTTTCTGCAGGTGGGGTATTTCGCTCAGCACCAGGTGGACGTGCTGGATCAGCGCGCCAGCCCGATGCTGCTCCTGCAGCGACTGGATCCGGCGGCGCGTGACCAGAGCATCCGCGATTTTCTGGGCGGATTCGATTTCCGTGGAGATCGAATCACCGAGACCATCGAGAATTTCTCTGGTGGCGAGAAGGCGCGGCTCGCACTGGCCCTGGTGGTGTGGCAGAAGCCGAACCTGTTGCTGCTGGACGAACCCACCAACCACCTGGATTTGGAAATGCGCCACGCGCTTACAGTGGCGCTGCAGGGATTCGAGGGGGCGCTGGTCATTGTGTCCCACGACCGTCACCTGTTGAGCAATACCGTCGATGAGTTCCACTCCATACACAATGGGCGCTGTCAGGAATTCGAAGGCGATCTGCACGACTACGAAAAGTGGATGCAGGAGAACAGCAAGGGCAGCACGGGCACGGCGGCGAAACCTGCGGAGGCGGGTGACGACCGGAAGGGCGATCGCAAGGAACTGCGCCAGCAGGCCGCTGCTACCCGCCAGCAACTGGCGCCGCTGCGCAATGAGATCAAGAAGCTGGAGCAGAAGCTCGACAAGCTGCACGCAGACCTGACACAGGTGGAAACCCAGCTGGGCGATGCGAGTCTGTACGAAGAGAGCCGCAAGAAGGACCTGAGTGCGCTGCTGCAGAAGCAGGCCGCGCTCAAGTCCGAGGCCGAGGGTGTCGAAACTCTCTGGCTGGAAAAAAGTGAGCAGCTGGAAACACTGTAGGAGCGGGCCCTGCCTGTGGGAGCGGGCCTTGCCCGCGAATTGCTTCAACAGA
>Ga0255100_1000589_pt1 | contig 14489 bp, 8 predicted proteins | sample Colum_Colum_RepB_2_FD_188449 | JGI IMG/M metagenome (GOLD analysis project Ga0255100, IMG submission 188449) | Freshwater microbial communities from Columbia River, Oregon, United States - Colum_Colum_RepB_8d | ecosystem: Environmental > Aquatic > Freshwater > River | place: USA: Oregon...
GACACAGACCGCACCTTGGCTTACCGCTTCACCATGCAGTTCCCAGACATCCATCGCATCACGCTGAATCCCAACGTCATGGGTGGTAAGCCGTGCATTCGAGGCATGCGGGTTACGGTGGGGACGGTCACCAGCCTGTTGGCTTCGGGCATGACGCATCAGGAGATATTCGCGGAATATCCCTATCTTGAAGAAGCGGATATTCGTGCAGCGCTCATGTACGCTTCCTGGAGATCTCAGGAGATGGAGGTTCTCCTGGAATCAGCATGAAGGTCCTTGTCGACATGAACCTCGGATTGGGGTTCGTCGCAGAGCTTCAAGCGTTGGGGATTGAAGCCCGGGATTGGTCGCAGGTCGGTGCACTCGACGCTCCTGAAGTGTCATTATGGAGTGGGCTCGACGAGAGGGCTTTGTGGTGCTTACCAGTGATCAATTGAATCGTTCCGGCTCGGGCGCGCGAGTGTCAGTTTCTGTGGTTCAATCGTTATCCGAGTCATGCGGTGAGCAATGGATTCCAGACTCGGGTGAAGCCGAAGCCCTCGAAATCCTTCACGTTGGATGTGGCGAATTCGGTGACGCCGTGATGGCGCAGCGTCAATGCCAGTCGGGCATCCACGATGCGGCGAATGGCGAACTCCGCCGTTCCGGCCATGGCCCACACGGATTCCATCACCGGGGCCGACTCGACCACAGCCCAGTTGTTATTGGCTCTTAGCGCGGTGCAGTAGGCCGCAGCCCTCGCGGCGTTCAGGGGTTGGCTCAAGATCCGCGCATTCCGCAGCTTGAGGTAGACCTCCACGAGCATGAGCTCACAGACCACCACATCCCGTCGCCTGCCCAGCGATTGAAGGAACGCCGCCGCCGCCGGTTGTTCCGGTGCGCTGGCGCTGGCCGCGTAAATCACCAGGTTGGTGTCGAACGAGATCATGGCTGGTCGTGGGACAGTTCCGTCCACTGTTCTTCGGGCGCGAGAAAGCGTCCCAAGTCTTCTGGCGGCGGGAGTTTCCACTCACTGCCGGGGGTGCGGCCTGATGGATTTACTGCGGTGATGTATTCGAGCCCCCGGCGCACCACCTCGGCGAACGACCACTCCCGCTCGGCGGCTACGGCTTTGGCCCGACGGAACAAGTCATCCGGGATTTGAACCTGCGTTTTGATCATGATGGCAAAATGCCATGATGGTGATTTTATGTCAAACTGATGGCCTATGACTGATGGCCCATGGCCAAGGAACCCTTCGGGCATCAGCAGTGTCGACAATTGACCTGAGAAGTTATGGCAGGCTCCATCGTGGCCATGACCACTGAGGAACGTTGGCATTGTGATATTCGGAAGTGGCGTCGCAAAGCCGCGCGAGGCGACGGTGCGGCCATTTCCAATATTGCGGTGGCCTATCGGGTTCTGGGGCGCTCTGGCTTGTCAGCTCGATGGTTCCAAAAGGCGGCGATGGCTGGGGATGGCGACGCCATGGTGGATTACGCCTATTGCCTGCAGCATGGAGCGGGAGTCAGACGTGATCTGACTCTGGCCAAAGAAATGTATCGTCGCGCTATTCAGTCCGATCACATCTGCGAGAACGGCCGCGAGGAGGCCTTGTATTTGCTCTCGGTGATCTTGCTCCGGGATGAGTCCGATGCCTCCCGCCGTGAGGCGCTGAAGCTGCTGAAGGCATCAAACGTCGACGGTGACTACCCGGTCGCCCAGCGCCTTTTGGAGGATATCGCGTCCGGGATGGAAGGGGTTGCGTGCACCTGTCGTCGCCATCTGCGTCTCGGTCTGGCCCACCTCTACTGCCCTTTGCATGGCAGGCGTCGCGGTCAACCGCCCGCTTTGGCTGTTGTCGGGAAACCACCCCGTGCCAAATCCAAAACCAAACCACCGTCCGATGGAGCCAGTCGTTGATCGGGAGGCTTCCGGCACCGTGATCAGTCATCGCATGGAAACCTCATGAAACGTCGACTTCCTGTGATGCTGGTTCACAGCGGTCGAACCAGTCGGGGGTGGACGCAGGCCAGGCAGACGATAAACTGAAGTAAAGGCGGCGGTGTTGTGCATCGGACGCTTCCGTTTTCACTTTTACTCGGATGAACGGCTCGAACCGCCGTATGTCCATGTCCGGACACCTGAGGGCGAGTGCAAGATCTGGCTCGAGCCGATCATCCGTTGGGCAAGCAACCGTGGTGTGCGTTCGCACGAATTGCGGTAAATCGAACGATGGGTTTTCGAGAACGAAACCCTGCTGAGGAACTCCTTCCATGAGCATCACAACCGCTGAGAGTGTGCAGGCGACGGAGCCCACGGCCGTGCGCGCGTAGGCCCAAGGACGCATCGTGTTCGTCGAACTGCACGACGGACGGATCGTCGGATTCCCCGCGAACAGGTTCAGGATTCTCGCTGCCGCCACGGACGATCAGTTGGCGCAGGTCCGGCTGGAATTGGATGGATACGCTCTCCGTTGGGAGGAATTGGACGAGGATCTCACGGTTCCCGGTGTCGTCGCCGGCCGGTTTCAGCTACCCCCGTAGTTGCAGGTGAACCTCTGATCCCAGAAACTTCTGAACGACGGACATCAAGCTTACGGCTCTGGTTTCAGTGCCGGCGGTTGCCGAGGATGTGGGGCGACCACAAGCCCATCGAAGGGTGGTGGCGGTTCCATCCTGCCGCGCCCATTGAATGGCCACAAATGCGACTCAGGCTTTGAAACCATCGTTCAGGCGCCTCGAGGTTCGTCCCCTCAAAACAACCGGCGTTCCTCGGTGGGGTGGTTGGGGGGCCAGACCCAGTCGAGGTCCTGGCCTTGCTTAGACTCGAAGACGCCGTTGTCGTCCGTCTGATTCGGGCCGATGCCGTACACCGTGAATGTTCCATCGGCATTGAGGCGGTAGCGCAGCGGTTGTCCGTCCATGGGGTCGAGCGGCACGGTTGGCACCCATTTTGGCACGAGGTCGTCGAGCGACTTGGGATAGCGGCCCGTCGCGAGGCGATGGCGTTCCAACCCGGCCACGGTGATGGCCAGGCGACTCGTCGTGAGGCTCCGGTCGGCCTTGGCATGTACCTTGGCCAGGCCCGGCAACAGCAAGTGCGTAAAGATCCGGTACGGATGAAACCGTCGGCCTGCCGTGTTGAAGACCGTCTGTTCGACGCGCTCGGTCTCCCAAATTGAGCCCTTGGCGGCAATGCCGCGTTCTGGGTCGCAGCGCTGCAGCGCACCCACGACCTGATCCAGCACCTTCGAGTGGTAGGCTTGGTTCTGCAACAACCACGCCCTCGGAACGAGCCCCCATCCAATCGAGTTCCCACTTTCGTCGCTCTCCATGGCTCCGAGGGTGTCCGGATCGAGCCGGCCCTCTCGCATCAACTCAAAGGTGGTCTTGCCGAAGAGGCGCTCGCCGCGAAAAGCCTTCACGAGGCTGTCCCGCTGCTTGAGTCCTTCGAAGCGCTGCTGGAACGCGGCCAACTGCGCGTCGGACCACGCGTGCTGCGCGGTGCCGTCCCAGAAGGCGCTGAAGGCAATGCTTTGGATGGCCACCCGGACCAAGTAGCCGATCAGAGTGGGATCCTCACCGGTGAGTTCCGCGAGCCGAAGCAGGGTATCGATGTCTTCGGCGGCGCCCGCCGTGTCGCCGGCGGCCACCCGCGCCGCAGATCGCGTGCGCAGCTTCATGGCTATGGATTTGTGTATGGCCAAGTGGGGTAGCAGCGCGAAGGGACCGTCGGCATAGCGGAGGTCGTACTGGGCCCGCGGGCGTCGGGTCGCCTCGGTGACCTGGTCGAGCACCGCGCGTCGACCCTCGAAGGCGTAGAGGACCGCCTGCGCGGTGGGCATCCCGGCCGGTGGGATGGGCAGGTGAACGAGGTCGTTGGTCTCTCGCGGTTCGGTGCGACCCGGATCGTACACCGTCCGCTTCTCCCGGTGGGTGCCGGACTTCAGCAAGCTGGCCAGCGCCTCAAGGTCGGGCCCGGTGCGGCGCAATCGATTGCCGCCTTTGGGTTCGTCGGAACGCGGCTCCGGAAACCGCAATGCTTCCTGGAGTTCCGCGATTTTCCGCTGGCCAGTCCACTGGAAGGTGGGGCGCCCCTTCGCATCGTTCGTCGCAGTATGGCTCAGAAGGCCGTCCATGAGCGGGTGACGGGCGAAGTTCTGAGCATCCGGCACGCGCGGGCCCACCAGGTCCTCGAAGGTCAACGGTTCGCCGCGTTGTTTGAGGTGAGCCTCGACCTCCTGCCAAGCCCAGGCCGCTCGAATGCCCTCAATGGCGAAGGCCAGCGAGATCAGCGCAATCAGTGCCACGGCGGCCAATCCCAGTCGTTTCAGAAATCGCCCCCAGACCGTCCAGAACCCGGGTGCGCCAAGCGCTACGGCCCGGCGGTTCCAGACGAGCGGCGCCAACCAACCTGGCAGTGACAAGGCGAAACACAGACCGAGGCGGGTGGAGAACGAATCCTCCTCGGACACCAAGATCACGATAGAGCTCAGAACCAGCCCGGTCAGCAGACTGACGAGCAAACTCCGCCAGAATCCGAAACGGAGGCCGTCGGAAGGGAGCAGTCGGAGTTGTTGCAACGTCTTCATGGGTGAGAAAACCAAGGTGTCTGAATGAGATAAGACTGGGATCTGGAGTCGAGGACGTCGATAGGCCAATCGGTGGCGTTGAGTTGGCGATTCTCCTCCCTCATCAAGGTGCCGGAGTGATGACGCGATAGAGGCCGGAAGCGCCGGATGCCGGATCGGTGACGGTGATTGGGCGCGGGTTGGCATTGGATTCCACGCGCAGGAGCGTGGTCCACGGGCCCTGGGTCAAATCGCTCCGCTTCTGGATCGCGTAGGTACGGCCGGCTGAAGCTAGGAACTTCAACCGCAGCTCGCCGGGTGCTGGGACTGCATTCATTCCGACCCACTCGAGTCGCAAGGCGCTGGCGGCGTCGCGGGGATCCGTCCCGGCAAGGAATTCGGCCGCGTTGGTGAATCCGTCGCCGTCCGGATCGGCCGAAGCGTCCGGTTGCAGCGGGTCGGTTCCGTGCTCCCGCTCCCAGGTGTCGGGAACTCCGTCTCCGTCGGTGTCGGACGCCTGCGTGTCGAACGCTGCGCCGGGTGTTGGCTCTGCGGCCACCCACGCGGTCGGATCGTCGGAAGCCAAGGTCAGGCTGGCCCGTTGCAGCGATGGCCCCAGGCCGTCCGCAGCCGCCGGCCACGGAGACGAATCTCCGTAAGCCATTGTGAAAACCCGGAACCCCAGCGTGTGCCCGAGCGTCAGCGTTTCCCCTCCGTTGTCGAGTCGCCCCGTATAGGTGCCGGTCACCGGCACCCCGGGGAACCGCCCTGCGAAGGAGTCGGGATCCCTTGTCAGCACTGCAAAACCGCCGGGTTCAAGGACCGCGCCGTCTGCGAACCCGAATTCGACCCCGTCGGTGAACCGCAAGCCTGAGAGATCCAAGCGATCGGCACCGGTGTTCTGCAGTTCGACGAATTCGAAATCGTCGCCGTCGCGCTCGAGCGAGTCGGGCGGGTGATAGAAGAGTTCTGTCGGTTGCAGGGCGGCGTAGTCTTGGGCGACGAAGAACTCCGCCTCGACCAGCGCGCTCCAGGTTGTCCCGTTGCGCACCCGAAGGCGCAGGGAGGTCCGGCGGTTGATCGTCACCGGATCGGTGTAGGCTTGGGCTTTGGTCGAAATTCCGCCGCCGACCAGGCGGGGATCAGAACCGTCGGTGGTGAAGTACAGCGTGCCCGTGGCATTGGGGTTCACCAGCTTCACGCGCGTGCCGGCAGTTACTGCTCCGCCGGGCGGACTCGCCAACGGGGCATCCATCGTGGGGTACAAGTTGGCCGAGCGGAACCGTTTCAGCGCCACGACATGATTGCTGGGGAAGAATGTGTTCCGCATCCAGAGGTCGTTGGTCAGCCACTCGCGTTCGCGCAGGAACGGTTGCGACGATCGTTGGTAATCGCCCCACCGCGCGCTCTCTGCCACGACGGCCCGGTCGATCTCGGCGATCCGCGTCGACCAGCGCGCCAGGTTGCGCGGGAGGCTCAGGGCACCGCCATTGAAGAGGTGCTTCTGGATGCGGTCGGCGAAGAGCATCCGGAACTCGGGGTTGGCACGGGCCCGTGCGTACACATAGGTGGGCGTGTCGGCCACGTCGGCCTCGGCATAAATCGGTCCCCACGAGCTGCGCTGCTTGATGAGCGAATTGATGGAGATTTCCTGATCCCAGACGAAGAACCGAAATCCGCCGCTCGCGTCGCCCCGTCGACGTGCGGCCCACCAGTTGTGGTTGGGCCAGTCGTCCGAGCCGATGAAGATCGAGAGGATCATGTAATCGACCAAATTGTTCACGTCGAGCAGCACCGGGTAAGCGGGGTTGCGCGTGCCGTCGGCGTTGTTGCCCATCAGGCGCTGGTAGTTGGCTTGGCCGGTAAGCCCGGCTCCGGCGGCCGTCATCAATTGCCGCCACGCGGTCGCATCGCCGGCGCGGACTTCCGCGAAGTCGGCCAGCACATCGTACTCGTCGGCATCGCCACCGAGGTGCAGTGCGGCGAACTCGGCATCCGGTCGTTCGCACACGTTGTAGAGGCCCCAGTAAATCCCGTTGAGGTACAGGTGCGCAAAGGTGCCGTGGGACGAGGCGTGCCCCAGAGCGAGTTGGCTATCGCGCACCCACTGATCGCGGATGTAGCTGGCATCCTTGCGGTACCAGCGCTTCACCCCGTCGACCAAGGTGTCCCATTCCGCGACCGGCCAGGTGTCGGTGGAGCCCGCCCGGAGGACCAACCGATTGAACCCGCGGGCCGGTGTGTCGGGGAACAGCGGGACATTCAGGCGTGAGCTGCCGTAGTCACTGCGGAACACCACGCCGAAGCTGTGCTTGGGGGTGAATCCTTTGTCGCGTGAGACGTTCCCATGGATGCGCAGACCGGCGCGTCGATGGAACCCGCGGCGGCCGTCGGGGTGGATCCATTCGAGACTCGCCTCGCGCTCCCAGGCGTCTTCGCGCCCGCCGGGGTTTGCATAGAGTCCTGCCGGTCCGAAGATGTCGGCTTCAGGCAGCACCAAGCTCAGTGTTGGGAGGCTCGCGAGGGCGTTGGTGAACCCATACCCGGGGATGGCTCCGGACACCACGCGGGCATCCACGCCAAAATCGGCCGGAGCCCCGCCGGGCCAGGTGGCGCCGATGCTGGATGGGCGTTTCTGCGCCGCCACGCTGGCCGGGAACAGGTAGGTCTGGGTGTCGACGTCGCTCGGGGCGTGGTCGTCGAGGAATGCCGCCGCCCGCAGCACGGTCGTGCTGGTCACCCGCACCAGCGCGTTGGAGCCCGCCGCCCGCTTGCCGTTGGTGAGCGAGGGCACGCTGCCGTTGGTCGTGTACACCAGGGTCGCGCCGGGTGTTTCGGTCCAGATCCGCACTTCGAACGGTTGGAAGTAGAGCCCGCGGTCCGGTTCGAACCGCGTGTCGCCGACGAAGCCCGCGACCCCGGGGCCATTGGGTTCACCGGGCGTGGGTTCCGCAAACCAGCGAAGCCCCAGGGATTTGCCGCCGAACAATTCCGGTCTGAGGAGCAGGGTGGCATCGTCGCGGCTGCGGTTGAGCGCCTGGATCGCCAGCACGTTGCGTCCGGCGCGCAGGAGCGATCCTGAACCGCGGATCTCGATGTCCTCAGCGGTCAGCGCGGCTCCTTCGGGCCGGACGGCCGTTGAGGTGGCGTCGAATGGGACTGCCGAGCCTGTCCCTCCCGGGGCATTGCGTCGGGCCACCTCGGTTCCGTTGAGCCAGGCCACCAAGCCGTCGTCGTATTGCACCCGCAGCAACAGCAAGTCGAAGGTCGAGGGATCCGTCACCGTGAACGGAATCCGCACCAGAGCCGAGGCGTTGACCCCACGCATCGCCGTTCCGAGATCGGTGGCGATCAGCGGACCGTACCGACGGATTTCCAGCGGCGACGCGCCCGAGGCGAGTGCCTGGATTTGTGCGGCGTTGAGAGCCTCGTCCCAGATCGCCACATCATCGATCCGCCCATGATAGGTGCTCGTGCCGCCAGCTCCGCTGCCGAGGAAGAAGCTCCGGATCGCATTGAGGTTCTCCGTGTTTTTTCCCTCCGCGAGCATCGTGCCGTTCCAGAAGATCCGCTTCGAGTCGCCCTGTTTGAGGAAGGCGTAGTGGTTCCAGCGACCTTTCCATCGGGTGGCATCAGGCACTCCCACCGAGATCCGGTGCAGGCCGGGATCGCAGCACCCGGTGTCCCAATAGATGACCGAATCGCTCCAAGGCAGGTGGGCATTCAGGGAACGCGTGCCGCCGCCGTCGGGTTGGCTGCCGGCCCAGAACACGCTGTCCTGCGCCGGTTGCGTCGCGCCGCCATACACCCACAGGCTGAGGGTGACCGCATCATGGGCGACCGCCGTGTCGAACATCCCCTTCGCCGCGTCGGGCACCGCCATCGTGCCGGTTCCGGCGCAATTGAGGGACCGGTCGCCGGTGGTGCCCGTTCGTCCGCCCGCGTCGACGCTGAATCCCACGCCGGAAAGCCGGCCATGGTGTCCGCGCCCGCTCCGATCGCGGGCTGAGGCGGGATCAGCTGCATCGTTGAAATCCCAATAGGCTAACAGTCCAGAGCTCACGTTCGATTGGTCGAAGCCCAGCCCGGTGTTTCCCGACGCCCAGCCCGAATCGTCAAACTCCCCGCCCTCGTTCCAGCCCGTGGGCTTGGATTCGGCCGTCGGAATCAGGAAGCGGGCCGAGGCGCCGGTGGCCAAGAGCGGGCTTGCAGCCAAACTCCGGCCAGTCCCGAAGGAGACATTCGGGCGTTGCGGACCGTAGCGATGCTCGCTGGCCACGGTGACCCCGTCGGGCCGCACCAGCGCCAGGTAGCCGCCGCCAGCCGCCAGATCGAAGCTGCTGTGGAGTGGGGCCGCGGCATTGGTCCGGTTCTTGGCCGACGCGAACACGAGGAATCGACCGTCAGCCGGCAGGCTCAAGCGCGGAAAACACCATCGGGTGAGGCGATTGGTGGCGTCGGTCAGGAACCAGCCGCCCAAGTCTACCGGAGTGGCCCCGGGATTGTGGATTTCGATCCAATCGGGCGAGTCCCCGTCTTCGTCCCGCAGACCGCCGGAGTTGCTCGCGAGCAATTCGCTGATCACCGGCGTGGCGGGGCCTTGGGCGAGCGCGCTCGTCCAAAGACTCAGCGCGATAAGCAGGCCAAACGAGACCGGGGGCATGGCCAACGAAAACACCGGGCGAGCCTGCCTGACAAGCGGCACACTGTTTTGGGAGCCTTGTTCCTTATCGCCCCCCCCCCGAGTCCGCGAACTCGATCCGCCGCTCAGGGGATACGCAAATCCCCGTGTTTTGGCCGAACAGTGGACTGCAATCCCTTGGCATCGGGCAGAGGTCTGGGAGGCTCCGTCACCGCCTGGGTCTCAGCACCGATTGTGCTTGGGCAGGAGCTGTTGGGTGACAATGGCTGGGTTTTGAAGCACGGTTCGCCTGAATCTGGTCGAGGTCGTTCCCCATCGGTCGATGGTTGCTGGGTTTGTAGAGTCTGTTTCGTACTCAGACTGAAGTTGGGCCAGAATGACATCCCGGAGGGGATTTGGCGGTTGAACAAAGGCAGGACGGCGGTTTCTTGAAGCACCTCGAAATTGAAAAGAATCAAACTAACGACAGCGGAAATCGCAGAACGGATTTCGGCGGTGAAGGTGGAATACCGCCAGAAGGAGGTCTTCCTGGCCGACAATCACCTCCGAGTGGTCCTGCATTCGTTTTTCATGGGAGGGAAGAAAAACCAGACCCAGAAGGCCGAAATCGAGGCGATTCTGTCCGCAGTGATTCCGGGATCCCCTGAAATCTCCAATCGCACCATGAATGAAATCAACCAGCTCATCGAAGCCCAAAAGCGCGATGTGGAGCAGAAGTTGGCACTCATCGCCGCCAATCCTTTGAACTTGTTGCTCAAGGAGCGCGAGGCTCATGAGGCCAAGATTGCCGACATCGATGCGAAGTTGAGGTCCTTGTGCAAAGAAATCGGCGTGGATCTTGGATCCGGGGCCAGCGGAGCCGAGGCCCCCCTGCACGAGCGGTCTACCATGTCGGCGTCCGACCTTTCCGAAAAACTGGTCGCCGAATTGAAAAACGCGCCGCAGGGAATGAGCCAGATCGACCTGAGTAAAGCCACCGGTTGCTCCTATTCTGCAGTCATGAAATGGGTGAAGGAAAACCCCGACACGGTGAAGACCACCGGTGAAAAGCGCGGTAAGAAGGTGTTTTTGGTTTAAATACCGCCAGAGACGGCGGCCATTTTGCTGGAAGTTGTCGACGGCACGATCTTGGGTGCGGAGGTTGACTCCTCCTCCGTGACGGGTTTCAGCGGAGAAGGTCCGGGAGCGCGGGCTTTGGAGAAGGGAGAGGCTCTCCGATTCCGGCAGATTTCAGATCAGGTGGCGATCTAATGGCCTTATCGCCATGGAGTTCATCGGACCTATTCCGGGGCCCCGCAGCCCTGAGTCCGGGGGCGATACGAAGAAAAACCTGGCAGTATGGTCTCTCGCATGTGGATCCCCTGACAGTTTTCCGGTCACTTGGGGAACTCAACGGTGAGAACCGGGGCAAAAACCCTGTAAATGCTGGGGAAAACGTACTGGAGCCGGTGGTCGGGATTGAACCGACGACCTACGGTTTACGAAACCGTTGCTCTGCCACTGAGCTACACCGGCGATGCGCGGAGCGCGAATGAGCCTGTTAAGTACGGGCACCACGCAGGGGCGGCAAGCGGCAAGTTCGAAAGGGACGCTTTTTATGCGGCCAGCGGCCTGAATCTGCTCGGTTCGAGAAAATTCAGGGCGCAGACCGGCGCAAAGAGGCCGGCAACCGACCATGGAACCTGCGATGAGGGGCAGACACGCCCGCTCAAAGTTCTCTGGTGGGTGCAATGATGGCGAACGGCGGTCAGAGGAGGGTGCCGCCTCAGTCCCAGCACAAATCCAGAAACCGGTTAGGGGTAAATGCCTCACACAAATAGGGAAATTTGTCGGGCAGACGGTATCTGAGTGATTCTTCCAGTGTGTTCTAGATGACCGGGGGCTGCATGCTTCAACACCTCCTTGTTCGACCTCTCTCGTTCGGGGTTGAACAAGGCCCCTTCGGCTTGCTGGCACCTGGGTTGGGCATCTTTGCGGTGCTGATTGGGAGGGCCCAGACGATGGTCATCGATTTGTGCACCTCGCGATTTGAAACAGTCGAGACTCACTGCCCGTGCCCCTGTCAGATCGGTCAGGGCTGCAGCGTTCAAGCCATTCCTGTCGCCGGAGAGCGAATTTGGCGATGGGATGATGGTTCGCTTCGTCCGGAGCCCGTCAGAATTGCAGAAGCGGTGGTCGTAGAGCCGTGTTACGGATTCGGGATATCACAAAAATCGCTGGCAGATTTTGAGGGAATGACTTATTCCGCCGATAAGCGTGTCGTCGGAAATGGCCGGATATTGCCTAGGCAAATGGATCCAAAATCCTCAATTAGGGGGATCCGGACAGCCGCAGTTCGTCGCTCATCGGTGCAATTGGGAGCTCGTTGTGGCCCGAATCTCAGGTAATTATCATGATCAAACATCTGTTTATCCTCGCTTGGTTCACATGGGTTGTTTCGGCGCTGGGCCAAGGTCAGATCGACCTCAATAACCGTGGATTGACGCAGGTGGTCGATTCGACCGGCAAGCCGTTGACCGGCACCAACTTCGTCGCGGTGGTGCTGTATGGAACCTCGGCTGCGACCCTCAATGCGTCGTTCGCCCCAGCACCGTTCCGCGCCGCAACCACGACTTATCCGGGTACCTGGAATCCGGCGGCAGCCGGTGGTCCGGGCGCGATCGCCACCCTCTCGGGCATCGCCCCCGGTGCGACCGTGACCATGCGGGTGGGTGTGTGGGATAGAGCGGTGTTTGCAACCTGGGCGGCCGCATCCGCCGCGCTTCAGTCCGGTGTCAGTACGGTGCCGACTCAAGTGGGGCTTTCCGAGGTTTTCACCTATACGACCATGGCTGATCCGTTGGCGATCCCGGGTGGCATGCAGAAGTTTCCCGGATTGAAGCTGACGGCGTTGAGCAACACGGGCCCCGTCAATCAGGTGCCGACGGCGGATGCGCAGAGTTTGAGCGTCAATACGGGTGAGTCCAAAACGGTGGTTCTGACAGGCAAGGATCCAGAGGGTGCGGCGCTCAAGTACACGGTGGTGACGCTGCCGGCCAATGGGGCTTTGACGGGCACGGCGCCGAATGTGGTTTATACCCCCAAGACTGGCTTCACGGGTTCCGACACTTTTACGTTCAAGGTGAACGATGGCTCTCTGGATTCCGCGGTGGCGATTGTGGCCGTCACGGTCAAGGCCGTGATCGTCAATCAGGTGCCGACGGCGGATGCATTGAGTGTGAGCGTGGTGGTGGGTGAGTCCACACCGGTAACGCTGACCGGCCGGGATCCGGAAGGCGCTGCGATCAAATTCACGGTGGTCACTCAGCCTGCGAATGGAACGTTGGCAGGCACCGCGCCCAACCTGACCTACACGGCGAAGTCTGGGTTCACCGGTTCGGACTCGTTCACGTTCAAGGTGAACGATGGAACCCTCGACTCGGCTGTAGCGACGGTGTCGATTTCCGTTTCTGCCTCCGGTAGTCAGATCAATCTCGGCAACCGCGGTTTGGCTTTGGTGAATGATGCGACGGGCGCGAAGTTGGTAGGCACGACGTTTGTGGCCAAGGTGTTCTATGGTGTTTCTGAGAATGCCTTGAACCAATCCTTCGTTCCGTCTCCGTTCCGGGCTTCGACCACGACGTATCCGGGAAGCTGGAATCCGGCAGCGGCGGGCGGTCCAGGCAGCTTGGCCACCCTCGCGGGATTCAAACCGGGTTCGACGGTGACCTTGAAGGTGGCTGTTTGGGATACGGCGGTCTTTTCGAGTTGGGAAGCTGCGTCTGCTGCATTGCAGGCGGGAACGAGTGCGGTGCCGACGCAGGTTGGAATTTCAACAGCCTTCACCTACACAATTCCGACCGATCCCCTGGCGATCCCAGGCGGCATGGAGAATTTCGCTGGTCTTAAGCTGACGGCGTTGAGCAACACGGGTCCCGTCAATCAAGCGCCGAAGGCCGATGGTCAGACGATGTCGGTGGCCGCGGGCTCGAGTAAGTCGGTGGTTTTGACGGGCAGCGATCCGGAAGGCGCGACGCTGAAATTCACGGTGGTGACCTTACCAGCCAATGGTACGCTGAATGGTAACACCCCGGTCCTGACCTACGTTCCGAAGTCCGGTTTCACCGGCAGCGATAGTTTCACGTTCAAGGTGAACGACGGGTCGCTGGATTCCGCGTTGGCCACCGTGGTGATCACGGTGACTGGCGGGACCGTGAATCAGGCGCCGACGGCGGATGCATTGAGTGTGAGCGTGGTGGTGGGTGAGTCTACACCAGTAACGCTGACCGGCCGGGATCCGGAAGGCGCTGCGATCAAATTCACGGTGGTGACGCAGCCGTCGAACGGAACGTTGGCGGGCACCGCGCCCAATTTGAATTACACGGCGAAGTCCGGCTTCACCGGTTCCGACTCATTCACGTTCAAGGTGAACGACGGATCCCTGGACTCAGCCGTGGCGACGGTGGCGATTTCGGTGACGCAGAGTGGCGGTCAGATCGATTTGAACAACCGTGGATTCTCGCTGGTGAATGATGCCAGCGGCGCTGGATTGGTGGGGGCGAACTTCGCTGCCAGGATTTTCTATGGCGCCTCTGAAAACGCATTGAACCAGTCGTTTACTCCGGCTCCGTTCCGCGTTTCCACCACCACTTATCCCGGCACTTGGAATCCGTCGGCGGCAGGCGGGCCGGGTTCGATCGCGACCTTGGCGGGATTCAACCCGGGTTCGACCGTAACCTTGAAGGTGGCCGTTTGGGATACCTCGGTGTTCTCCACTTGGGAAGCCGCGGAGGAAGCGCTGAAGTCGGGCAAGAGCACTGTACCGACGCAGGCCGGTCTGTCCGGGGCGTTCACTTACACGATTCCCACTGATTCGTTGGCGATCCCCGGCGGTATGGGGAAGTTTCCCGGGTTGAAGCTGACCGCCTTGGGCAATGTGGTTGTGAATCAGGCGCCGACGGCCGATGGGCAGAGCTTGAGCTTGGTGGTGGGTGAAACCACTCCGGTGTCGCTCACGGGTCGTGATCCAGAAGGAGCTGGTTTGAAGTTCACCGTGGTGACGCAGCCGGCCAACGGAACATTGACGGGCACTGTTCCCAATCTGACTTATGCCCCGAAATCCGGCTTCACCGGTTCGGACTCGTTCACGTTCAAGGTGAACGACGGGACCCTCGACTCCTCCGTGGCGACGGTTGCCATTTCCGTCTTCGCGGATGGCGCCCAGATCAATCTCGGCAACCGCGGTTTGGCTTTGGTGAATGATGCGACGGGCGCGAAGTTAGTAGGCACGACGTTTGTGGCCAAGGTGTTCTATGG
>Ga0255100_1000596_pt1 | contig 14329 bp, 8 predicted proteins | sample Colum_Colum_RepB_2_FD_188449 | JGI IMG/M metagenome (GOLD analysis project Ga0255100, IMG submission 188449) | Freshwater microbial communities from Columbia River, Oregon, United States - Colum_Colum_RepB_8d | ecosystem: Environmental > Aquatic > Freshwater > River | place: USA: Oregon...
CAGTTCACGCGCCGGCTGTCCGTCGACAATTCCAGGCTGGACCAGATTGACCATGGCCAGGCCGGTGACCACCGCGAACACGGTCGTCGCCGTGTAGAAAAGCATCGTGCGGACGCCAATGCGCGACAGCGCGCCGGCATCGCCGAAGGTTGCCATGGCGCTGATGATCGACGACACGATCAACGGCACCACCACCATCTTCAGTGCGTTGAGAAACAGCCCGCCAATGAATCCGCAAAACGCCAGCACCGGACTGGCCGCCGGGACCAGCGCGCCGACAGCAACCGCAAGACTCAGCGCGATGGCGATCTGCCAGTGAGATTTCATCGCGCCGAATCCCGATTCGCGTGGACTACGGCGCCGGCGCTTCTTCGGCCGGCAAGGCCTTGATGTCGACCTTGATCGATTGCTTCAGTGCCTCGCGGTAGGCGTTGAATTCAGCGCCGGCACGAGCGTCGCGAATCGTGGCGAGCTCGGTATCGCGCTCGTTGCCGTCCTTCTGTCGACCGTCGCGAACCGAGCTGACGGCAATCACGGCAGCCGCACCACCTTCCAGCGCGGCATTGCCGGCACTGACAGCAGCGCCGACCGGCCGAGGAAGCTTGAACACGGTCTGCAGCAGCGCGATCCCGACGCCGCTCTTGTCACGCGTGACGCCGTCCTGCTTCTGGACGGTCGCACCAAATGCCGCGGCAACCTCGTCGATCGACTTGCCCGACTTGATCTCGGCCAAAGCCTTCGAGGCATCGGCATCGGCGCGCTTCCGGGCCTCTTCGTTGCGAAGTTCTTCACGCAGCGCGGCTTCAACTTCCGGCAACTCGCGCTGACGAGGGGCTTCGTATTCGGCCTTGCGGACCACCACGAGGCGGTCGCCGTCGAGCGTGATCGGCTTCGAGTTGACGCCATCGGTCAGCACGTCCTGCGCGAACGCCGCTTCGATGACCGCGGGCGTCGATGTAATCCCGGCGCCACCGGCGCGGGTGAACCAGTCCGTGGTCTCGATCGTCAGGCCGAGTGCCTTCGCGGCCGGCTCCAGCGATGACTCGTTCTCGAATGCGAGCTGCTCGAGCTGCTGTGCTTTTTCCTGAATCCGTGCCTGAAGGTCCTTGTTGACGTACAACTCAGTCAACGCCTTCTGCACGTCGGCCTCGTCGAACGACTGCGTCCGGGCCGGTACCAGTTCGGTGAGCTTGATGATGTGCCAGCCAAACTCGGTTTCCACCGGATCGCTGACATCGCCGGACGCGCTCATCTGGTAGAGGGCCGACTCGAACTTCGGTGGCAGCAAGCCGTCGCCACGCTTGACGATGCCGAGGTCGCCGCCCTTGTCCTTGCTGCCGGTATCGTCAGACGACGTCTTGGCCAGTTCCACGAAATCGGCGCCATTTTTTAGCTGGGCCGCCAACGCATCCACCTTCTTGCGCGCAGCGTCCTTGTCAGCACCGAAATTGATCAGGATGTGGCTGGCACGTCGCGTTTCCGCCGTGGTGAACCGCGACTTTTCGGCTTCGTACAGCGTCTTGAGAATGTCCGCGCTCGGCGCATCAGCCTTCGCGATCTTGCTCTGCGCCAGCTCGATGTAGGACAGCTTCATGCGTTCCGGCGCTTGCAGGGAAGCCTTTCGTTCCTGGTAGCGCGTCGCGATCTGCTCGGCCGTGATGTTCACAGCGTCGAGATACTTGGCCGGGTCGAACTGGATGAAGCTGAAGTCCCGCTCCTGCTTCAGCAGCTTGGTCGCCAGCGCAGCCTCATCGGCAGTGACCACGGCGCTGCCGAGAATCACATCGCGCAGTTGATCCACGATCAGACTGTCACGCTGCAGCGCTTCGAAGCTGTCGGTCGTGTAACCGTTCTGTGCCAGCAACTGACGGTAGCGCTCGGCAGAGAACTTTCCGTTGTCCTGAAACGCAGGCACGACGGTCACATAGTCGCGCAATGCCGCGTCACTGGCGCGATACCCACTATCTCGCGCTTCAGAACGCAACAGCGCGTCCTGAACCATGTCCTGCAGCACGTTCTCGCGCATGCGCTGCGGATTGATCTGATCGGCACGGAAGTTTTCGCCAAGCAGCTGCTGCAGCTGCCGGTAGCGCTGATCGTAGGCGCGACGCACTTGATCCTGCGTGATCTTCGTATCGCCGACCTTGGCGACGGTCGGATTCGCGTTGCTCTGAAAGTAGCCTTCGATTCCGCTGAAAGCGAACGGCACCCCAATGATGGCAAGCAACACGCCGACGATAAGAGGACCGTTCAGGCTGTCGCGGATTTGCTGCATCATGAGTTTCGATCTCGCAAATAGAAAGGGCGCTCAATGAGCGCCCTGGGGTGTTACTTGGCGGAGCGGACGGGACTCGAACCCGCGACCCTCGGCGTGACAGGCCGATACTCTAACCGACTGAGCTACCGCTCCGCGAAACTGCAAAACTTGAACTTCTTACCATGAGTTGGTGGGTGCTGAGGGGCTCGAACCCCCGACTCCCGCCGTGTAAAGGCGATGCTCTACCAGCTGAGCTAAGCACCCTTCTCGTTCCGGGCTGTCACCCCGAACTGGTCTGTTACTTTACCGCATCCTTCAGCGCCTTGCCAGCCTTAAACGTAGGATTTTTGCTGGCTTCGATCTCGAGGGTCTTGCCCGTCTTGGGGTTGCGACCGGTACGAGCGGCACGAGACCGAATCGCGAACGTACCGAATCCTACCAGAGAAACCTTGTCGTCGTGCTTCAAAGCGGAAGCAATCACATCAATCAGGGAGTCGATGGCGTTGCCGGCATCGGTCTTGGTAAGGCCAGACTTTTCGGCAACAGCAGCAATCAGCTCGGATTTGTTCATGTAGATCGTTCCCCTAGGATAGTTTGATCGGCTCGGGCCGATGCTGGCGCTCCAGTCCACTGTATTGGTCAGGGACCGGATCGTCTGCGAAAGCTGTTGCGCCGGCGGAAATCGCGCGGCTGTGCATCGGAGAAAGCCTTATATCAAGCGGGTTTCAGAGCGTCAATGAGACAAAACAGCGGCGATCTTCCGTGACCGCCGTTGTCCCGAGATACCCACTCAAGTTTCGACTGTCGGCGCCTTCAATGCGGCCTGACGCCGTCATTGGAGGCCGGCGTCGGCGCGGCAGCGCCCTCGACGACGGCCTTCGGCTCAGGCACCCGTTCCAGCGCGATTCTCAGCACATCCTCCACCCAGCGCACTGGCTCGATGTCCAGCTTGCCCTTGATGTTGTCGGGGATATCGGCGAGGTCCTTCACGTTTTCCTGCGGGATGATCACCGTGCGGATCCCGCCGCGCTGCGCCGCCAGCAACTTTTCCTTGAGTCCACCGATCGGCAGCACCTCGCCGCGAAGCGTGATTTCACCAGTCATCGCGACATCAGCACGTACCGGAATACTGGTCAGCGCCGATACCAGCGCCGTGCACATGCCGATACCCGCCGACGGCCCATCCTTCGGCGTCGCACCTTCCGGCACATGCACGTGCAGGTCGTGCTTTTGATAGAAGTCCGGGTCGATGCCCAACTGCTTCGCACGCGAACGGACGACTGTCAGCGCGGCCTGAATCGACTCCTGCATGACGGTGCCAAGACTGCCGGTCTGGGTCATCTTGCCCTTGCCCGGCGTCAGCGCCGATTCGATGGTCAGCAGTTCGCCGCCCACCTCGGTCCATGCAAGACCTGTGACCTGACCGACCTGATTCGATTCCTCGGCACGCCCATACCGGTAACGTGGCACGCCCAGATACTTGTCGAGATTCTTGTCGGTCACCTTGACCATCTTGTCGGTCGGCTTCAGCAGCACCTGCTTGACGACCTTGCGGGCGATCTTCGACATCTCCCGTTCCAGGCTGCGAACACCGGCTTCACGGGTGTAGGTACGGATCACGGCCCGAACCGCGCTTTCGCTGATTTCGAGTTCCGATTCCTTCAGGCCGTTTTCCTTGATCTGCTTCGGGATCAGGTAGCGCCGGGCGATGTTGAGCTTCTCGTCTTCGGTGTAGCCGGGGATGCGGATCACTTCCATGCGATCAAGCAACGGCCCGGGGATATTCAGCGTGTTCGCGGTGCAGATGAACATCACGTCGGTGAGGTCAAGATCCACTTCGAGGTAGTGATCCTGGAAGGTGTTGTTCTGCTCCGGATCAAGAACTTCGAGCAGCGCGGACGACGGATCGCCGCGGAAATCCGTACTCATCTTGTCGATCTCGTCGAGCAGGAAGAGGGGATTCTTGACGCCAACCTTGGTCAGGTTCTGCACGATCTTGCCGGGCAGCGATCCGATGTAAGTCCGCCGATGACCACGGATCTCCGCTTCGTCGCGCACGCCGCCCAGCGACATCCGCGCGAACTTGCGGTTGGTGGCCTGCGCAATCGAGCGGCCAAGCGAAGTCTTGCCGACGCCAGGCGGACCCACCAGACACAGGATCGGGCCCTTCAGCTTCTTCACGCGGCTCTGGACAGCGAGATATTCAAGGATGCGTTCCTTGACCTTCTCAAGACCGTAGTGATCAGAGTCAAGCTGGTCCTGCGCCTTCGGCAAGTCGATATTGGCCTTGGTGGTCTTCTTCCAGGGCACCTGCGTCATCACGTCGAGGTAGTTGCGGACGACGGTCGCTTCCGCCGACATCGGCGGCATCATCTTCAGCTTGTTCAGTTCGGCCGTGGCCTTCGCCTTGGCGGCCTTCGGCATGCCGGCCTTGGCGATCTTGCGTGCCAGCTCTTCCTGCTCGTTCGGCGCATCGTCCAGCTCACCCAGTTCCTTCTGGATGGCCTTCATCTGCTCGTTCAGGTAGTACTCGCGCTGGTTCTTCTCCATCTGCTGCTTGACCCGTCCGCGGATCTTCTTCTCGATCTGCAGGATGTCGATCTCGCCTTCCAGCTGGGCCAGCACGTATTCCAGACGCGGCTTCGGATCGCCGATTTCAAGCACCTTCTGCTTGTCCTCGAGCTTCAGGGACAGATGGGCGGCGATGGCATCGGCCAGCCGACCGGGCGAATCCATGCTGGTGAGGCTCGGCAGCAGTTCGGCCGGGACCTTCTTGTTCAGCTTCACGTACTGCTCGAAAGTCGCAACGGCCGTACGCATCACGGCATCCGCCTCGCTGCCACCGGAGCCGCTTTCATCCGCGGGAATCACGCGGAAATCGGCGGTCAGGTAATCGCCATTCATTTCCAGCTTCAGCACCTGCGCGCGCTGAGCGCCTTCGACCAGCACCTTGACGGTGCCATCCGGCAGTTTCAGCAGCTGCAGAATCGAGGCGAGTGTCCCGGTGTCATACAGGTCGTCAACGCCCGGCTCGTCGGTATCGGCGTGCTTCTGAGCGACCAGCAGGATGCGCTTGCCGTCCTGCATCGCCGCCGTCAGCGCCTTGACCGACTTTTCGCGGCCGACGAACAGCGGAATCGCCATGTGGGGGTAGACCACCACATCGCGTAGCGGCAGTACCGGCGTGGATGCTTCGTTCGTGCTGGGCACTATCGGAACCTCGGTAGAGTTCGATGACAACGGGAAAAGGGGGCTTGACGATTATGCAGTAGATGGGAGGTGCGTCCCGTGCTGCACTTTTCAAGCGCAGCCACGCTGCAAATGGCGGTCCTGAAAAAAGAAAGCCCGCCGCGACAGGATCGGGGCGGGCTCTCGACGACTCGAACGTCCGTCAGGCCGAATTCTTGACGTCCCGGCGCGGCGCCTCAAGATTTTCGTAGACGATGAACGGCTTTGCCTCGCCTTTCACGACCGATTCGTCGACCACGACCTTCGACACGTTCTGCATCGACGGCAAGTCGTACATCACATCGAGCAGGATGGTTTCGAGGATGGTGCGCAGGCCGCGAGCGCCGGTCTTGCGATCACGGGCTTTGCGTGCAACCGCGTTGAGTGCGTCTTCCCGGAACTCCAGCGTGCAGCCTTCCATCTGGAACAGCTTGGCAAACTGCTTGACCAGCGCGTTCTTCGGCTCCTTGAGGATCGAGATCAGCGCCTTCTCGTCGAGCTCTTCAAGCACGGCAAGAACCGGCAGACGACCGACGAACTCCGGAATCAGGCCGTAGCGGATCAGATCCTCCGGTTCCACGCCGAGCAGCATGCGCGACACCTGATGGCTGTCCTTCTGCGACTTCACGTCTGCGCCGAAGCCGATGCCGGTCTTCTCGGTACGGTTCTGGATCACCTTGTCGAGGCCCGCGAAAGCGCCACCGCAGATGAACAGGATGCCGGCGGTGTTGACCTGCAGGAATTCCTGCTGCGGGTGCTTGCGGCCACCCTGCGGCGGAACGCTGGCGATGGTGCCTTCGATCAGCTTCAGCAGCGCCTGCTGCACGCCTTCGCCGGACACATCGCGGGTGATCGACGGGTTCTCGCTTTTCCGCGAGATCTTGTCGATTTCGTCGATGTAGACGATGCCGCGCTGCGCCTTCTCGACGTCGTAATCGCACTTCTGCAGCAGACGCTGAATGATGTTCTCGACATCCTCGCCGACGTAGCCGGCTTCGGTCAGCGTTGTTGCATCAGCGATCGCGAACGGCACGTCGAGCAGACGAGCCAGCGTTTCGGCAAGCAGCGTCTTGCCGGAACCGGTCGGGCCGATCAGCAGGATGTTCGACTTCGAAAGCTCGACGCCATCGGTCGAGCCTTTCTGGCTCAGCCGCTTGTAGTGGTTGTAAACCGCAACCGACAGCACCTTCTTGGCCTGATCCTGGCCAATCACGTACTCGTCGAGCACCGCACGGATTTCCTGCGGCTTCGGCAGTCCCTTGACCTGCGGCTTGGCGTGGACTTCCTCGCGGATGATGTCGTTGCACAAGTCGACGCATTCGTCGCAGATGTACACCGACGGGCCCGCGATCAGCTTGCGGACTTCGTGCTCGCTCTTGCCGCAGAACGAGCAATACAGCACACGGCCACCCTGCGTGCCGCTGCGTACGTTGTCAGGCATTTCCGACCTCAATCAATGTTCTGAATCGTTATAGCATCATGTCAGGTGACAGCGGAATGACTGCAATTCCCATGCTGTGCCGCAAATCCCGCGCGGCGTCGGAAATCCGGCGCGGCCTTTGCGGACAGCAACGGCGTCATGCCGCGGCCGGACCGGCCACGCGCTTGTCGATGATGTGATCGATCAAGCCGTAGGCCTTGGCCTGCTCGGAATTCATGAAATAGTCGCGCTCGACATCGCTGGCGACCTTCTCGATCGGCTGACCGCAATGGTCGGCCATCAGGCGGTTGAGCTTTTCACGCAGGTACAGAATTTCCCGCGCCTGGATCTCGATGTCGGTCGCCTGACCCTGCGCACCACCGGACGGCTGGTGAATCATCACGCGCGAGTTCGGCAGCGCGAAACGCTTGCCCTTGGTGCCCGCCGAAAGCAGGAACGCGCCCATGCTGGCCGCTTGCCCGATGCACATCGTCGAGACATCCGGCTTGATGAACTTCATCGTGTCGTAGATCGACAGGCCCGACGTGATCACGCCACCCGGCGAGTTGATGTACAGGTGGATGTCCTTGTCCGGATTCTCCGATTCCAGGAACAGCAGCTGGGCGACGACCAGATTGGCCATGTAGTCGTCGATCGGGCCGACGAGGAAGATCACGCGTTCCTTCAGCAGACGCGAGTAGATGTCGAACGCGCGTTCGCCACGGGCGGTCTGCTCGACCACCATCGGGACCAGCTGCGAGCGGTTGCGGAGGTCAGTCATTCGGGTATCCGGTAGTTGTTGGCGTTTTCAGGACCCGCCGGCAGTATTCCGCCGGCGGGCGCGGCTGACGATCAGTCAGCTCTATCAGGCAGGTTGGGCCTGATTCTGCGATTTCAACAAGTCTTCGAGCGACATCGACTCATCGGTCACCTGAGCGCCGGCAACCAGCAGCTCGACGACCTGCTCCTCGATGACCACGCTGCGCAGGCCCTGCATCAGGTCCTGACGCTGCTGGTACATCGTGATCACTTCGGACGGGTCCTCGAAATCGGCCGCGATGTTGGCCAGCGCTTTCTCGACCCGGGCCGGATCGAACTGCACGTTGCGAGCGTTGATGACTTCACCGACCAGCAGGCCCAGTGCAACCCGACGCTTGGCGGCAGGCTCGAACATCTCGGCCGGCAGCATCGCGCGCAGCTGTTCCGGCTTCATCTTCTGCGCCGGGTTGTTCGCGCCGATGCGGTTGGCGGTCTCGGCGCGCATGCGCTCGACTTCCTCGGCCACCAGGCCCGCGGGCACATCGATCGGGTGCAGATCGAACAGCTGATCCATCACCTCACGCTTCAGGCGGTTGTTGACGGCCTTGTTGCGCTCGGTTTCGAGCGCTTCGCGGCACTTGGCACGCAAGCCGGCTTCGCCACCTTCCTCGATGCCATGGGCCTTGAGGAACTCCTCGTCGATCTCCGGCAGGCGCGGCTCGCGCACTTCCTTGAGATTGACGGTGAACACGGTCTTCTTGCCGGCCAGCGTCTCGTTTCGGTAATCGGCCGGGAAGTTCACCTCGACGTCGAAGGTTTCGCCAGCCGAGTGGCCGAGCAGCCCGTCCTCGAGGTCAGGCAGGAAGCGTCGCTCGCCGATCTCGATCGCGGCGTTCTCGCTCTTGCCGCCCTGGAAGGCTTCGCCATCGAGCTTGCCTTCGAAATCGAGCGCCACCACGTCGCCCTTCTGCGCGCCGCGCTCGACCGCCGCCAGCGTGCGGCGCGACTTGCGCAGGTTTTCGATCAGCCGCTCGACGTCGGCATCGGTCACTTCGACCTGCGGACGGGTCAGCTTCAGCGTCGACAGGTCGCCGAGCGTGATGTCCGGATAGACATCGAAGCTGGCGACGTAGGTCAGCGGCTGGCCGACGGCTTCCGCCTTCACCTCGAAACTCGGCTGGCTGGCCGGCTGGATCTTCACCTGGTCAAGCGCCTGCGGCCAGGTCGTGCGGACCAGTTCGCTGACCGCGTCATTGCGCGCGTCGGCGCCGTACTGCTGCTGGATGACCTTCAGCGGGGCCTTGCCCGGACGGAAGCCCGGAACCCGTGCGCGGCTGGCAAAACGCTTGATGCGCTCGCCGATTTCGCGCTCGAAGCGGTCGGCCGGGATCGTGACATGCAGCCGGCGCAGCAGGCCGCCAGCGGATTCGACTTGGACTTCCATCGTTAAAGACTCTTCAGGATTGTGGTGATGATGAGTGGCCGCCTTGCCCGGGTCGGGTCGCCTGGCGGTCTGTCGTGACGCGGTCAACGTGATCTCGGCAGCAATGGTCCGTCATACGGACAACAGCGGCTCGGTTTACGGGTGTGCGAAAGGCGAGACTCGAACTCGCACGCCTTGCGGCGCTGGAACCTAAATCCAGTGCGTCTACCAATTCCGCCACTCTCGCCCGTTCTTCGCGCCGGATTTCTGCCAAACATGCCCTTCGGCGCAATGCCGAAGTATATCAGCGGCCCACCGGCCAAAGTCCCGCGTGCTGCAGCGTCGCGGCGGGCCGTGATCGGCTGCCGTCAAGCTGCCAGAATGCGGCCGCCGGAGACTGTCATCCCGGACTCTTGCTGCACTGCCTGCCACGACTGTCGTCCATGCTCTCCGGCCCCGCTCGCGCCCTGCTGCTTCCCGGCCTCGTCATCCTGCTGATCGCGGCAGTGCCGCTGAGCCTGAGCGTCGGCATGATCCAGATCGACTGGCCACGCATCGGCGACGACGACACCGCCGGCATTGCGCTGCTGCAGTTGCGTCTGCCCCGAGTGCTGCTGGCCGTGCTGATCGGCGCCGTGATGGCGCAGACCGGGGCGGTCGCGCAGGCGCTGTTCCGCAATCCGCTCGCCGAGCCGGGACTGATCGGCGTATCGGCCGGTGCGGCACTGGCGGCCGCACTCGTGCACACGGCGCTGGTCGGCGCCAGCGCCGTGGCGGTGCTGCCGCCGAGCCTGCTGCTGCCGATCGCCGCATTCGCTGGCGGCCTCGCGGCAGCGTTTGTCGTGCTGCGGCTGGCGCGCCGCGACGGCCAGACCGACATGACCACGATGCTGCTAGCCGGTACTGCCATCAATGCGTTCGTCGCCGCGATCGTCGGCCTGCTGTCGGCGCGTGCCGACGATGCCGGCCTGCGCGGCTTCACGTTGTGGATGTACGGCAATCTCGGCCGTGCCGGCTGGAACGAAATCGCCGTCGCTGCACCGCTGCTGCTGGCGGTGGGCCTGTGGCTGCCGCGCGAGGCGCGCGGCCTCGATGCGCTGCTGCTCGGCGACGCGGAAGCGCAGCACCTCGGGATCGACGTCGAACGCCTGAAGCGTCGGCTGCTGATCGCCGTCGTGCTGGCGACCGGCGCCGCCGTGTCGCTGGCCGGCGTCATCGGCTTTGTCGGACTGGTGGTACCGCATGCGATCCGGCTGCTCGCCGGGCCGGGCCACCGGCTGCTGATGCCGGCCTCTGCCCTGTTGGGCGCCATCCTGCTGACCTTGGCCGATACCGTTGCGCGAACGGCAGCGGCTCCGGCGGAATGGCCGGTCGGCGCCTTGACCTCGGCACTCGGCGCCCCGTTCTTCCTTGCGTTGCTGCTGCGCATGCGAACCCGGATCGGCCTGCCATGACGCTTGCCGCGACAGCCGTGACCTGCATCGCCGGCCAGCGCCGCCTGCTGGACGCCGTCAGCCTGCAGGTGACACCCGGCACGCTGCATGTGCTGCTGGGCCCGAACGGTGCCGGCAAGTCGACCTTGCTTGGCGTGCTGGCCGGCGATCGGCGGCCACAAGCCGGACAGGTCACGCTGGACGACCGGCCGCTTGGCGAATGGCCGACGATCACCGTGGCGCGCCGCCGCGCCGTGATGATGCAGCGCGATGAACTGCGCTTCCCGTTTTCAGTCGACGAGGTGGTCGCATTGGGCCGTCTGCCCTGGCAACGACGCGCGAATGCCGCCGGCGAGCGCGCCATCGTGGCGTCGTCGCTGGCGCAGGCCGGTGCCGCCCAGCTGGCCGGACGCCGCTATCCGGAACTGTCCGGCGGCGAGCGCGCACGCGTGCAGCTGGCACGCGCACTTGCACAGATCCACGCCGACGACGGTGACACGGCCGCCCGCTACCTGCTGCTCGACGAGCCGACGGCAAGCCTCGACTTCGCGTTCCAGCACCAGGTGCTGCTGACCCTCAGGCAACTCGCTGATCGCGGCACCGGCGTGCTGGCCATCCTGCAGGATCCGAACCTGGCACTGCGCCATGCCGACGCGGTCAGCCTGCTCGCCGCTGGCCGCGTGGTCGCCTCCGGATCACCGGTATCGGTGCTCGACGCCGATCGCCTGAGCGCGGTCTACGGCCTGCCGATCGTCGCTGCGAAGGCGGCTGACGGACCGCCGACACTGCTGGTGGCCAAAGGCTTGCAAGGGATCCCCGAATGACCCTCACTCGTCTGGCCTCCGCTTCCGAACCATGTCATCGTTTCGCCATGCCCAACTGTCTCCTGCCGCTGAGCGAATGAGCTCGACGCATGCCGGACCGCGTGCCGCCGACGCCGGTCTGCGCTGGAATCAGGGCCTGCAGTTCCGGATCGCCTGCCTGTTCGCGATCCTGCTCGCGATACTGGCCAGCGTGGCCTTCTACGCAGCCGAGCGCCTGATCAGCGGCGGTGTGGAACAGGCCAGCTACCGGCACGAAACATCGATCAATCGCCGTCTGCTGGCGGAGACGCAGCAGGTGCTGCGCGCCACCGAGCAGTTCGCGCAGACCCTCGCGCTGACCGCCGGCCACAGCGATGCAGCCACGATCACGCAATTGGGCGAAGCACTGCTGCAGGGCCTGCCGGTCGCAAGCTTCGGCCTGTGGCCCGAGCCGGTATCGACGGCACCGGGCGCGCGCCACGGCAATCGCTATTGGCAGATCACTGCCGGCGGCAGGCCGCAGTTGCGCGGTGACGATGCCAGCACGGCGGTCGCATGGTGGCGCGAGCCCTGGTACACGACGGTACGACTGGCGGGCGGCTTGGTGCATGGCTGCCAGTGGTCGGCACCGTATCGCGATCCGCTGCTGACGCGCGATGTCGTCACCTGCAGCGTGCCGCTCACAGGTGCCAACGGCTTCGAAGGCGTGGCCACGGTCAGCCTGGATGTCGGGGGTCTGGACCGGCAGCTGCTTGCCATCGACGGCGAGCAGCACAGCTATGCAGTGCTTGCCGACCGCCATGGTCGATTGCTGGCGCTGTCGGCGATGGCGCGCGGCAAGCTCGGCATCGGCGCCTCCGAGGTGGTGACACTCGACGCGCTGGCGGCGCGCCATCCCGGCTACGCCGCCGTCGCCACGCAGTTCCGCGAGCGCGATCAGCGCTTCCGCGCCGCTGCACTGCGCTCCACCCACTACGACGCGCGCCTCGTGTCGTCATTGAAGGACAACACGCGCAACCTCAGCCGTGACGCGGCCGAAGATGCGCTGGCCGCCGTCTGGAACTCGGCCGATGGCAACACCGAAGCGGCCACCGCACCGCTGCGCTTCGAGAACGATCCGGTGCTCGGCGAGACCAGCTACGCGCTGCTGTCGACGATTCCGGGCAGCCACTGGCTGCTGCTCAGCGCGTCGGCGGCACGCGACGGCAGTGACGCCTCGATGTACCTCACCCAGCAGGTGCTGGCGATCACGCTCGGGGGCTCGGTGCTGGTGCTGGTGCTGAGCTTCTCGCTGCTGCGCCGCCTCGTGTTCCGGCCGCTGCGCGCGATGGGCATGGCGCTGGCCGACACCACGCTCGAAGCCCGCACGCCGACGCTTGATGAATCCGGTGCCGGCGAACTGCGCCTGATCGCGCACTGGCACAACGAGCGCAGCGAACGGCTGGCCGAAATGCGCGACCGCGCCGACATCGCCACCACCCAGCTGCATGCCGAGAACAGCGAGCGCCTGCGCACCCAGGACGCCCTGCTGCGGCTTGGCGAGCGGCTGCGGCTGCTGACCGACAGTGTCGACGAAGGGCTCGTGGTCCTCGACGAGCGCGGCGACATCGAGGATCTGAACGGTCATGCCCAACAGTGGCTCGGCAACGATCCGTCGGTACTGCGCGGCCAGCCGTTCTCCACCGTATTCGCGGCCCGTGTCGGCAGCCTCGACGGGCCACCGCTGCCCGATCTGATGCACAAGCTTCGGGAGGACGGCGTTCGGCTCGACTATCCGGACGGCGTGCTGGTGCCGGGCAATGGCGGCCTCGGCATCGCGCTCGGCATCAGTGCGATTCCGCTGCGCAGCCGTTTCAATCGACTCAGCGGCGCGGTGATCGTCATGCGCCGGATCGACCCCGACGCCAACGGTGGCGGTCGCGCCGGCGGGTCGCCTGGTACCGCGCTGACCGGCGACTTCGTCGATCCGGTGACCGGCCTCGGCGGGCGGCAGGCTTGCGAGCGGCGCCTGCGCGAAGTGCTCGGCCGGGTACGCGATCAGCCGTCGAACGCGCACTGGCTTCTGGCCAAGCTGGACTTCGCGGAACTGCGACGGGTTCGCGAAACGCGCAGCCACGACGACGCCGACACCCTCGCCGCCCGTTGCGGCGAGCGTCTGGCGGCGCTCAGAGGCGGCTCCGAGCAGGTCTTCCGGCTGGCACCGGATCGCTTCGGCTTGCTGATCGAGGCGGACACCGCCGAACAGGCGCTTGCGCAAGCCAAGACCTTGCAGCAACAGATCGCCGAACAGCGCCTGCTGGACGGCGAGCAGTGGATCGAACTGCAGGCCGCGATCGGCTTGTGCCGAATCGATGCCGACGTCGATTCACCTGCGGAAGCCATGCGCCGTGCCGGTCTTGCCTGCGATCACGCGCGCAATGGCGATGCGGTGGTGCTGCACGACGAAGCCTGGGAAACCGGGCGTGCCGGCAACGACGATCTGCTCTGGGTACGACGCATCGAGCGCGGGCTCGAACACCGGCTGTTCCATCTGACCACGCAGTCGATCCAGCCGGCGCGCAGCCATGCCAATGACGGCGAAGTGTTCGACGTGCTGCCGTCGCTGGAAGACGAGGAAGGCTTCTGGGCACCGCTGTCGGCATTCCTGCCAGTGGCCGAGCGGCACCAGCTCGGCGTGCAGCTCGACCAGTGGGTGATCCGCATGCTGTTCGAGCGGCTTGCCGCCAGCCCCGATCTCGGCGTGCGACTGGCGTTCTGCACCATTCACCTGTCGGCCGATTCGCTTGCCGACGCTTCTCTGATCGATTTCGTTGCCGACAGCATCAACCGCAATCCGCAGGTCCCGGTCGGCAAGCTGTGCTTCATGCTGCGCAACGACACCCTGACCGATCATCCGCAGCAGGCGATGCGCTGTCTGGAGTCGCTGCGGGCACTGGGCTGCCGCACCGCCATCGACCATCGCAACGGCCGCCAGATCGCGTACATCGATCTGCTGCGCAAGCTGCC
>Ga0255100_1000597_pt1 | contig 14321 bp, 19 predicted proteins | sample Colum_Colum_RepB_2_FD_188449 | JGI IMG/M metagenome (GOLD analysis project Ga0255100, IMG submission 188449) | Freshwater microbial communities from Columbia River, Oregon, United States - Colum_Colum_RepB_8d | ecosystem: Environmental > Aquatic > Freshwater > River | place: USA: Oregon...
CTGATTGGAATACATTTAACAATAAACAACCTGCAGGTTCTTATGTGACTGTGGGCGGTGCATTAGGTACTCCTTCTAGTGGTACATTAACTAACTGTACAGGTTACACATACGCTAACTTATCAGGCACTGTTCCAACTTGGAATCAGAATACTACTGGTAATGCTGCTACTGCTACGACTGCAACAACAGCAAATGCTTTAAATACTGGTAATAGCTACACCATGACTCAGTTAAACACCACTTCTGGTCAAGCTGCTCAGTTTGGTGGTTCTGTAACTGTTGGATTCCACGTAGATGCTACGAATATTGCTATACGTAGACCAACAGCTGGTACTACTTATTTTCAAAGTACAAGTGGGGGTGTAACAGACGCTACGTTAAATGCATCAGGATTTACAGCTACAGGTAACGTAACAGCTTATTCAGATGAACGCTTAAAGAAAAACTGGAGACCTGTTCAAGAAGGTTTTATTGAAAAGCTTGCTCAAGTGAAGTCAGGCGTTTATGATCGTACAGATATTGAAGCTACTCAGGCTGGTGCCTCAGCTCAGGATATGCAAAAGCTTCTTCCTGAAGTTGTACAGGATGGAGAACATTTATCACTTGCATACGGTAACGCTGCTTTAGTAGCTGCTATTGAATTAGCAAAACAAGTTGTTGAGCTTAAGAAAGAAATTGAATTGTTAAAGGCTAAATAATGCCATTACCATCGTCAGGCACAATTACAATGGCTCAGATTAATGCTGAGTTTGGTAGAGGAAACGATTTAAATTCTTATCGTGGAACTCAGTGGTATACAGCTGCTGGTGGTTCTGGGACATTCTCTACTGGTGCTCTTAGTATGAGTGACTTCTATGGTAAACAATTAGCTTCTCCTACTTTTAGTTTTACTATAACATCTCATCAAGATAGAGCTAACTTAAGAACTCTTGCATTAAATGCTGGATGGAACGGCTCATCTGCTGTTGTTGCTACACTTGCTGCTGGCTATTGGATTTACTCAGCGACTACAGCAACGGCTGCGTTAACAATTGACGGCTCGTTTCCAAACGGTGTTACATTTATTAACAACCAGTATGTTGCGGGCATGGGCGGTAACGGCGGTGCGGGCAATAGTGGTGCAGGTGCTGCTGGTGGTCTTGCTTTAGCTGTAAGCACTTATGTCACAATTTATAACTACGGTTATATTGCTGGAGGCGGCGGCGGAGGCGGTGCTGGTGGTACTGGTTCTGCTACTGCGTCTACCTATGTACTTGCTGGCGGCGGTGGAGGAGGCGGCGGCGGCACTGGTTTAGGAACATCTCTTGGCGGTGCTGGTGGTCCTGGTCTTGGAACTACACCTACACAAAACGGTCAACCTGGCAGCAATAATTATGCTAATAGCGGCGGAGCTGCTGGTGGTGCGGGCGGTTCTGGTAGTGCTGGTACTGGAGGTGCTGGCGGTTCTGGAGGAGGATGGGGATCTGCTGGTAATAACGGTGCTACTGCAGCAGGTCCTGCTGGTGGTGTTGGCGGTGCAGCTGGTTATTGCACAAGCGGTAATGGCTATATAACATGGGCATACGCTGGAAATAGATATGGACCTTTAGGATGATTACAAAAAAACATTTAGTATTTAATGCTTTAACAGGGCAATACACATACCTAGAAAACAAAGAAGATGTTGCACCGTTAGTAGTGCAATATGCTCTTGAGCTATATTATGCTCAGACAAGAAACTTGTATTATAGAGCTGCCTTTGTTGATGAGCATAACCATGAGTTTATGGACGAGTCCGGTGAAAACGGGACTGAAATACCTCCTGAATTATTAGCCGAAGCTATAGGTAAAGTAAATGCGGACATATAAACTACCAGAATTAAACATTCCAGATTCTTGGGATAACGTAGATTCTTTTTTAGATTGGTATATAGCTAACAACATGCCAATACGGTTTGGCGAACATCAAGAAGTGTTTTTGTCTGATGACGCTACTGCTGTTTGTTTGTTTAGGCATGGGCAGTTTCAAGTGGAGTTATATAGTATTCATCCAGACCCTTTAGTACAGATGCATGAGCATCCTGGGGTAGAAGTTATAAAGGTAAGATTTACTTCTGACACTGTTATTGGGTTTCCAACACTACGAAAAGGTCAATCGCACGGTGCTGGTTTTAGACTTGAATGTGAAGGATTAGGGTTTCCTTTATTAGCTGTTCAGCATTGGGTCAATGGAGAAAAACCAACAACAGTTGCTGCTCAATGGCGAGGTAAAACAGTTGGTCCATTACATGAGGATTTAATAAGACGCTTTCATCCAAACGCACTTGTTCTAAACGGCTATGCTGATATTACAAGGACTATGGATTATTTAAAAGAGGTTAAAAATGTGGCAAACGGTTGAAGAATTTGCCTCTTGGTATAAGGCTAATAATATGCCGATGCGTCCACCTAAAGACGATCCTGTGTATGTTACAGAGATTAGCATGAGTTATGTTTTGTTTCGTGATGGACAGTTTCAAGCAGAGTTGTATTTGGTTAAGCCAAACACTGGTTCACCACAACACAGTCATCCTGGTATTGAAAACATAATTATGTTGATGGGTGGGGATATAACACTTGAAGATAAATCAGGTGCAAGACTTTCTCCTCCTAAAGGCATGGATATCTTTGGTCTTTTAGGTAGTACAATTCGTAACGGTGAAACACATGCGTTGCTTTGCGGAGATAAAGGCGGTGCTTTTTTAAGTCTTGAAAAATGGGAAGAAGGTATTAAGCCCACCAGCGTGACTATTCGTTGGGAAGGTGATACATGTGGAGAAGCACATACAGCTTTAGTTGATGTTTCATGATTAAAGAAATATTTCCAATTAAAATTTATACAGCTCAGTTTCCAGATTTTGAGTTAATTCAAGAAGATTTAGAATCTGAGATACGTTCTTATTTTGATGTAGATAGAGAAGCATTTAGTAAACATAGATTGTTTAATAACTCTTTTAGTTTAGAAGGTACACTTCCTCACGAAGTAAGAGATTTACATAAACGACTAAAGAATCAAAAGATTGTTGAGTTTATTGAACACCATATTAGTGAGTATTGTAAAGAGCTTGGATTTTACACCAGTTCAAAACCAGTAATAGATCACATGTGGGCTAACCTGACACCAAAAGGTGGAAACATTATTCAACATAATCACAATCCTTTTGAGATCGCTGGTTCTTTTTATGTAAACGCAACTCCAGATATGGGTTGTATTGCTATGGTAGATCCGCTTGAAGTTATTAGAGGAAGACTTCCAATCTATAACTCATCTGAGTCTAAACAAGGAAGATACTTTTTTGATCATGTAGAGTCACCAGCTCCAGGAAAACTTGTGTTATTCCCAGGATGGCTATATCACAAAACACAGCCAAACCCTAGCGATAAAGAACGTCTTGTCATGGGGATAAATGTATACAATTCTTTAAGGATGTAAGATGGCTTTAACTGTATATCAACTTGAAACAAACTCTGTAATGGCGTTAGGTCTTGTAGGAGAGTATCCAAATAGTTCTTTATTTCCTGATAAAAAAGCAGTAGCTGATAGCGTTAAACCTGGCTGTCTATATTTAAACTCTATCTATAACGCAACAACAAAACAAGTGTTGTGCCATGTTTTTGTATCTGGGTTGTTTTTAGTTCGTGTTTATCAAGATAATAGAACAGAGTTGTTTGAAAAAGATTGTGTAGTTGATGGTGTTACATACGATTATGTTTATTTTAAAAACAATACTCCTACAACTTATTACAAAACTACCGGCGATGATGTGTCATTTAGTGAATACAATTTTGCTACTGAAACTAAACAATGGGATAAATATTCTCAAGGTTATAGTTTTATACCGGAAGATAAAAAAGAGCTTCTAAACGATTTTGTCCATAATGATAGAATCTTTTCTTGGAGCGTACAACCTATTGGTTTAATTGTTGAATATGTAGAGCAACTTATTTAAAGGAACAAGATGACGACAGAGAACGGAGTAGATCTCTACAAATACGGTAAGCTTACAGCTCAAGTAGAGGCTATGGAAAAAAAGATAGACAAGCTAGAGTCTGGCATGGAAGAACTGCTAGAGTTAGCTAATAAGTCTAAAGGTGGATTCTGGATGGGTATGGTCATTGCTTCTGGAGTTGGTGGTATCATAACTTACATAACAAGTCATTGGACAATGAAATGAGAGAACTCACAGTAGGTAAAAACTTAACAGCCGGTGTTAGCAACACTATTTATACAGTCCCTAAAGGCTGTAAAGCTATTGCTACGATGTTGTTTATTGCTAATGGCGGTGGTTCTACGGCAGGTGTATCTGCTGGTTGGCATGACGTTAGCTATGGATCTACCATTGTTATCTCAGGTTCTAAGTCTGTAGGAGCTGGTGAGTATCTTAAATTTTCTGATGGTCGAATGGTCATGGATGAGTATGACTATGTTACAGTAACTCCAGCAGCAGGTTCTACATTCTCAGTTATTCTGACTATGGAGATTCTACAAAACACAGCTTATCAGAACGGAGCTTAATTATGAAACAAGGTTTATACAGTAATATTGCAGCTAAGAAAGCAAGAATCAAAGCTGGCTCAGGTGAGAAGATGCGTAAGGTAGGTAGCAAAGGTGCTCCAACCGCTAAAGACTTTAAGGATGCTGCTAAGACAGCCAAGAAAAAGAAATGAAAAAAGACTCTAAACTAGCTAAAGCAGGGGTGTCAGGCTACAATAAGCCTAAAGCCACTCCAAGTCACCCTACTAAGTCACACGTAGTAGTGGCTAAATCAGGCGATGAAGTTAAGACTATTAGGTTTGGACAGCAAGGTGTTAAGGGTAGTCCTGACGGCTCAGCAAGGAATAAAGCCTTTAAAGACCGTCATGCTAAGAACATTGCTAAAGGTAAAATGTCAGCTGCGTACTGGGCTGATAAGGTTAAATGGTAAAAAGAACAAATAAAGCTTGACATTTTGAATAAAGTATGTTATAATATACGGAAATAAGGACTATAATGCAATATATTCAATTAGTTAATTCGGTACTACGCAGACTACGAGAGAGTGAAGTTTCTTCCGTAGCTGATAACTCCTATTCTAAGATGATAGGTGATTTCGTTAACGATGCTAAACGACAAGTAGAAGATTCTTATTCATGGAACGCTTTATCTGATACATTATCAGCAACTACAACTGGTAGTATTTTTAACTATGTTCTAGTTGGCTCAGGTCAACGATTTAAAATGATTGACGTTATCAATGATACTGATGATTTTTTCTTAAAGTATCAAACAGTCTCTGAAATGAACCGTTTATTCTTGATGACTAGTGCTGAAGAAGGGTCACCAAGATACTACAACTTTAACGGTACAGACACTAACGGTGATACTCAGGTAGATTTATATCCTATTCCTGACGGTGTTTATAACATTCGTTTTAACGTCATTAAACCACAGTTACCTTTATCTGCTAACTCTGACGTACTATTAGTACCGCATGAACCTGTTATCTTTAACGCATGTGCAAGAGCTTTTGCTGAACGTGGTGAAGACGGTGGTATCACTTCAGGTGAAATGTATGCATTGTATAACCAATCACTAGCAGATGCTATTGCTATTGAAAGTAGTCGATACCTTGAAGAAGGTGAATGGATGGCTTCGTAATGGCTGAACAACTACTCACAGGCTCGATCGCTGCTCCCGGATTCTATGGGTTAAACACCCAAGATAGTTCGGTACAGCTATCTAGTGGTTTTGCTTTAGAGGCTTTTAACTGCGTCATTGACCAGTACGGTCGTATCGGTGCTCGTAAAGGCTGGTCTAAAGTAAACACTACAGCTGCATCTACAGGTAGTTTTAGAGCTATCTATGAGGTTGTTAAAGATGACGGCAGTGTTGTGTTGTCAGCAGCTAATAATAAACTATACGTAGGTACTACAACACTTACTGAACTAGCTGTACGAAATAGTACTAATACAGCAAATTTAACTTATGCTATTACTGATGATAACTGGCAGATCAGTGGTATGCCTTATGACACAGGAGCAACACCTTCAGGTCATGCTATCCTAGCACAAGCTGGACATCCTATATTAGTTTATCATAAACTAGGTGCTGCAGCTCATGCTCATACTGGTTCTTATGGTTTACAAAGATTAGGCGATATTGCTACTAACTTACCTGGTAACTATACTGTTACTGATTTTACTCCTAACGTAGTGATGACTGCTTATGGTCGTGTGTGGGTCGCTGACATTGCTAATGATAGACAGACTGTATACTTCAGTGACTTGTTAGATCCGACTGAGTGGAAGACAGGTACTTCAGGATACTTAAACATTAGTGAAGTTGTTCCTAACAATGATCCTATTGTAGCTCTTGCAGATCATAACGGATTCTTAATTATATTCTGTGAGAAGCATATTGTAATTTATGAGAACCCAGTAGATCCATCATCGTTAACATTAAAAGATACTGTCACAGGTATTGGTTGTATTGCTAGAGATTCTGTAGCTTCTATTGGTACAGACTTAATGTTCTTAGCATCTACTGGTGTTCAATCTTTACAGCGTGTGGTACAAGAGAAATCATTACCGTTTAGAGATGTGTCTAAAAATGTACGTGACGGTCTATTAAGCAACGTCAATAGTGAAGTATTGAAGTACATCAAAGCTGTATATTATCCTACAGATGCTCAATACTTATTAGCATTACCATCTACAGGTTTTACTTATTGTTTTGATACAAGAGGTTCTCTAGAAAATGGTGGTGCTCGAGTTACAATTTGGAAAGATATTAAACCAACAGCTTTTAATTTAACAACAACTAAAGAGTTATACATTGGTAAGCCGGGTTATATTGGTAAGTATAGCGGGTATCAAGATAATGGTATTACGTATCGTTTATCTTATTATACTAACTACTTTGACTTTGATAATCCTGCACAGACTAAGATAATGAAAAAGATTAACTTAGTTGCTATTGGTGGTTCAGCACAGGGTATTGCTTTTAAATGGGGATTTGATTACACAAGTAACTATAATACACAAGTTGTAGCACTAGATACTTTATCTGTGTTTGAATATGGTGTAGGTCAATATAATATTGCTACTTATTCTAACGGCATGGCTCTTGACAGTGCTCAAGTTAACGCCGGTGGTTCAGGTAAAGTAGTTCAATTAGGATTTGAAGCTGATATTAACAACGCTCCTTTGTCGATTCAAAAGATTGACTTTGGATTAAAAGCCGGTAAGACATTGATTTAAGGATAAGACATGAGTAATTATACAAAAGCAACCAACTTCGCTACTAAAGATACATTACCTTCAGGTGACTCAGGTAAGATTGTTAAGGGCACGGAGATTGACAGTGAGTTTAATGCTATTGCTTCTGCTATTAGTTCTAAAGCAGATACAGCATCTCCTTCATTTACAGGATCTCCAGTAACACCAACAGCAGCTAGTGGATCTAATACTACACAGATTGCTAATACAGCTTTTGTTAAAACAGAAATTGTAATTGAAAGATCTGAAACAACTACATTAACAAATAAAACTTTAACTAGCCCTACTATTACAGGAGCTACATTAACTAGTAGCACAGTAAACGGTAACTCAGTAGGTAGTAATTCAGTAGGTGCTCGGACTGTTTCAACATCAGCTCCTTCTGGTGGCTCTAACGGTGACATCTGGTATAAGGTTTAATAATGGCTATCAATGTAAAACATGATGGTGTTTGGAGAGATGTTCAAAACATTTACGTTAAAAAGGACGGTGTCTGGACAAACGTAAGAGAAGGTTATGTAAAAGATAGTAATGTTTGGAAACTTTTCTTTATTGATATATTTAGTTTTTCTATTGCTTCTAATCAAACAAATGCTGATTTACGTTCTTTAGCACTTTCTGCTGGTTGGAATGGTACAGCACCTATTTCAGCAACAATTAATTCAGGTGTTTATTTATCATCTAACAGTACAGCAACACCAGCTCTAGCAGTTTCTGGTTCTTTTCCTAACGGAGTTACACTAACTAATAACGGTTACATTATTGGTATGGGCGGTAACGGAGGTAAAGGCGGTGATAGTGGGCAAGCAGGAACTGCTGGAACAGCAGGTGGCACAGGCTTGTTTGTTTCTTCTCCTCTTTCAATTATAAATAACCAAACTATCGCAGGTGGTGGTGGCGGCGGTGGAGGTGGTGGATCAATCTATTACCTAGTTGAAAACTATGGTTGGGCAGGCGGTGGAGGAGGCGGTGGTCAATCAAGCCTTGTTGCTAATACAACAGGTGGGGCAGCAGGTGGTAATAGTGCTGGCGGCGCAAGAAACTCAAGTGCTGGATCAGGTGGATCTTTTTCTTCAGCTGGATCAGCAGGTCTAGGAGCTTTAAGTCCTAACGGTGCTTATGGTGGCGGTAATGGAGGAGCTGGCGGTGCTTGGGGTTCTCCAGGCGGTACAGGAGGTCGTGGGTTTATCCATGACGAGTCTACATATTTTGGATATTATGGTGGAGTAGGTGGAGCTGCAGGTAACGCTGTCACAGGTAATTCAAATGTTACTTGGATTACTACTGGAACTAGATTAGGTGGTATTGCTTAATGAAGACACCAGTAGTCAATAGACAAGACTACACGATGTACTTAGAGAACTTTGCAGGTATGTTGTGGTTTCATACAGATGTACATAAGTGGTCTAGTGAAGTTAAGAAAAGTTTTATAAAAGATTTAGATACATTACAAACCCTAGTCAGTGTTCCTTTGGTAGCATTAATTGATAATACTAAACTAGCTAAGTTTGCAAGATCTATAGGATTTAAATACGAACAACCTATCATAGGTAACGATAATGAAAAGCATGAAATTTACAGTAGGAGTTTATAATGGGTAAGTTAGTTAGTAGTGTAGCTAATATATTTACAGGTTCTAAAGACACTGCAGCAGCAGCTCAGCAAGCATCAGCTCAACAAGCTGAAGCAGCTAAACAAGCAGCTATAGCAGCTCAGTTCAGACCTGTAGGAATGACTACAAGGTTTGGTTCATCTCAGTTTACTCGTGAGACTGATCCAAAAACCGGTATGCCTTATGTATCTTCTGCTTCGTATACAGCTGCTCCTGAGTTAGCTAATTTACAAAATAGATTATTTAATACATTCGGACAAGGCTTAACAGCAGCTGAGACCATGCAAGAACAAGCCGGTGCTTTAGGCGATCAAGCTACTCAGCTATATAATTTAGGTGCTGGATACTTAGCTGAATCTCCTGAAGCAGCTAGACAACGTTTCATCAGTCAGCAACAAGCTTTAGTTGGCGGACAGAATGAGCAAGCTTTGTCAGGTATTCGTAATCGTTTATTCCAAACAGGTCGTGCTGGCTTAGCTACAGGTGGTACTACTACTGGCATGCAAGCTACTAACCCTGAGATGGCTGCGTACTACAACGCATTAGCTCAGCAGAATGCACAGATCGCTGCAGGTGCTGATCAAGCTGCACAGCAACAACAGACATTCGGTGCAGGTTTGTTAGGAACTGGTACACAACTACAACAAGCACAACAACAGACTTTAGCTGGTGCGTATTCTCCACTACAGACTTTGTTAGGTTTGTCAGGAAATGTAGAAAACTTAGCACAGATGCCTTATCAGTTAGGTATTCAACTCGGTGCGTCTTCTCAACCGGGTCAGACTGCCGGTGCTAATATGTATCAGCAAGGTATGTCTCAAGCTGCTAACACAGCCTACCAAGGAACTGCTGCTGCTAACGCCGCTAATGCAGGATTCTGGGGTGGTTTGATGTCAGCAGGTGCTCAAGGTTACGGTGCTTATAAACGTCCATAATAAGGAATAGAAAATGGCTACAGTAGATTTATATAAAAACTTATTGGGATATGATCCTTATGAGCGTAGAATGCAAGAGCAAAAGCTTTGGGGTAATCTATACCAAGGTGCTCAGTCTCCGTACGAACGTATGGGTATTGCATTAGGACAGATTGGTTCTACTTTGTTTGGCGGTGATACAAGATCACAAACAGAGACAGCTGAGTTAAGCAAAGTATTACAAGAAGTAGGTAGTCAATACGAAGTAAACTCTCCTGAATACTTTAAAGCAATCGCAGCTGCTCTTCCTGAGTCTATGAGCAATGCTAAAGCATACGCATCACAGAAAGCTTTAGAAGCTGAAGGTGTCGCACGTAAACAAACACGTGAAGATATTGAGTTCGTTACTAAGAACCCTGATCAGTTAGCTACAGAGTTACAGACTCTTACAAATCGTTTAGAGAACAAAGCTAAGTTAGCCGGATGGTCAGGAGAAGGTGAAGTATCTCCAGAGATTCAAGCCAAGTTAGAGAAGACTCCTGAGTATAAAAAGATTATGCAGTTATCTACTGCAGGTCAAGAAGCTCTTATCGATAAAGCTCAAAAGGAAGAGAAAGAAGGTCTTACTATTGAAAGTCTTAAGACTACAATCTCTAAGAACAAAGCTGAACTTAATAAGATTGGTAATGACTTTGATTCAGGTACTCGTTGGAACTATGAACGTCAAGCTGCTATCGATACACTAGCTGCTGCTGGTTATGAACCTAATGCTAAATTACAAGGTGCTGATCAATTAAATACAGCTTTAGTAAGTGCACAAAAAGTAGCATTGCGTCAACCTTGGACAGGCGGTAAGAGTTCAGTGCCTCCTGCTGCAGGTGGTTGGTCAGCAACTGTTAAAAAGTAAGGATCTAAATGCCTATATTTAATGTTACAGCTCCTGATGGAACTGTGATTGAGGTTAATGCTCCAGAAGGTGCTACACAAGCACAAGCAATTGCATACGCTCAGTCACAATATAAAGCACCTGCATCAGCTACTCCTTCAGCAGCACCCGCTGAAGTACCTGCTATTGAAACATATAGACAAGCAGGTGCAAAGATATCAGCAGCGACTCCTCAAGTAGTTAAAGACGTAGGTAGTGCAGTAGCTAGTGGAGCAGGTGCGATATATGAAGCATCACCTGAACTAGTACAAAAGAGTCTAGCTAAAGGTGGTAACTTCTTGATGGACGCTTTAGATTATCTAAGCCGTCCTCTTCAAGGTGCTTTAGGTGGTGCTAAAGAGATGCGTCAAATTGAACGTGAGCAGCCTCCAGTAGATATGTCTACACCTTTTGGCATGCTTAACAAGACTATGCAAGCTATGACTCCTGAAGCTGAGAAACGTATTCAGACAGCTGCTCTTAAAGGTTTCAAAGGCGAAGCTAAAACAGGTCTAATTGAAGCTTTGCCTCAAGACTTTAGAGAACAGAATCCTATCATGTCTTCTATCATTGGCTTTGCTGGTGATGCTATGGTTGATAAGGCTGCTCTTGGTGCACCATTTCAAGCATTAAAAGAAACTGTTATCAAGCCTATCGCAGGTGCTGTATCAGTTCCGGGTAAGCTTGCTGACAATGAGTTATATAAAGCATTCATGCTACGTTCTAAGAACATAGACAAGGCTGATGAACTCTATGCTAACTTCCGTTTCGCTAGAGATAAGGCAGTTAACGAAGGTATTCGTGATGCTAAAACTTTAAATAAAGAGATCAAGGTATTGTCTAAACAGACAGGTATATCTGTTGATGATTTGAAGGCTAAGATTGTTAATGATATTGAACTAGGTCAGATTGGTGACGATGCTGTTGGTGCATTGGAGCAGAACATTGTTAACAAGTATAAGACATTACTTGAAGAACAGCAAGCTGCTGGTATTAAGATTGGTGACTTGGGTGAGACTTACTTCCCTCATATTAGATCTAAAGAGTTAGATGATATTGTTAACAAGCAAGCGTTGACTATAGCTTCTCGTCCGTCTGCTAAGACTACTCAAGCTTTAACTCGTGAGATCGATGACACAGTACAGAACATTCAATCGAAAGCTTTGTACGGTGATGATGCTATTAAGTTTAGAAATGATCCTGCTGTAGTTCAAGGTATCTATGAATTCAAAGCAGCTAATGCTATCGCAGGTAAGAAGATTCTTGATGATGTATCAAGAGAGTTTGGCGTTGATGCTGCAACTGCACCTAAGAACTACGTAACTATCCCTGAGATTCCTAACCTTAAGTTTCCTCCGGAAGTAAAGAGCCGTATTGTACGTATACACGGTATCGCTACTAACGATCAAGCTATCAACAAGTTCTTACAAGTACTTGATGGTACTACTAACTGGTGGAAGATGTGGTCTTTAGGTGTACGTCCTTCATATCATACAAAGAACACTATCGGTAACTTATGGAATAACTACCTAGCTGGAGTAGATAATCCAATTAGATACAAAGACGCTGCAGTAATGCAGTATAAGATTGCACAGAACAATCTAGACGGAACTATCTATGGAAAGCCAGTTAAAGAAATCTATGAAGAGATGGCTAATCGTGGTGTGATCGGTGAAGGTCAATATGGTGCAGACGTTGCACAAGTTATTGAAAGTAAATTAGGTATTAATCAACCTTTGTCATTTAATAATTTACGATCAGCTACAGAGTCTCTAAAGCAAATAGCAGGTAAGACTGTAGGTACAGAGAATCCATTACTTAAAGGTGGCTTTGCTGTAGGTTCTGCTATCGAAGATAACGCACGTGTTGCTTTGTTCTTGGATCGTGTTAAGAAGGGTGCATCATACGAGGACGCAGGTAAGGCAGTACAGAAGTACTTGTTTGACTACGGTTCACTAAGTCCGTTTGAACAGAACGTCATGAAGAGAGCCATGCCTTTCTATACATGGTCACGTAAGAACATTCCTCTACAGTTAGAAGCTCTAGTAACTACACCTGAGAAGATCAATAAGATTAATATCTTCAAGCAGAACGTAGAAGCTGGTGTAGAAGTACCTGTTTCAGAGGACGTACCTGATTACGTTAAAGATCAAATGCCTGTGTATATTAGTAACCCTATTACTGGTAAGTCAACTGCTATTCCTTTGTCAGGTATTATACCATTCGCTGATTTAAACTTATTAACTAACGCCTTTAATACAGGTAATAGACCTACTAGTCCTTTTGAAAAGGGTAAGATATCTTCAGCTGCTTCAACAGCCACAGGATCTTTAAACCCTATCTTGAAAGAACCAGTACAGTTGTTACTTAACTATGATTTCTTCCGTAAGAAAAACATTAGAGAGTTTGAAGGACAGGAAGTAGACTTCTTAGGTATGAAGATTGGTGCTAAGACAGCACACACTATATCTAACTTTATCTTGGCTAATGAAGTAGACAGATTGAATCCGGCTGGTATCTTCGGTACTCGTACTAAAGACGAAGTAACTGGTCAGATTACTACAACTCCAAGTATCTTCGGTAACATGCGTGAGTCACGTACTGATGCACCAGAAGCTGAGCGTGGATTACAGACTGCTACAGGTATCAGACAGATCAAGTTTGATCCGGCGGAAGTAAGCTCTAAGAACTGGGTTCTTATTAAGAAAGATTTAGAAGACGCTAAGAAACAAATCTATGCAGCTACTGCCAATCAAAGAACAGATCAGCAAAAGCAATTGATTAAAACACTAGAAGAGTATTTAGTACAGGTTAATCAGTGGGATAAAGAAGCTAGAGAATCAAGGAAGAAAAAGCAATGATACTACCATTAGACGCAATACTAAGCATTGGATCTAAAGTACTTGATAAAGTATTCCCTGATCCTGCACAAGCAGAGCAAGCTAAATTAAAGCTATTAGAGTTACAACAATCAGGCGAACTAGCACAGATTAATGCTGACGTATCTGAACAGCATGAGCTAACTGATAGACTTAAAGCTGATATGTCTAGTGATTCATGGTTGTCTAAGAACATTAGACCTATGACATTAGTAGCTATACTAGCAGGTTACTTTGTATTTGCTTTTATGTCTGCCTTTGGTATGGATGCTAACGAAGCTTATGTACAGTTACTAGGTCAATGGGGTATGTTGATTATGTCATTCTACTTTGGTGGTCGTACTCTAGAAAAGATTATTGATATGAAGAAAGGTAAGTAACATGGCAGAAGAAACTAAAGAATCAGCTAAGGGAGCGTTTATTGAGAAGATGCTCTTTGCACTTCTTCCACTACTCATCGGATGTACAGGATACCTTGTATCTGCATTAAGTGCTATTCAACACGATGTAACTATTCTTAATAGTAAAGTATCATTGGTAGTTACTAGTGACAATAAACAAGCATCTAATACAGGTGCTGAGTTAGCTCGTGAGAAACTAAGACAAGACTTAGGTATTGAGATTCAAAAGAATAGAGATGCTATCGCTGAGAACAGATTACACATTGCTATCTTAGAAGAGAAGCTTGGTGTAGCTAAGAAGATTAAACCTTT
>Ga0255100_1000598_pt1 | contig 14318 bp, 12 predicted proteins | sample Colum_Colum_RepB_2_FD_188449 | JGI IMG/M metagenome (GOLD analysis project Ga0255100, IMG submission 188449) | Freshwater microbial communities from Columbia River, Oregon, United States - Colum_Colum_RepB_8d | ecosystem: Environmental > Aquatic > Freshwater > River | place: USA: Oregon...
TATTGCGGCAGCGTCAGGCCTGGCAGCGCGATGCCTCGACCGCACTCTCCGAACACCGCATCAAGGATGGCCTCGCGGCCTATCGGGATCGTGGTTTCGTCACCGAGGTTGCGACCCAGCGCGAGGCTCGCGATCACCTGCTCGCCCAGTGGAACGCCGACCGACAGGGCAACCCGCAAGGCACGCAGATGCTGCTCACACACAGCAACCGCGAACGCCAGGCCTTGAACTCGGCGGTGCGCTCGATGCGCAGCGAGGCCGGCGAATTGGGCCCCGACCTGTCTATTCAGACTGCCACCGGCCGCATCGATCTGGCGACCGGCGACCGGATCGTGTTCCTGAAGAACGATTACGACCTCGGTGTGAAAAACGGCAGCACCGGCACCCTGAACGCTCTTAGCAACAGTCGTCTTTCAGTGCGGCTGGACGATGGCCGGACTTTGAATGTTGATCCGAAAGCCTATGGACACCTAGACCACGGCTACGCCCTGACTATCCATAAGGCGCAGGGTGTGACGGTTGATCGGGCCTATCTCATGGCCACGTCCACCATGAATGCTCAGCTCGCGTATGTAGGCTTGACGCGCCATCGTGAGGACCTGCGCTTGGTCTACAGCCGCGAGCACTTTGCGGATGCCAAGGACCTCGATACCAAGTTGTCTCGGGTCGAGCGCAAAGCTTTCTCGGGGGACTATGCGCCGGCGGCATTCAAACCGGAAAGCGAGACGGGCAAGCGCGACACGCTTGCTGATCGCCGCCGCCTGCAGCCCGCTGCGCCGGTGCCTGTGAATTCCAAGAGTGATGACCTAGCCGCATCTCCGAAGGCACCAATGCCGCCGCCGGCGAGCAAGCGTGAAATACACCTAGCCAGTCTTTGGCGGGCCGACCTCATCGCCCTCGATGAGCACGTTCGCAAGCTCAAGAATCAGCCGGCAGTGCAGCCTCTCGATCAGCATGCGGCGCTCAAAGAGGTCCGCAGCACGCGCGCGCAGATGCAGTTCCGAAGCAAGTGGCTTCAGACCGAGCTGGAGCGTCTGGGCGGGGAACGGCATGAATTTATGAAGGGCAACCAGTGGAAGACTGCTCTTCACGACCTGGGCGCTTTGCGAACCGGCCGCCTGGTCGAAATCGACAAGCAGATTCGAGCAGCCAAGAAGGATCAGGTACAGGTGACGAAGGCCCTGGAGCAGCTATTGAAGAAGGCCGAGCCAGCGGCCCTCATCAAGGCGCAGAAGGACTTCGATGCTCACGCGCCGGCGCGCGAGGCCACGCAGAAGTTGATCGCTTTGGCCGAGGGTGTCTTGAGCATCAGACGTGGCCATGATGTCGCGCGCAGGGGTCTCGATGACATCGCTGTGGCCCGTGCCCTGAAGAAGCCCGGCCTGCGCGATGGAGATGCCTTATGGAAATCGCTCACCAATGCCGACCGGAACGTGATCGAGCGGAGGATCTCAGAGTTGTCGGAGTTGAAGGACCTCAGCCGGGTCCCGGGTGAAGCCGTGGCAGGGGAGAAGACCCGAGCTGAAAGCGGCCGACAGGATTCGCGTGGAGCAGACTTCAGTAGATGAGGCCCTACCTCAGATCCTACCCCGGCATCGAGCGCGTCTATGACGTGCTGATCGTGGATACCGAGTTCACGCGGCTGCCGATGGCCAAGGAAGCGGTGTGGAGCTGGGCGGCGCATTGCCGGGTGTTGTCGGTGGGGATCGTGCCGCTGGTTGCCACCGGAGAGCAGGGGAGCTTCTATGTGACACGGAAGCTCACGGAGCAGGTGCTGACTCAATGCGTGCCGTTCGTGATCGAGACGGTCATCCCGCGCCTGGATGACGCCGGGGCATCGGCGACCTTCCGTAACGAGGCCGATCTGGGTATCGAGCTGAATCAATACCTTGATGAACGCCGGCAGATGTCAGGCAGGGAGCCGCTTCTGGCGGTCGATTGGATCGGCGATGCCTACCTGCTCAATCCGTTTATTCGCGAGGAGCCGGACTGGTTGCTGATCGAGGGCATCGCACAGATCGAGCACGCCCTGGGCGAGGGCTTGCCAGCGGGCCGGAGTCGCCACAACGCACTCCACGACGCATTGAGCATTCGCGACGGATACTCCGCCCACATCCAGGCGAGGTCGTCGTAGTGCGGCAACCCCGAGTGTCATGACTTGGATTGCTGCTTTGAAGTCTGCTTGCCGGTGGGCTTTCGAGGGCGCTTCTTAGGCTTCGGCGGGCGATTCTGGGCGTAGGCAACGTAGACGCTGCCAAGCGTAGTGATGAGGGTTGCGAGGATGCTGCCTACGGTCGGATCGACGGTCATGGTTTTACCTGGTCTGTCTGTCGGTGCTTCAATGATCTGTTGTGAAATTCGCTGCGCCTGGAAGGGGTTTCCCCAAACGAGTTCGTAATCCTCGCCGCCTGGGGGCAGCGGTCAGAGGTCGTTTTTCCTGACGATTCCGGCATCGACGGTTTTGCTGGTGCGCCTTCACATGCAGAGAAGGCTTTGGGGCGGCGGTTACGGTCATTGAGTTGGGCTTCCGGGTCTCTTGCTCGAAGTGTCGCGTCACGACGCCAGAGCGGCCCACAGTTGCGCATGCGGCATGTCTTGACCAAGAGGTACCGAGTCAGCCTGCCCATCGGACCCGTGGCTGTCAGTGCTGGAAATGATTCGCCCCGTGGAAGGCTTAGGGGGCCGCTCTGTGTCGGCCGGGGCCATTGCCCAGCTTCAGGCTGGTGGACGCGCCTGGTCAGGCTAGTCGTGGCTAGCGGGTCGTCTTTTTATCAATGATAAAGGACGTTATCATTGATAAAACCGCGCTGTAGAACAACCGCCCATGACGAACGACAAGTCGGATCAGGTAGGCCAGACCCAGGCGGTAGAGCTGACCAGTTCGCGTGCGCCGGTGTCGGTGGCTGGTATGCAGCTACCGGCGCTGTTCATCAGCGGTGGCCAGCGGGAGGCGATCCGGGTTGCCGAGTTCTTCGCGGCACAAATCCGCAACCCGAATACGCGCCGGGCCTACCTGCGCGCGACGATGGACTTCTCTCGGTTCTGTGAAGAACAACTGCACCTGGTCGAGCTGGCCAACGTCCAGCCGCTGCATGTCGCGGCATGGGTCGAGGTGCAGCTGAAGAACTACAGCAAGCCCACTGTGAAGCAGCAGCTCGCGGCGGTGAAGATGCTGTTCGACTGGCTGGTGGTCGGCCAAGTGGTGCCCATGAACCCGGCCAGCTCGGTGCGCGGGCCGAAGCATTCGGTGCGGCGCGGAAAAACGCCGGTGCTCGATGCGATCAGCACCCGCACACTGCTCGATTCGATTGAGCGCGATACCGACATTGGACGCCGTGATCGGGCGCTGATCGCCATGATGATCTACACCTTCGCTCGCATCGGTGCGGTGGTGCAGATGCAGATCGAGGACTACTTCTACCAGGGGCATCGGCCCTGGGTGCGACTGCATGAAAAAGGCGGCAAGGAACACGAGATGCCGGTGCACCACGCGCTGCATGACTTGCTGGAGGAATACCTACTCGAAGCGGGGTTAAAAGATCAGCATGGGCCGTTGTTTCGTACTGTGGCTGGCCGTAGCGGCAAGCTGACCGAGCTATCGATGAGTCAGTCCGATGCTTGGAACATGCTGCAGCGGCGAGCCGAGGCCGCGAGCCTAAAGTCGCGCATCACGAACCACACCTTCCGAGCCACCGGCATCACCGAATACCTCGCGGCCGGTGGCAAGATTGAGGTGGCGCAGCAGATGGCCAATCACGAGTCGGCGCGAACTACCGGCCTCTATGACCGGCGGCCGGATTTGATGGCGCTCGACGAGATTGAGCGAATCAGGATTTGATACGGATTGGGGTGACCAAAATGCGGAGCGGACCATTCGAGGAGTTACTTTAGGTTGACCTACCACCAAGGAAAAACGATGGATAACTGGATTGGCGCCTGCCTGAGCGTTGCTGGCATTGCGATGGTGCTGGCTTTGGCGATCCCTCTTTTTCATCACAATGCACGCTGCCAATCTGAGTCGATTGAGGCCATGTCGTTTCAGGTTCAAAGCGCGCCTGGCAATGTCCGACGTGAGGCAGAATTGCGCGCACGGAACAGCTGCAATGCAGCTCACGCCGTTGGCACTGCGGTCATCAAAGCAGTGGAGCACTGAACGCTACCGAGACGTTCCACGTCGCCGATCTATATATACAACCGGCGATCTGATCTGGTGCCATTGAGAGTTGGGATCCGCCCTGCACTATTTCATAGCGAAGTATCTGCGGCATTCAATGTCATGGCCGATTGGTTTGGGCGCCCATTAAAATGGTCGACAATACGCTCTTCAACCTGCTCCGGCTCCCACACGGCAGCCGCTTCTAGCTGTTTACAATATTCGAAAGAACTAGGTCGAGTATGACCGTCGGAGCTTCGATAAGTGGAATATTCCCCGGTAATTCTGTCTCGAATAAAATATTCAACTGGCTTTGACAGCGCTGGCTCTAGAGGACGGAAGTCCACTACTCGCCATCTATCTGGTTCGAAAGCAGACTTCATAACAGTTAGCACCCACAATACTGGACAGTCATAAACCTGCGGAGAAACCGAGCTATTGTCTTGCGTTGTTCTATACGAATAAACAGCGACTTGTGAATTAGCAAGCACTCGAGCAAATGCTGCCATTCCATCCGGCAAATTGATTCGTAGAAGACTTCCTTCGCGTGGAGTTTTTTTCACTATCTTCCAAATTCCTTTTTCGCAGCATCTAAATATATATCGCGCTTTGAATTGCTGGGCGATATTCCGTTAATCGCGTTACCAGAAGAGCCGCCAGCGGATCGTGCGCCACCATTCGCCTCGATTAACTGCTGCTCGCGGCCTCTGATTGCAGAGGCATTACTTGACGACTTATCCAAAGCGGCTGGGCCATATCCTTTCGAGTTCATATGGTGCGACGCATCTCTATTCGCAATGTTTTCCAAAGGCGTGCCATTGCCACTTGTGCGGCCAGTATAAACCTCCCCTGTTTTAGCATTCGTCTTAGTATAAGTCTGGAATGTCTTTTCTGCTTTCAAAGCATCTGAAATTTTTTCGGCACCACGAACAGTTTCTACACCGTGCTCAACTGCACGGGCCGCCTTAAGCGCTTGTCCTGTGCCGGGGACCGGACTAGCAACACCCACCACACTGAGCGCCACGTCCGCCGCAGCCGCCCCCACCCCGACTCCGCTATACACGGCGACGCCGAGTTTGCCGATATCGTAAATCAGGAATGCGACATCAATAGGGCTTCGTCCATCCGGATCAACAAACCGATAAGGATTGTTATTCGCGTAAGCATAGCGATTGAAACTTTGTAGGTTTTCGGGGTCGAAGCCCTGCGGATCGATACCCATAAAACGACCGATTTGTGGGTCGTAATAACGGGCGCCCATGTATGACAGCCCGGATGTGCTGTCATACGGTTTTCCTGTAAACCACAGTTTGTTACTAGAAGAAGAAGGTTGGTTGTTCAGCCTTTGACCATAAGGCCTATAATTTTCCTTCCAGGATACATTGCCGCTTGCGTCCGTGGACACCAACGGAGTGCCGGAAGCATCATTGTGGAAATAAGTTGTTACACCCGTATCCGATTGTGTTTGAGCAACGCGCTTGCCTCCTAAATAAATATACTCAACAAGTTTGTTGGATTGACTGGGTGTGAACTCAATAAGCTGATTCCCCTTTTGATCAGATATTTCATATGTCTTTATTCCTCCGATCAGCGTCGTGACTCTTGAATTATTTGCATCATAGGTGTATTGAATTTTGTTAACGCCGCTGGCGCAATTGACACAAACAAGATTGGGAACACCGTTATAGCTGAAACTGGAGGTTCCGTTGCCCAACGCATTGCCATAAGAGTCATAACTGAAGGATGTGGCCCGGCTGCCGGAAGTCGCCGTCAGTCTATTTTGGGAGTCGTAGCTGTAGCTAAGCGAGGACGACCCGAATGATTGACTAGTGATATTGCTGGCACCGTTATAGCCAATAGTCCCTGACCCCCACGGGCCAGAAATGCTCGTCAGCCTGTTAACATTGTCGTAGCCCAGTGTTCGAGCATAACTATTATCTATTGAATCACTAATGGCGGTCAGATTGCCAACGCCATCGTAGCTGTAGCTACTGTTTATATAGCTGCTACTGCCCTTTTGAGTGGCAAAGCTACTCGGCCACAGTCGTGAGTTTTGACCATATGTGGTCACCGTGCCATTGGCGTAATTAATCTGGTTGATCTGACCAGAGGGCCAGTAACTTATGGCCGATATATAACCTGATACCTGTGTCGGACGACCCAGTGCATTGGGCGAGTAAGAAACAGTGCGGCCGGAGCGCGGATACGTAACGGAGCTCAATTGATCGATGGCATTGTATGCATAGCCCGAATTGAACGTGACTCCATCTACCGTGACGGAGTCGGCAGTGAGATTCCCGTTTGCGTCATACCCATAGGTGTGAGTGGCTGCGGATGAGTTGGAACTGGTCAGCCGACCTCTTCGGTTGTAGGTATTGGAGACTGACGGCGTTGTGCCCGGATAGCTGACAGAGGTCAGCCGATTTTGGCCGTCATAACCATAGCTTGTTGCGCCGGAAGATCCCACGCTGCGCGAGGTCATGTTACCTGCGATATCCCGGCCATAGCTGGTCGTTCCAGTCTCAGGATTAGTGATCGAGACCAGGTAATAATTGCTGTTGTATCCGTAGCTTCTTGTGAATCCGCCTTGAGTTGCAGCCGTCACCAGATCCTTGCTGTTTCGCGTCAAACTCACATTCATCGACGTGTCGGGTGCGGAAATACTCATCAAAAACTGCCGCTGAGGATCACCATAGGATCGGTAGCTATATGTCGTTACCTTCCCACGCTCATCGGTAACAGTTTTTGTTCCCGCTCCATAGGAGATGGAAACATATGTATTGTCGGCATTGGTAATGCGGGTCACCCGATCCAGCACGTCATATTGGTAACTGGTGCCGGAACTACTGCCTGGATTCGATTCGAATGTTTTTCTTCCCAAAGCGTCATAGCTATAGGTACGATTTATGCCGCCCAAGCTAATGCTAGTGGAACGTCCGAAGCCGTCGTAACTTGTACTCTCTGTAAGGCCGCCGCGCGAAACTGACTTGGAGTTGCTGCCATACGAGATCGATACGGCACTGCCTGCGGGAAATCCAACAGATGTGACGCGATTCAATCCGTCATAGGCATAGGTTCTGGTGTAACCATCCCCATCCACGGCTGACGTGACGTTGCCAGCGTCACTAACGACTCTGGGTGTTGATATGCCTTCTGGCTGCGACTCGGATTGTGGGATGCCTCGCTTATAATTGGAATAACTATAAGACAAGGAGCGCGGCAATGTGGCCGTTGAAATATTACCTTGAGAATCGTAGGCGAAACTAGTAGTGACGCCATCCGTGTTAATGGAGGTTATGTTTCCGTTGCCATCGAAAGTCCGACTAACAGAGCTACCGGAATAAGTTTCGTTTTGAAGCTTACCTAGAATCCACTTCGTGGTATTCGTGTAATACGACAAAGTTGTGGAACGGCTTCCACCAGAAGGGCCCGATTCAGAAACATTCAGTGGATTGCCGTAACCGTCGAAATTGCTATACGTTGTTGTATATGAAGCGCCATCACGAACGATCTTCCGTTGCGCCAAAACGGGAGCATATGTCGCGGCATCATTGTAATTATAATAAGCACCAGGCCGCCTATATTGCTCAGTGGATATTTGCTGATTGCTCCATGCATAAGTTTCAGTTTCGGAATTTCCAGAGGTCTTCGTCATTAAAAGGCCGACCATCCAGAGCGTGCCAGAGGTTGAGTAGTTCGCCCCAATATGTTTATAGGTTATTGTTCCAGACGGGCCAGTTACACTGGTCGAATCATAGGTGCTGGCACTTCCTGGTGTATATGAAAAAGTCCAAGTTCCACCGGTGCTGATGGCTTTTTGGGTTATGACGGTAGCTGTATATTTTGATCCCGCTCCCGTTCCACCTTGGAAATTAATAAACCCATAGGTATAGGATATGTATCCGCCCTCTGGATAAGTGGCACGCTGCATTAAATAACTTCCCGCAGCAGTCGAGTTCGGGTTATATGAGTAGGTCCAAGTCCGAGTGTCGGGCCTAGTGACAGTGGTAAGGAAATAGCGACCAGATACAGCGCCTGGGATAGCTGTATAACTGTAGTTCCAAGTTATACCCGCACCGCTAATCTGTGTAATACGTCGCGTAGCGAGGCCACTATCGGAATAATAAAAATTGAGGGTTCGGCCATCACTGGTCGATACGCTATTTATTTGCGCGCTTGCCGAACCGGCATAGCTAATAGTCGCATAATTGCCATTGCGATCAGTAATCTTGGTTGCATACCAAGAATATTGGGTGCTACCACTTACTGCGAACGCTACCAGCTGGGTCATGTCATAGCGTATGCCATCCGGAGAATAAACAATGAGCCCGCCACTGCCATTGCAATCTGCACGCCACCGTCTAACAGTTAACATCTGCGGCGCACTGCCGCCGGTGAAAGCCAATAGTTGGCGGCTACCGTCCGGTAGTTCTATAACTGGATTGTCTGAGGTTGAGGTGCCTACGGTATTTATGCAGACATTTGAATTGGCATATTTAAGAACGCGTCCAAAGTGAACTGTCCAACCCAAACCCATTAACGAATCGTATTGGGTTGAGTTGGCGGAGTCTAATGCCGAAGAATTGTAGGATCGGATAACTTGTAAATCAAATCCTCCATTTCCTGGAAGATTAATATCAGTGTAGCGGTGCTGCAAGCTGCCTGTAAACGGATCTATATATTCGTTTAAGTTACTGTTGACAGAAGCTCTGTTTGGGTTAAAGCCAGCGTCTTTATAATAATCAGGAATTACGTCGTCTGCGAGAACGCCGGGTGCATGGAAAACACTGAAGGTGAGCGTGAGTGCCAACAAGCCGGTGAGTCTTTTTATTGCGGACATTGGTTCCCTCTTTATTATCAAAAGAATTTGACAGGTTTTATAAGAAAAAGCGGCATCGAGAAGTAATGCGGTATATATACTTTGTCGATTAGAAAATGCCACCAGTCAACATTATTACCGGACGCTGCTATTGCAGGAGCGTTTATGGGCTGTAATTTATGTTTAGCATCGCTGGCGGCCAAATCGCAGATTTGACCAAATCCGCGTCATGGACGCGGATATTGAGCTCGAGCGCCTGTTTGAACGCGCGCTGAGAAATAGTTATGTCAGACGATCTCGTCATCGATACTCCCTTTGATTCTTATTAGTGCGAGCGGATGCCGCTCTCTCGTGAGTTACGTCCTTTCAGGCCCCATCCTGAAATCGCATCTAATGTCAAGCATACAAGAAGTCTGAGACGATGCCGAGCGGCATCCTAGAGAATGGCTATGACGTTGGTGAGCGCGTCTTCTAGGCTGACTCGTGTGGTGATGGTGATGTTGTAATCCTCACTTCTTGTTCGCGGTGATGACCGGCCCAAGGAAGGCGCCCGTCAAGGCAGCGCCGGCCAGCTGAGTCCAATCCGGCTCAGTGTCTTGAATGGTTCTCATGACTTTGCAACCACTTCTTGTCGGTTGGGCTGCCAGACTATCGACCTCGGCCATCAGTTGGTTCGGCGCGGTTTTGAGAGCATGCGCTGCGACAGCTCACGCTCTGCAGATTTCTCATGAGAAACCTGCAGAGCGGCGCAGTCGTTACCAGAAGTAGCGGTGTGGCTTGCTGTTGCCGAGAGGCCAGACCATCTCCTCGGGATCGTGGCCCAGATCGACCAGGTGACAGAGGTGGCGATTGATATGGCGGCGCGGGCGGTTCATGTACATCCGCACCCACCAGCCGGGTGTGGACCACGGCCATGATGGGCTGCGGTAGTGACGTTTCAGACGGCCGCGCTCATCGCGATCGAGCGCGCGGTTGTAGGTGGACATGCTTTAGCTCCGGTTAAGGTCCTAAAGCACGGCGCACCTCCTGTCGTTCATGGATTTGATGGCGCTTAGTTTATCGCTGGCCGCGATTCACCAGCTCGACGACCGGCGGGCTATCGGGCTGCACGGCGTCGAGGCTGCTGTATGCCGACATGCTGCGGATGGTGCCATCGCACACCAGGGTGCTGGCATCGCTGTTAGACGGGTCGCAGCGGTCGATGGTGTAGGTCATGGCTACGGACACCTTGCGGTCAGTAGCACCTCGGCGGCTCAGTGATTCGATCAGGCTGATCGCCTGGTCCGGTGTTGCAGGCACGACCCAGCCGACTTTCGAGAACCAGATCTCGGCCACGGTGAATCCGTATTCATTGGCGGCGATGCGCATGCCGCGGGTCGGGCCATCCTGCGATCGACTGCTGCGCACGTCGTCGTTGAAGTACTTCGTGCCGGCGTTGAGATCAAAGGGCTGCTGATAGATCGGAAATCCGCCCTGCCGCGCGTCGTAGGCCTGCATCGAGAACATCGTGGCCATCATGAACTGCTTCGTCGGTAGTCCGGCCGAGACGGATTGGATTTCGGCGAGGGCTTCTTGCTGCAGGGGTGCGACGCCAACGCCAACTTCTTTTGCGGCGATGTAGCGGTCGAAGGTCTTGGTCTGGGAGCGCAGGTATCTATCGAGCGTCTCGTTGCGGTTGGTCTGCAGATGGGCCGCGCCGTAGCTGGCCAGAAACTCGCGGAACTCGGGCTTGCCCAGGTTCGCCCATGGGGCCTGATAGCGGGGTGCTGCGGGGGCTGTGGGTGCGGAGGCGCAGCTGCTGATGAGCGCGGCGATCGCCAGCGCGAGGGGCGCGGTGAGGCAGATGGTCTTGTTCATGGGCGTTGTCCGTCGAGGCGACGCTCCCCGCGTCGCCTTTGTTTTTGTTGAATCAGGTTGAGGCGAACTCTGCAGAGACGATGCGGGTGATCGTGTGGGGTCGCTTGCGAAGGGCCAGGCGCAGGAAGCGGGCTCCGCCGTCCGCGAAGTCTTCGAGCTGCAATCCGCCGGCTTCGATGATCCAGTCCACAACCGCGCGTGCGGCGGGCTTGCTCTCTTCGGCGAGCTGCCAAAGGTGGGTCAGCGGCATGGACGATTCCATCGTCCCGTAGCAGCCCGCCAAGAAGGCGCGGATGTGGTGCCAGTCGGTCGTGTGCTGCTCGATGCGATCAAGCAACAGATTCACCGCGTCCCGAGTGGTGGTGCCGGGTTCGTACTTCGTCTCATGCAGGCTTGGAGGGCTAGCCCAGCCGGCGCCGAGGACGTAGTAGAGCCGCTCTTGGTCATCCCCAATTTCCAGCAGCACCTTGTTGAGATCGACGCCTTCCGTGTCGTTATCGCGCATGTGTGTAAAACACCGTTGTGCTGAACCAAGTGGTGTTATAGCCCACCATTCCAAGAATGGCGAGGGATGCGCGAACAGCATCCTTCAATACAAGCAGTGGGTCGTTTAATTCGGTCTCGAAGAGAAGCCTTGGGTGTTTCCCAGGACGACTTTGCAGCGAAGGTGAACGTGGATCGGGCCTACTACAGCCACGTCGAGCGCGGGCGTTACAACATCACCTTGGAAGTGCTGTTCCGGATCTCGGTAGGGCTGGGGTGTCCGCCGGCGGAGCTAATGCCAGATCCCTCCATGCTGGTCGACCTGCCGTCTACTTCGCGGGCGAGGGGGCAACGAAAGAAGGCCTAGCTCCCCTGCCCTACAGGCACAACACAAAAGCCCCGCTGCAGGCGGGGCTTTGAGGGGGACGGCATCACCGATAGTCACGGCATGATCGGTGATATTCCGGTGACATGGCTGCCGGTCGGCGATAGCTATGTCCGGAAATACAAAAGCCCACGTTTCCGTGGGCCTTTGCGCTATCGTCTGTCCTCGGGGGGAGACTTTCGTCCGCAAGTCCCGTGGCAAGCAAAAGCATCGTAGGGATCACAGGGGTCAATGTCAATTACAGCAATCGCGGCGGCCGTTAAGGTTTCGATCTCACCTGCACGCATGAGTACCTACGAGGCGGCGATGGCTGCCTCGGCGACGCCGGACGTGTCGGCCCTGGAGCTGTACACCTGGAATGCCCAGGTCGCTGCTGCGCTGATGGTGCCCCTGCACGTCTGTGAGGTGGTGGTGCGCAATGCCGCACACGAGGTGCTGGAGACGCTCTATGGGCCTCGCTGGCCGTGGGAGTCAGTGCTCCATCGCAGTCTTCCGAATCCCATGAGCACTTATTCGCCTCGATGGGATTTGGAAAAGGTGCGCGCCAAGCACACCACGGCTGGCAAGGTGATCCCGGAGCTGAAGTTCGTGTTTTGGGAAAAGCTATTCACTGGCCGTCACGATGGTCGTTTGTGGACGCCACATCTGATGAGGGTGTTTCCGAACCTGAGCCCTGCCCTGCCCGTTTCGCAGCACCGTCTGCAGATCAACAAGGACCTGGACCAGATTCGGGAGCTGCGGAACCGCATCGCGCATCACGAGCCGATCTTCGCCCGCAACCTGGTGGACGATTTCGCCAAGATCGAGCGGCTGGTGGATGCACGCTGCAAGATCACGGCGGCCTGGATGATGGCCCACCAGCAGGCATCGACCTTGATTGCAGCCAAGCCGCTGCCGGTCGCAGTGGCGGTGCCCCCTACACCCTGATGGCCGGGCGCTGCGGCAGTGCCGCCGGGCCATTGTGCGAGGCATCGAGCCGCTGGGCGTCTCGCCCCTCCGGGCTGCTGTCCCTAGCGCGGATATAACCGATTATCGTGTATTTATCGGTTACATCTGGTGCCATAATGACGGCATGACGAAGTAATTCAGGGGCCACAATGACGGCAGAGACGAGCAAGAAGGGCCGAATCAAAAAAACCGACGTCCACCTGGAAATGCCGTCGCAGATGGATCTGTTCCTGGGCGATCTGATGGCGCCGGCGACGAAGAACGACCGGGCCTCGATGGAGCATCCGTTCTTCTCGATCCAGAAGGGCGGCGACAAGAAGGTTCGGATTTACGAAGACGCGCGCAGCGGGGCGCGCATCGAGATACATCCTTCGACGGCCGGGTCTTCGACGATCTGGGACAAGGACATCCTGATCTACCTAGGCACTCTGCTGCGCAAGGCGGTGGATGGTGGCCAGGAGGCGACTTCGACCTTCACCTTCACGGCACAGGACCTGCTGCGCGCGATCGGCCGCAGCTCCGGGGGCAAGGACTACAAGGAGCTGGAGAAGGCCCTGGACCGCTTGGTGGGCACGCGCGTGAAGACGAACATCGCCACCGGCGACGAGATCCAGAAGGAGAACTTCTCGATGCTGGGGGCCTACAAGCTGCTGGAATCGAAGACGGGTCGCCTCGACCGGGTGCGAATCACGCTGTCGGACTGGTTCTTCCGGGCGATCACCGAGAAGGAAATCCTGAGCATCCCGCCCGCCTACTTCGAGCTCACCGGGGGCCTGGAGCGGCGCATCTACGAGCTGGTGCGCAAGCACTGTGGCAAGCAGCCTTCCTTCAGCATCGGCCTGGATCGGCTGTTCCTGAAAAGCGGCTCCACGAGCCCGGAGCGACGCTTCCGGTTCGAGCTGCGCAAGCTGGTGGCCAGCGACAAGCCCACGAAGCTCCTGGACTACTGGCTGGTGCTGGACGAGAAGAATCTGAATGCGTTTGCGGACTCGGCCGAGGGGCGGAAGGCCTGCGGCGACTTTCTGATCGAGCAGATGAAGGCCGATGGGAAGGTGTTCCCGAAACCCCGATTGCCGGGGTGAAACAGGCTTCGAGGCGTTCCCGGTACCCCGATTCCGGGCAGCCTGGCCTGACGGAAGCGTTCCTGATCCCCCGATTCGGTCGGGGCATTCTGTAACGTAATGTAATGTCACGTCATGTGACATTTAGCGCGACAACACGCTGATCTGATAGCACTTTCGTCGAAAGTGAATGCACACCCTCCCCTGCCCCGTTCATAACTTTTGCCAGCCTGTGGATGGCGTCGGGGTAACGGGAACGGCGAAATCGGGGTTTCAGGAACCAGCAATCGGGGTATCCGGAACAGGCTTTTCGGGGTTACAGGAACAAAAAGTGCTGATTCCCCTATCAGAATCAAACACCTGCAAACCCGTAACACGCGCGCGCGTGTCTTTAACTCTTATAAAGAAAAGCTCTTCTAACGGCCTGGGCCTGTGCATAACTTCGGGGAGCAGTTTTAGCGTCTGAGTCGCCGCCGCCTCTTATGGGGGCTCCGCCCCCCTGCCGGCTCGATCCCACCCAGATGCTTTCCAGGGCAGTAAAGCCGCCCTTACAAGCATCTGACCCGGCACACCCCCCGCTGGACGCTAAAGCGTCCAGGAAGGCCCCTGCGG
>Ga0255100_1000602_pt1 | contig 14261 bp, 14 predicted proteins | sample Colum_Colum_RepB_2_FD_188449 | JGI IMG/M metagenome (GOLD analysis project Ga0255100, IMG submission 188449) | Freshwater microbial communities from Columbia River, Oregon, United States - Colum_Colum_RepB_8d | ecosystem: Environmental > Aquatic > Freshwater > River | place: USA: Oregon...
GCATAAAAATTGGGAAATTGAGATAGATATGCCAATTCCACAGGTTTTAGATTAGCAATTGTTTCTGTTTTATTTGGGAGCGTCTCTTCGGGTTAGGTATATGTCTTTAATTTTTATCTGGGCGATGCCTTTATAAATTGAATTTTTTATTTGGATTATTTGGGCGCGTCCCTGCGGGCCGGGCTTCTGCGGATTACGCTGCGCTTCAGAACATCCTGCGGATGGTTCCCCTTCGGGTCCTGCGAATCCCTCGCGCGTATTACACAAAATTATTACGTTTAGAAATTGGCATCGATGGTTTTGGCGTTAAAAAACATGTTACATCCAAAAATACAAAAGCTGGTGGGTGGCATGCGGTGCCTCTCGCGAAGCGCTCTGCATGCGATTTAGGATGAAACAGGTTTTAGCCAAAACATCGTAAAACGGGATGTATAATTTAGGCGATGCCTTTTGATTAGAATTTTTTTTAGATTATTTGGGCTTCTACGGATTTCGCTACGCAGGATGTTCTGTAGCGGATGGTTCCCCTTCGGGTCCTACGAATCCCTCGCACAAATACTATTAACGCAATATTTTGTATAGTATAAAAATGCCTTAGCCGGCTGTAGGGGCATAGCGTTCTTTTAACCGAAGGTTAAAAAACCGAACCTGTGAAGCCCGAAAGACGGCGACCGCAAAGCGGGAAGGCCCAAAAAAAACATACAGAAATAATTTGGGCGATGCCTTCGGGCCGGGCTAATCGGGCTCGCTTCGCTCGGTTTTCTTCGGCCCAAAAAAAATATTTAAATCATTGGGGTGCGCAGTTTTTGGTAATTATAAAAAGCACTCTTAATATCTGTGTTAAAATGCGTATCCAAAACCAAAACCTGCCCAGTGCTTTGAAAAATCAATACCATAAAATAATGGCACATACATACATTGCAGCATAAAGCCTTTAGTATATTTTTTTTTAAAGCGATATCCAAATGCTATACTGGCATTAAGATTGTTGTTTCGTTGCACGTTTACAGTATAAATATCAGTTTTTATAGTACTTGAAAATACCGTTCCAAAACTCAATACAAAACAATGCATAACACCATATTGAGCTACTAACGTTAAGGGCAGAGCCAGGTCGGGATTAAACGATTTAGTGTAATCCATTAGCGGCATAGCATTTATGCCACATCGAAATCCAAGATTAAGGATTTTAAATTGTTTTACATTATGTTCGTAATTTAAACTGCCCCAACCGCCCATACCTCCGGCTTCTATGTATACTAAATGTTTTGCAAAACTAGAATCTTGTGCTGTTGTAAATCGTATTAAAACTATTAGGTTAAAAACAAAAAACCAGGCTCTCAAAACACGACCTAACAATGTAGTTTTAAAAATTAAAACTAATTTGGCCATCGCCCTCTAAAAAATCTTTAGCATTTGATTTATTGAGCTTTTCCATTGCACGACGATGTAATTCAACAGGTGAAAGACCTGATTTTTCTGATTCGTCTTTATTTAAAAACCGGCGCGCCTGTTTTATTTCCTCAGGTTCTTTTAAGCTAATATCTTTAATTTTAAAATCAGATAATTTTTTGCCTTTTGTTTTTAATCCTGTAACACCAATAAAGCTTTGCAGGGTAATGATTTCGCTTTTGGGCTGCTCGCCTTTAACTTTAGAAAAGTGTAATTCAAGAAGAGGATTTACTTGTGAAGTAACCAATTCAACGCGGCTGTTTTCATGTTCAGGTATTATAAGCGTTTTTACCTGTAATGCTTCTGGTAAAAAACGTTTTACAAAGTATTGTTGGCGTTCACCATCAAAATATACCATGCTTAAAGGCAGTTCGGGTTGAAACTTTTCAATCCATATTAAATCGTCTTCAAAGCGATGGCTTAAATCGTAGGTATACAATCGGTAATGGCCTTTTGCAGATAATGTTAATATGCCATCAGCACCGCTAAATTTACCAAGATAGGTTCCTTTTTCATCTTTATTTAAACGCTGTGTAGCCTCATCAAACCAAAAATCTTCGCCTTCTAAGGTTGAGGCTCCTTTAGCTTTTAAAACAACTTTATTGACCGTGTATTTGGTTACAATATTTCCTACTGCACTTCGTGCCTTAACATCCATTTCAGCAAAATCTATATCAATTTGTAATTTGCGCAAACCGGTTACTGCCCTCAGTTGTACCTGTACTTGTTCCGCCTCACCATTGGGATTGGCAGAAAGCCAGTATACAGTACTGCCCGTATTGCCTTTGGTTAAATCATATATTTTATCGCGTGTTATACCGGTAACATTAAAGCGCTTCATAAACGTTATGCCTTTGGGTCCGTCACGATATACCATATGGTAAATAGTGCGCTCGTCATTCTTTTTAAAAATGGCAACATGCATTATGTCTTTCCCAACAAACACTTTATCTGCCACTTTAAATACTTTCATTTTACCTTCTTTAGTAAATGCGATAATATCATCCAAATCTGAACAGTCTGTAATAAATTCATCTTTTTTAAGAGCAGTTCCAATAAAGCCCTCGGCACGATTAACATATAATTTTTCATTTGCTAAAATGACCTGTGTTGCAACAATGGTTTCAAGTTGTTTGGTTTCCGTTTTACGTTCACGTCCTGTACCGTATTTTTTCTTTAGAGTTTTAAAATACTCAATAGCATAGTCCACCAGATTATTTAAATGATGTTTTACCTGTTCTAAAAGCTCCTGTAACTCTTTCATGTTGGCTTCTGCTTTTGCCGAATCAAATCGTGTAATACGAATCATTGGAATTTGAGTAAGCTTATTAAGATCTTCGTCGGTAATATCACGAATTAATTTTTTTCGGTGCGGCTTAAAACAATCGTATAAATAGCTAAATAAAGTGTCTTTACTCGAATAGGACTTAAATTCGATATACATTTCTTCCCGAATAAAAAGCTTTTCAAGTGAGGCAAAATGCCATTTTTCTTCTAATTCATGTTGTTGTATTTCTAGTTCGGTTTTTAATAAATGCAGTGTTTGTTGGGTAGAGCGTTTTAAAATTTCACTTACACCTAAAAACTTTGGCTTGTCTTGCTCAATCACGCAGGCATTCGGAGAAATACTTAATTCGCATTGCGTAAAAGCATACAATGCATCGATTGTTTTATCGGGCGAAATACCGGGTTGTAAATGCACTTGAATTTCTACCTGTTCAGCTGTATTATCCTCTACTTTTTTAATTTTTATTTTGCCCTTATCATTTGCAGCTAAAATGGAATCAATAAGCGAACCGGTGGTTGTTGTAAATGGTATTTCAGTAATTACAAGCGTTTTGGCATTTAAGGATTTAATGCGCGCTCTAATTTTAATTTTTCCGCCTCGTAATCCGTCTTTATATTCACTAAAATCGGCAATACCGCCTGTTATAAAATCAGGATATATAGTTGCTTTTTTACCCTTTAATACCTGAATGGAGGCATCAATAAGTTCATTAAAATTATGCGGTAAAATCTTGCATGCAAGGCCCACGGCAATTCCATCAACGCCCTGCGCTAACACCAGTGGAAACTTTACCGGTAATGCCAGAGGCTCTTTGTTTCGTCCATCATAACTTAAACCCCATGTTGTTGTTTTAGGATTAAATACAATATCTTTTGCCAGTGAACTTAGTCGGGCTTCAATATATCTGGGTGCTGCCGCACTGTCTCCGGTGTAAATGTTACCCCAGTTTCCCTGGCAGTCAATTAACAAGTCTTTTTGCCCCATTGATACCAGCGCATCACCAATACTGGCATCGCCATGCGGATGGTATTTCATGGTGTTGCCAATTAAATTGGCCACCTTATTATAGCGTCCGTCTTCAAGTTCCCACATGCTGTGCAAAATTCTACGCTGCACAGGCTTTAAGCCATCATCAATAGCGGGCACGGCACGTTCTAAAATAACGTACGAGGCATAATCTACAAACCAGTTTTTAAATAATCCGCTTACATGGGTTACATGAGATTTATCGGCATGTTGATTGTTTTCGGTAACTTCAGACATATTTGAAAACGCAAATATACATGCCCGATTAAAATAGCTGCTGTTAATCTAAAGTATATATTAACAGAGGTATTAAGCATATTTAATGCAAAAGGTAACAACGGGCATGTAGCAAGAACTAATTATTTATTTTAACATGCACATAATCAGCGTTTTAAACAAATATTAAAGACCTTACAAATTCTTTTTTGTTTTTCCTCTTTTTTTTATTCTTTTGCACAACGTAAAACAACCATGTATTGGACACTTGAATTAGCCAGTTGGCTCGAAGATGCACCCTGGCCCGCTACCAAAGATGAATTAATTGACTTTGCCATGCGCACCGGTGCACCAATGGAAGTAATTGAAAATCTGCAAGAAATTGAAGATGAAGGCGAATCGTATGAAAGTATAGAGGAGATATGGCCCGATTATCCCACAAAGGACGATTTCTTTTTTAATGAGGATGAATTTTAAATCATCATAAGCAAACTCATTAACAGCATCAGGCCATTTTCTACCAGCGTAACATTACCAACAGGTAAATTAAATCCTGCACCCAAACAAGCACATTGTATCGGTTGTGACAAACGCATGGCCAAAATAACACCAATTAGTCCGCTCAACATAATAAGCGCGGTAAATACATGCAAAGCCATAGTGTTAAATGCGCTTAAGTAAAGCAAACCTAAAGCACACTCTATAAATGGGTAACACAGGGCCCAAACGGGGATATACATGGCAAGCGCATCATACGTTTTAAAGCGTGATGCAAACCCCCTTACATCCAACAGTTTAAAAAACGAAAAACTAATAAAGAAACCACCCATAAATACACGCATTACATGATTTATTGTAAATGCCATGGTAGCTTGTTGTTTAACCAAATTCCAAACATCTATACTACAGCATAATACCAGTAAAGTAAAAATTAATAGTACAGGTTTATATGTGGTTAAAAAGTGGGGCTTGTTGGCTTTATTTACAAGAGTTTGTATACTGTATTTTGGAAAATCGGCAAGGGCCTGTTGCAGGGTTTCAAGCGTTAAGGCGGATGTGTGCGTAATTTTTAATCGTTGTGTAGTTATGTCAGGCTCTACCAATTCAATTTGGGGAATGGTTTTTAAACGTGTTTTAATTAATGCCACACAGCTTGAACAGGTCATACCGAGCAATGTATATTCTGTAACCATATGTTAAAGATACGGCATACGGTGTTTTAATAAAATGTAATTTTACACTATGCCTCAATTATCTAATAAAGCAGAACATATGCCGGCTTCGCCCATTCGTAAATTGGTTCCCTATGCCGAAGCAGCCAAAAAAAAAGGTATTCGCATTTTTCATTTAAATATTGGACAACCCGATATTCAAACACCGGATACATTTTTAAATGCCGTTAAAAACACCTCTATTAATATTTTAGAATACACCCACAGCGCTGGCACCGAATCGTACCGAAAAAAATTATGTACCTATTATCAACGGTATAATATTCAATTAGATCCGGCCGATATTTTAGTTACTAACGGAGGTAGTGAAGCCATTCAATTTGCCATGCTAAGTTGTTTTAATGCTGGCGATGAAATAATAATTCCCGAACCCTTTTATGCCAATTATAATGGTTTTGGAACTGCTGCAGATGTTCGCGTTGTACCGGTACGCAGCACCATTGAAAACGGATTTGCACTGCCTTCCATTTCTGCATTTGAAGCTGCCATTGGCCCTAAAACAAAAGGGATAATGATTTGCAATCCCGGAAATCCAACGGGTTACTTATACAGTCGTAAAGAGCTTGAAGGTTTGGCCGATCTTGTTAAAAAACACGATTTATATTTGTTAAGCGATGAAGTGTACCGTGAGTTTTGTTACGACGGAAACCCTTACGTTAGCGTAATGCATTTGCCGGGTATTGATAACCACGTTATTTTATTAGATTCCATAAGTAAACGTTACAGTGCTTGTGGTGCTCGCATTGGGGCTCTTATTAGTAAAAACAAAGCCGTACTGGCTGCGGCTTTAAAATTTGCACAGGCTCGATTAAGTCCGCCTACCTTTGGCCAAATCGGTGCAGAAGCGGCTATCGATACACCCGAAAGTTATTTTAAAGAAGTGAAAGCAGAATATATAAAACGCCGGGATGTTTTAGTATCAACATTAAATGCCATGCCCGGAGTATTTTGCCCAATTCCGGGAGGCGCTTTTTATGCAATGGCCAGATTGCCAATTGATGATGCCGATCGTTTTTGTCAGTGGCTTTTAGAATCATTCAGCTACAAAAACCAAACACTTATGCTAGCTCCTGCAACCGGATTTTATGCAAGTGCAGGTGCCGGTAAAAATGAGGTTCGATTAGCTTATGTACTTAATGTAAATGATTTAAGTGCGGCATTAGAATGCCTAGCCAAAGCCTTACAGGAGTATCCCGGTAAAACCTTAGTATAATGTATCGTTTACTAATATTACTATGCTGTATAGTAATTTCATCATGCACCACAGGTGCTGTTTCAAGTACAAATGAATCTGCACCACCAACATTTAACAATCATCCAAAAATTCAAATTAAAAAGGGATTTTCAGGTATAGTAAAGTTGCCTGAAATGTTGTGCTATTGTATAGCCGATTCATGTAATCCAAAAGACCGCGCCGCAGCCACAAGTAAAGCCATTTCAAATTTATACTTACAGCTTTCTAAAAATAATATACAAAGCGATGGGCCATTAGGCCAAATTTTAATATATAAAGATTCTGTAATGGAACGTTTTGAATGTATTAAACCCATTTTGCAATTACCTCAAAAAAACCCGGAACAAGGTCAATTTGTGTTTTTAGAATCGGGTATATTTTACATTTATCATCATTTTGGTGCATATGAAAATTTAGACGCAGCTTATAAAACTATTAGTGTGGATCTACAACATAAACGTTTAAGCGTTTGTGGTCCATTGCGTGAATTTTACATTACAAGTTTAGAACAAACTTCCGATGAAAGCCGCTGGATTACCCGTATTATGATACCTGTATCAAATAGCAGTAATTAATTTTAAATTGTAATTCAGAATAGTATTATAAGCAAAACATATAAAACGTTTTTGCAGCAATTTTAAAGCACAATTACAATTTTTATTATACCAAAAAAATATTTTAAGCGCATCTATAAGTAATGGGTTTCTTTTTGTTTTTTGATTGAAATATGATTTGGGCGGTAATGTTTTTTTTGTAGGATTAGTTTTTTGGGCGATGCCTTCGGCCCGGGCTACTCCGGGCTCGTTACACTCGGTTGCCTTTGGCGAACCAAGCCCTGCGCATCCCTATCGCAATTTTATTTTTTGATTGAAATATGTTTTAGGCGGTAATGTTTTTGTTTTTTGTAGAATTAGTTTTTTGGGCGATGCCTTCCGCCCGGGCTGCTCCGGGCTCGTTACACTCGGTTGCCTTTGGCGAACCAAGCCCTTCGTATCCCTATCGCAATTTTGTTTTTTGATTGAAATATGTTTTGGGCGGTAATGTTTTTGTTTTTTGTAGGATTATTTTTAGGGCGATGCCTTCGGCCCGGGCTGCTCCGGGCTCGTTACACTCGGTTGCCTTTGGCGAACCAAGCCCTTCGTATCCCTATCGCGTATTTTGCAAAATTTTTACGTCTTGAAATCGGCATCGATGGTTTTGGCGTTAAAAAACATGTTGCATCCTAAAATACAAAAGCTGGTGGGTGGCATGCGGTGCCTCTCGCGAAGCGCTCTGCATGCGCTTTAGGATGAAACAGGTTTTAGCCAAAACATCGTAGCCTTGATGTTTTGGTTCTTTTGGATCATGCTAAAAGAACAAGAGAAATTTAAATCAGGTATTAGAAAAATTAATTTATAATTAGGGCGATGCCTTCGGCCCGGGCTACTCCGGGCTCGCTTCGCTCGGTTTTTGCTCCGCAAAGAACCAAGCCCTTCGTATCCCTATCGCAATTTTGTTTTTTGGTTGAAATATGTTTTGGGCGCTAATGTTTTTGTTTTTTGTAGGATTATTTTTAGGGCGATGCCTTCGGCCCGGGCTACTGCGGGCTCGCTATCGCTCGGTTTTTGCTGCGCAAAGAACCAAGCCCTTCGTATCCCTATCGCGGGTTTTGCAAAATTTTTACGTCTTGAAATCGGCATCGATGGTTTTGGCGTTAAAAAACATGTTGCATCCTAAAATACAAAAGCTGGTGGGTGGCATGCGGTGCCTCTCGCGAAGCGCTCTGCATGCGCTTTAGGATCAAACAGGTTTTAGCCAAAACATCGTAGCCTTGATGTTTTGGTTCTTTTGGATCAAGCTAAAAGAACAATAAAAATTTTTTAAAGTAAACCGGGATGTATAATTTGGGCGATGCCTTCGGCCCGGGTTCCTTCGGGCTCGCTTTGCTCGGTTGCCTTTGGCGAACCAAGCCCTTCGTAACCCTATCGCGATTTTGTTTTTTGATTGAATTATGTTTTAGGCGGTAATGTTTTTGTTTTTTGTAGGATTATTTTTAGGGCGATGCCTTTGGCCCGGGCTAATCGGGCTCGCTTCGCTCGGTTGCCTTTGGCGAATCAAGTCCTGCGTATCCCTATCGCGGGTTTTGCAAAATATTTATGTATCAGTTTTAAAAAGCTTTAGCCTGCTTTAGGCGCGTTCCTTTAACTGCAGGTTTAAACCGAAATATGAAGTCTTAAATAAAGCGTTAAGACAATAATTGTTTTATCCAGCCTCATAGCGGTCAATAATTTTTTTCACTAGGGGATGCCGAACCACATCGCGGGCATCAAGTGTTATTATTTTTGCATCGGGTACATCCTGTAATAAACGTATAGCTTGCAGTAATCCACTTTTTTGTTTGTTAGGCAAATCAACCTGAGTTAAGTCGCCGGTTACAACAAATTGTGCATTTTGCCCCATGCGTGTTAAAAACATTTTCATTTGCGGCTCTGTTGTATTTTGCGCTTCGTCTAAAATAACAAAGGCATGATCAAGTGTTCGCCCGCGCATAAAAGCCAAGGGTGCTATTTGTATGGTTCGGTTTTCTAAGTAAAATTTTAATTTTTCGGGAGGAAACATATCCGCCAAGGCATCGTATAAAGGCTGCATGTAGGGATCAAGCTTTTCTTTTAAATCGCCGGGTAAAAACCCTAAATTTTCGCCGGCCTCAACTGCCGGTCGGGTTAAAACGATACGCTTTACAGATTTGCGTTTTAGTGCTTGCACTGCCAAAGCTACTGCAGTATAGGTTTTTCCGGTTCCTGCCGGACCAACCGCAAAAACTAATGCATGTTGTTGCACCGCCTGAATTAACTTTTGTTGATTTTCAGTGCGTGCGCGAATTGCTGCGCCGCCGGGCCCAAATAAAATCAAGCTCTCGTCAGATGCATTATAAATGGTATCGGGGGTAGTTTTAGATTTAAATAAATGATCTATAATTTCTGTAGTAAGCAACCCGGTTTGCATATAATGGTTCATGGCCATTGTAAAAGCAGATTCAAACCGTTCTATATCCTGTTGTGGACCTTTTAGATGTAAGCTAAAACCACGTGCTGTAAATTGCAATGCAGGAAAATAGGGCCGGATGCGGTTAAGTTTTTGATCGTGAACACCATAAAATTCCAAGGGTTCAATATATTCAAGTACAATACTTTTTTCAGCCATGTTTATAAAACTGTTGATTGCATTTAAAGTTCAAAAAAAACCTGCACGCTATATTCATTACTTTTGAACAATGCCACAAATTTCCCTAATAACAGATCTATTAACCAGAGATCCATTTTTAGGAATGGTTAAATCTAAACTCTATGCATTATTACCACAAGCACAAGTAATAGATTTAAGCATGGGTGATACTGAATTAGATTTAATTTCTGCCGTTTATATTTTAAAAACCGGCCTAACCTGTTTTCCACCGGGTAGTATACATTTGGTGGCGTTACAAAACAATACGGATCGTCAAATTTTACAACACGAGTGGGCGCCTGATGCCAAACGGTTTTTATTGTGCGAAACAGCTTCACAGTTTATAATAACACCGGATAATGGCTTGGTTTCATTGCTTGGTGAAGATGTGCGCATTTATAATCTTTTTTATGACAACCCCGAACATTCAAAATTTTATCTGCGCGATTTATTTCCGCATTTTGCTGCAGCGCTAAGTACATCTCAAAATGCCGATTTGTTAGGCGTATTAACAACTTCGTATGCTCGTTTAACGTGGCCACAGCCCTTTGTTCAGGGCAATGTATTAAAAGGTCAAAAAATATATGAAGATGCCTTTGGTAATTTAGTAACCAATATCACTAAAGATATGTTTATGCAGGCTTGCCCAAAGGGGCGCTTTGAGGTAATTTTACCCGGAGCTATAATTACGCAGCTGCATGCGTATTATTATGATGTGGATTTAGGTCAGCCATTACTATTATTTAATACAGCAGGTTATTTAGAGTTGGCCATTCGCGGACAAAGCGCCGCAGCACTTTTAATTCCACGCAGTATGGGTTCAAACCGGTTTTTTCAAATTCACATACACCTCTTATGATTACCCGTATTGTTAAAATGACATTTAATACCTCGTACCGAACAACCTTTGAAGCATTATTTAATGAACATAAAATAAAAATTAAAAACCAGCCGGGTTGTATGCATCTTGAGCTGTTACAAGATTTAGAAAATCCCAACCAATACATAACCTACAGTATTTGGAAATCAGCAGAAGACTTAGAACGCTATAGAAACTCGGAGGTGTTTAAATACATTTGGCCGCTGACCAAACAAGGTTTTGATGCACCGGCACAGGCCTGGTCCTTTTCTAATGTAGGTTAAAAAAATTTATTCAGGGCAATGGGAAACCAATAAGTAAACCGATGGGGTGCATCTTGTATTTCACGTTTAAGATCCAAAATAGAAACCCATCGAAATGCGGCAGCCTCATCAGTATTTAGTATAGGTTCAGTAGTAGTATTTCCAAAAAACACATAATCTAATTCATGCTCAATCAATCCGTGTTCAAGATCAGTTTTATAAATAAAATGACCGGCACAGGTAAGAGTGGCCTGCATTCCCATTTCTTCTTTTAAGCGCCTGTTAGCGGCATCAATAACCTGTTCGCCCGCACGGGGATGCGAACAGCAAGTATTGGTCCATAAACCGGCACTATGGTATTTATGCAAGGCACGTTGCTGCAAAAGCAATTCGTGTTTTGAATTAAATATAAAAACAGATAAGGCACGGTGTAAAAGCCCTTTACGATGCGCTTCAAGTTTTTCCATGCGCCCAATTTCCTGATCGTTAATATCAACTAAAATAACCTCTTCCATGGCTCTAAAGTACTTTCAATTATGCTAATTTTTAGTATCTTTGTATGAATTTAAATATAAATTCAAATCATGGCATTTTCAAAAAATCACCTGAGGTCAATCCCTGAAGGGCTCACCTATGATGATGTTTTATTAGTTCCCGCATACTCTGAGGTAATGCCTCGGGACGTTTCGGTTAAATCGTGGTTTAGTAAAAACATCCAACTCAATACGCCTATAGTATCGGCAGCAATGGATACTGTTACAGAATATAAAATGGCAATTGCCATCGCGCAAGAAGGTGGAATTGGCGTGTTGCATAAAAATATGAGTATTACTGAACAAGCCGAACAGGTACGTAAAGTTAAACGCAGTGAAAGTGGCATGATTTCCGATCCCCTTACACTTAATGAAAAAGCATTGGTAAAAGACGCGCATCGGATGATGGCCGAACATAAAATTGGAGGCATACCCGTAGTAAACTCAAATTTTGTTTTACTAGGAATTGTTACTAACCGCGATTTACGTTTTGAAAAAAATATGAGCCGGGCCATTACTGAAATTATGACGCCCCATGCCAAGCTTATTACTGCGCCCAAGGGAATTGATTTAAAAAAGGCCGAATCGATTTTACAAAAACATAAAATTGAAAAGTTACCTATAATTGATAAAAGCAACAGGTTAACCGGCTTAATAACCTATAAAGACATTATTAAAATTAAGGTTCGTCCAAACGCCTGTAAAGATGCGCAGGGCCGATTGCGCGTAGCCGCAGCAGTTGGTGTAACCTCAGACACGCTTGAGCGTGTTACGGCGCTTGCCAAAGCAGGTGTTGATGCAGTAGTTATAGATACAGCCCATGGGCATAGCAAAGCTGTTTTAAATATGTTAAAAGCCGTAAAATCTGCCTTTCCCAAACTTGATGTTGTGGTTGGAAATATTGCCACGGCTGCCGCCGCCATTGCACTGGTTAAAGCAGGTGCCGATGCGGTAAAAGTTGGAATTGGTCCCGGTTCTATTTGCACAACGCGTGTTATAGCGGGCGTGGGCGTTCCTCAATTATCGGCTATATGGGATGTGGCAGCGGCTTTAAAATCAAAACGAATACCAATAATTGCTGACGGCGGCATTCGATTTACCGGAGATATCGTTAAAGCTCTTGCAGCCGGAGCCGGTTGTGTAATGATGGGGGGTATGTTTGCCGGAACTGAAGAAAGTCCGGGAGAAACGATTATTTATGAGGGTCGAAAGTTTAAATCCTACCGTGGCATGGGCTCTATAGAGGCAATGCAAAAAGGCAGTAAAGACCGTTATTTTCAAGATACAGAAGAGGATATTAAAAAACTGGTACCCGAAGGCATCAGTGGGCGTGTGCCGTACAAAGGATATTTATCTGAAATTATTTACCAAATAATAGGAGGATTAAGAGCAGGTATGGGGTATTGCGGTGCTAAAGATGTGGGTCATCTTCAAAACGCCCAGTTTATTCGTATTACAAGTGCAGGGGTTAAAGAAAGTCACCCGCACGATGTGGTTATAACACGGGAGGCTCCCAATTACAGCCGCTGATGTATGGTTTTACCAATAGTACTATATGGCGACGCGGTGCTTCGAAAAAAAGCCTCGGAAATTTTACAATGGAATTCGGAGCTTAAAATTTTAATTGATAACATGTTTGAAACCATGTACCAGGCTAAAGGAGTGGGGCTGGCTGCACCGCAAATTGGTAAATCTTTGCGTGTATTTGTTATAGACGCAAGACCCTTTGCCGAAGATGAACCGGAAGATTCAGAAGCATACCGGCAATTAGTAGATTTTAAAAAAGTTTTTATAAATGCACAATGCACAGAACTTTCTGGCGAATTATGGAATTTTAATGAAGGTTGTTTAAGTATTCCTAAAATACGTGAAGATGTGCAGCGTCCATCCCAGATTCGAATGCAATATCGTGACGAGCACTGGAACCTGCATGAAGATACCTTTTCGGGCATACAGGCCAGGATTATTCAGCACGAATACGATCATATTGAAGGCACTTTGTTTACAGACCGAATATCACCATTTAAACGTAAACTACTTGAAGGTAAATTAAAAGCCATTTCAAAAGGCATAGTTGATGCCGATTATAAATTAAAACGTCCCCGTAAATCATGATACAGCTTTTGGTTATTATATGCAGTTTTGTAGTAGTTTCCTGCATTTCAAACACCACCACCTGTGCTGTTAAATACCAAAAGGCACGTTACTGGGACAGTACGTTATTTACAAAGTACGAACTCGATACCACGGTTGGACAAAATGCTATAAATGCATTTACCGATTACGCAACACATTGTGGCCAAGATAGCCTGTGCCCTGTTTTTTTTATAAAAACAGCTCAGGTATCACGGGCGCTTCATAAAGATTCTATTACCGAAGCGTCTTTAAATGCCTGTATTTCCAAATTTCCAAATTCAAAAACTACGCCTTTAGCCATGTTTTTAAAAGCTCAGCTGTATGATGAAGCCGGCCCCTTTCATAATGAAGAACAGGCCGAACAAGTCTATAAGCATATTATTGCTGAGTTTCCACATTCTGAATGGGCATTGTCAGCACAGGGGGCACTTAAATTTATAGGTAAAAGCGATTTGGAAATTACCAATGAATTATTACAACAAAAACAACCTTAAACAGTATATTTTGGCCAGCGCATCACCATTTTTAATTCCAGCCGTATTGGGTTCTACAGCCGTACTTTTAGGAGCATTGGGCGCACACGCATTAAAAGCTGTGTGCACTCCCGAACAATTACAATCCTTTGAAACAGCAGTGCGGTATCAAATGTATCACAGTATGGCACTACTGGTTTTATATTGCGTGCCGCAATCGGCTAGCGTTAAATTAACCGAAAGGTTATGGTTATGGGGAACAATATTATTTAGCGGATCTATATATATATTATTGCTTTTAAAAATTCAGTTTCATGCCACATCTTTACCTGCACTGGGCCTTAT
>Ga0255100_1000608_pt1 | contig 14190 bp, 12 predicted proteins | sample Colum_Colum_RepB_2_FD_188449 | JGI IMG/M metagenome (GOLD analysis project Ga0255100, IMG submission 188449) | Freshwater microbial communities from Columbia River, Oregon, United States - Colum_Colum_RepB_8d | ecosystem: Environmental > Aquatic > Freshwater > River | place: USA: Oregon...
GCCCAATGCAACGGCAACACCTCCTAGGATCAAAATTGTATTAATGTTTTTGCTTTTTCCTGTTGTTGATTGAACAGCATTTAATTGTTCAATTGGCATCTTACCAAATAGTGTTTGCATTACTGGATCCATGGTAGTTGATTTTTATGAGTTAATATTAATTGATTTTCATAGCCCCATGCCAAAGCATAGGGGCCATAAGTAAGTACTTTTAATTCAGTCCCGGGTATTGTGTATTCACCATCATTGGCTTCATAGGATGCGCCTAAATTGGACAAATGATTTATTGGTAACTTCAGCGTAAGTTGATGCTTTAATAGCTGCCCCATTAAGCGAATGGTGTTTTCTAATGGCGTTTCTTTTGTAATTTTGGCTTCCGTATTAGCTTCATTATCTGCTTCTTCTCTGATATTCTGATCGTCTACACTAAAAGATAATTCTTCCTTCACTATGCGCTTATATCTGTTTTTACAATAGTTTTTATGACCATTTTTATCTGGACAAAAATCGCGGTTCATGTGACCTGCGGTGAATGTTTCACCGCAATAGGGGCATACTTTTACGTATTCCCCTAATGGGTCTGGGTTTTCTTCTCCTGTCATATTTCTCCGTCTCTTCGCATTAATGCCATCTCTGCAATAGTAGGTTTACCCAACTTCAACCATAATTCAATTTCTTTACGACTAAAGATTAAAGGCCTTCCAGAAGATACTCTGGGGATTTCTCTCCTGCATACCTTGCTGTATAATGTTTTAGGTAAATAGCCGGTAAGTTTTGCAGCCTCATCCACGTTAATGATATCCGATTTTGGTGTTGCTTCCTCTTTAGCATGTTTTACCTCTGTAGAAATAATTTCTTTTAAGGCCGCTTTGATTCCTTGATTTTGGAGTTCCAAAAACTCCATTGCTGTTAAAGTCCATATGGGCTTATCCAGACTGAATTTGATTTCTTTTGCTTCCATTGTGTTTAAATTTTTGACAATATTAATCCACTCTCATGAGTTGTTCATGAAACGCTGAATTATAAAAAAGTTTGTGTGTTTCTTGGTTATCTAATAATAGATCTATAGGTACGTGAAACCCAAAGAGTATAGGAATCTATATCTACATAATCATTGTCCTGCTTTGGCTTTAAACGCTTTAAATAGTCGCTATATCTCTCCACTAAACGAACGTTTTCCAGAGCGTGAATAGTTATTGCCTTTAGAACTTTTTCATCTAAATTACTTTTATTCAATAATGTGGTAATTTCTTTACACGCCACTTTTGCATATTGTTTTTCAAATTGATCTTCTTTCAAGAATTGTTTGCCAAACAATTGTAGTTTGGTAGCTCGTTTAGGAAATGATTTTGCTAAATCAGTCCCCATGTATTCTTTTAGAAGCATTTGCTCAAAGGCTTTTATCAGTGCACTTCCCTCCAAAATTAACTTGGCTTTTTTCATCTTGCCAGTAACATTTGGATTAGGTTCTGAATACTTAATTACGATATCATGAGTTAGCAGTGTATTAGACTCTATCCCTTTTAAGTATTGCAATAATTCAATACTACCAGTATAGGATTCATTGGTTAAAGATGCATTCTCCCGTATGATAGTATCCCTTTGTTTCTTTTGAGCAAGTTCAATAGCGATTTTGGCGACTTCAATAAAATATACGTTCTTTACATCCGCAAATTTCTTTGCTAAATGTTCCGCCAGTTTCCCAACTTTCTCCTGGTAGCTTTTGAATACATCAGGATTATTTTTACTGATGGATTTTTGCTTGAGGTATTCCTCGATACTACCATCGTATTTTAGTTGATTGATGCTTTTATGTTTCATTATTTCTTTCCTTCTAAGTTTAACTTCGGTAACGATTTAACTGCTTCAATTTTTTTACTGTCTACAATTTTAGCATATATCTGAGTAGTCTTCAATTCACGGTGACCAAGCATTTTACTAACTGTGTAGATATCGGTTCCATTCTCTAACAACAAACAAGCGTGTGTATGTCGTGCACAATGGAATGTAATCTTCTTTTTAATCCCTGCTCTGGCAATCCATTCAAACAATCCTACGTTGATATAAGCCGAGTATTTCAATCCTTGAAACACTCTTGTATCTTCATCTGCATTTTTTCGTTCACCCATCAATTCCAATGCTTGTTCCGATATGGGAAGATACTCCATTCCTTTGGTTTTTTGCTGACGAAAAATCAATTCATTTCCACGTTTCTCATTATAACGAACCTGCCCCCAGGTAAGTTTTATGATGTCGCTCCAGCGTAATCCAGTTAAACAAGAAAATAGGAAAGCATTTTTTAATACCGGATACCTGCATTTTTCTTTTACCAGTAATTGAACTTCATCAAACGTTAAGTATTCTCTAAAAGATTCACCTTGTGCAAATCCTTTCATATAATCAGCCCAATTCTCTCTGAGCATTCTTTCCTTATAAGCGAGTCTTACGCACGCTTTAAACTTATTGAAATAAGAATAGAGGCTGTTTTGAGAAAGTGCAGTATTACTTTTTGTTTTGGCCTGATCGCGTAAATAACGTTTGAATTTTTCAGCAGTTTCAACATTGATATCGGCCATTGCTAAAACTTCACCAAAGCAACCCTTTAAGTGTTTAAGCACTGCATCCCAGTTTCCATAATTTCCCTGGGAGTTAAGTCGATCATTGGTTTTCTCTTCAAAGTAAGTAATGAAATTACGCTTACTAAAATCCTGGCGATTAGTTCCATGTTTTCGGTCTTGCAGTTCAATTACCCTTCTAACTTTTAATTGCTCTGCAAGATCCATAGTAGCTTTGTTTTCCTGTTCTTGCAATTTTGTTTTGGGTTTATCGTAAAGAAATAGGTCGAGTGCTTCTCTTGTACGATTTCCTCTTTCAACTATCTCCAGATAGATGCTTGATCTTTCACCAGAGACTTTTCTAAATTTAATATTTACTCTTAGCATAAAATGTGTTTTTAAATTTGTGACTTGTATCGTTTTTTGTTGCGCGCAAAAAAATCTTGTCACAAAAGTGGGTACACATTTTGACCTGCTAAAATTTAGAAATTAACATACCCGTTTTCTAACGTGTTGGTAATTAACAATTAAGGGTGTGATTTTATGGATGATGTTGGACGGGAATTGATAAAAAAAATAACCTTACTTCCCGATACAAAATCTGCTAAAGATACTTGTAAGCAATTCTTCTGAAGATACTTTACCGCTAATTTCAGCTAAATGCTGTAAAGCATCTCGCAATTCAAAAGCCAGTAAATCAGTACTTAAGTTTTGTGTTATGGCCGTATCAACTGCTTGTAATGCTTTTTGCGCATGTTGTAAGGCATGCACGTGCCGTGCTTGAGTAACCAGGTAATCGGCTTGCGGTTGCAATTGTTGTGTAGTGTTAAGCAGCAGTTGTTTTAGTTCTGTAATACCGGTTTGTTGTTGTGCTGAAATGGGCAGCGCATTATTTAGGGGAGCATGGTTTAAATCGGTTTTATTGGCAACGCAAATAAAGTGGGCACGTGGGTTGTGAGCTTGTAGGGCATCCATGTTGATCTGCGAAAAAGTTTCAGCATGGGCATCCCAAACATAAATAACAAGCACAGCTTGGGCAATGGCTTTGTAGGAGCGTTCAATGCCCAGGCGTTCTATGGTATCACCACTATCATGCAGGCCTGCGGTATCTATTATGCGGTACGTATAAGGTCCAAGTATAAAGCGTTCTTCAAGGGTATCGCGTGTGGTGCCTGCAATGGGGCTAACAATGGCGCGTTCATCTTGCAATAGGGCATTTAACAGGGTTGATTTTCCGGCATTGGGTTTGCCCGTAATAACCAGTGGAATACCAGTTTTTAGGGCATTCCCCCAATAAAAGCCATCAATTAATTCCTGCAAATGGGAATTGGCGTTGTGCAACAAGCCCTGCAAATGGCTTCGGTTGGCAAAGGTTACATCTTCCTCACTAAAATCTAGCTCAAGTTCCAGCAGCGCAGCAAGGTCCACCAGTTTAAGCCGCATTTGTTCAATATGCCGGCTATAGCCCCCTCGCAAATGTTTCATGGCTTGTTCATGGGCGGCACGGCTGTCGGCAGCTACTACATCGGCAACTGCTTCGGCTTGGCTGAGGTCAAGTTTTCCGTTTAAAAAGGCGCGTAGCGTAAATGCGCCGGGTTCTGCCGGTAAAAAGCCGCAGGCATAAAAGCACTGCAAAAGTTCACGTTGAATATATTCTGAGCCGTGGCAACTAAGTTCTGCAAGGTTTTGTCCGGTGTATGAGTGGGGGGCGGGGTAAGCCGTAAGAATAACTTCATCTATTGTACGGTCTTGGTAAATAATTTTACCTAACAGCGCTTTGCGTGCCGGCCAGGGCCATTGCTGGCTTTTGTAGTGTGCAAAAAACAGGGCTTGCAATTTGGTAAACACTCCCGGCCCACTAAAGCGAAACAAGGCAATTGCACCCGTGCCCGGGGCGCTGGCCAATGCTACAATATCTGTTTCGGCATTCACTGAGGTAAAGGTACAATCTCTTTACACAAAATATTAATAAGCTTGTAAAAATGCTATGCAAGGGCTAAGCCTTTTTTTGTAATTTTCACTATGCACTTGCGTATATCATACTTGTTGGTATTTGCTTTTACTGTATACTACAACAGCGCACAACCGGGTTACCAATGCCATATACAAATAGACACCATGACAATTCCGTTAACCGGAAACCTTCAGCAGGGCGCTTATGTAGAGTTGAGGCTTGAAAAAAAAGGACGCTTGCGTGTGTTTAAAGCAGCCGATCAAAAATGCTACTTAATGTGTTATACGGTTGAAAATTTTTACTTTGGCCGGGTAGATGTACTTAACTTATTTTCGGGAAGCAAGCAGTATACCGAAGAAGGGGTAAAGCAGTTTAAAATCAGTAAAACCGAGGCGCTGTATGTTATACCGGTGCAGCGAAATTACCTTAACCAATTGCAATTTGAAGGTCTCAGCGGCTACAGTTTTGCCGGTGCCGAAACCCGTTTTAGCCGACGCGATATTAAAAACAGTTTGCTTTTTTTTAACTGTGTATTTAACAGTTTAAAACCTTAACCTATGAGTGAAACCATTTTAAAAGCCATGATGCAGCTGTTTGCCATAGTGGCAAAACCTGAAAATAGTGAAGCCGAACGTCATGTAGTTGAAAATTTTTTACGAAATCAGCTTAATGAAGATCATGTTATTACGCACTTAAACATGTACGATGCATTTGTAACGCAATTGCATTTAACCAGTAAACGAAAAGAAGGGCAGGCCAAACGCACGTCTTTAAATTCTGTAAAAATATTACGCATTTGCAATGAAATAAATCAGGAATTAGAACAAAATCAAAAGCTGGTGGTATTGCTGCGTTTAATGGAAATGACGCATACTACCGGTAAAATTGGCGCGCAAGAACAAGAGTTTGTAAAAACCGTTTCAGATGCATTTAATATTGATTCGCATGAATACAAATTACTGGATGCTTTTGTAAATGCCAGCGAATCGGCCATTCCGGATTTTCCTCAAATACTTACCTTGGTTACACAACCCGACATAACTGTTCAGCACCGGCATCAAATTTGCGTTGAAGGCCTCCGGCATCCGGTTTGTGTGGTTCAGGTGCCCAGCGTAGGTCTTTATGCAATAAAACTGCTGGGTAAAATGGCACTTATTCTTAACGGACAAAGTATACATAACGACCGCATTCATGTATTTAATCCAGGTTCATCATTGCGTTCGGCCAAATTAAAACCGGTGTATTACAGCGATGTGGTAGCACGCTTTTTAACGGCAGACCAATCGCAGCGAATAGTATTTGAGGCAAAAGACATTTCGTATGCATTTCCTTCGGGCAAATGGGGGCTGCGTAACATTAATATTTACGAGCAGAGCGGTAAACTTGTTGGCATTATGGGGGGATCGGGTGCTGGTAAATCTACGCTGCTAAACGTACTTAATGGCAATGAGCGCCCTTCGCAAGGAGCGGTATGTATAAACGGCATACAGGTTCACACGCAGCGTCATGCGCTGGAAGGTGTAATAGGACATATCAGCCAAGACGATTTGCTCATTGAGGAGTTAACGGTTTTTGAAAATTTATTTTACAATGCCAAATTGTGTTTTGGCAATTTAAATGAACACGACATTACCAAAAAATGCATTGCCCTGCTTTCTGATTTAGGACTTGGTGATACACGTGATTTAAAAGTTGGCTCACCCCTTGATAAAACCATTTCAGGTGGACAGCGAAAGCGCTTAAATATTGCCCTTGAGCTTATTCGCGAACCGGCCGTATTGTTTGTAGATGAGCCCACATCGGGTCTTTCATCACGCGACTCAGAAAACATTATGGATTTACTAAAAGAGCTGGCGCTTAAAGGCAAACTTATTTTTGTAGTAATTCACCAGCCCTCATCTGAAATTTATAAAATGTTTGATCGCATGATTATTTTAGATCTGGGCGGCTATCCAATCTATTATGGTAATCCTATAGATGCCATAACCTATTTTAAACACCGAATAGATCATGTTAATGCCGATGAGTCAGAGTGTTTTCATTGTGGCAATGTAAATCCCGAACAAATTTTTAACATCATTGAAAGTAAAGTGGTTGACGAATATGGCAATTTAACCTATAACCGTAAAATAAGCCCTGCTTCATGGAATCAGCATTACAACGAGCGTATTGCACCGCATATTCATCAACAGGCAGACTACAGTCCCGTGCCAGACAGTATTTTTAAAATTCCGGGCTTGTGGCACCAATTTAAAATTTTTATAACGCGTGATGTACGCAGTAAACTAACCAATACCCAGTATTTAATTATCAATTGCATAGAAGCCCCCTTGCTGGCTTTTATTTTGGCGTATTTGGTACGCTATTTTAATCCGGATGAATTGCAACATAAAGGCTATACTTTTTTTAACAATGAAAATTTACCGGCCTATTTGTTTATGTCGGTTGTGGTGGCTTTATTTATTGGATTAACTGTAAGTGCAGAAGAAATTATACGTGATAGAAAAATTCGTAAACGCGAATCGTTTTTAAATTTAAGTAAAGGCAGTTACCTCTGGAGTAAAATTATTGTGCTGTTTGTACTCTCAGCGGTACAAACCTTAACCTTTATTTTAGTGGGCAATGCCATTTTGGGCATTAAGGGCATGTGGACCGATTACTGGTTTATTTTATTCAGCGCTTCTTGTTTTGCAAATTTATTAGGTTTAAATATATCATCGGCTTTTAACAGCGCTGTAACAATTTATATTTTAATTCCCTTTTTAATTATACCGCAATTACTTTTAGCGGGCGTAGTTGTAAAGTTTGATAAACTTAATCCGCACATTGCGGTACAGGGCGGTGTGCCCCTTACAGGCGAAATAATGGCTAGCCGTTGGGCGTTCGAAGCTTTGGCGGTTAATCAATTTAATGCCAATGCCTACGAGAGCCAATTTGTTAAAGAACACCGTCGCATGAGTATAGCATCATACAAACGCGATTACTGGATTCAAAAAATGCTGGATAACCTCAGCCGTTTAGAACAACAGATAAAACAAAATAAAACACCAGAACCCCGAGTGCTTAATTTAATTTCGGCCGAATTAAATAAGGAAAGGCGATTTATACAACAGGCATTTAATCAAAATTATACTCAGCCAGCTCAAGAATGGGAAACACTTTGTAAACAGCCGCAAACTGTTACTTTAAGTAACATTGATGCAGTGCGTACATATCTTGAAAATCAAGTTAAACCGCTTTACATTACCTTAGATAATCAGGCGCGTGAACGTGAAAATCAAATTACACTGGGGCTAATTAAAAATAGGGGTAATGAGGGCTTGGTTGTATTTAAAGAAGCCTATGAAAATGAAGCGCTCACCCAGTTGGTTAAAAACACACACGACATCAGTGGAGAACGCTGTCTTGAAAAAGATGGCCGCTTGATTCAGCAAATTGATCCTGTTTTTGCGGATCCTGATCAATCGCATTGGGGGCGAGCACATTTTTTTGCTTCACGAAAAAATATTTTTGGAATATGGATTCCAACGTATTGGTTTAATGCCGGGGTTATTTGGAGCATGACAGGACTCCTGATGGTTTGTTTGTACTTTGACGTTTTCGCCCGAATCCTTAAAAGTTTTAGCCGGCTGGGCCCACCACGCTGGAAGCGGGCCTAAAGCCGTATGTTACCTTTAATTTGCATAGCCGGACCCACCGCATCGGGTAAAACCAGGTTAGCCATAAAACTGGCTGAGCATTTTAATGCCGAAATACTATCGTTTGATTCGCGTCAGTTTTATTCTGAATTAAACATAGGAACCGCTAAGCCCGATGCTGATTTACTTATGCGGGTGCCGCATCATTTTATAAATTGTGGCAGCATACATGAGCCCATTAGCGCCGGTGCTTTTTCTCGAGCGGCCCGTAAGTGCATTGCAACTTTACAGGCACAGCAAAAAACAATTATTGCTGTAGGCGGTTCGGGTTTATACCTCAAAGCATTGTTATACGGATTAGATGATATGGCCACGGTAGACCCAACCATTCGGCAAGAATTAATTCAGCAATATTCACAATTTGGTATCCAGTATTTGCAAACGGAACTCGCAAAAGCAGATCCCGTATACTGGAAACAAGTAGATAAGCACAATCCTCAACGGGTGATGCGTGCCCTAGAAATTATACGCGGTACAGGCAAGCCCTATTCGCATTTTTTGCAACAAACGGCGCCAGCACCTTTTACACCTGCACTTTTGCTGGGAATAGAACTTTCGCGTGAAAAGTTGTATGTACAAATCAATGCACGCGTTGATCATATGATAAAAGCCGGTTTATTAGATGAGGTAAGGGCCTTATTGCCGTTTCAACATTTGGGCCCACTTAAAACAGTAGGTTACCGAGAATTGTTTTTGTATTTACAAAACCAATGTTCTTTAAATCAGGCCATAGAGGCCATAAAACAGCATACACGGCATTATGCCAAACGACAAATCACCTGGTTTAAAAATCAAATGCCCTTAAATTATTTTAAAACAGATGATCTAAATGCAATTTTAAATTACATAAATCAAAATGCTGTTTAAAGATTACAAACCCTTGTCTCCTGTGGTTAAGCGGGTTATTGGTGCAGAGTTTTGCATTCAGCTTGTTAATGCATCGTTTATGACCCTTTTGCCATTATTTATGGCCCGTCGCGGGTATTCAAACGATGCAATTGCTTTGCATATTATGTTTAGATTTTTGGGTGTTTTTGTTTTAGCATTACCCGTTGGGCGTTACATTCGTAAAACTTCACCAATGCCGCTATTTGTTGTTTCAACAATTTGTGTTCCGCTGTTTGGTATGGCTTCCGTATTTTGTATTAAGTATGCGCTAGACACACTGTCTATATGGTGTTTATTATTTTGGGGCGCTTCGTTTACATTAATGCAAATTCCGGTAATTCCGTTTATATTAGATCAAAGCGCTAACGGTTTGCAAACCGCAGCCTTATCTTTAAGTTACAGCACATGGAGTTTTGGTGGTATTGTTAGCGGATTACTAATAGCTTGTTTACAGGCTATAAATTCTGAGCTGTTTAGTGAACAAACCTTACTACTACTTTTTTCGGCAATGGGATTATGCGGACTTTTTTTTATTTGGTCGATACGGCGCATGCCGCAGCACGTTCAATCAGAGGTTACATCGCCAAAATCAATTACAAACAAAACCAACTGGTGGATTATTATTAAAGCTTTAATACCCACACTTATTATTGCCACTGGAGCGGGATTAACCATACCATTTATCAGTTTATTTTTTGACCGTGTACATCATATGCCAACAGGCCATTTTGGACTATTAAGTTTTATGGCTGCCTGTTTGGTTGCATACGCTGCCATGATGGTACCCCGTGTAAAAGCTTATATTGGTTTTTCATGGGCCATACCTGGCACACAATCATTAGCAGTGGTGGCATTAATAGCATTAGCCAGTACACAATATTACAGTCACATGCCCCAGGCGGTTTGGATTGCAGGGTTTTGCTATTTGTTACGTCAACCACTAATGAATATGGCAGGCCCCATGACTACCGAATTGGTAATGGCGTATGTGGGCAGCGCAAATCGTGAAATCACCTCGGCATTAACTTCGGCCATTTGGAGTGGAAGTTGGGTTATAAGTGGTTTTATGGTAGCGCTGATGTTTTCGCATAACATTAGTTTTGGTAATATTTTTTTAATTACGGCAGGCATGTATGCTTTTGGTGTGGTATTATATAGCATGCTTATTCGCGATTATCAGCGCCGAACACAGCAGGGTGAAATTGAAAAATAAAACTTATTTTTAATATATGATTCAACGTTTACAGTCCTTATTTCTTTTAGGGTCATGTGCCTGTGCATTGTTATTACTTTTGATACCCAGTGCAAACTACCAGCAACATGATGTGTTTTTAACACAAATGGATGAAGTTTCACCAGAAATACAATCAAGCCCTGCCCAAACCATAGCGCTACTTATTAATTTTTTTAATTTGACATTTAGTTTTATAATTATTTTAATGTATCAAAAGCGTAAGCTTCAACGCATTTTAACGCGAGTTTCTGCACTAATTTGGATATTACTAATTGGCATTATCGCCTTTATTCCGCTGGTTGAGGTACATAACAATACCGATTACAGTGTTGGTTTTTGGGCTATCGCAATTGCAACAATAGGGGTTATTTGCCAAGCTCTTGCCGCACAATATATAAAACGCGACATCGATTTGCTTAAACAGGCCAACCGAATTCGTTAATCGGCTTTTTTATACACCACACGTTTCCATACATCAGTTCGGCCAATTAGACTGATGCCAATGTACCCTCTAACATTTAAGGTATTGGCATTAACCATTTCAATGGTACAAGAATATGTTTTGCCGTTTTCTGGATCATAAATGGTGCCATCTTCATACGAATCACCATCCCATACAAAACCCAATAATAGTTGAATACCTATTTTTGATCGGCTTCGTAAAGCCGGATCGGGATTCATGTGATCTTTTTTAGCTACTCCATTTTCATCAAGAGGTTCGCGCAGCCAAAATAGCTTTCCATTGTATTTAGTGCCATTTTTTTCAATCCGAACACGACCTTTTCCGCTTCCGGTTTGCCAGTCTCCTAAAATGTCATCGGGTTTATGGGCATATTGGGCTTGCCCTAAAACTAAAACAAGAGTAAAAAAAACAGTATATAGCGTTTTCATGGGTTAAAATTGTACTTTAAATATACTACGTGATTTGTTACGTTCTACTTCTACATCAACCGTATCTCCCTTTTTGTACTTTGATAATTCGCCCATATAACCCATTACATCTTTTATAGGAACACCATTAACAGTTATTACCACATCGCCTTTTAATATGCCGGCTTTAAATGCAGGTTTTTGATCAGTAACCCCATCAATGCGCATTCCGGGCCCTTCAAAACTGTAATCTGGCATTACGCCCATAGTTACTTTAAATGATGTTTTTCCGGTATCGGGGGTACGTGTTTTTAAATAACGTAATTTGGGCAGCGTTTCTGTGCCCTCAATAACACGAATAATGCAATCCAGTACTTTTGCTTCACCTTTTATATTTAGTTTTTCTACATCATCACTGGGTTTATGATAATCGCTGTGCTGCCCGGTAAAAAAATGCAATACCGGAATTTGCTTAAGATAAAAGGATGTTTGATCACTTGGCCCAATTCCCGCACTATCTAATTTTAAAGACAGTGGCCCCTTAACCGATTCTAGTAATGATACCCAGTTTGGCGCTGTACCTACTCCATAAACTATTAATTTTTGAGTAGAGTCGTTTAAACGGCCTATCATATCCATATTAATCATATAATTTATATCCACTAAATTTAAGTCGGGCTGTTCACACCATTTTTTTGAACCCAATAGTCCAAGTTCCTCTCCGCTAAAGCACATAAACAGGATGTTAAATGCCTCTGTACGCTTATTTTTTGTAAAATACCTTGCCAGTTCTATTACACCTGCTGTTCCGCTGGCATTGTCATCCGCGCCATTATGTATTTTTCCTTCCGGGTTTGCATCCAGGCTATTATGGTCGTGCCCTAAGCCTAAATGATCATAGTGGGCACCAATAATTACCGTATAGGGTGCTTTATTATCCAAATATCCCAAAACATTATACCCTGTTATTTCGGGGCCTTTACCTCCTGCGGTATCATGCGGATTTGCAGTTCGCTTAAATGTAAACGGTTTAAGATAGGCACCGTTTATGGGTTTTAAACCACATGCTTTAAACGCATCCGTAATATAGTGCGCAGCCTTAAGTTCTTCTGCTGATCCCGTACCGCGTCCTTTTAATACATCTGATGCCAAAAACTTTAAATCGGATGAAAGTCGTGATATTGAAACAGAACCAGATTGTGCCAGTATAAAATTGGTAAGTGTAAGCAGAGATAATAAATAGCGAATTTTCATGGGTCAAATTAAGGTAATAATTGTATTCGATACACACCTTATTTTATAATATTATGGTATTCTTAAAAAGTAATGATTTAAAGATTAAATCATACAACTGATTGATAAGGATGACACCGAGCGGCATTAAGTATTAATTTCAAATAGTTCTTGTTATTTAAAACACAAATAAATTTTATTTATACAAAAAAAGCCCGGATTTTACCGGGCTTTTTTTATGATGTATATATGGTTTGATTTAATCGCGGATCAGTTTATACTGTGCGGCTTCTGTGCCATTTTGAGACAGCTTTAACAGGTATATACCCTTAGGCTGCTGCGATAAATCCAAGCGTGTGCTTTCAGTGCTGCTTTGGCTTAAAATACGTTGACCGGTTATGGTATACACTTCAATGTGCATAACTTCGGTTATATCCCGCAATTCAAATATGCCTTTACTGGGATTAGGATACACTGTAATTTGAGCGGTGTTTAATTCATTTATACCAATACAGCTGTTTACCTTTATGGTAATTACACTTGTATTTGTACAACCGTTGGCATCTGTACCCTGTACCGTATAATTAATATTGGCCACCAATGTTGATGAAGTTACCAGCGAGGCCGTTGTGGCTCCCGTATTCCAACTGTAGGTAGTGGCACCCGATGCTGTTAATGTAAAACTCTGCCCGCGGCATACCGAAGTTTTTGAAGCCACGGCCGTTACTGTGGGTAAGGGGTTTACCACCACATTCACCGAGGCTGAACTCGGACAAGTTAAATTCCCGGTACTGGTTAACGCCGCTACCGAATACACCGTACTCACCGTCGGTGTTACCACCACACCCGCAAAGGGCGAGCCGTTACTCCAGGTATAACTGTCTGCCGCCGATGCCGTTAACGATGCCGTTTGTCCACGGCACACCGAGGTGGGACCACTAATGGACAACACCGGATTAAACACACTCACCTGTATAGTATTGCTCGACGCACATCCGTTTGCCGTACCCTGTACCGTATACACTGTTGTACCCTGTGGCGTATCGTTTATCCCTGCCGTAGTAGCTCCCGTATTCCAACTGTAGCTACTAGCACCCGAGGCCGTTAAGGTAACATTCGTACCGCCGCATACCAACGTATTTGATGCACTGATAGATATCGTAGGACTCGAATTGGTTAACACCACTTGGTTAGCCCAGGTCGTACACCCAAAACTGTTGGTGCCTGCCACCGAATACAAGGTCGGTGCCGTAGGCATCGCCGTATAAGTAGCACCATTACTCGCTCCCGGATACCAGGTATAGGTAATGCCCCCACTGGCCGTCATCGTTATGGCCGATCCCTGACAGGCCACAGAACCCGAAGCCGCTATACTAATGGTAGGGTTCGGATTGGTATTTACCGCTACTGTAGCCGAACCTAAACAAGTACCATTGCTGGCCGTTACCGTGTATATCGTATTTGCCGTAGGAGACACCACAATGTTTGCTCCTGTTGTGCCTACCGGTTGCCAGGTAAATCCTGTAGCCGCAGCCGCACATGTTAATGAGGCTGTATTCGATGCACACACAATCGAATTGGAGCTAATCGCCGCTACCTGTAACGGCGCCACCGTTACTGTAGTTAATGCCGTGCTGGTGCCGCATCCGTTTTGACCCAGCAAGGTGTATGTGGTCGTTACACTCGGCGTAAACGCATTACCCTGCGTTACCCCGGCATTTACCCATGTATACGTTAAGGCACCACTGCCCGTTAGCG
>Ga0255100_1000611_pt1 | contig 14127 bp, 10 predicted proteins | sample Colum_Colum_RepB_2_FD_188449 | JGI IMG/M metagenome (GOLD analysis project Ga0255100, IMG submission 188449) | Freshwater microbial communities from Columbia River, Oregon, United States - Colum_Colum_RepB_8d | ecosystem: Environmental > Aquatic > Freshwater > River | place: USA: Oregon...
GGTTTAAATTTAAGCTTTCTTTGTAGCTTTGATAAAAATGCATAAGCGTATTTTAGTATTAACCTATTATTGGCCACCCTCAGGCGGCGCCGGTGTTCAGCGTTGGCTTAAATGGGTTAAATATATTAGGCTAGCAGGTTGGGAACCCGTTGTATACACAGTTGATCAAGGGGAATGGCCAACAGAGGACAGGTCGTTGCTTAATGATATACCCGCAGATTTAGAATGTATTAAGCATAAGATTACCGAGCCCTATGCTATATATAAATGGTTTACTGGACGTAAGCCTACAGATCGTATCAATCCTGCATTTTTTTCAGAGCAATCAAAACAAACCTGGCGTGAACGATTGAGTATATGGATAAGGGCAAATTTTTTTATTCCCGATGCCCGTTGCTGGTGGATTAATCCCAGCATACGTGTTTTAAAAAAGTACCTGCAAACTAAGCCTGTAGCATATGTAATTTCTAGCGGTCCACCGCATTCTATGCATCGTATTGGCAGAGGTTTAAAACGTTTTAATTCAAATTTAATTTGGATTGCTGATTTTAGAGATCCCTGGACGGATATTGATTATATGCATCATATGAAAGTGATGTTTTGGGCAAAGGCCCTGCACAGGCGAATGGAACGCGAGGTATTACTTGAAGCGGATGGCATTATTTGCATTGGTAAAGGCATGTCGAATCGATTACAAAATAAAATTGCACCTGCCTACGGATATAAATTTAAAGTGATATATAACGGCTATGATGCAGATGATAGTTCCAAAAGCACCGTTTTAAAACCCAATAATACACTGGTATTATCTCATTTAGGTACATTGGTAAAAGATCGTAATCCTGAAGTGCTTTGGGAAACCATTGCGGATTTAAAACGTCAGGATACGCAATTAAGTTCTAAACTTAAAATTCAATGTATTGGAAAAACCGATGCCTTTATTAAAGAACGAATACGCGTGCATGGCATAGAGGATGTGGTGCAATTTGAATCTTATAAACCGCATAATGAAATTTTAGCATTACAACAACAATCGGATGTACTGATTTTGATAATTAATAATACGCCGCATGCCCAAGATACTATTACAGGTAAAGTATTTGAGTATATGCATGCCCAAAAACCCATTTTATGCATCGGTCCACAGGACGGTGAGGCAGCGGCTTTACTTACTGATACCCAAACCGGCATTACTGTAGGGTATTCAGATCATCAGCAATTAAAAACGGTTATACAACATTGGCTTAAAAAGCGCCCCGCTACAACACATACAGACATTAGTAGGTTTTCTAGAAAAGTACAGGTAGACGATTTACTTGCATGGTTAAAGCAAATGCCCCTCGGCGCAAAGCAATTCCATTAAATCACGCGTTTGACGATTGCTATAAAACTTTTCACGAAATTGCCCAACCCATTCAATACCCCTGATACTGTTGGTTAAAAACACTTCGTCAGCATTCATAATGTTATATACGGTAAGTGGGCTTTCAAAAACCAAAAATTTAAGAGTTTTAGCAAGCTTAAAAATCTGTTTGCGCATAATACCATTTATACATCCTTCACTTATGGGGGGGGTGTATAAACTTCCGTTTTTTACAATAAAAACATTACTGTGTATACTTTCACATATATTGCCCAGCTCATTTAAAATAAAGGCATCATCAAGTTTCATGCTTTTTGCGCTTAAGCCGGCCTGTGTATATAAAAGTGCATTGGCGCTTTTAAAAGCAGAAAATTTAGTTATACTTTTTTTTAGGTCTGTAAAAATATCAAGCCATAATCCCTTAGCATTTAATTCGTAAAAGTTTATTAAGGGTTCAGATTCAATTAAAAATGAAATGGTATTGGTTTGCGGTGTGTAACCCCCGCCTTCATTCCTAAATACCGTTAAGCGCACACGGGCATGGTTTCTGTGCTGATTTTGTGCTAAAAGCAGCGCAATTAAATTATTGATATTTTCACTGTTAAATTCAGCTGGCAACAGCATTCGCATGGCAGCCATGCCTAATTTTAAACGTTCCATATGGTCTTTTAAAAATAAAAGCCTGCCGTTAAAAGATCGAATACTTTCAAAAACAGCATCGCCATATCGAAATGCACGGTTATTATAGGGTATGCCCATTTCAAAAACGGAAACCAAATGGCCATTAATTATACAGTGCGTTGCTTCTGTCACACTTTAAAGCTCTTTAAAAATCAAATGGTGTGCACCGTAACGTGCAGGAGTTAATAACATTTTAAGGTTAATTGTAAAAAAATAAAAAACAATAAAATATATTGGTAAAACAATGCATATCCCGTATTTTAGTAAAAAAATGGAATCTATGTTCAATGAATCTGAATTTAAAAAATACGCCACCGGTCACGTGGGTATTAGCAGTTTAAATTATGACCGCTACACCTCAATATGGAAATCATCTTTAACGCCTTATATTATTGAGGAACGTCAGTTAAATGTAGCACAGATGGATGTGTTTTCGCGTTTAATGATGGATCGGATTTTATTTTTAGGAACCGGAATTAATGATCAGGTAGCTAATATTGTTCAAGCGCAACTGCTTTTTTTAGAAAGTGTTGATTCTAAAAAAGATATTCAAATTTATATAAATTCACCCGGTGGCAGTGTATATGCCGGTTTGGGTATATACGACACAATGCAGATCATTAAACCCGATGTGGCCACAATTTGTACAGGTATGGCGGCCAGTATGGGTGCCGTGTTACAATGTGCCGGCTCAAAGGGAAAACGCACCGCACTTAAACATGCCCGTATTATGATTCATCAGCCTCTCGGTGGTGCCGAAGGACAGGCCAGTGATATTGAAATTACAGCTCGTGAAATTCAAAAGTTAAAGAAAGAACTTTATGAGATAATTGCCCTGCACAGCGGACAAACATTTGAAAAGGTATGGGCAGATAGCGACCGCGATTACTGGATGATTGCGGAAGAAGCCAAAGCCTATGGAATGATTGATGAAGTTTTAGAAAAAAAATAAGTATATTAGTGATATGAAACGTTTAATTTTTTCAATGCTGATTTTGGGTTTAGCTTGTAATACAGTTTTAGCTCAAGGAAAAAAAACCAAGGTGGCAAAAATGGAGCCTGTATTAGAAAGTGGATATTATTTAATTACCAAGTCTAAAAAAGGTCAAAACGATACTGTAAAAGGTAAAATTCAAACCAATCCGGATGATTTTTTAGATTTTTATAAAAAATTTGGGTTTGTAGATGCTAAAAAGGGGCCTAAAATTGTTCCAATGGATTCAAAAAAGGCGCGTGGATACGGTTTTACAAGTGCGGGGAGCACACATCATTTTGAAGTTATTGACGAAGAGGGCGTTCCGGTTTTTGCTGAGTGTTTAGTACGCGGACGCCTAAATTTATACGAAACCCGCTATGACGGAGAAGATTTAAAGGGTGAGCCTGCTGTATGTAGTAATTTTTATGTTCAAGACACCCGTGCAGAAGGTAAAGACGCAGCATTGAAAGATTTGAAAAAAATTAAAATAAATCGTTTTTACAAGAAATTTCTTAAAGATTATATGAAAGATAATGAATCCTTATGGAAAGAATTAGATAAAGAATTGTGGGATAAAGAACATGATGAGGGGCTTCGCAAATACCTTACAAAATACCTTAACGAATTTAATAAGGGCGGAAGTTCAAGTGCAGGATCGGAGAGCGAAGAAGAGTAAAGGTTTATTCATCCCGTTTTTATAGGTTTCCAGCCCGATAACTCACGAATAACAACAGAGGCGCAGGTTAAACCAAACGCTGCAGGCAAATAAGAAATAGTGCCATAAGCTGATTTTTTAAATTTAGATCCATCGGTTTTCATAATTGAATGCCGCGCAGGTAATTCGGTGCTAAAAACTGTTTTAATGCCCTTGTAAATAGTCATGTATTTAAGCCGTTTTCGCACATACTGCGCCATGGGGCAGGTATGGGTTTTTGAAATATCAACCACTTGAATTTGAGTGGGATCCATTTTACCGCCGGCGCCCATGCTTGAAATAATTTTATGATTTTGGTAATATGCCGTATGCAACAGGTAGAGCTTTGGTGATATACTGTCAATTGCATCTATTATGTATGAAAATTTCTGCTTTAATAATTGTTTCATATCATCGGGCGACATAAACCGATCGTAAACATGAATTTGACATTCAGGATTTATATCTTTTATGCGTTCAGCCATAAGTATACTTTTGTTTTTATGATGTGTACTGAAAAGCGCTTGTAGCTGGCGGTTTCTATTTGTAGGATCAACGGTATCGCCATCAATTAATGTGATAGTGCCTATGCCGCTGCGGGCTATGGCTTCAGCTGCATACGATCCAACACCTCCCAAACCTACAATCATAACGTGAGCGTTTTGAAGTTTTTGTAAACCTTCTGCTTTAATAAGCAATTCAGTACGCTCCATCCAATGGGTTTCCATATTTATAATGATTTAAAAATAGACTTTATATTTTTTTGAATCTGATCCATTAAAGCCTGCTCATTTATGCCTAATAGGCGTGCAGCTTTGTTATAGATAAATTTAATTGAAAGGTCGGTATCGTCGGTTTCCAATAACAACTGAGATTTAGGCGTTTGACGAATGCATTTGGAAGCATTAGAGTCGAATCCCAGCAATGCTTTGCCAAAACTTAAATAATATCCTTTTTGTAACAGTAATTCTGCTGTATTTAGTCCATTATTAAACCCATGAAAAATAACCGGAACCCTGCAATGTTTATCCTCAAGTACATTAATTACATCATTAAAAGCTTTTACGCAATGTATAATAAGCGGTTTATGATAGGCTTTGGCCAAATCAACCCATTTTGAAAAAAAATCAATTTGCTTTAACATATTTATTTGAATACGTTTATCTAAACCGCATTCTCCAACTGCAAGACAAGAAGATGAGGCAATAATACGTTCCCAAGCAATCCAGTTTTCTTGCAGCGGCAAATGTTCAGGAAGCATGCCAAAAGAAAATGAAGCATGTAAGGGGTGTTTTTCAGGTTTAAAAACTTGTAGTAATTCTAATTCACACTCATGATTAATATGGTGCGTATGAATATTTATATGCATTAATGAACGTAAAAATGAATGTATCTGATACTATTTCGGCTTTTTTAAATGAACTTAATCAGGTATTACCCCACATAAAATGTTTTACGGATGCAGAAGTTTTAAAAAACAATGCCAGTGATGCCTCAGAAGATTTAGTGTTTATGCCACAGATTGTGATTTACCCTGAATCAACGGAAGAGGTATCTCAAATTACAACCTTATGTAATTATTATCTGGTGCCTTTAACAGTGCGTGGTGCGGGTACAGGATTAAGTGGAGGTGCTTTACCTGTAAAGGGTGGTGTTATTTTAAACATGACACGCATGAACCAAATTTTATCAATTGATACTGAAAATTTACAAGCAACGGTTCAACCTGGAGTTATAAATTTTGAATTTCAGGAAGCGGTTAAGGCATTGGGATTGTTTTACCCTCCCGATCCGGCAAGCTGGGGAAGCTGTACGTTAGGTGGTAATGTGGCTCACAGCAGTGGAGGTCCGCGTGCTGTTAAATATGGCACAACGCGCGATTATATTTTAAATCTTGAAGTTGTTTTGGCTGACGGAACGGTTATTTGGACGGGCGCCAATACCTTAAAATATTCAACAGCTTATAACTTTACGCAATTGTTTATTGGCAGTGAGGGCACCTTGGGTATTGTAACTAAAATTGTATGTAAGTTAATTCCTAATCCTGCATTACAGTATTTAATGTTGGTGCCTTTTGATTCGCCCGAAGCAGCATGCAGGTCGGTTGCAGCTGTATTTAAAGCAGGCATTACACCTAGTGCTATGGAATTTATGGAACGCTCGGCCATGGAGTGGAGTGTAAAGTATGGTGCTGTAGATTTTAATATTGAGTTGCATTGGAACGCCATATTATTGGTTGAGGTGGATGGCTTTAATGCAGATGTTTTGATGCACGAATGTGAAATATTGGGTTCTATTTTTACCGCACACGGTGCCAGTGATATTTTATTTGCAGATTCAGCGGAGCAAAAGGAAACCCTTTGGAAAATAAGAAGAAAAGTGGGTGAAGCAGTTAAAAACAACAGTACCTATAAAGAAGAAGACACGGTTGTACCCCGGGCAGCGCTTCCGGAATTATTAAGTGCAGTTAAATCTATAGGAAAAAAATTTGGTTTTGAAAGCGTGTGTTACGGACATGCCGGTGATGGAAATTTACACGTAAATATTATTAAAGGCAACTTAAGTGATAAAGAATGGAATCTCCATGTAACCGAGGGGATAAAAGCGATTTTTAAAGTTTGTAAATCTTTAGGAGGTACAATTAGCGGAGAACATGGTATTGGCTGGGTTCAAAAATCGTATTTACCTATTATGTTTTCTGATACGCATTTAAATATGTTTCGGGCTGTTAAACAGGCTTTTGACCCCAAGGGCATTTTAAATCCTGAAAAAATTATGCCTTAGGCCTCTAAACGTGCAAATTTTAACAACAGTGTTTTTAAGCCTCCAGGGTTAAATGCGATTTCAGCTTTTGTATCGGGCCAAATACCATTCAAGTGCATAATTGTACCAATACCAAATTTTTCATGACGTACCGTATCACCAATTTTTAATTGTTGATTAAAACTTAAGTTAACTGTTGTGCACGATACAGGTTTTAAATGTGCACTGACCCGAACCAGTTTTTTTTGAGCCGAAGTACTGATTTCATTAGAAATTATTTGTTGCGAGGTTGTTTTAATTTTACCGGCTACATTACCTTGCGCAGGATGTAAAGCCATTTCCATAAAGGATTTTGGAATTTCATCTAAAAACCGGCTGGGTTCTGAAAAATGCATTGTGCCATATTTAAAACGTGAGGCAGCATAACTTAAAATAAGTTGTGTTTTGGCGCGCGTTAAGGCTACATAAAATAATCGCCGTTCTTCCTCTAAATCAGATCGGCTGTTAAGTGATAGTTGGGAGGGAAAAAGATTTTCTTCCATGCCTACAATACAAACAAATTCGTACTCAAGTCCTTTTGCTGCATGAATGGTCATTAAGCTTACTTTTGACGTGCCATCATCCTTTTCATCGCTTAAATCTGTTCCCGTTAGTAAGGTAATGTCTTGAACAAAATCAGCAAGAAAACGTGTTTCTGTTTCATTTGGTTCTGAAGTGTTTTGAGGTTCTGTAAAATCTTTTAAACCGTTTAGCAGTTCTTGAACGTTTTCATAGCGTGCAACGCCTTCTATGGTTTTATCGGCAAATAATTCAGGAATAATTCCAGAAGACACCATAATATGCTGTCCCAATTCAAAGGCATTTTGTGTTTGAAGCAACGCCTGATACGATTTTATTTTAATACAAAACGCTTCTAATTTTTCTGCAATTCCTTTTGAAATACCGGTTTTAAAATCATGTAAATTTGAAATCACGGTCCATAAACTGAGATCTTGTTCAGCAGCTGTTAAAAGAATTCGGTCTAAAGTGCTTTGTCCGATACCACGGGCCGGGTAATTAATAATTCGTTTTAGACTTTCATCGTCATGGGGATTAATACATAACCTAAAATAGGCTAAAACGTCTTTAATTTCTTTACGCTGGTAAAAGCTAATTCCACCATAAATTTTATAAGGTATGTGTAAGCGCCTTAACCATTCTTCAAAAGCACGCGATTGGGCATTGGTACGGTACAAAATGGCCATATCATGCAAGGCCACACCGTGTTTTGAACGATCTTGTATGTAATGTGCAATACGTTGACCTTCTTCAGAATCTGAGCCGGCCCTAAATACTAAAATAGGTGCACCGGTACCATTTTTGGTAAATACAGTTTTAGGCAGTTGATCTTGGTTTTGTGAAATTACCGCATTGGCTGATTCCACAATGGTAACGGTGCTTCTGTAGTTTTGTTCAAGTTTAAATATGCGGGCCTCGGGATAATCGGATTTAAAATTGAGTATGTTTTGAATATTTGCACCTCTAAACGCGTAGATACTTTGCGCGTCATCTCCAACAACACAAATGTTTTCAAAACGTGCAGCCAATTGTTTAATTATAAGATATTGCGAAAAGTTGGTATCTTGATACTCATCTACCAAAATATACCTAAACTGCTCTTGATATTTTAACAATACCTCGGGATTATCGCGTAATAAAATATTGGTTTGAAATAATAAATCGTCAAAATCCATGGCTCCTGCTCTGAAATTTCGCTTTTCATACAATGCATAAATTTGACCTAACAGTGGTTTTTTGCTTTGTGTATCTTCAGTTAAATGAACCGGATTTTCCTGATACTGTGTGGCATTAATGAGTTTGTTTTTTGCATCACTAATTCTGTTTAACAGCAGTGAGGGTTTATAAATTTTATCATCCAATTGCAATTCTTTTACAATTGTTTTTAAAACACTTTTACTGTCTTCTGTATCGTATATGGTAAACTGTTTTGGATATCCAATTTTTTCGGCTTCCACTCTTAGTATACGTGCAAAAACAGAATGAAATGTACCCATCCACAGTTGACGTGCATAACTTTCATTAACCAATAAACCAATACGTGTTTTCATTTCGCGTGCTGCCTTATTGGTAAATGTGAGTGCTAAAATTTGAAACGGATCAGCACCCTGATTTAAAATATGGGCAATTCTGTAGGTGAGTACTCTTGTTTTACCTGATCCTGCACCTGCAATAATCATAACAGGTCCATCAATCTGCATAGCGGCTTCGCGCTGTGTTAAATTTAAATCCTCTAAAAAATGGCTCACATTCAAATGTATATTAAAATTTGGGCACTATAATTTAAAATTACCATGATTATTTACTCAACAACATATATGTTTTACAAAACTAGTTAATGGATTTAAAGGTATTTATTTGAATTATTGATTATTTTTTTTAACTTTCACACATGCGGCTAAACCTATATCTGTTTTGTTTAGTTCTAAGTGCGTTTGTTTTTTCATACGCAAGTTTTGCGCAAACCTTAACGTGTCCCAGTCCCTATATTTACATGGATGGAAGTCAATTCATAAAATTTTATAATCCAGCCTTACCACTGGGCGCAAATAATCCTGCCAATACTAATATTCCTACATTTGGTTCGGGTTTAACTTTAATGCCAAATATTAATGGTGGAACATTATCACCCACTTTTTATTCCACTTCGGGCGGAACCTACTGGTACTGGAATGGCGTTTCTTGGGTTAATACCGGTCATTCAACTGGAAACGGTGCAGCGGTAAATGTTGGCGGATGCGGCGGTAAAATATACAATATAGTCGGAGGAACCGGTCAAATCTATGTGTATGATGGCACCGCAAACGGCACGTTGTTAACTACAATAAACGGGTTTAATGGTGGCGGTCCATATGACTTAACCACCGATTGCAATTGTAATTTTTATGTATTAAAAACTACAACAGCAGGTGGTCAATACCTGGCCTGTTACAGCCAACAAGGGGTTTTTCAATACAGCCTCTCATTGGTTAATTTTCCAAATGCAACGGCAGGTGGTGGCTTTGGAATTATTGGTAATATGGTTTATGTAAAAAACAATCTTGCCAATGGTTTTTTTATTGGAACCATAAGCGGGGCCTCAGTAACATTTACTCAAGTTAATGGATTTACTCCAAGTCCAGGCGATTTTGCATCATGCCCTACATGTTCTTGTGTGCCACCTCCTGCACCAGTGGCAAATATAACCAGCGGTATTTTAAGTTGTTCTGTTCCCACCATAAATGTTATTGCTTCAACAACAGCAAATGCTGCTAATTATTCGTGGACCGGTCCGGGTATCATTGGCCCGTCAAATGGCTCTATAATTTCAGCAAGTGTGTCTGGAATTTACACTTGCGTTATTACTACCGGAACCTGTTTTCCGGCTGCACCAACAACCATGACAACCTCCATTTCCAGTATTACAACCGCCATTACCGCTTCACTGAGTCCATCAGGCAGTATTTGTATACCGGCTGGTCAAAATACTCCCTTAACCTTAATTCATAATGCTGCAAATGCCAGTTATTTGTGGTCTGGAAGCCCATTATTTGCAGGTCAGGGTAGTGGGGTAGCGCTAATCAATCAGCCAGGTACGTATTCCGTAACCGTAACCAATACTTTAAATGGCTGCAGTTCAGGCGCCTCGGTACAAGTTGCTGTAAATCCAACTGTAGTTTTATCACTAACCAATAATACCCTTTGCGCCCAACCCATAAACGGATCACCCAATAGTATTTCATTAACCGCATCGGGTGCATCAAGCTATTCGGTTTTAGTACCCGCTTCATTAAGCGGTTCTGTGTTATCGAACGGGTTTTCAGGTATATCTAATGGATCTGTTGCAACTCAAGGTGTATTTACTGTAACCGGTCAAAACGGCTATTGCTTTCATACTACAACAAGTTCATTTTCTGTTATTGCAAATCCTGTTTTAAGTATAACACCCCTGAGTTCTAGCATTTGTCCCTACCAAAGTCAAACCTTTACAGCTAACGGTGCTTCATCTTATACATGGACTGGCAATCAGTTGATGGTTTCGCCATTTAATGTTGCTTTAGCTACGCCCAGCACATCGCAGGTTTATACCCTATCGGGAGAGGCTTTGGGTTGTGTTGCAAATCCCATTACATCTACTTTAATTGTTTTGCCTTTGCCTCAAGTTTCCATTTCACAATCGCACAGCTTAGTGTGTTTGGGTGAATCTGCTACATTATCTGCATTTGGAACAGCAGCACAATTTTCCTGGTCACCTGTATCGGGCTTAAACGTTTCAAATTCTGCTACTGTTATTGCCAGTCCTACAATAACGCAAATGTACACCCTATTAGGAGCTTTAAATGGTTGTACAGCCAATGCAACTGCAACGCTTCAAATTCAAAATCCGCCAACTATTCAATTAAGTTTAAGTAATACAAGCCTTTGTTCACAATCTCATAATAATTCTGTAAACACAATTACGGTAAATCCTAGTGGTGCTGTTCAATATACATTTTTACCAAGTTCAAATATCGCATTGTCATCTATAAACGGTTATGTTACACAGGTAACTGCTTTTGGTAATCCACCCTTAGGGATTTATCCGGCAACGCTGGGTTTAATTGGTAAAACCGGTGTGTGTACGGTAAGTATAATTACAACATTTTCTATTATTTCAAATCCAAGTATTTCAGTAAATCCCCCCAACCCTTTTGTATGTCCGGGAACCTTACAAACATTTTCCGCATCGGGTGCCAGCACCTACACATGGTTGCCTCAAATTTCTTATAGTTTGGCAAGCTACAACAGTATTAATGCATTTCCGGTGGTTACAACAACCTATGCAGTTTACGGCACCAGCCTCGGCTGTAACAGTCAAACCAAATTTGCTGTATTGAATATGCTACCCGTTCCCGAACTCACCTTAAGTCCTCAAAGTGCGTCTTTATGTGTAGGTCAGTCTTTATCCTTAACGGTTCAAGGAAATGGTACATCCTATTATTGGCAACCTTCAACCGGATTATCCAGTATAACCGGTACAGCTGTGGGCGCCAGTCCTTCAAGTTCCATAACTTATACGGTTGTAAGTGCATTAAACAGTTGTACTAATTCTGCTCAAACCACACTTTCTGTTGTGCCTTTGCCAACAATTTCGTGTTCTGCATCGCAATTTACGGTTTGTAAAGGTCGCTCTACCTATTTAACAGCCTCTGGTGCCTTGGCCTATCAGTGGCTGCCAGATACTCATTTAAATGTTTCCGGAGGACCAACGGTAATTGCCAGCCCACAGGTTCAAACGATTTATACCGTATCAGGCTTTAATGGTTCGTGTAGCGGTACTAAAACGCTTCAAGTTTTTGTGCAGCCCAGTCCTAACATGGTATTAAATGCCTCTCAAAATGTGGTTTGCAGCGGTAACAGTATGACCTTGTCGGTATACGGTGCACAATCGTATACTTGGCTGCCTTTAAATGGTTTAATTATTAATGGTACCAATACGCTGGTAACTGTTAAGCCAGAAACCACCACGCATTATACTGTAATAGGTGCCAATTATGCCGGTAACGAGGCTTGTATACAACAACTTAGTTATTCCGTTATGGTGCAACCCTATGCCCAAGCAAAAGCAATACCAAATGCTTCGGTTTGTTCGGGAAAACGCACAACCATAAGCGCATCTGGAGGTAATTATTATGTTTGGTCACCGGTTAACGGATTGTTAGGTTTTACTGGAGCTTCGGTAGTTGCTGGCCCCAGTGTTACCACTATTTACACTGTTGAAGCCTCTTGGAATGGATATTGTGGTTCTAAAACTACAGTTACGGTGAATGTAATGCCGAAGCCCAAAGTTTTTGCAGGGCGCGATACATCGTATCAACTAAATGAAAGTATATTTTTAAAAGCAACCGGTTCTGGAACATTAGAATGGATTGCTGGTGATGGAATTTTATGTAAAACCTGTGCCAGCACTCAAATTATTCCATTACAATCCGATTGTTATACAGTGCGATTAACAGATGATCGGGGTTGTGTAGCAGAAGATGAGGTTTGTATTGATATTCAGCGAGATTTTAACGCGTATATTCCCAACACTTTTACACCTAATAACGATGGTTTAAACGATGAGTTTAAAATTTATGGCGAAAACCTCAGTAAATTCAGCTTAACGGTATACAACCGTTGGGGCCAACAGTTATACTATTCTGAGGACTCCGAAAAAGGATGGGATGGTACATTTAAACACCAATTATGCAAAGAGGATGTTTACCTCTATAAAGTTGTTTATACCGGACTTGATGGTAAAAAATACGAACGAATGGGCAGTATTCAATTATTGCCATAATTCAGTGTAATCACAATACAATTTCTATTTTTGCAATCCTTAGATGAAAGTACCTTTACGATCTTTGATTTTACTTCATGTTATTGTATTTATATGGGGATTTTCGCCGATTTTAGGTCGTTATATTACAATACCTGTTTGGCCATTGATTTGGTACCGCATTGCCATAACGGTTACAGCTTTATTTATTATAATGTTGTGGAAAGGAACTTCGTTTAAAATCTCAATTCGTGCGCTTGCAGAGTTATCGCTTATAGGAATTTGCATTCTTATTCATTGGTTGTGTTTTTATGGCGCCATTAAAGTTTCTAATGTAAGTATCACCATGGTGTCGTTTAGTACAGGAACATTATTTTCAGCCTTGATTGAGCCTGTATTTTATAAACGCAAACTGCGTTTATACGAAGTTTTAATCGGCGTAATTATTATTGCTGCTATTTTATTAATTTTTTCATTTGAATCAGGCTATTATTTAGGTATTTTACTTGGTGTTTCGGCAGCAGCAACCTCATCGGTTTTTGGAGTATGGAATGGAATAATTGCAAAACGACTTCCCTCATTGGTAATTACTTTGTACGAATTATCTGCAGCGCTTATGGGATTAACCCTTTATATTATTTTTACGGATCAAATGCATTTGTCTTTTTTTAAACTGGATACGCCCTCAATTACTGGATTACTCATACTAAGTTTAGTATGTACAGTATATCCTTTTGTTGAAGCCGTAAAACTTACCCGTATAATAAGTCCTTATACAATTACGTTAACAGTTAATTTAGAAACAGTGTACGGTATTTTATGGGCCATATTAATTTATCATGAAAATCAGGAATTATCTTTTGCATTTTATATTGGAGTGCTAATGATTATTACCTCGATTTTTTTAAATGCATGGTTAAAACAAAAATTAAATCCACAAGTGTTAGATTCTAATACGTTATGAGTGCTCCCCAAAAAATATTAATTCTGCGATTTAGTTCTATTGGTGATTTAGTGTTAATTACCCCAACCATTCGTTGTTTTTCAAAAACATTTCCTAATGCGCAAATACATCTACTATGCAAGCCTCAATTCTGTCATGTTCTTGCCAATAACCCCTATATTAATAGTATTTTGCCACTTGAATCAAACATTTTAAAACAAATTTCATATTTAAAATCGGCTAATTACGACTTGGTTTTAGATTGGCAATCAAATTTAAAAAGCCGATGGATCAGTTTACTCTTAAATGTAAAAACATTACGATTTAATAAATTAAATTTTAAAAAATGGTTAGCAGTTCGTTTTAAAAC
>Ga0255100_1000615_pt1 | contig 14113 bp, 15 predicted proteins | sample Colum_Colum_RepB_2_FD_188449 | JGI IMG/M metagenome (GOLD analysis project Ga0255100, IMG submission 188449) | Freshwater microbial communities from Columbia River, Oregon, United States - Colum_Colum_RepB_8d | ecosystem: Environmental > Aquatic > Freshwater > River | place: USA: Oregon...
ACGGTATTCCACTACATCTGCTTCATCTGCCAGCCGGCCGTGGCCCGGGACGACGAGGGTGCCACCCTCCTGTTTGGCGCGCGGGATGGTGATATCCACAATGGTGTTGAGCGCGGCAATAACGCCGTTGATGCTGCCGCCCTTGGCCTTGTCGATAAAGGGATACATGGTGGTGGTGAAGACGTCACCAGTTACCACCACATCGGTTTTTCGGAACCAGACAATGACGTCGCCATCAGTATGGGCATTGGGCTGGTGCAGGATCTCTATGCCTTCATCGTTGAAGTACATATCCTTGCGCTCGACGAAAAATGTTTCGCTTGGCCAGCTTTCCACCGGATATTTTTCTTCCACCATGTTGTTCATGACGGTTTCAAAAGCAACTATCGTGGCGCCATCACCGGCATCTTCCTGAAGTCTCGCAACATTACCGCCGGTGATGGTGGCACCCAGCGGAGCCAGATTGGCATTACCGCCGACATGATCAGGATGGGAGTGGGTGTTGATGATGTACCTTATCGGCGCCGGTGAAAGCTCCTGGATCTTGCTGTAGATCTTTTCGCTCAACTCAGCGTACTGCGTATCTATCATCAGCACGCCATCGACACCGGTCTGCACGGTGATGTTGCCGCCTGCGCCGACCAGCATGTAGATGCCGTCACGCACTGGCAGGACTTCGATTTCCACATCGTCAAAATTCTGCTGCGCCTGACTGCCCAGGGAAAACAGGGCCAGCGAACCGGCTACAAAATTCCTGAAATATCTGCTCATGGTTTTTTCTTCGCACAGGGTTGAATGGTTAGCAGTCGTGGTTAGCGGCATGCTCTCAGTCCGGATACATGGTCTGCGCGCCACCGAGGGAATCGTCGAGATCGATCCCGTAGCGGTTGGCATACTCGCCATTGAAAGGGTTCTGGCCAGGGAGGTAGTGCGGGACATGGCCCCAGGCGCGTTCGATTTCCACGGCGGGACTGCAGGGATAGGGCGCCATCGCAAGCGCAGGATCAATAATATAGTTGCTACTGCGGATAAAGGGCTCGGTGAGATAAACGGGATCCTTCACGACGGCGATGATGGTCAGGAATTCGTCATGCCGGATGTAGTGCTCCTGTAGCTCTCCCTCATCACTGCGAGGGATGCCATTTCTTCTGATATAGCCTCGCTTCAGATCGGTGGTGAGGATATTCAGCATGTTGCCGTCCCAGGTACCCAGCGAGAATCCTTGCCATGTATGAGGTGCGTAGGAAGCGGGCCGCTCACGCTGATCCATATGAATCGTGCGTTCCGGTTCCTGCCATTCCCGGTGTGTTCGCCATGCGGTGGTTATTTGGCTGGCTGAATCCACCTCTTGCCAGACACGCAGATTCGAGTGCCTGGAACCATAATCGGAAGGGTGGGGGCGGCACTGGAATTCCGGCATCGCCAGCTGGGCAGGATCCCAGCTCATGCCGGCAATGCGGGCAGCCTCGTTTATCGGCAGGCCAACGTATTCCATGATGTCCGGGCCCGGAATGCGCTCTGGCTGGTCTTCATGGATCAAGGCGCGCCAATTGCCTGAAATATCGAACTGGGCATTGGCCTGGGTGGACAGCACTGCGGCTGAAGAACAGACCAAGAAGACGCCAATGAATCTGGAATGGCTTGCTGGCCTCATAGATACCCCCCGGCATTCAGCTGATGAATAGTGCAACTGTGGGGGGCAAATCAGGACACTGCGGCAGGCACCAAAACAGCGGTGCGACAAGACACACTGCGAAGCAGCTTTTTATAGCTCTTCGCATCCCCCTGTATTATTTTTATATGTGTTCGCATTGAGAACACATCTTATTATTTTCGAACATTCGACGTTTTACTGACATGAATTTTGTTTGTCAACAGAATTTCGGGCAGCAGAACAATGGCAGCAGATGGCTTGAACTAGAACTCATACTCAAGCAGGAAGCGCCAGGTGTTGTCGGGGCTTGATTTCCCCAACCCGAAGATGCCGCCCGCTTCCCAGTGCAGGCTTTTGCGGGATCCTGTGATGATGGAGCCTTGCAACACCGGGCCGATGCCGCGCGAATCCTGCCCGGCATAAATCTCCACACCAGGCTCGAAAGCCGCATTGCCGCGGTAACGGGCTTGCATTGAAAACACTGTTTCTACTTCATTGACCACATCCTTGCCCCATTCATTGATGACGAACAGGTTGGCGGTAGCGCTGAAGCGACCAAGCTCCTTTTCTGCAATCAAGGCAACTGAAAACTCGTGCGCATCAAGTTTCCGTTCGTCTTCGTATTCGAACAACAGACCCCAATCGAGACCGAATTCGCCCTGCTGGGTCAATTGCCATTTCACTTCTGCCTCCCACGCCTCAATCTCGAAGCCGCTGGCGCGGTTCTTGGCGCCAATCACATACACCTCGGCAAACAGCCGATCGCCGATCGCAGAGCCGAGCGAAAGTTGATGCACCTGGGCAAGATTGCGCTTGCCGGGCTGGGTGTCCTGCGCCAAGGCACGGTACTCCAGTTCTTTTTCCAGCGCGTCGACATAGGGGTGATAGATCTTGTCAACGACGAGACCGTCGGCCAGAACGCTACCGCTGACTGCCATGGCACCGAGGGCTGTGAGGAAGTTGCTGCGCATGGACATTTATCGCCAGCTCTGGCGGAACAGCGGCGTGCTCGCCAACAGCAGCATGGCAGTGACATAACTGACAGCCTGGGCCAGCGAGGGTGTAGCTTCGTAACCGATGAGCGCGTACAGCAACTGGCCGGTGACACTGTATTCGGTGAGCAGTCCAGTGGTATCCCACAACTGTGGCGTGTAGGGCATCCAGTCGGCCTGGGTCAGCAGCAGGATTGTCTGCGCCGCCATGTTGCCGGCGAACAGCGCCAACAGCACCAGGCCAATGCGCAGCGTGACCACGCGTGAAAACCCCACCAGGGAGTAATACAGCAGAATGCCTGCACTTATACCGATGCCACCGGCAAGACCGGCGCCAAGCAGTGCCGGCGTAACAGCGGTGGGTGTACCAATGATGCCGTTGATATAGAGGAATATCTCGGCGCCTTCGCGGGTGATCGACAGCGTAATGACGACAATCAGTGCCACACCAGCGCCGATGTGGGGCCCCGGGGTCTGGCGGGCATTGGTCTGCAACAGCAGACAGTGAGTATAGAGGCCGCCGATAACCACCAGATGCATGAGTGCATTGATGACTTCCTGCCCGACATAGTCGAACCATTCCGACACCGTCGGCATCGCCCACGCGAACAACGCGGCACCAAAGATGCCGGTGACAATAGCAGCGGCGTACCAATGCAGTGTCAGTTTACGGGTGCCTGCGAGGTGCGGTCCCATCTGCTGGTTAACCGCCAACAACACGCTGAGCAGCAGCGCAGCCTCCAGGATTTCCTGCAGGATGAGAATAACGGCTACCAGGAACATTACTTGACCACCACCTTGCCTTGTGCCGTCTTTGGATAGAACTCGCCGAAGAACGGGTACTCACCTGGTTGCAGCGGGCCGATGAACACCACGGTTTTGGTGTTGCCGGGAATCACCTTCTCGCGGTTGAGCGGATAGCTTTCAAATTCTTCCGGGGTTGGGTCCTGATTATCAATCAGGATGCGTACCTTCTGCCCGGCTGGCACTTCCAGCGTGGATGGAAAAAACAGGTGATCACGAATGACCAGCGTGAGTTCAGGCGCAGCGGCCCGGGCACTGGTGGCAATCAGCATTGGAAACAAGAGGGAACGGAAGCGTTTCATTGGCTTATCAACGTGGGTCCTGCAGCGGGAACACTACCCGGAAAGCAGCACCGCTGCCAAAGTCAGAAGGTCCCACACTGACCTCGGCGCGATGCAGCTCAGCCACATGTTGCACGATGGTAAGCCCGAGACCGCAACCCGGCACTGAATGACTGCCATGCTCGCTGCGGTAGAAGCGTTCGAATATATGGTTGGCATCCGCTGCAGCGATGCCGGGGCCATTGTCCTGCACCACCATCTCTACGCGAGCATCGGCATTGCGCAACACACTCACCTGCACCCTGCCCTGCTCCGGCGTGTACTTGCTGGCATTGCTGAGCAGATTGGCCAGCAGCGTTTCCAGTGCGAATGGGTCACCGCGCAACAGACAGCGGTCACCCAACAATTCCAGCGTTTGCTGCTTGGCGTCGAACAGCGGATACCAGCGCGCGACCACTTCCTGCGCCAGCGCATGCAGGTCCAGCTCTACGCAGGCTTCGTCGAAACGTTCGGGTGAAGTGCGGTACAGCGCCATCAGCTGCTCCACCAGATGCCCCATGCGCTCGACTCCTTGCTCCAGCTGCTGGAACGAATCGCTGTGGGCGTCCACTTCCTGCGCAAGGTTGTGCAGCTGGATCTTCAATGCCGCAATCGGTGTCCGCAGCTCGTGCGCAGCGTCGGCCGACAACCTTTTCTCGCGTTCGAGCGCGGCACCCAGCCGCTGGATCATGCCGTTGACAGCACTCACCACCGGCACCAGTTCTCTCGGCGTTTCTCGTGGCTTCAGTGGCGTCAGATCGTGTGCGGGCTTCTGCTGCAGATCAGCCGACAGCTGGATCAGCGGCTTCAGGCCCTTGCTGACAATCAGCCAGATCAACAGGCCGGTTACCGGAATGCCCAGCAGGATGGGCAATACGGTTTCCAGTACCACGTTCTCCGCCAGTACAAAGCGCAAATCGGTACGTTCAGCCACCATGATCCAGCGATTTTGGTCTTCGTCGAAACGCGCGTAGGTGCGCCAGCGGTAACCATCGAAGTTGGCGAAGTCGAAGCCTTGTACCCGCGGAGTCATGTCGATAGCGGGGGCCTGGTGTGAAGCACCCAGCAACGACTGCTGCTCCCATACCTGGAACGCCAGATTGTTGCCAAGGCGGAAATCGTTGTTGACGCGCCCCACATCGAGATTGGCAACCAGCTGCGACAGATCGAGCAACTGGGTATCGAACAGCGTCTCTGCTTCCTGCATGCTGCTCTGGTAACCCCGCAGCGCGGCAATGAAGCTGAACAGCGTCAGCACGGCCAGCGCACCCAGCAACAGGAACTGCCGTATTGACCTCACGCACTGCCACCGGTGCGGGGCGGCGCGCTCAACTGGTAGCCAACACCACGTATGGTCTTGATGATGTCATTGCCAAGCTTCTTGCGCAGATGGTGCACATGCACTTCCACCGCATTGCTGGCGACTTCTTCGCCCCAACTGTAGAGCCGACCTTCCAGTGAAGCCCTTGTCAGCACTCGGCCGGGGTTTTCCATCAGGCTTTTCAGCAGCATGTATTCGCGGCGCGATATCTCTACTTTCTCACCTGCAAGCGTCACGCTTTGCTCGACAGTGTCGAGTTCGATATTGGCGAATTTCAGCAGTGGGCTTTTTGCTGTCGACAGCCGTCGCTCCATCACTCGCAGCCGGGCGAGCAACTCGGTCATGTCGAATGGCTTGGCGAGGTAGTCGTCGGCGCCGTCGTTGAGTCCCTGCACTTTGTCCTGCACGGTATCGCGCGCCGTCAGCAGCAACACCGGCAATTCAGGGTGCAGCTTGCGCAGCGATTTCAATACCGTGAGGCCGTCGATATCGGGCAGACCAAGGTCGAGGATGACCATGTCGGGTTTATCGGTGGCGATAACGTGCAACGCCGCGGCACCGGTCTCCACGTGATTGACCGTGAAGCCCTGCGCTCGCAGCGCTTTCTGCAGGCCACTGGCGAGCGGCCTGTCATCTTCCACCATAAGCAGTTGCATGCGGTGATGATAACCCGGAGTCAGCTTACGGGCACGGCATGCCGTGCCCGTACGGATCGCGTTATGTCACTTGCCTGCGATGTTCGACAGCGCTGCGGTGATTTCCTGTTGACGGCCGCTGTCGGCCAACGCGCGGCCGGATCGTGGCTGTGCCTTCTGCGCCTTTTCGAGGTAGGTACGCGCTTCGGCAAAGCGCTTCTGCTCGATCAGGAAGCTGCCATAGAAGTAGTTGGAATCGATGCCATCGGGATTCAGCACCAGCGCCTGTTTCAGCAGTTCTTCGGCTTTGTCGTCGTCACCGAAACCCACTGGCCAGCCGGGCACACTGTAGTAGAGCGCGCCGAGCGATGTATAGGCCGAGCCTTGCAGGGCGTTGGCATTGATGCCCATGGCTTTTTCGAGATCGGCTTTCGATTCCTTGGCAAGACTGAGCGCGCCCAGCCCGCCCTTGGCGCCGGCATAGGTGGACTTGATGATGCCACTCCAGATCAACAGATCGGGCGCAGCCGGATCACTGGCAACCAGCGCATTGGCTTCGTTGGTCAAGGCATCGAACGCTGCCTCCTGCGCCTTGCCTTCCATCTGGTAATTGATTTCGGCCCAGCGGTCCTGCAGGTGTTTGATGTCGCTCTCGCGGGCAGCAAATGCTGCGACCGGCAACAGTAGCGCCGTGATAACGAACAACAATGAACGGGTTTTACGTGGGTGCAGCATGTTGATCTCCTGATCAGCCGAGAATTTGTTTGATAAGTGGGAGTTTCTTGACCAGCGCGTTGTGCACCACGCCGGGTAATACTGCATTTATGCGGACGAACAGCGCTTCCGGCCAGCCGAGATAACGTAAGCGCGCCTTGGACAGCACCAGCGAGAAGACCTCTGCGGCTACCTGCTCTGGCGTGTCGGTAGCATTGCCCAAGGCCTGATTGAGCAAGATGATGCGATCGGTATTGAGCGGGGTGTTGGTGGCACGCGGGGCGATATAGCCAACGCTAACGCCGGTATCGGCCAGTTCACGTGCCAGCGCTTCGCTGAACATTTTCATTGCGGCCTTGCTGGCGCAATAAGTGGCAAAACCGGGATGACCGATACTGCCAAAGGTAGAACCAACGTTGACGATACGCGCATGCGGTTTTTGCAACAGCTGCGGCAGCAACCGGCGGGTAAGCAGCATTGGCGCCACTGCGTTGACATCCATCAAGCGGCTGATGGCGGCTTCGCTTTGATTGGTATACAGATTACAGTCGAGAATGCCCGCCAGATTGATGACTACATCGACACCACCGGCCTGCTGGCAAACCTGTTCCAACCCTTCACGCCCTTCCATTGCACTGATATCGGCCACCGCAATCTGATGCTGCGGCCCCAGTTGCTGCTGCAACTCGCGCAGTTGTGTCTCTACCAAACCATTGAGTACCAATCTGGCGCCTGCAGCCGAGAGCAGCGCACATAACGCACGGCCGATGCCGCCGGTGGCACCAGTCACGAGCACAAGCTTGTTGGTCAATTGCATCTCAAGTTCCTGTTGTAGCTGCTGCGGGCAACGCCGGCAGACCATGGGCGGGCGTCAGTGCATGGAAGATGTTGCCGTACAGTTGGTAGAACATGTTGGCGGCATAAATGATCTGCTGCTGCTCAGCCGGATCAGTAAGGCGGTTCATCAGTCCTTCAAAAAATTTCACATGATCCTGGTCAAGTGACCCGTGTGAACGCAGATAGCTGAACGCTTTGGGCGGCAACTGCAAGGCACCGCCAATACTGGCAGCGGCTTTGTCAGCCAGGGCAATGCTGGTGCCCTCAAGCACATGCACCATGCCGAAAAAGCCGAGCGGATTGACGCGGTTCACCATATCCCACGCATAGGCCACCATGAGTTCGGTAGTCGGATGTGGTTGCGAACGACGAGCAGCTTCCTTGTCATAACCGCAGGCGGCGATGTCGTTCAGTATCCATTCCTGATGGCCAACTTCCTCTTCGATATATTCAGCGACTGCTTCGCGCAACCATTCCTTTGATTCCGGCAGCCGCGCTCCCACTCCCATCAACAGCGGCACCGTGTGTTTGACGTGATGATAGGCCTGCAACAGGAACGCGACGTAATCATCGCGTGTAATGTGACCGGTAAAGCAGCGGGCAATGATCGGCGCTGACAGCAAATGTTGCTGCTGGGCCGGGCGGGTGTTTTCAAGCAACTGTTGATAGAAAGACATACAGACTCCACTCATGGTCAGGCTCCTGCGCCAGCGGTGCGCGACAGGGCCGGGGTTGCGGGGTACAAAGCAGCCAGTTCGCCAGCAAAGGCGGCAGCGATGGCAGCACGACGTGGACGACCATTGGCCGTCAGTAATTGCGGATTGGCTGCCAGCATTGCCGGCAGCCGTTGCCATCGCTGAACCTGGGCATAATCGGGCAGGCGCATATTGGTGGCGTTGATAACGGTTTGGATCAAGGCATCGGGTGTTGCAGGATCGCGCGGGCTGACCAGCGCAACGCAATAAGGCTGCGCATCGCCATACACCACCGCATCGGCCAACAGCGGGGTGGCAAGCAGCTCGCTCTCAACCCATTCAGGCGCAATGTTGCGACCATAGCTGGAAATCAGCAGATTCTTGCTGCGACCACTTATATGTACAAAACCGTTGCCATCGACATGGCCGATGTCGCCAGTGGCAATAGTCTTTGGATACCACGACTGCAACTCGCCAGCGTAGCCGAGCATGGTGTTGCCACTCACGACCAACTCACCATTGGTGTTGCTGAGTTGCACATGCGGCAATACATGACCGGCCGAACCCGCCAGGTCATGTGCAGGCGTGTTGAGACTGACAACGGAGGCGCATTCAGAAAGGCCATAACCTTCGTACACCGGCAAACCAAGTTTGCGTGCTTCCTGCACCAGCACCGGCGCTACGCGGCTGCCACCCACTGCAATGAATTCGAGTTTCGGCGGCTGCCAGCCGTTTTTGACTGCCTGCACCAACAAGTGCAGCAGTTGTGGAATAAGAATCAGGGTTTGTGGCTGTACGCGGCTGAGTGTCTCCAGGAATTGCAGCGGCGAGGTCAGCCGCGATCCGTGGAAGCCAAGATCAGCCAGCGGGCACACCACCACTTCGCCGCCAGCCCACAGTGGTGCGTATACCCCGGCAACGTTCTCCAGCAGCGTACTCAGCGGCAGCACACACAAATGTCGTGGCGCATCCAGTCCCACTGCTTCAGCCAGCACACGTGCCTGTCGTTCCAGCTGATCCCAACCAAGGCAAACGCCTTTCGGGGTGCCGGTAGAACCGGAAGTGAAGGTGACCTTGCCGGTACCTTCCGGCAGCGGCACGGCCATGCGGGCGCCATTGCTGAGCAGTGTCAACTCACCAGCCACACTGTTGTGGCGGAACTTGAAATGGGTGCTGAACTGGTCGGCGTTGGCAGTCACAATTGCATCGAGTCCACAGCTGCCCAGTACATGCAGCAGTTGGGTGGAGGTGAAGAACAGCGGCAGCGGCACGCAAACGATGCCGCGCGCACGGCAGGCAAGATCAACCACTATCCAGCCCAGTGAATTATCGGCATGGAGTCCGAGCCGGCTGACGCCGGCTTCCTGCAGCAACTGGCCCACTGCCGTGATGCGCTGCTGCAATACAGTCAGCGTCAGTGCTTCGTTGTTGTCGCGCAGCACTACCCGGTGGTCAGGACCCTGGCGTTGCATCCGCTCAAGCAAGGCTTCACCCGACATGAGCATGCTCCCGCATGGCGGCTGCCAGCGCGCGGATGTCCTCGCGGTACACTCGCGCGATGCGACGATAGAGGCCCTTGCTGCTGATCAGGTCGGCCACCTGCTGCAGGTTACAGGCCATTACAACTGGCTCAGTAGCGTAGTAGCTGCCCCATTCGTTACGCACGGAGGCCGGCAAAGCATTGGCGTCCACCTGCTTGAGTTCCACCAGCGACAAGCCGATTTTTTCGAGGTTGTTGCGCAAGGCGTGGGTAGCGGTAAACACGATCCACTGGTAGCCGGCGGCATGCAGCACGGCGGTGAACAGCAGGAACAGCAAGTGGCTGGCGCCTTTGCGGGCGGCCACCAGGTTACCGACTTCCACCAACGAATTGCGGGCGACCGGCTCACCCAGTTTGGCTGCCAGCGCTTGTTCAGCCGGCAGGTCGAGGTATTGTTCAAGGAACAGCGGCGTGTTGCCGGCTGGGTGCAAACCTGCCACGCCGGAAAGCTGGCCAAGACACTGCATGGTCATCAGCCATGGCAGGAAGTGGGTCAGCTCTGCACCGTAGGCGGCGTTGTAACGCTCGCGTACGAATTGTTTGACTGCAGGCCGGCCATCGCCCTGCGGCGCCAGCAGCCGGAATTCAGGCAGCGGATTGAGGAAACGCTGCACCAGGTTGCCATGCACTTCGCCACTTTCGTCAGCGGAGGTATCGGTATCAAGGTTGAACGGTTGGTAAATCACATCGGGCTCCAAGCGGTTTTGCCATGGAGCCCAAGTTAGGCCTGCTTCCTTAAGACAGTCTTAAGTAGGCACGGAAATTTTTCCCGATGCTGACTAGAACCTGCACCCCACTTCCAGCGCCAGTTGGCGGCCACGCTCGACGAAGCCGTAGAAGGTATTGATCCCGAAGGTGCTGGATGACAGTGGCACGTTACCGGCGTAGCTCAGCACTTTCTCATTGGTGAGGTTCTTGCCGACAAAGGCCGCCAGCCATTTGTCGCCTTCAACGCCGATCCGCAGGTTGGTGCGGCTGACGGCATCGATCACCATGTTGGGATCCTGGTTGTCGTGGATCTGCTGTTCCGAGCGATAGTTCACCATCAGGCTACCAACAAGGTCGATGTCGCCGGTAATTGCGCGGCGGGCCGGAGACACCCCCGGTGAGTTCGGTCTGGTTCGATTCGAACTCACGCAGCGCATAGACGTTCACCTCCTTGTCGTCGGTCGGGCGCGCAGTGACTCCACGCGTTTCTGCGCCGTAACTGTGATTTCTTCCAGCGGCCCTTGGTCGGCAGCATTGCTTGCATGGGCGAACACCACTGCAGCAATGGCGACAGCCAGGCGGGATGCCATGCGGACGTTTTGGATAGACATGGTTTTGGCTTCCTGTCCTGCGTGAAATGTCGTAAGCGATATACGGTTATTTCTCGTAAACCCAGGTGAGCAGCGCATCCATCAACTCCACGCCCGGGCCACGATCAGCCAAGGGGTGATTGAGCATGCCCACCACTGTGTATTGCTTGCCGGACTTTGCGGTGACATAACCGGCGACTGCCGATACCGCGTCCAGTGAACCGGTCTTTATGTGCATGGTACCGCGCATACGCTCGCTGCGGAGTCGATTGCGCATGGTGCCGTCAATACCGTTGATGGGCAGCGAGGCGACAAATTCCGCCATGTACTGGCTCTGGTAGCCGTGCTGCAGCACCCGGCTCATCAGCGCTGCGCTGATGCGACTGTCCCGCGAGAGGCCGGAGCCGTTGGCCACTTCGAGGCCGCTGTTGTCGAGGCCAAGCATCATCAAGTACTCGGCCACTACATCGCGACCGCTGTCCACCGTGGCCGGCACATCGAAGCGCTCGGCGCCGAGTGTCAGCAGCGTCTGCCGTGTCATCAGGTTGTTGCTGAACTTGTTGATGGAACGAATCACTTCCGCCAGCGGCGGTGACGACCACTGCACCACTGGCTCAACAGCCGCCGGCACTGTGCCCTGCCGCAGTTGTCCGCTGAACTCGCCACCAAGTTCGTGCCAGAGCCGCGTGAACAAACCGAAGAAGAACCGTTCCGGCGTCATCACAGCCCGCACCAGCGCGAATTCGCTGCACTGCGATGGAAAGGCACCACTGAACACCACCGCATCAGGATTGGCGGCGTCATCGTCGAAACGGATACCACGCTGGTAGCCGTCGCAAGGGGCATTTTTCAGCGTGAGGTGGTTGGTGATCTGCAGGTTGCCGAGTGCCGGGTCAGCGCTCACCTCAACGTGCTTGCCGTCGGCAGCCGGACGGAAATAGAAGGTCACTGCCTGGAAATTGCTCATCAGCGCATTCGGCAGCACGTTGTAGGCGCGGTCCTCCTGGTTGTCGATCAGCTGATCCTCGGTGACACCGGCATCGAAGTAGCTGGTGTCGAGCACCAGATCGCCGCTGATGCGGGTGATACCCTGCCGCTGCAGAGCCTTCAGCATGTTGCGCACCTGGTCTTCCAGCAGGTAGGGATCGCCGCCGCCGCGTACCAGCAGGTCACCGGCCAGCGTGCCGTCGTGCACGGGGCCAAGCGCGTACAGGTCGGTATGCCAGTTGAAGGCGGGGCCGAGTTGTTCGAGTGCTGCCAGTGTAGTCAGCAGCTTCATGGTGGAGGCAGGATTCAGCGGCGTTGCCGAGTTGATGTCGAGCACCGTAGCGCCACTTTGGGCTTCCTGTACAAGGAAGCCGTAGCTGTCAGCCGGCAGCTTGTGGCCGCTGACCACCACCTGTAAACGAGAGGGCAAGCCAGGGGCCGCCTCCTGGGCCAGCGCTGCCGGCAGCAAGCCAATGCCCGGGCCGGTAAACAGCGCGGCGGCAATGGCGCCGGACATCACAATTTTTGTAAAGATATGCATAAAGCTAGCCTAATCAACGCGCGCCATCAGAGTCCACAAGAGTCCGCCAGCACGTAGCCGTTTGGATCAAACGCGAGCACTGTTTGCCTCAGCGGAAATCCCGCAGTATTTCGCGCGCGGCGTTGTGCCCCGGTACGCCGGTGACACCGCCGCCCGGATGGGCGCCAGAGCCGCACAGGTAAAGCCCCGGCACGGGCAAGCGGTAGTTGGCGCTGCCCAGCACCGGCCGCGCTGCGAACAACTGCCCAAGCCTGAGCTGGCCATGGAAGATGTCGCCGTCCACCAGTCCAAAGCGCTGTTCGAGATCCCACGGTGATAACACCTGCATGCCCAGGATTGAGGCGCGGAAGTTGGGGGCGTGGCGGGTCACCGTGTCGATGATGACATCGGCAAATTGCTGTTTTTCTTCAGGATTATGCCAGCTGCGTGGTAGCGGCAGCCGCGGCTGCACATGCTGTACGAACAGGCTGGCCACATGCTGGCCCGGCGGCGCCAGTGTGTTGTCGAGCGTAGACGGGATCAGGATTTCGACCACCGGCTCACGCGACCACCCCTCCAGCATCGCCGTGTGGTAAGCGCGTTCGAGATAATCCATGCTGGAACCAATAACGATGCCGGCACCGTGGTGCGGTTGCTGCTGTGAGCCAGGCCGGCAACTGAAATCAGGCAATTCGCTCAGAGCCACATTCATGCGAAAGGTGCCGGAACCACTGGCGATAGCGGCGAAGCGCTCGCGCAGCTCTGGCGCCACGATGGCCTCCGATAAAAAGGCACGGAACAGCAGCTTGGGCGGGATGTTGGCTGCCACTGCCCTGGCGCGCACCACATCGCCGTTCAGCAAGGTGAGGCCGGTGACCTTGCTGCCATCGTCGTTCACCCTCGCTACCTGCGCGCCAGTGCGGATCTCGGCGCCGGCGGCCTGTGCTGCCTTGGCGATTGCCTGCGTAATGGCGCCCATTCCCCCCACTGCATGCCCCCACACGCCGCTTTTACCGTTCACTTCGCCGAAGCAGTGGTGCAACAACACATAGGCGGTGCCCGGTGTTGAGGGTGAGGCCAGCGTGCCGACAATACCGTCGAAGGCAAAAGCCGCCTTGACCAGGGGGTGTTCGAACCAGCGATCCAGCAGCTCGCCGGCACTTTGGGTGAACAACTCCGTAAGCACCTGCAAATCGGCCACAGGCAGGCTGTGCAGTTGGCGGCCAAACTGCAGCGCTTTCCACCAGTCACCCCAGCCGCCACCGGCATTGGGCGGTGTTTGCAGCACCAGGTCGCGCAATACCGCAGCCGCCCCCTCAAGCATTGCTTCGTAAGCCGGCAGGCGTTCGGCATCGCGCACCGACAGTGCGGCAATTGCCAACTGGCGGTTGGCGGTACCGTGCGGCATGACCAGTCCGCTGCCGGTTGGGGTGGGCCAGAAATTGGCCACCGGGCGTTCAACGATCTGCAGCCCGTGCTGCGCCAGTTGCAGATCGGCAATGACCTTGGGATGCAGCAGACTCACCGCATACGACGCCACCGAGTTGCGGAAACCCGGATGGAACTCCTCCGTCAGCGCGGCACCGCCCACCACCGGGTTCTGTTCCAGCACCACGACGCGCAAGCCGGCACGCGCCAGATAGGCGGCGCACACCAGGCCGTTGTGACCACCGCCGAGAATGGCAACGTCGTAGATTGCAGTCATGCTGTATTGCTGCCGTAAGTTGAATAGTGGCGGCATTCTAGAGGATGTCTGGCAGCTGGCCATCCAGCACCAGCCGCACTAGCATCAACGA
>Ga0255100_1000620_pt1 | contig 14035 bp, 10 predicted proteins | sample Colum_Colum_RepB_2_FD_188449 | JGI IMG/M metagenome (GOLD analysis project Ga0255100, IMG submission 188449) | Freshwater microbial communities from Columbia River, Oregon, United States - Colum_Colum_RepB_8d | ecosystem: Environmental > Aquatic > Freshwater > River | place: USA: Oregon...
GGGCCTGAAGACAATATGGACGCCGTTTGCCACGCTCATTCATCATGAGTCCGTGTCTCGGGGCAAAGACAAACTTCCGCAGAATCAGGAGCGTTTTCAGCGGGAGCGCAGCTACATGCTGCAACGATGGGGGGCACGCCTTTCGTCTGACCCCTACTACAACGCGAATCTCTCGCTTCAGGATGCCAACTTCAACTTGAAATCGGTCCGAACTCAGCCAGCCACGCGCTGAACATACAAGTCCAGATACCGCTGCGCGCATCGATCCCAATTGAACTGCGCGGCCCACTGACGAATGGCGTCTTCCTGATGCTGGGCATGGTGAAGTGCCAGCCCCTGCTGCACCACCTTGCGCATGGCTGAGCCTTCAAACCGGTCGAAGTAGTGAGCCACAGTGCCACCGACTTCAGGCAGGGCGGTGAGCCTGGAGAGAAACACCGGCTTGCCAAAGTGCATGGCTTCGATCACCGGCAAGCCAAAACCCTCAGCCAGGGACGGGAACAGAAGCCCCTGGCACTGCGCAAAGAGCCAGGCTTTTTGCGCGTCGCTCACGCTGGTCAGCAGACCCACATTGCGAAGCCCGCGTTGATCAATGGCTGTCTGTACCGCACGGCTATGGCGGCTGGCTGGGCCCGCCAGGAGGATGGCCTGCTCGGGCCATGCAGCCGCCAGCTCAAGAATCGCGGCGATATTTTTGGAGGTGGTCAGGCGACTGATGTGAAAGAGATAGCCACCCGCCGAGCCTCCCCCCTGTAAAGCATCGTTGCTGCTGCGAAGGCCTGCGATCTGCGGCAGCGCAACCGGCTCCTGAGGTGCGCCACTCAGATCGGTGACCCCGTTGTGAATGGTCTGGATGGGGCGGCGCCAGCCGAGATGCTGACGTACATCCTGCTCCACATAGTGGGTGATGGTCACGATCTCGTCGGTACGAGCCATCAGCGCACGGATGCGGCGCATGTCGCGCCAACGACTGAACCAGTTCTTGAAGTACAGAAAGTTCAGGTCATGCACCGTAACGAGCCGATGATCCGTATGCTCCGGTGGCAGCGTGCGATTGAGCTGATGCAGCGAATGCCAAAGGGCAAAGCGCTCGGCATGGGCGTGCTTGCGGCGTTGAGCCCGGGTGGCCACCACGTAGTTCACCTGTGAGCCAAAACTGCCCAGCAAATGCTCCTTGAGATGAAACCACAGGCGGATGCCGTGCTCACGCTCCAGGCCCTCGGCCTGCGCCGCCAGCCGGGTACACAACTGCCGGCTGAACTCGCCCAGGCCGTCATGGAAGGACTCGTGTTCGCCCAGGCTGATGAGGATGTTGCGGGGGGAGGGGGGCGGCACGTCGAAAAGGAGTCAGCGGGGAGTGTTGCGGCTGTCGGATTGTAGATCTCCTGCGTGCCGCCTAGGCCCAACAGGGGATACAGCAAAAAAATTAGACTCGTTAAATTGCGATTCCGCGAGACTTGCGGTGCTCCAAGGGGCTTAGTGATCCCAGAGAGATATTGATCCGTGCTTCGTTGTACTAGCGGACGTAGGCGTCCAGTTTCGCTGTGAATTCATCGATGGTATTCATCCAGTTCCTTGCATAGAACAGTTCGTTCTTCAGTCGGCCAAAGAAGCCTTCACAGACGGCATTGTCTGGTGATCAGGCTTTACGCGTCAGGGAGCGCGTGAGACGGGCCTCGCTGATCTGTATCAGCCAGCCTGGCCATTGATAATGGCCTCCACGATCAGAGTGCACCACTGGCCTGTCTGTGTTGGTGACGACTATTTCGATTGCAGCGTCTAGCATCGAATTGACCAGCTCGTCGTCTGGCCGAGTACCAATTGACCAGCTGACCACCATGCCATCGAAGCAATCAATCATTGGGGAAAGGTGGACTTTGCCGGCTCGAATCTGGAACTACGTGATGTCGGTGAGCCGTTTCCTGTTGGGCGCACAAGCACTGAAGTCTCGGTTCAGGAGGTATCCGGCGCCGGGCTGATCTCGCCCATATAGGAACCATAGCGCCTGCGCTTTGAGGATTACCGTTCGAGACGCAGAGGGTGTTGGGGTCACACTGGGTTGACTCCAGTTTTTGACGCTTTCCATCAGGCCCATGCCTAGTTTCTGTTCTGTTCCGTACTTTAGGGTTTATTCATGGGCCAGCGCTTCGCGCTCCAAGGCCATGTGCACCCAGTCGACGACCTTTCTGCTGGGTTGATAGCCGCTGACAATTTGCTCGAGCATATCGCGGATGGCGGGAACATCGTTCACGCTCATGGCCATCTTCAAGGCATTGAGTTTTGGCTCCAGCTCCGGCCAGCTGAGGAATTGCTCGTGTGCTTTCATGATGCGCGGGTGCTGGGTGGGTCTGGCGTTATTGCCAATCAGCAACTCTTCGTAGAGCTTTTCTCCGGGGCGCAGGCCGGTAACGGTCAGTTCAATATCTCCGTCTGGGTGCAGTTCGTCGCGCACCGTCAAGCCAGACAGTTCCACCATGCGGCGGGCTAGGTCGATGATTTTGACGGGTTGGGCCATGTCCAGCACGAACACATCACCACCCTGCCCCATGGCCCCGGCCTGGATCACCAGCTGCGCGGCTTCGGGAATGGTCATAAAGTAACGGGTGATGTCAGCATGCGTCAGCGTGATGGGGCCACCGTTTTTGATCTGCTCACGGAACAGTGGTACCACTGAACCGCTGGAGCCCAGCACATTGCCAAAACGAACCATTGAGAAGGTGGTCTTGACGTTGGGCGCCCTTCCCCGATGTGCATCATCTGCTGCGTTCACCTCGGCCAGGGCTTGTAGCACCATCTCAGCCAGGCGCTTGGTCGCGCCCATGATGTTGGTGGGCCGTACCGCCTTATCCGTACTGATCAGTACAAAATTGCGGACGCCGTTGCGCGCCGCGACTTCGGCGCACACCCGTGTGCCCCACACGTTGTTGCGCACGCCTTCGGCCGGGTTGTGTTCCACCAAGGGCACATGCTTGTAGGCTGCCGCGTGATACACCGTGTGCGGCTTCCAAGTGTCCATGATCTCTTGCATGCGCACTTCGTCGCACACCGAGGCCAACAAGGGCACAATCTCGACGTCTGGCCCAACATTAACTAGCGGAATTTCAGGTGTATCGCCTTCCACCGGCTCGTTCACGTTCACCCGCTCGCCAGCCATGGCTGCCTGCAGCGCCTGGTGAATCTGGTATAGCGCGAATTCGCTCATCTCCACAAGCAATAACTGCTTGGGGTTAGTTTTGAGAATCTGGCGGCACAGCTCACTGCCAATGCTGCCCCCAGCCCCGGTCACCAGCACGGTTTTGTGGTGGGTGTTCAGATTCAACAGCAGGCCGTTGGGTTTAACCGGCTCACGGCCCAGCAGGTCGTCAATGTCCAGCTCTCGTATGTCGCTCAAACTCACCCTACCGGTGGCGATCTCACTCAATCCTGGCAGGGTGCGTACGGCCACCTTGTGGGGCTTGAGCTCATTAAGAATTTCATTACGCCGTTGGCGCGATACGCTGGGCAAGGCCAGTAAAACGTCGGTGATGGAAGTGCCATTTAAAACCTCGGTCAAATCAGCCGGGTTGTGGATGTGCAGACCATTAAGCACATTGCCGTGTAATCGGTCGTCATCGTCCAGAAAACCCACCACGCGGATTTCTGGACTATTTGCCATGGCCGAGGCTAGTTGACGCCCTGCGCTGCCTGCACCGTAAATCAGGGCCTGCGGCAAAGACGCCTTTCGCAGCTGCAGGTGATAAAGCCCCCCCAACCAGACACGCGCCGCAGCGCGAGAAGCACCTACCAAGAGCAACAACAATATCGGCTGAATCAAGCCTACGGTGCGCGGCACACCCCCCACGCCCCAAAATGTGAATATGGCGGAAAAAGCCAGGCCATACAGGAGCATGGCACGTCCCACTGCGACCATTGCTGGCAAGCCACTGTAGCGGAAGATGGCGCGGTAAAGACCCGAGGTGATGAAAATTGGCAATGCCAGCACGATAGAAACTACCGCGGGCCAAATGGCCGAGCCTGACAGTGACGTAAAATTGCCACTGCGCAAGTAAAAAGCCAGCCAGACCGAAAAAATACAAAAGGCTGCATCCAGGGTAAGTACAAAACCGCGCTTGACTGCACGAGGCAAAGTCAAGACTGGCGCTGCGAAACGACTCAGAGTGCGGATCATGATTTCACCCATGGTGTGAAATCATGCAAGGGCACCGAGTTTGCGGAATGATAGTATTTTTTGCACAATGGATAAATGCCCCTGTCAACGCTTGATTCGATCACCGCTGCCTGACCCAGTCACTGTTTTGAGAATTAAAGTGAAGTAAGCGCTGAGACCCATCTCCTTCAGCATCTGCTCATCAGTTTCAGCAAGGAGCTTTGGTGTCGACATATCGATGCCATTAATCTGCGAAAGTCCTGTAATACCCGGTCGAGCGTTAAAAACATTACGTGAGTCACGTTCATCAATAAGCTCTTCCTGACTGAACAAGCACGGCCGGGGACCCACTAGACTCATCTCGCCCGTTAGCACGTTCCACAGTTGAGGCAGTTCATCCAGTTTTGAACGCCGCAAAAAATGCCCTAATTTTGTAACAGCCGAAGGATCTACCAAATGGGTGGCAATCGAAGCTACATTGGGTCGCATTGTGCGAAACTTAACCAAAGTAAATGGTTTCTTATACTGTCCAACACGTTCCTGTCTGAATATTGGAGAGCGAGTATCAATCCAGCACGCAAAAAATAACAGTGCCAACAATGGCCAAGTCAAAACTAACGCCATTAAAGATATAAAAATATCAAGAATTCTGATCATATTTCTTTACGGGCAAAAGCCTTCACAACAAAGACTTGAAAATATCTTTATACTGGATTGCCGCATCATCCGTGATGTGATGCTTATCACGGTACAAGGAGCGTCCTTTATTGGCCATCAGGCAGCCATCCGACCCACACATTAGCACAGCTGGATCAATGAGCATCAAGGAATACTTTTCGGCAACTTCGTTTAGCAACTGATAAATGCGGCGTTGCGCTTTGGTGTGCTCACTCAGTGTAGGACCAAATACTGGAGCCCCACCTTCCCTCACGCTATGTATTGCAGCACGGTAAGCATCGCGATCTTCGTGTAGTTCCGGAACATCCATCAACAGCACAACCCGCTTGCCCGATTTACTCAGTTTCGCGATTGTTGCTTCAAGTCCCTGCTTGAGAAGGCGTGCCTGATTATCATCTCGAGCCAAGTCTATCCAATATCCGGCCAAGACTACCAACGGAATATCCGAACGCGTCAGAAATTCGAGGCTGGCTTGAGTCAGTTCTCGACATTCGCGGCGGGTAGGAGGCTGTAACCCTAAGACCGGGACACAACTTGAACGGGCCATTATGATTGCGTCGCTTCGGTTCTCCCGCATCAGAATGTCAACGCTTTCGGTATACATGCGCGCATGTGAGTCACCGAGAAGTGCAAAAAGCGGTGCACCTGTACCAGTTCCTGCCAAGCAACCGCCCCCATTTTGGTGGATGACCTTGGTATCGGCAGAGCCTTCGCACCGGATTCCAGGCGTTGCGAGTCGATCATGTTCAAGTTGGAGCAGCAGTGGTGGCGTAGGCATCGTGATCGGCCGCCCCTCTTCTGCAATGCGCTCCGCTGCGGTGCCACACGCCCAGAGCACCGCCAGCGATGCGGCTGCAGCCACCAAAACACGAAATGCTCCCCTCGTTTGCATCTGGCCACGCCTGCACGGCTGCTCAATAAAGCGCCAAGATAACCAGGCGAACAGGAGCATCACTGCGAGTTGTAAAGGCAGTGCCACATGGGGAAGACCCCTTGCGTACCAGCCAGCAGAGTTCACCAGTACAAAGATCGGCCAGTGCCACAGATAGAGCGAATACGAAACCTTGCCTATCCAGACCAGCGGGCGCGAGGACAGCAGCGTCTGTAGTGCACCCTGGCCCATGCTGCCCGACCAAATCACCAAAGCCGCTCCCATGCACGGCAGCAATGCCGCGAAGCCAGGAAACGGCATGCGTTCGTGCAGCAAAGCGATGCTGCTCACAATGAGCGCGAAGCCCACCCAACCTGCCGCATCCCGCAACCACGGTCTTTCTTGCGAAGCTCTGGCATGGCGCCCTATGGCAAGCAAGGAGCCAACGATCAGCTCCCAGGCGCGCGGTAGCACGAGATAGAAAGCATCGCCAGGACGCACATTCAACAACCACTGCGCGTAGGCCATTGAACTCAAGGCGATCACCGCCAAAACGCCGAAAACAATGCCTCTCTTTCTCGCCTTATCGCCGCGGCCAAGGGAGCCGGTCCGGTACAACAGCCACACAACTAGCGGCAGTCCTACATAAAACTGCTCCTCTACAGCAAGCGACCAAGCATGCAGCAACGGCTGATCCGCCAAAGAGCTCTGGTCCCAGTAGTCCGCCTTGATACGCGCGAAATACATGTTGACCGAAATCGTGGCCACGCCGCGTGTTGCATGCGCCGTTTGAACGAATTGACTCGGTGCCATCAGGTAGAACCCAGCAACGAGGGTGGCCAGCACCATGACGGTAAGAGCTGGCAGGATGCGGCGCGCGCGTCGGACATAAAAGCCCGCCAGCGTGTAACGGCCGTCATCCAACTCGCGCATCAGAATGCCTGTGAGCAGGAAGCCTGAAATCACGAAAAAGATATCGACGCCGCTGAAGCCACCGCCAAAGCCTGCGATACCGGCGTGGAAAGCCACTACCGGCAGTACAGCCAGCGCGCGAAGACCATCAATGTCACTCCGGTAGGTCACCGCGTTTATTTCTCCGGCCGAGCCGGGCGACCAAGTTGGTCCTTGTAGCGGAGAATGGGCGCTTCTAGGAAGCGATAGGACAGTGCCGCTACAGAAATCGCCAGCGCTGCTCCGACGATCGGCTCCGGCGGCCAACCAGATACCTGACGATATGGCCCGTTACCTGTAAAGATACCTTGCCAAACGTAGATGCCGTAGCTGATGGTACCAAGGTAGGCAAGCGGGCGTATTTCGAGCGATCGAACAAGGACCGAACGGGGCGAGCCAACGATGTAAATCATGATTGCCGCGATGGCCACGGAAGACGGCAACGGCTGAAGTTCGGTGGGAACCAGAGCGTTGGCGGACGACGCAAGTGGCAGCAGGAAAACGAGAACTCCTGCGATTCCAGCCGCCTGGGTCAAGTAAGGGGGCAACCGGCGATCCCAAAGCAAACAAGCCGTAAGACACCCTACAAGAATCGGCAGCGCGGCAGGAATAGTCCATCGGTTTACCGCATGACTGCGAGCCAGCTCCAACACGATGGGCGGGGGATAAGCAGACCATAAGATCATTAATGCAATCCCCGCTGCGGCAAAAAAACCCGCGGCGCGAACTCGGCCGCGTGCCAGCACCATCGCCACCGGCCAGAAGAAATAGAAATGCTCCTCCACCGCAAGCGACCAGAAGTGGCTAAACGTCGCCTCCATGTAGTCCCAGGGTGCAAAGTTCACTACGTACGTGATGGCGGCGCCAAAAGCGAGCGGGTGGATACCGTAAATCCCTGCTGCCACCAAAGTGAACGAAACCGCGATCGCGGCGTAGTACACCGGGAATATTCGCAGGACGCGGCGCAGATAGAAACGGGACAAATTGACCCTGCCCGTGAATGCGTGCTCAGCGAGCGTAAGTTGCGTGATGAGCAAGCCGGATAGCACGAAAAATATTTGTACGCCTACCTGAGCATTAAAAGATACGTGCAGCACCAACGCTCTCCCACACTCCGCCCTCGAACAAACCTGTATGCGAGAACACGACCAGCCCGACGGCGATGGCGCGCAACCCGTCAAAGCCCAGGATGCGCGAACTTGTCCCCGACACACTCGTACCCACGTTGGCAGTTGGCACCGGCGCGGGGAGCGCTGCCACGGATACCACTAGCCATACGCAGACCACAGGCACACTAAAAATTAGGCCCGTGAGCAACACGGAGTAGTCGACGGTCCGACTCCACCACGCCGCCACGCCGTACCAACCGAGTCCCAATACAAAAAGGACAGTACCTGCGGCCCGCGGCCCTCCGTTAGCCTCTGCGATCAAAGCGCTCACGCGCACGGGCGACCCGGCACGGCAGTACCAACGCCAGGCCGCGCTGCCGATAACATCAATCCCGAGTGGCGCCACCGGCAGTAACCAAATAGCCCAACCGAAGGGCGCGGCCCGGCCGCTCCACATGGCACCTACGGCGACGAGAATCCCCAGGAGTGTTGCGAAGCGGATTTCACCACGGTCGATCACGCTAACAGGTACTGATCGAGCGCGTGCCAGCACCAACACAAGCAACAGCACTCCAGCAAACGTCGATCCGCGTCCTCCCAGCAAAAGCCAAGTGGCACCCGCGGCAGCGGCCTGCCACCCCGCTAAGCCCGGCACCGAGGCTGCAGCACGGAACGCGAGGACTGTGGCCAGGCAGGCCACAATCTGTATGGCGCCCTCAACTTGCATAGCCCCGCACCGAAATACTTAGCGCCTCTTCAGGCGTGACCTGCGGCAGCCAGCCAAAATCTCGCATCGCTGGCTCCGCATCGACGCACATGGGCAGAGTGAGACTGTTGAGTTCCCGCTGCTTGCCAATGAGCTTACCGGCCAGGCGCAACAGCATGGCTGGCACCGGGAAGCAGCGCACTGGACGCTGCAGTTCCGAGCCAATGGCGCGCACCAACTGTGCCACTGACCAGTCCGAACCGTCGGACACGAGGTAGGTGCCCGTGATTTTTTGCGTCGCGCACTCAGCAAGAAAGGAAGCAAGGTTTTCTACGTAGATGAATGAACGCTGGGCATGCAGCACCGAAAAAGGCAAGGGCATGCCGCTGCGCACCAGGCGTACAAGCCGGGGAAAGCTTCCAGGGCAACCTGGACCGTAGACCATCGGCGGTCGGACAATGCAGAGATCCGTGTTATGAGAGGAGCACCAGACTGCAAGCTGCTGCTCTGCAGCCCACTTCGATCGCGCATACGGAAGCTCAGGGCGTACAGGCGAACTGGCACGCAATGGCGTATCAGCGCCACTGCCATGCACCCCCAACGTGCTGACGAACACAAACCTCCGAACACCCGCTGCGTGAGCGACCTTGGCGGTGGCCAGGGCGAGTTCACGGTTCTCTATGTCAAACAGGTTACGGCCATTTGCGTTGGCCACGGTGGTGTGCGCGCGGCCGGCCAAGTGGATCACGGTGTCGCAATCTGCAAAGTTGGCCTCCGACGGGGAAGACGGGCCAGCGATACGCCATTGCACCGCACCGGGCACCTGGACGGAAGAGCTTCGACTCACAGCGGCGATTGACAACCCGCGCCGGGACAGTTCAGCCACGACGGCACGGCCGATATAGCCTGTGGCTCCAGTGACGGCAATCATGTCTTGCCTGGCGCCAGCAGGCGCAGATAGTTCTCAGCGAGTTGCCGATAGCCGTGCCGTTGCACAACGTAAGTGCGCCCTCGTTCGCCCATTGCCAGGCGCGCATTCTCGGTCAACATGGCCAGCTGCGTAATGCCAGCCGAGATCGCTTGCGGGTCACCTGGGTCAACCGAAACGCCGCATGCCGCCTCAGCCACTGGATCGTTACCCGCCCTCACCGCGAATAAAACGGGCAGGGACGCGAGCATGTAGTCGAAGAGCTTATTGGGACTGACGCCAAAACGGAACAGTGGCTCAGGTCGAAGAGAAATATAGCCAGCGCTGGCTTCGCAAAGCAGGCTCAGCACGTCCTTCTTGGGAATTTGATCGAACATCGCTACCCGATCATCCAGCCGCAGTTGCGTGACAAGCTGCCGTAAATACTCCACCCGCTCACCGCGGCCAACGATCACCGCTGCCGACTGTTGCCCCGCATCGCGCTGTAAAGCCATGGCCTGCACTAGTGACTCTACTTGGTTGGGTCGGCCCAGCGCACCGGCATAGACAATGACAGTGCGGCCCTCGGCGCGCCACTGGCGGGCCAGGATCGTACAGGCTAGGCCCTGGCTGGCGGCTGGCGCCGGGGCGTCTTCGATGCCGTTGGGGATGAAGTGCCAGCGGGCTGGATCCAGGCCCAGGCTGCGCATGTGCTCCAGTGTGTTGGGCAGCAAGGAGACCACGGCATCCGCACTGCGGTAGGCATGGCTCTCCAGCCAGCCGGTCACGCGGACCAGCGGGTGCCTCGGGCTTACGCCCGCCAGTTCAACCAGGCTGAGCGGCCACAGGTCGCGAACCTCAAACACTGCGCGAGCCTGGAAGCGGCGCGCCAGATGGTGCACTGCCAGCCAAGCGTACGGATGCGGGGAGGAAGCAATGATCATCGCCGGGTGTCCATGCCTGCGCACCAGCCGGTCGCCCTGACGCGCCAGCTGCAGCGTGAAGGCAGCCATGTTGCGCAGCCGCCCCAGTCCGTTGCCGACATACGCAGGCGTGTCGATGAAGTCGTAGGTGACACCAGCGATCTGCTCCACGCCGTGTGCCCGAGGTGTATCCAGCAGATGGTGCTGCGCCGCGGTCAGGACCACGCAACGCCGACCCAGGGCCTGCCAGTGTTGCGCCAGATAAAAGGGCCTGTCGTACCGCCCCACCCCTGGCCCGCCAGCGTAAGGGTGGACGTACCAGATGCTACCGTCGAGCGACACGACCGCACTCCCAGATGCCGGCAGTCCGGTAGGCCTCGACCAGACGCTCTGCCTCTGCCGACCATTGCAGAGTGGCCTTGGCCTGCGCCACGCCTTGCACCCGCTGAGCCAGCGCCGCACGGTCAATGGAGCGAACCATGACCTTCAGGTCTTCGTCATCCGTGGGTGCAACCCAGCCGCAGCCCAGCGACTCGACCATGGCCTGCTGCTCGGCCAGAGGGTTCACGATAATCGGCAGTCCGGCATGCAGGTACTCGAAAATTTTGTTGGGCAGCGAGTAGAAGTGCGACAGGCAAGAGTTGTCGGTCAGGCAGATGCCCGCATCGGCCACCAGCGACCAGGACAGCACTTCATGCGGCGGCACCGGCGGGATCAGGATGATGTTTTGGTGCTCTGCGGCGGCTTGGGACACCAGCGGCTGCAGGGGGCCGCTGCCCATGCACACAAGATCCACCTCGGGCACCTGGGCAAACACGCGCAGCAGGCGCTCCATGCCCCGGCCGGCAATGAAGCCACCTTGGTAGATGAAGGTGATTCGGTCGGGGCTCAGGCCGATCGAGGCACGCCGGGCCTCGCGGTCGACTTCGACCGGAGCTGAAAACTGCGGGATGTTGCGCACCACCACTGGCCGGCGGATGCTGTAGGTCGTGGCGTACCAGTCGGCGATGGCGCCGCTCACTGCCACCACCAAGTCGCAGCGTCCGATCAGCAGGCGCTCGATCGCCTTGCCGATCCTCTGCCGCACGCCCTTGTAGCCGGAGGTTTCGGTCTCCAGCTCGTGTGTATCGTAGACCAGCTTGGCACCGGTACTCCAGGCCAGCAGAGTGCTCAGGGGCAGCACCGCAAGGCTGTGTGCGTTCACGCAGGCCAGAGATCGGTTGCGGTAGGCCGCTCGCACGCGCATTGACCACTCCAGCGTGCGCATCAGTTTGCCGGCGAAGGTATTGCGGTTGCCGAACATGCGCCGCGGGACCCTCACCAGAGTACGGTGGTCATCGACCGCCTCACGCTCGGGCAAGCCGTAACGCCCGACGCCGGCGACCTCGATCTGCGAGAAGACGCCCGCGCGCACCAGCGCATCGGTGATGCGCAGGATGCGGCTCTCGTGCGTCAGCGGGGACGGATAGATGTGCAGGTTCAGCATGCACTCAGACAGCCTTGGCGCGGTTGCGGACGGCCGTGCGCAGACCGGAAAGGCCTTCTATGAAGCTGTTGCGGTTGGGGTAGTCGGTGTGTTTTCGATTGGGCGCGTCGATCAGCGCCTGAAGCGTCTCCTGGCTGATACCGAACTTCTTCAGCACGAAGTTGGTGTCGCCGGCCAAGTCGTTGTCCGCGTAGGGGTTGCGCTCCAGTTCGGCCAACCCTTGCTCGCGGGTCATCTGCCCGGCGCATACCAGAGCCGACAGGTGGGCACGGCGCTTGTCAAAGCCGAACTTGGTGGGTAGGTAGTAGCCCTGGTACCACCGGGTGTAGATGGACTCGTAGTGTTTGCCACCGTAGTACTGCCAGCCCAGCTCATCCTTCATCGTCTGCACGGCCGCAGCCTTGTCGTAGTCTATGTAGTTGAGCAGGTTCACCATGCGGTAACGGCCCGCAAGGATACGGGTGGTGAACGAGGCCAGCGAGATCGACGGGAAGGTCTTCAATGGCGCTGTACCGAACTGGCTGTGGATTGCGCGGATGTGGTGCAGATCGTGGCTGTAATAAACCCATGAGATCGGCAGGATGCCCTCGGTGACCACATTGCTGCCGTTAATCACATAGCGGGTGCTCGCCATGCGCGTCCCCTTGACCAGCGTGGCGGTGATACCGTGGTCGGTGGGGATCTCGCAGTTGGGCACGGACGCCTTGATGAAGGAGAGTTGCAGGTCCTTGAACTCCTCCCAGTCCACCACGTCGGTGTGCAGGTCGATCTTTAGACGGTCCAGCGCGTTCTTGATGTTGGCCACCGCCAGTTCGGAGTTCCAGCCGTTGTCGAAGTGCACCGCCAGCGGGCGCAGGCCCAGCTGCTTGAGCTTGTAGATGACAAAGGTGCTGTCCACGCCGCCGCTGACGCCGGCGATGCAGTCGTAGTCCTTGCCGCGGCCTTCCTGTCGAATGCGCTCCACGATGGCCTCGAGCGCTCGTGCGCCTTCGGCACCGCCCTTGACCTCAGTTGCTACCCGTGCAAAGTAGCGTGCACAATGGTTGCAGTGGCCCTGCGCATCGAACTGGATGGCCGGGTCGGAGGTGTCCATCAAGCAGCGCCTGCACTGAAGGTAGGGTGTCGCATGCATGCAGTGGCCTGTCATCTTTGTCGACTCGAACGGAAGAAGATGATGAAGAGGAGGGTCATCACTAGCCAGCCGGCGCCCGAGTTCACTGCCGTCATCAGGTTGCTTTCCATGGACACCACGATCAGCGGGAGGTTCATGGACAAGGCCAGGGGGTGGTGCCGGTAAATCAACGCGACCAGAGCAAACAACAGGCCACCCATCAAGGCCGACACGGCCAGGCCAGCGTAGCCCCAGTTGGCGAAGTCGGTCATGAAGGATGCCGCATTCAGGCTACCCTTCATCCCCTGGGAGATGTTGTCTTGGTAGAAGACGGCGTACAGCTTAGTAGGTATGTGGACGTATTCGCATCCCATCACCTTGGCCAACACACGGTAACCGCAGCCATGCTCGAGCCGCTCCCTGCGGTCGTAGTAGTGGAACCATTGGTCTAGGACCTGCCCCGGGACGATCAGCGCCCTCTCGTAGAGCGCGTACAGGGCCGAGGTCCGGCGCCAGTCCTGCTCAACCTTGGGCGCCGAACGGTAGCTCTTGCCCACCGAGCGCGCCTCCTCGGTGATCACGATGGCTTCGGTGGCTGTCTCCACGATGGCTTCGGCGGCTGTCTCGCGCAAGTCCTCGCGGATGGCGATGGACGAGACCGATGTCAGACCGCCCACCATGAGGGCCAGCAGGCCCACCACCGCCGTGGCCTGGAGCCAGCGCCGAGACAACAGCATGTAGACCAGCAAGGGGATCAGCAGGATCAGCGGCAGCAAGCGTGCGAACAGCGCCATGCTGTAGAAGCCGCCGATCATCAGCACCACCCAGAACAGGCGTGAGCGCAGGTAGTAAGTGATCAGCAGCAGCGCGGGCCCCACGGCCTTGAGGCTGTAGTCGCTGGCGTAGCGCATCAGTGGTGGCAGATCGAAGTAGCCGGCCTGCCGCACCAGGCTCACCCCGATATCCGAGCTGGAGCGAAGCGCGGTGACGACGGGGATATAGCCGATCAGCAGGAAGTGGGACACCACCACCAGTCCGTAGATCGCCACCAGCCCGAACAGCCAGCGCTGGCGGCGCGAGTCCAGCGGGGCTGCTGGTTGCGTGGCCGCACTGCACTCCGCCAGCGCAGGCCACAGCCGTCGGGCA
>Ga0255100_1000623_pt1 | contig 14010 bp, 11 predicted proteins | sample Colum_Colum_RepB_2_FD_188449 | JGI IMG/M metagenome (GOLD analysis project Ga0255100, IMG submission 188449) | Freshwater microbial communities from Columbia River, Oregon, United States - Colum_Colum_RepB_8d | ecosystem: Environmental > Aquatic > Freshwater > River | place: USA: Oregon...
GGGTCGTGGTCCCGAAACACTTCGAAAAAGAGACTCGCCGAGGCCTGCAACTGGCGGGCACCCTTGTTCGCTCCCGGAAACCCCTGAAACACGAGGCCACTGACCCGGGCAATCTCCCTGAACCGTCGGTGCGCAAGCTCGCCCGAATTCAGGCTTGCGGCAATGTCCTCGAGCAGATGCTCGTCACTCAGCAGGCGGCCATCGGTCAATCCGGTCCAGTCGATGGGCTCAGCGCTCAGCAGTTCAAGACCATAGTCATTGACCGCCACCGAGACACTGCGCGGAGCATCTTTTGCCACCCGCCAGGCCAGCAAGGACCCCAGGCCCAGATGCACATGACGCCCGGCAAAGGGATAGAGAAACAGATGCCAGCCCTCGCGCGATCTGAGGTGCTCAAGCAGCAGGGCATCGGGCGCGGGCACGGCCGACCAGGCCTGCTGCAGCTCAAGCAGCGGCCTCATGCTGCGCATTTCAGGCCCCTTGAAAAGGCCCTCACCCGCCTGTCGCAGACGCTCAAGCACGGCCTCGGCCATTTCACTCGACAGGGGCAGGGTGCCGCCATTCCAGCGCGGCACCGCACCGCGTCGCGAGCTGGAGCGTCTCACCCAGGCCGTCATCTCACGCACGCGAACGAGCTCGAGCAGGCGGCCTGCAAACAGAAAGCTGTCGCCGGGCTTCAGGCGTGCAATGAAACCCTCCTCCACCGTGCCCACCGTGCCACCGCTCAGGAACTTCACCACCATGGCGCTATCCGACACGATGGTGCCAATCGACATCCGGTGCCGGCGAGCGATTCGCGTATCCGGCACCCGGCACCAGCCGGATTCATCCGGAACCACCCGGCAGTAATCGGGATAGGCCTGCAGCGAGCGGCCACCGCGCATGACGAAATCCAGGGCCCAGGCCCACTCGGCCTCACTGAGATCACGATAGGACGCACAGGTGCGCACTTCGTCGAAGAGCTCCTGCGGCCTGAAGCCTGGCCCAGCCGCCACGGTCACCAGATGCTGAACCAGGACATCGAGTGGCTTGCGCGGTGGCGTTCGGGATTCAATCCGCGCGGCCTGCACCGCATCGCGTGCGGCGACGGCCTCCAGCACTTCGAAGGCATGGGTGGGCACGAGCGTGATACGCGACGGCCGCCCGGGTGCATGGCCCGATCGCCCGGCCCGCTGCAGCAGGCGCGCCACGCCCTTGGCACTGCCCACCTGCATCACCCGCTCCACCGGCAAAAAATCCACACCCAGATCCAGACTGGAGGTGCAGACCACCGCCTTCAGGCGCCCCTCCTTCAGTCCGGCCTCGACCCAGCCGCGAACGGACCCATCCAATGATCCGTGATGAAGGGCAATCAGCCCGGCCCAGTCGGGGCGGGTCTCGAGCAGGGCCTGATACCAGAGCTCGGCCTGCGAACGCGTGTTGGTGAAGATGAGCGTACTGGCGCTGGACTCGATCTCGGCCACCACCGGCTCGAGCATGCGAGTGCCCAGATGACCCGCCCACGGAAAGCGCTCGATCGACGCCGGCAGCAGGGTATCGACCGTCAGGGTCTTGGGTGTACGACCCCGCACCAGGCGTCCCGGCTGATCGCCCAGCAGCACAGCCATGGCCTGCTCGAGGTTGCCTAAAGTGGCCGACAGGCCCCAGACCTGCAGTGTGGGATTGAGCCTTCGCAAGCGGGCCAGCGCCAGTTGCACCTGCACGCCCCGCTTGTTGCCGATGAGCTCATGCCACTCATCCACGACCACCATCTGCACACCGCCCAGCCGATCATTCGCATCGGCACGCGACAGCATTAGGGACAGGCTCTCGGGGGTGGTGACCAGGGCCTCAGGTGGTCGGCGATCCTGTCGGGCCCGCTCGGCTGAAGGGGTATCGCCCGTGCGTAGCCCCACCTGCCACCCGGGCCCCAGCATCTGCAGCGGCTCGCGCAGCGCCAGCACCGTGTCGGCGGCGAGGGCCCGCATGGGGGTGAGCCAGAGCACGCGCAACGGGCCGGGCGCAAAGGCGGCGAGCGCACCCATCCAGACCGCCTGAGTCTTGCCCGAGCCCGTGCTCGCATGCAGCAGGCCCGACTGGCCCTCGCCGACCGCGCGCCACATCTCGCGCTGGAAAGCAAAGGGCTTCCAGCCGCGTTCAGAAAACCATTGCTCAAGAACCCGAACCGCCACGCCATCCCAGCCTGCATCGGGCGGCACGCACGCTGCGCGCCGCCAACCGAACCAGCGAGCCTATCGCAAGGGCTTCAGGCCGGGCTCGACTCCGGGCGGCGGGATGGGGGCATCGCCACCGGGGCCAACCCAGACGTGGTCGACGATGCGTTAGCCGCAGCGGGCGCCGTGTGCAGATGGCAGGCCACCATACGGCCGGTGCCATCGCCCACCAGCGGTGGCATGTCGGTCTTGCAGCGGTCCATAGCCTGCGGGCAGCGGGTGTGAAACCGGCAGCCCGGGGGCGGGCGCAGCGCACTGGGCACCTCGCCGCTCACCACCACCCGCTGACGGCGCGCCTCGACCGAGGCATCGGCCACAGGAATCGCGGCCAGCAGGGCCTGGGTGTAGGGATGCAGCGGATTGCGATAGAGCTCGTCGCGCGAGGCGATCTCGACAATCTTGCCCAGATACATGACGGCAATGCGATCGCTGATGTGTCGCACCACGGCGAGGTCATGGGCCACGAAGATGTAGGACAGGCCCAGACGCTCCTGCAGGTCCATGAAGACATTGACCACCTGCGCCTGAATCGATACATCGAGCGCCGAAACCGCTTCGTCGCAGACGATCATGCCGGGCTCAAGCGCCAGTGCCCGTGCAATGCCGATGCGCTGACGCTGCCCACCCGAGAACTCGTGCGGATAACGCTCGGCCATGTCGGGCAGCAGACCCACGGTGGAGAGCAGGTTCGCAATGCGTTCACGGTAGGCCGACTGATCCTGGTCCAGGCCATGTACCTGCAGGGGTTCGCCCACGATGTCCTTGACCCGCATGCGCGGGTTGAGTGAGCCATACGGATCCTGGTAGACCATCTGCATGCGCCGGCGCACCGATCGCATGCGATCGCGCGAATACCCGGTGATGTCCTCGCCCTCGAAGATGATCTGTCCGGCGGTGGGCTCGAGCATGCGCAGCACGGCCAGGCCGGTGGTGGATTTGCCGCAGCCGCTTTCGCCTACCAGGCCCAGGGTTTCGCCCCGCCGCAGATCGAAAGAGATGCCATCGACCGCATGCACGGTCGCCACCTGCTTTTGCACGATCACGCCCTTGTGCACCGGAAAGTGCACCTTCAGATCGCGCACGCTGAGGATGTTGTCTTCAGTCATCGAGAAAGCACGCCTTTTGATGTCGGGGGCCGATCTCCCGAAGGACCGGTCGCTCCTGGTGGCACTGGGCCGTGGCCTGCCGGCAGCGGGGTGCAAACGCGCAGCCGGGCGGCAGCGCCGCCAGATTGGGGGGCTGACCCTCGATGGGCACGAGCCGCTTGCGGGTATCGCCATCCAGCCTCGGGATGGAGGCGAGCAGCCCTCGCGTGTAGGGATGAGACGGATTGGCATACAGCTGCGCAGCCGGGGCGCTCTCCACGACGCGCCCGCCGTACATCACGATCACGCGATCGGCATAGCGGGCCACCACCCCCAGGTCATGGGTGATGAGAATGAGCGCCGAGCGGGCCTTGCGGGCCAGATCCTGCAGCAGGTCGAGCACCTGGGCCTGCACGGTCACATCGAGTGCCGTGGTGGGCTCGTCGGCAATGATGAGCTGCGGCTCACAGGCAAGCGACATGGCGATCATGGCGCGCTGGCGCATACCGCCTGAGAACTGATGGGGATAGGCATTGACGCGGGTGGCGGCATCCGGGATGCGGACCTGATCGAGCAGGGCGCGTGCGCGCTCGATGGCTGCCGTCCAGGGCGCCTTGCGATGCAGGTTCACCGGCTCGCCGATCTGACGGCCCACCGTGATGGCCGGGTTGAGCGAGGACATCGGCTCCTGGAAGATCATCGCAATCCGGTTGCCCCGGATTGCCCGGATGCCGGCATCGTCGAGCTTGAGCAGGTCGGTGCCATCGAACACGATCTCGCCACTTACGATCTCGCCCGGCGGGTTGGGAATCAGCCGGAGCAGCGAGAGTGCCGTCACACTCTTGCCCGAGCCCGACTCGCCCACGATGGCCACGGTTTCACCCGAGTGAACATCGAAGGAGACATTGTCGACGGCCAGAACCGTGCCGCGTTCGGTGCGAAAGCGGGTGCTCAGGCCGCGCACGCTCAGCAGGACTTCGCCTGCAGCGCCGGCGGGCGCCGCACCCTGAGCGCCTGCAGCCCCGCTCGGGGCGGGCGCCACGGCCGGCTCGGGGGCGCCCTGCCGGGCGTCGGTGACTGACGAATCGCTCATGGGTGGGTCTCTTGCCGGTTTGGAGGGGCTTCAGTAGCCCATTTTTTTCTTCAGATCCTGGTCGATCCAGATCCGCGCATACACGGGGCCCGGGCGGCCGCCCCCGCCGCGCAGCTCGCCGCCGTAGTTCTTGACCCAGGGCCAGTAGGCACTGAACTCCAAGGGCGTGGGCAGCCACACAAACGGCGCGTGATCGAGCATCTCGCGATTGATGGCCTTGAGGGTGCGCTGGCGGCTCGCCTCGACCCGATCCGAGAACATCGCATCGATGCGCTTGTCGAGCGCGACATCATGGACCATGGCCGTGTTCCAGTTCTGCCCGGTCTTGAAGAGCTTGGAGACCGAGATCGTTGGGCTGCCATGCGCCGTGCTCATGAGGTAGCCCGCGCTGTGGGCCTTTTTCATCTGCTGCGAGAAAAACGCGCCGTACTCGAGCGTCTGGACCTGGGTCTTGATCCCGATGCGCTCGTAGTAAGCAACCAGCATGGGCAGCATGTCGAGCTGCGCGGGAGCACAGGCACAGACGGTCAGGCGAAAGGTGAAGCCATTGGGATATCCCGCTTCAGCCAGCAGTTTGCGGGCCTTTTCGGGGTTGTAGGTGAAGAGTTCCCGGATGGACTCGGGCATGGCCGAGAGCGGCTCGTAGTAGCCCGTCCAGTCGGGGTGCATCGGAAAACCGAGCATCACGGCATTGCCGCCGTAGAAGCCCTTGATGATCTCGTCCTTGTTGACGGCCATGTTCATGGCACGGCGCACCCGCACATCATCAAAGGGCTTCTGGTCGGTGCGCAAGGACAGGTAATAGCCCGTGTTGGCCACGCCCGTCACCCACTGGATGGCCGGGGCGTTCTTCTTGAGTTCCTCAACCGCCTGCCAGCGCACCGTCTCGAGGATGTCGAGCTTGCCGGTGCGCAGCGCCGCATGCTGTGCGGCCTCGTCCTTGATCGTGCGCACCACCAGCCGATCGGCAAAGGGCAGCTTGTAGGCCACCCCGCCGATGGTCTCCCTGTCCCAATAGACCGGATTGCGGGTGTAGGTCGTGGAATTGCCCGAAACAAAGTCCGTCAGCAAAAAGGGGCCGGAACCCGTGTGGTTCTTCCATTGCGCCATGCCGGCCTGGGCCATCTCCTTGGGGAACACATGCCCGTAATGGCCATAGCCCGAGCGCATGTCCCATTCGGCATGAAAGTCCTTGAAGGTGAACACCACGGTGTGCTTGCCCGTGGCCTCGACCTTGACGATGTGATCCCAGTATTCGCGCGTCATGCGCGGGCTCTTGCGCATGTACTCGTAGCTGAAGGCCACATCATCGGCCACCAGCTCGCGCGCGGCCATCACGCCTTTTTTCTCGGGGAACATCACCCCCTGGCGCAGCTTGACCTCCAGGCGCAGCGGATTTTCCATCCAGCGCCAGGACTCAGCCAGTTCGCCCCGGATGGCATCGAGCGGAATGTAGTTGTTGTCGCGAAAGCGATGCGGCCCGCCGTTGCGCCTGGCCTTGGAGAAGTCGGCCGCAAAGAGCCGCTCGATGTAATGGCCGGTATCGTCAGCCTGCTTCCAGTGCCAGTCGGCCAGTTCCCAACTCTGGGCACTGAGCGTGACGTAGATGTTGCCCACACTGATCGTGCCGCCGTATTTGGGCACTTCAGGGGCCGCCTTTGCCGGCGCCGGCGCCGGGGCCGCGGCTGGGGTCTGGGCCTGCACCAGACCTGGCGCCGTGAAAAAAGCTGTACCGATCAGCGCAGCCGCACCGATCAGCGCAGCCGCACTGAAGCGCGCAGCCGAACTGAAGGACGATGCGGCACTGAAGGGCGAAGCCGCACGCTTGCGCGCGGCCGCGGTGATGGCACGAAAGGAAGGGGTCATGTGAATCACGCCTCACAGTCCCGGGCGTTTCGCCGAGGGCGGCCGCGCACGGCCTGAGTCCCTCGACGACAACCGGGCAGGACTTACTTGAATCCCATCTTCTTTTTCAGATCCTGGTCGATCCAGATACGGGCATAGATCGGCCCGGGTCGCACTGCACCCGCCCGCAGCTCGCCGTCATAGTTCTTGACCCAGGGCCACCAGGCCTGGAAGGTGTAAGGCGTGGGCAGCCAGATGTAGGGGGCCTTGTCGACGATCTCGCGGGTCATCTCCCTGAGCATCTGCTGGCGCTTGCCTTCATCACGCTCGGCGTACATGGTGGCCACCCGCTTGTCGAGCGCCGGATCGGCCCACATCGAGGGGTTCCAGGTCTGGTTGGTGACAAAGCTCTTGCGGATGGTGGTGGTCGGGTTGGTGTGCCCGTTGTCCATGAAGTAACCCGCGCTATGCGTCTTGGAGGTCATGCGCGACAGAAACGCGCCGTATTCCAGGGGCTCGATCTGGATCTTCACGCCCACCTTCTCGAGATAGGCGCCCACCATGGGCAGCAGGTCCATGTGAACCGGGCTGTTGGCGTTGACCTGCACCTTGAAGGTGAAGCCATTCGGAAAGCCCGCTTCGGCCAGGAGTTTTTTGGCCTTCTCGGGATCGTAGGTGAAGAGCTCCTTGACCGAGTCCGGCATGGATGACAGCGGCTCGAAGTAGCCGATGTAGTCGGGATGCTGAGGATAGGCAAAGAGCTCGGCATTGCCGCCCCAGAAGGTCTTGACGATCTCCTGCTTGTTGACGGCCATGTTGAGCGCGCGGCGCACGCGGATGTCCGTGAAGGGCTTCTGATCGACCCGCATGGCAAGGAAGGTGCCGCTCCAGGCCAGGGTCTTGGACCACTTCAGGCCCGGCGCATTCTTCTTGAGCTCATCCACCGCACTCCAGCGGATGTTCTCGTGCATGTCGATGCGCCCGGTGCGCAGCGCGGCATACGATGCAGCCTCGTCCTTGATCGTGCGGTAGATCACGCGATCCACGAAGGGCAGCTTGTATTCCTGGCCCCCCAGACGCTCCTTGTCCCAGTAGTTGGGGTTTTTTGTGAAGGTGGTGGAGTTGCCGTTGACGAAGTCGGTGAGCATGAAGGGGCCCGACCCGTTGTGGTTCTTCCAGTCCTTGGCGCCTTTTTCAAGCACCTCGCGCGGGAAGATGTTGGAGTAGTAACCCCAGCCGAAGCGATAGTCCCACTCGGCGAAGTAGTCCTTGAAAGTGAAGAGCACCGTGTGCTTGCCGGTGGCTTCCACCTTCGCGAGATGGTCAAAGTAGGCAGGGATGCGCTTGGGGCTCTTGTCGAGATTGTTGTAGCTCGCCACCACGTCATCGGCCACCAGTTCACGCGCGGCCATCACGCCTTTCTTCTCGGGGAACATCACGCCCTGGCGAACCTTCACTTCCAGGCGCAGCGGGTTTTCCATCCAGCGCCAGGATTCGGCGATCTCACCCCGAATGGCATCGAGCGGCAGGTAGGCGTCGGCCACAAATTGATGCTTGCCCCCGTACTTGCGCGACTTGGAGAGGTCTGCCGCAAAGAGGTTCTCGGCGTACTGGCCCATGTCATGGTTGGACTTCCAGTTCCAGTCGGCCGGATCCCAGGTCAGAGCACTGATCGTGTAGTACACCGGCGCAATGCTGAGCGTGCCGCCGTACTTGGGCGCTTCGGCCTTGTCCATCGGCACGGGTTTGTTCTGGGCCAGCAGGGCCGTGCTGCCCAGCAGGAGGGCGCCGCCCAGGGCCAGACGGCCCAGCGTGGCGTGCAGTGTCGATGACTTCATGCAGTGTCTCCTTGATTGATGGGTGTCGTTCAGTCAGAGTGTTGTGGGTCGTTGGGGATGCTCATCGCGGTCATCGGGATCCACGCAGGCGCGGATCAAGCAGGTCACGCAGTGCATCGCCAAACACGTTGGTGGCATACACCACCACGGTGAGGCACAGGCCAGGCGCCAGCGCGAGCCAGGGGCCCTGGAACATGTAGGTGCGTCCGCTGCCCGAGAGCAGGCCGCCCCAGGTGGGTGCGGGCGGTGGCACACCCAGACCCAGAAACGACAGGCCCGATTCGGCCAGAATCACGGCGCCCACGCGGGTGGTGAAGAGCACGATGATGGGCGGCATGATGTTGGGCAGGATGTGGCGCCACAGGATGCGAAACGTGCCCGAGCCGATCGACTGCGCCGCATGCACATACATGTTCTCGCGCACCGAGACCACCGCACTGCGGATGATGCGAGAGCCCGCGATGCCGAGCAGCAAACCGAGCGTGCCGATGATCTGTGGCATGCCCGGCCCGAGCACCGAGACCACCACGATCAGGATGATGAGCTCGGGAAAGCTCATCCAGGCATCGACAAAACGCTGCGTGACCAGATCGAATTTGCCCCCCAGATACCCGGTGGCAATCCCGATCACGACCGAGACGATCGTGGCCAGCGAGGCAGCCGTGAGGCCGATGATCACCGAGAGTTGGGCGCCATGCAGACAGCGCGAGAGCATGTCGCGACCCAGGTTGTCGGTGCCAAAGGGATGGGCCCAGGAAGGCGACTGCAGGCGATCAAGCGGATTGATCTCGTTCATGCCGTAGGGCGACAGCACATCGGCAAAGATGCCGCAGAACAGGAACACCAGGAACACCACGCCACCCGCCGCGCCCAGAGGCTTGTCACGAAACAGCCGCCGGATGAAGCCTGCCGGTTTTGGGGCAGCCGGCGGTGCACCCGCCGGAGCAATCACTGCACTCATGAACGCACCCTCACGCGCGGATCCAGCAGGCCGTAACTCAGATCGACCAGCAGGTTGATGACCATGACCGCCAGGCCCACCACCAGAAAGACGCCGGTGATGATGGGATAGTCGCGCTGATTGACTGCATCAAGCAGCAAGGTGCCCATGCCCGGAATGCCGAAGATCTGCTCCATGATCACGGCGCCGCCAATCACCAGCGGCGCCTGCAGGCCCACCAGCGTCACGACCGGAATCAGCGCATTGCGCAGGGCATGACGGAAGACCACCAGTCGCTCGGGCAGGCCCTTGGCCATGGCCGTGCGGATGTAGTCCTGACGCAGGACCTCGAGCATCATGGTTCGGGTCATGCGCATCGTGACGGCCGACAGCGCCGCGCCCAGCACCGCCGCGGGCACCAGCATCTGCTTGAGGTTGCCGATCGGATCCTCGCTGAAGCTGATGTAGCTCACCTCGGGCGACCAGCCGAAGTAGATCGACGGAATCACCACCACCATGGTGCCCAACCAGAAGCTCGGCACGGCCAGCAGCAGGATGGAGAAGGATCGTGCGATGTAATCGCCCGCGGTGTCCTGGCGGATCGCGGAATACACGCCAATGGGCAGGGCAATGGTCAGGCCGATCAGAATGGCCAGCAGACCAAGCTCGAACGTGACGGGCAGGCGTTCGGCGAGGCGCTCGGTCACGGGCGTGGACTGCCACAGCGAATTGCCCATGTCGCCCTGAAAGAGGCTGCCCACCCAGGTGAGGTATTGCGACCACATGGGCTTGTCCAGACCGAGCACTTCCATGAGCGCTTCGCGATCCATCTTGCTCGCGCTGATGTCGTTCTGACTCAGCATGAGGTCGATGACATCGCCCGGAATGAGTCGCACCGTGGTGAACACGATGACGCTCGCAAAAAAGAGCGTCGGAATGAGCGCCAGCAGGCGCCTCAGGATGTAGGCCTGCATGGCTCAGGCCTCCTCGTCCCGGAACATGGGAAAAACAGACACGGGTCTCCTCCGCTGTCTCGGGAGGGTGCCGAGCGGCCCCTCCGCTGTGATTGTGGGAGCCGGCTGTGACACCCGCTCCAAGCTGAATGACAGCTGCTCATGCAACGCATCATCCGGTGTGAGGCACTCTAGCATGCCTTTTCGGCCTTGAAGCAAGCGCGGCCCTGGCGTCATGCAGGCACAGCGCCGGTGCCCAGCAGGCGCAGAGCTGGCGTGCTGCAAGCACGGCACCTGACGCAATGCAGTAGCATGAGGTCAAACGCCATCAGGAGACACACCATGACGGTTGATACCGCCGACGCCGGCCTCGATGCCTTTCGCGCGCAGACGCGCGCCTGGCTCGAGGCCAATTGCCCCACCGAGATGCGCACCCCGGCGCGCAGTGAAGACGACATCTGCTGGGGCGGACGCAAGGGTCAGTACAGCGCGGCCCAGATGACCTGGCTGCAGCGCATGGGCGAGCGCGGCTGGACCGTGCCCACCTGGCCGAAGGAGTACGGCGGCGGCGGGCTCAGCAATGCACAGGCCAAGGTCCTGGCCCAGGAAATGGCGGCACTGGGTTGCCGCTCCCCGCACTCGAATTTCGGCATCTGGATGCTCGGGCCGGCGCTGCTCAAGTTCGGCAGCGAGGCGCAAAAACGCGAGCACCTGCCGCGCATCGCGCGCGGGGAGATCCGCTGGTGCCAGGGCTATTCCGAGCCGAATTCCGGCTCCGATCTGGCCTCGCTGCAAACCCGGGCCGAAGACCGGGGCGACCATTTCATCGTCAACGGCCAGAAGATCTGGACCTCCTATGCCGATCGGGCCGACTGGATCTTCTGCCTGGTGCGTACCGACCCCACCGCAAAAAAACACGAGGGCATCAGCTTCGTGCTCTTTGACATGGCGTCCGAGGGTGTCACCACCAAACCGATCCGGCTGATCTCGGGCAAGTCGCCGTTTTGCGAAACCTTCTTCGACAACGTCCGGGTCGAAAAGCACAACCTCGTGGGCCAGATCAACCGGGGCTGGGATGTGGCCAAGTATCTGCTGGGCCATGAGCGCGCCATGATCGGCGGCACGGGCAGTGCCGACATCGCGCGGCCTCTGGGCGAGGTGATCGCAGGCCTGGTGGGCACCGACGAGCAGGGCCGCATTGCTGACCCCCTGCTGCGGGCCCGTGTGGCCGAGTTTGAAGTGGACGAAGCCGCCTTTCGGCTCACCATGGCCCGCTATGGCGATCTTGCCCGGGCGGGTCAGGCGCATCCGGCGTATCCGTCGGCGCTCAAGTACTACGGCTCCGAACTGAACAAGCGTCGCTATGAGCTGCTGGTGGCCGCGGGCGGCAGCGACACCCTGGAATGGGACAGCGAGCGCTCCAACCATGGCGCCACCATCCGGTCGTGGCTGCGCACCAAGGCCAATTCCATCGAGGGCGGCACCAGCGAAGTGCAGCTCGGCATCATTGCCAAGCGCATTCTGGAGTTGCCTGGCGCCTGATCCGGTCCGCATCACGCAAGCCACCATCAAGGCGCGGGCCTTCCCTCGCGCCTTGCGTGCACCAACAGAACCATCCGGGGACACACCATGAGCCTGCTGCTCAATGAAGAACAATCCATGCTGCGCGACAGTGCGCGCAGTTTCATGGCCGAACAGGCCCCCGTCTCGCAGCTGCGCGCATTGCGCGATGCCGAGGACAACACCGGCTTCTCGCGCGAGGTCTGGGCCCGGTTTGCCGAACTGGGCTTTACCGGCATCCTGATTCCGGAGGCTCAGGGTGGGCTTGGGCTTGGTCATGTCGAGGCCGGCACGGTGATGGAAGAGATCGGCCGCAACCTCACCGCCTCGCCCTTTCTCACGTCCTCGGTGGTTGCGACCACCGCCCTGCTGCAGGCCGGCAGCGAGGCACAGAAGGCCCAGTGGCTGCCTCAGCTCGCCCGTGGTGAAGTGGTGGCCACCCTGGCCCTTGAGGAGCATGGCAAGCACGCCCCCGAGCGCATTGCACTGCAGGCCCATCGTGAGGGGCAGGATTTCGTGCTCGATGGCGCCAAGACCTTCGTGCTCGATGGGCATGTGGCCGATCTGCTGATCGTGGTGGCGCGCACGAGCGCGCAGGGGATCAGTCTCTTTCTGGTGCCGCCCAACACCTCGGGCGTGAACATCGAACGGGTGGTCATGGTGGATTCGCGGCCCACCGCCCGCATTCAGTTCAAGCAGGCCCGACTGCCCGCCAGTGCCCTGCTCGGCTCACTGGATGGCGGGGCTGGCCGACGAGGTCTTCACCCGCACCACCGACTATCTCAAGGCCCGCAAGCAGTTTGGCAAGCTGATCGGCGAGTTTCAGGCCCTGCAGCATCGGGCGGCCGATCTGTATTGCGACATCGAACTCGCCCGCGCCGCCGTGATGGGTGCACTGCAGGCCCTCGATGCCGATGCCGCCCAGGCCTCACGCGAGGTGGCCGTGGCCAAATCCAGGGCCGGCCTGAGTGCGACCCGCGCCGTGCAGGAAGGCGTGCAGATGCATGGCGGCATGGGCATGACCGATGCGTTCGACATCGGGCTCTTCATGAAGCGCGCCCGCATGCTGCAGGAATACCTGGGCGATGCAGCCTATCACGCAGACCAGCTGGCCCGCCAGCGCGGCTACTGAGCGAATGGCGCCCTCGCTCTGAAACACTCACAGGAGAACCCTCATGAATGCACGCGCAACGTTTACCACCATGGCCGAATGCACGTCTCAGGACTGGGACATCATTCGCTCGCACACACCGGCCTTCACGCGGGCCCTGCCTGATCGCATCCTGGCCCATCTCAAGCTTCTGGATGGCGATCATGGCGGCTTTGCCGTGGACCGACTCACCCACTCGCTGCAGACCGCGACGCTCGCGCTCAAGGATGGGCGGGACGAGGAGTACGTGGTCTGCGCTTTGCTGCACGACATCGGGGATACGCTGGGCTGCGCCAATCACTTCGACGTGGCCGCCGCCATCGTCAAGCCCTTCGTGAGTGAAGCCAACCACTGGATGATCCAGCAGCACGGCATCTTCCAGGGCTATTACTTCTTTCATCACCTGGGCCTGGATCGCAACCTGCGCGATCAGTTCAAGGGCCATGAGCACTATGGGCGCACCGAAGAGTTCTGCGCGCTCTACGACGGGCCGGCCTTCAACCCCAAGGGCGAAACGCTGCCACTCGAGCACTTCGAACCCATGGTGCGGCGGGTGTTTGCCACCCCCCAAAACACCATCTATCGCAGCGTGCTGTAGGCCGCCGAATAGGCGCGCGAAAAAGCGAGGATCACTTCACGCACCACCCGCCGCTGCTGCACCGGCAGCCGCAAGAAGGCCTCGAAGAGTTCACGATCCTCAAAGCCGACATCGGAATCCCAGCGCGGCTTGCGCTGGGCCACCCGCGCCACAGCCTGTTCGCCAAAGAGCAGGGTCTGAGGCGGTATCGCCAGCCACTCGGCCAGCACCAGCAGTTTGTCCTGTGAGGGCAGGGTTTCGCCCAGCAGCCACCGACGTACGCCATGCAGCGTCATGGGCTTGCCCCAGTAGCGGCTGTTGAACTCGCGCTCGAGCACAGCCGGGCGCGGCACATAGCCGGCAGCCTGCATGGCCGCGCGCAAACGCTCGGCGAATTGAAGCTTGGTTTCACTCACGCCGCGACACTATCCAAGCCAGAGGGCTGTGGCTTGACTTGCCGCAATCCGCAAAGTAATTACATCACAAAAAGTTAAGTTTTACCCAAAGTAATTAGTTTTTGAAATGCGCAGTGAGAGAAAACAACAAGGGGCCCGAAGGCCCCTTGCGGCTGAATCAGGCCCGGCGCGCGCCCACCGGAGTGGGTCAACCCGGGGTGAGCCGACCGCCAGGATCGGCTCGGTGCAGGATCAGAAGACTTCGAACAGGCCTGCTGCGCCCATGCCGCCGCCGATGCACATCGACACCACGACATTCTTGGCGCCGCGGCGCTTGCCTTCCATCAGCACATGGCCGGCC
>Ga0255100_1000626_pt1 | contig 13991 bp, 14 predicted proteins | sample Colum_Colum_RepB_2_FD_188449 | JGI IMG/M metagenome (GOLD analysis project Ga0255100, IMG submission 188449) | Freshwater microbial communities from Columbia River, Oregon, United States - Colum_Colum_RepB_8d | ecosystem: Environmental > Aquatic > Freshwater > River | place: USA: Oregon...
ATCATTCGTCACCCGGATGTGCGCCGCATGCTCATGACCATGCGGGCATTGACCGAAGGCGCGCGGGCGCTGGGCTATGTGGCCGCCTCCGCTTTCGATGCTGCGCATGCCGCTTCGGATGCCAGCGTGCGCCAGGCCAATCAGGTGTTCTATGAATTCCTGGTGCCCATCGTCAAGGGATTCGCCACCGAGATGAGCCTGGAGGTCACGTCGCTGGGCGTGCAGATTCACGGCGGCATGGGCTTCATCGAGGAAACGGGGGCCGCCCAGTATTACCGCGACGCGCGCATCCTCACCATCTATGAGGGCACCACGGCGATTCAGGCCAACGACCTGATCGGGCGCAAGACGGTGCGTGATGGTGGCCAGACCGCTCGGGCGGTGTTGTCCCGGGTGCTTGAAACGCTGGGCGGCTTGTCTTCGGCGGATGCCGACCTTGCGGCGATCGGAGCACAACTGGGCGCGGGCGTGCAGGCTCTGGATGAGTCCATCACCCATCTGGTGTCGATTGGGAAGGGCGATGCGCGGGCCGTGTATGCGGGCAGCGTGCCCTACCTCATGCTCTGCGGCACGGTGCTGGCAGGCTGGCAGATGGCCCGTGCGGCCCAGTGTGCTCGCGAGCAGCTCGACGCGGGGCAGGGGGATGCCGATTTCCTCAAGGCCAAGATCGCGACCGCACGGTTCTATGCGGATCACATCCTTCCGCGTGCCAGTGGTCTGCGATCGGCTGTGGTCTCGGGCGCAGCCGGTACCCTGGCCCTTGAGGAGGCCATGTTCTGATCCCGGAGGCCACGTTCTGACCCCGCCTGTGCGAGGACGCGGCACCGCGTCTCGTGTTCAGGGGCGCTTCGAGCGTTTGCAGCGCGAGGCGTTCGATGACGGCTGGGAGTCGCCGTTCTCGGATCCAGTCCAGGATGACGTCATTCAAGCGCAGGTGGTGACCGAGGTCCGCAAAGAGCAGGCCCGCTCCATCATTTCCCGCAATGACTCGCCGGACATCGGATTCAATCTGTCGATCAATCCGTACCGTGGCTGTGAGCATGGCTGTGTCTATTGCTACGCCCGCCCGGGGCATGCCTGGCTGGGTCTGTCTGCCGGGCTGGACTTTGAAACCCGGCTGATTGCCAAAGAAAATGCGGCGTCACTTCTGCGACAGGAGCTTGCCGCGCCCGGGTATCGCTGCGAGACCATGGCGGTTGGGGTCTATACCGACGCGTGGCAGCCCGTGGAGCGTGATCTCGGCATCACCCGGGCGTGTCTGCAGGTCTTGCATGACTGCGGGCATCCGGTGCATCTCATCACCAAGAGCAGCCTGATCGAACGAGAAATCGACTTGCTGGCCCCAATGGCCCGACGGGGGCTGGTCTCGGTGATGGTCAGTGTCACCACGCTCGACTCACGGCTCTCACGGCGCCTCGAACCGCGGGCTGCTGCGCCCCATCGTCGCTTGCGCACCATTGAGACGCTTGCGGCCGCCGGGATTCCGGTGGGCGTTTCGGTGGCGCCCGTCATCCCGTTTCTGAATGAGCCCGAGATCGAGGCGATTCTGGATGCCAGTCATGCCGCAGGCGCCCGGTTTGCGAACCGCGTCATCCTGAGACTGCCGCTTGAACTGCATGCGTTGTTCAGGGAATGGTTGCAACTGCACGTTCCGGATCGGGCTGCTCGCGTCATGGCGCGGATCGCCGACATGCGGGGTGGAGGTCATAACGATGTGCGATTTGGTTACCGGATGCGGGGTGAGGGAGCCTGGGCCGACCTCGTTCATCAACGATTTCTGATGCGATCCCGACGTCTGGGCATGGCCTTGCGCTCCCCAGGATTGAGCCTGATGCACTTTCAGCCCGAACTTCTGACGGATGCCCCGCGGCAGGGCAGCCTCTTCTGATTTGTAGGCGCATCCGATGGATTGCTTGCCAACAGTGAGGGATTCCCGGTTACACTTACGGGTTTTCCGTTCACGGTTTCAAGGATTCTCCATGGTTGTGCTTCGACTTTCCCGCGGCGGCGCCAAGGCGCGCCCGTTTTACAACGTGATCGCCACCGACAGCCGCAATCGCCGCGATGGTCGCTTCATTGAGCGCGTGGGTTTTTACAATCCCATCGCTGCCGAGAACGAGCAGGGGCTGCGTCTGTCGCTTGACCGCGTCGAGTACTGGACCCGCAACGGCGCCCAGGTGTCGCCGGCGGTTGCTCGTCTGGTCAAGCAGTACGCCGCCAGCCAGAAGGCTGCGGCCTGACGGTTGCTTTGCCCCCGGCTGCCAGGTCCGTGGGCACCCGAGCTCAGGGTCACAGCGATCCTGATGCAGTCATCGCCTTGGGCCGCATCATCGATGCCTGGGGCGTCAGAGGGTGGGTCAAGGTCGAGCCCTTCGCTCAGGCCTCCGACACCACGCTGACCCGCGCACCGCGCTGGCATCTGCAGCGCAATGCCGCGATTGCTGGCATTGAGCCTCTGGAGCGCTGGGCCAAGATCGAGCGTGCCCGTCGCCACAGTGCGGGTGTGGTGGCCAAATTTCATGGCTGCGATGATCGCGATTCAGCCTTGGCCCTCAAGGGGGCCGAGGTGGGTGTCAAGCGATCCGATTTCCCTGCCTTGCCCGAAGGCGAGTTTTACTGGATCGACCTGATCGGCTGTGCGCTCACCAATCCGCAGGAAGAGTCGCTTGGCGTTGTGACTGCCATGGATGACCACGGCGCACATCCCATCCTGCAGACCGATACCGGCGTCATGGTGCCGTTTGTCGATGCCTACCTGATCGAAGTCGATCTCGCGCAGCGCCGCATCGTGGTCGACTGGCAGGCCGACTGGAGTCGCTGAGGCGGCTCGGTCGAGGCTTCAAAGCATCCAGCCCGCCTATGGACTTCGAAGTCATCACACTGTTCCCCGATCTTGTGACCGATGCCGCACGGTACGGGGTGACCGGACGCGCCCTGGAGCGTGGCCTGTGGCAACTGCGCTGTCATAACCCGCGCGATTGCACCCACGATGCCTATCGACGGGTCGATGATCGCCCCTTCGGTGGTGGCCCTGGCATGGTGATGCTTGCCGAGCCGCTTTCGGCCTGTCTGCGCGGTCTGCATGCGCTGCGAGCCCAGGAAGCGCGGCCTGAGGCTCGGGTCATCCACCTCAGCCCGCGGGGGGCGCCACTGACCCAGGCTCGGGTCCAGGCGCTGGCCAGCGAGCCTGCGCTGGCGCTTCTGTGCGGGCGATACGAGGCCATCGATCAGCGTGTGCTCGACCGATTCGTCGATGAAGAAATCTCGGTGGGCGACTTCGTGGTGTCGGGTGGGGAGATTCCGGCACTGGCTCTCATGGATGCCGTGGTGCGCCTGCTGCCGGGCGTGATGCGGGATGCGGAGTCGCCCCTGCAGGACTCCTTCTCGGATGGTCTGCTCGAGGGACCTCATTATTCACGCCCCGAACAGTTCGAGGGCGAAGCGGTTCCGCAGGTGCTGCTCTCGGGCCATCACGCCCGCATTGCTCGTTGGCGCAGGGAACAGGCGCTGGCCGTCACCGCGAAGCGCCGGCCCGATCTGATCGTGCAGGCGCGTGCGCGGGGATTGCTCAGCACTTCCGATGAGGCCTGGCTGAAGGCCAACCCCCAAGACCAGGCTTGAGCCGGAGCCCCAGGCTCAGTGATTACGTCTTAGCGTCTTGGCAGGGACAGCTTGTCTCGCTATAATGGAGGGCTTTTCGCAAGGGCGTAGTCGCCTGCGATTCAACACCCCATCCTCTACCCGGCCAACCGCCTCAAGAAGCGCCGGCGCACGATGGTCAAGGAACCCGTATGGACCTCATCAAGCAGCTTGAGCAGGAAGAGATCAACCGTCTTGCCCGCGCCATCCCCGAATTTGCTCCCGGCGATACCGTCATCGTCAATGTCAATGTGGTCGAGGGCACCCGCAAACGGGTCCAGGCCTACGAAGGCGTAGTGATCGCCAAGCGCAATCGTGGCCTGAATTCGTCCTTCATCGTCCGCAAGATTTCGTCGGGCGAAGGGGTCGAGCGGACCTTCCAGACCTATTCTCCGCTGATCGCCTCAATTGAGGTCAAGCGTCGTGGCGATGTGCGCCGCGCCAAGCTCTACTACCTGCGCGAGCGTTCGGGCAAATCGGCTCGGATCAAGGAAAAGCTGCCCGGTCGCATTCCCGCTGCGGTGCGCGCTGCGCAGCAGCAGGCCGCCGCAGCGCCTGCCGCCTCCGAGCCGGCTGCTTCGGCCGAGTGATTTGCGCGGTGACTTCGCCGCGCCGCTCCATTCCTGACCCCCTGAAGGCACCGATCGATCGGTCGGTGCCCGCACTGCCGGCTGTTCCGGTTCAGCAACTCACGCCCGCAGCATTGCGGGCGCGGTTTGCTCATCCTCCTGTCTGGACGCCCGAGCATATCGACGACCGCTTTCGGCTCGACACGGTCCAGCCTCGCGCCGCGGCCGTGCTGGTGCCGATCGTCATGCGCGAGGTGGGCCTCACCGTTCTGCTTACCGAACGCACCGCCCATCTGAGCTCGCATGCAGGCCAGGTCGCCTTCCCTGGCGGGCGCACCGAGCCCTCGGATGCATCACCGGTGGCTACAGCATTGCGCGAGACCGAAGAAGAGGTGGGGCTTGCAAGGGCCCATGTCGAGGTCATCGGCCAGTTGCCGCAATACATCACGGGCAGCGGTTTTGCCGTCACGCCCGTGGTGGGTCTCGTCGAGGCAGACCATACGCTTGCGATCGATGCGAATGAGGTGGCGGAGGTGTTCGAGGTGCCACTGGCCTTCCTCACGGATCCGGCCAATCACCAGCGCCGCATCTATGAATGGGAAGACGGCGCCCAGCGCAGTTTTCTGGCGATGCCGTGGCGTCGCCCCGATGGACGCGAGCACTTCATCTGGGGCGTCACGGCAGCCATGCTTCGCAATTTCTATCGGTTTCTCTCGGCATAATTGCGCGATGGGTTTCATCGCACTGATTCTGTCGCTCATGCTCGAGCAGCTCAGGCCGCTGACCCGGGCCAACCCGGTTCATGCTCTGGCTGCACGATTTGCTTCGGCCGTGGCGCAGTCCACCGATGCGGGGCAGCGCAGCCATGGCGTCATCGGCTGGTCCGTCGTCATGGGGCTGGCTCTGATCGGTGTGCTGGCGCTCGAGTTATTGCTGGCCTGGCTGCATCCGCTTGCTGTACTGGCGCTGCATGTCGCGGTGCTTTACTTCACGATGGGCTTTCGGCAGTTCAGCCACGCCTTCACCGAGATCCAGATCGCGCTGGCGGCCAATGACCCACAGGGTGCACGCGAGGCGCTCCAGCGCTGGATCCGTTCTTCCGACCCCGATTTCGATGCCTCGGATCTCAGCACCACTGAGGTCTGTCGCATGGCCATCTCGCGGGCTCTGATCAGCGCGCATCGCTATGTGTTCGGGCCCCTGTTCTGGTACATGCTGTTGCCCGGTGTGCTTGGACCCGTGCTCTATCGCGGTGCTCAATTTCTGGCCGAACGCTGGGGCGCGGGAGCGTCGGGACCCGCGGATGCGTCTGCGACCTCCTCCTGGCATCCGCTCCGTTCAACGGGCGCGGCGCAGGGCACCCCGGATGGCGGCGCACAGTCGCAGGCCTTCGGTGAGGTGGCGGTGATGCTTTATCGGTGGCTCGACTGGATTCCTTCCCGTCTTGCCGCCGCGGGTTTCGCGGTCGTGGGTAATTTTGAGGATGCGGTCTACTGCTGGCGCACTGCGGCGGCCGTGCGTGGCGGGGATGTTCAGCGTCGATTGCTCCTGATGGCGGGCAGCGGCGCCCTGGGCGTTCGCATTGCCGACCCGGCCACCGAGGCCGAAGTGCGGGCCGCCCAGAGTTCGGGGTCCGAAACCGAAGCGGGACCGATGTCCACGCAGCCCAGCGGCTTTGACTGGCAAGGCGTGGAGCCCGATGCACCGAGCCTGCGCAGCGCCGTCGGTCTGGTCTGGCGGGCCCTGATCCTGTGGATCCTGCTGTTTGCCATGCTGACCATTGCCAACTGGCTGGGGCGCTGAGCAAGATCCTTCGACACGATCGATCAACAGGATCGATCAACCGGATCGATCAACAGGATCGCTCGGCTGGTGTTCGCCGGTTGTTGCCTGGGGCCGCTATCTCTGTCGATCCGCTTCAGCCCGGATCTGGGTCCAGAGTCCATAGCGGGTGGCGTCCAGCGAACCCCGCGTCAGGGCGGTGGTGATGGCGCATCCCGGCTCATGCCGGTGACTGCAGTTGTGAAACCGGCACTCACCCAGCAGGGACTCGAATTCGGGCATGGCGTGCTCGAGCTCACTGACCGAGAGATGAGACAGGCCAAAGACCTGAAAGCCTGGGGAATCCAGCAGCAGGCCGCCTTCAGGCAGATCAAAGGCCCGGGTGAAGGTGGTGGTGTGGCGTCCGGTCTGCAAGGCCTCGGAGATGCTCTGGGTGCGCAGTTCCGCCCCAGGGACCAGCAGATTGACCAGCGTGCTTTTACCCATGCCGCTCTGACCCAGCAGCAGCGTGTGCCGCCCTTGAAGGTGGGGCATCAGTTGGTCACGCGTTTTCGCTGGCTCGGCCTTGCTCGCCACGCGATGAACCGGGATTCCCAGACCCTCGAGCAGTGACAGTCTTGGTTCGATTCGGGCCAGGGACTGCGGCAGATCGGCCTTGGTCGCGATCACCATCACGGGGATGGTTTCAGAGCGTGCGCTGATCAGCACGCGCAGCAGCAGTTCTTCGGAGAACAGGGGCTCACCCGCCAGCACGAAGGCGGCCTGGTCGAGGTTGGCAGCGATGATCTTCTCGCGTCGCTGATCGCTGCGGCGCATGCGGTTGGTCCGGGGCAGAACCTCATCGATGACGCCCTGACCCGATCCCAGCAACTGACAACGAACCTGGTCCCCGGTGACCACATCGGACTGCCGCCCCCGGGTGACGGCTGCGCACTCATCGCCTTGCGGTGTGCGCAGCCAGAACTGCCTGCCCTGGGCGGCCAGGACCCGGGCCTGGAGCGGGGCGTTCACGCTCGTTGCAACGCAGCCAGACGCAACTGCGCGGGTGGATGTGAGTCGTAGAAGGCGGAATACAGCGGGTCGGGCGTGAGGGTGCTCGCATTGTCGCGATAGAGCTTGACCAGCGCACGCGCCAGAGGCTGAGCACCGGTCTGCGCGACGGCATAGGCATCGGCCTGGTACTCATGGCGACGCGACAGCGCGCTGCCCAGAGGTTTGAGCAGGAAAGTGAAGGGCGGCAGCGCCAGAAAGAAGAGCAGGAGGGCCAGGCCGCCTTGATGATCGTCAGGCCCCGGGGTCAGTCCCAGTCCCTGAAAGAACCAGGGCTGGTTGGCGAGCCAGCCCATCAGGGCCAGACCGGCCAGACTGATGGCAAAACTCATCAGCACCCGTTGCAGGATGTGCCGATGCCTGAAATGACCGAGTTCGTGAGCCAGCACGGCTTCGATCTCGCTTGCATCGAGGCGCTCGAGCAGGGTGTCAAAGAGCACGATCCGCTTGTTGCGACCGAGCCCGGTGAAATAGGCATTGCCATGGGCCGAGCGGCGGCTGCCATCCATCACGAACAGCCCTCGCGACGCAAAGCCGCAGCGCTCGAGCAGGCTGCGCAGCCGTTGGCTGACCTCACCCTCGGGCAGGGGCTCAAAGCGGTTGAACAGCGGCGCGATCAGCGTGGGATAGAGAATCAGTACCAGCAGATTGAAGGCTACCCAGACGCCCCAGGCTGCGAGCCACCATCCGGGGCCGATGGCGCTCATGAGCCACAGGATGAGGGCCAGCAGCGGGCCAGCCAGGGCCAGCGTAAGCAGCGCACTGCGCGCGAGGTCGGCCACGAAGAGGCGCGGTGTCATGCGGTTGAAGCCGAAGCGCTTTTCGAGCACGAACTGACGCCAGAGGGCGAGCGGCAGGTCGACCACCGACAGCAGAACCATCACGCTCAGAATGAGCAGCAGGGCTCGCAGCAGGGGGGACTGCGGCATCAGTGCCTGCAGCGTCTCGTGGAGTGTCTGCAACCCACCCAGCAGGGTCAGTCCCACCAGGGCCACGGCAGCCACGATCGACTCCAGCAGACCGAGCTTGAGCCGGGCCAGGGTGTAGTCGGCTGCACGCGCGTGCGCAGGGGCATCAACGCGATCGGCGAATCCCTGTGGTACCTGATGTCGATGGCGCACCACATGGCGCGCCTGTCGCATCGCCAGAACGAATTTGACGAGCATCGAGCCTGCAAGGGCCAGACAGAAAATCAGGGTGAAGGTCAGGGCAGACATCAGTTCAAGGCTGGATGCGACAATCGCGCATTATCAGGAAACGATGATGGCACACGACGAACAACCCGCCTGCACACCGCCCGCTGTACCCAATGAGACCTTTCTGATCTGGGTCGACATGGAGATGACCGGACTTCGTCCGGAGGTGGACCGCATCATCGAGGTTGCGCTCGTGATCACTGACAGCCAGTTGCAGATTCAGGCGACCAGTCCGGTGCTTGCGATTCATCAGCCCGATGCCGTGATGAGCGCCATGGACAACTGGAACACCGCCACGCACGGCAAGTCGGGCCTTACCGCGCGGGTGCGGGCGTCGACGGTCACCGAAGCTGCGGCCCAGCGCATTCTTCTGGACTTTCTCAAGCCCTGGGTTCCGGCAGGCAAGTCGCCGATGTGCGGCAATTCCATCGGCCAGGATCGGCGCTTCATGGCGCGCACCATGCCCGAGCTCGAGGCGTTTTTTCATTACCGCAATCTCGACGTCTCGACCGTCAAGGAGCTGTGCAAGCGCTGGCGTCCGGAGGTGGCCAAGGCCTTTGCCAAACGCAGTGCGCACACCGCGCTGGCCGACATTCTGGAGTCGATCGAAGAGCTCAAGCACTACCGCGAGCATTTTCTGCGGCCCAGTGCCTGAGCAGCAGCACGAAGAGCCCCGTGGCAGCGAAGGCGACGGCCAGCGCTGCAGCAAACCAGAAGCCCCGGGCCTGCCAGCCCAGGCCATGGGCGAGCCACCAGCCACCGCCCACGCCTACGCCCCAGAGCGACCCGGCAAAGATCACCATGGGCGCCACCGCGATCTTCCAGGCGCGCAGAATGAAAGCGAGCACGCATTGCAGGGCGTCGAAGACGTGATACGCGGCCACCAGTGCAAAGAGCGAGATCGCAATGGCGGCCACCGCAGGATCCGAGGTGTAGAGGTGGGCCAGCGGCTCGCGTAGCAGACCGATCAGCAAGGCCGTGAGCAGCGCAAAGCCCAGCGCGATGGAGAGCCCGAGCCAGGCCGTGTGACGCGCCCGTGCAGGCGATTGCGCACCCAGATGCTGTGCACACAGCACGCAGGTGGCATTACCCAGAGCAAGCGGCAGCATGAAGGTGGTTGCGGCCAGACTGCCCGCAATCGCGCTGGCGCCGGTCATCTCGGTGCCGCTTCGCGCGATCAGCAGCGTCATCAGCTGAAACGCACTCACATCGATCAGGTAGGTGCCGCCCATGGGCAATCCGAGCACCATCAATTCCTTGAGGGCCGCGCGGTTGGGGCGCCCCCATCCCTGCAGGGCAAACCGTTGATAGAAGGGATCGCGGCGTAAGAGCAGCAGACCCAGACCGGCACTGCTCCAGGCAATGAGCGCCGTCGACAGACCGCAGCCCGCACCCCCCAGCGCGCCGATGCCCTGCAGACCCAGCGCGGCCTGGCTGCCGTCGAGCAGCACCAGATTGAGCGGCACCTTGAGCATCGGACCCGCCAGATTGATCAACATCACAATGCGGGGCCGTGACACGGCGGCATTGAAGGTCGTGAAGGCTCTGAACCACAGTGCGGCCGGCATGCCCAGCGCAATGAAGCGCAGGTACTGCTCGGCGCCAGCGGCCACATCAGGCGCTGCGCCCAGCCAACGCAACATGGGCCCCGGAAAGGCCAGTGCGAGCGCCCCGGGCACCAGCAGAACCAGTGCCATCCACTGACCCTGTCGCCAGGTCTCGCCGACCGCATGCATTCGCCCGGCGCCATAGTGCTGGGCGGCAATCGGGCTGATGGCCTGCAGCGCGCCCATCAGCCCGACATAGACGATGTAGTACACGCTCGAGCCGATGGCGACGGCCGCCAGGTCTGCGGCCGAGCGCTGCCCGGCCATGGCGGTGTCGATGATGCCGTTGGCCATGACCGCCAGCTGGCTGATGAACAGGGGCCAGCCGAGCGACAGCAGCGCTCGGATCTCGCTCAGCCGGTTCACCTTCAAGGCTGGACCCGGCGCAGCAGGGTGAAGCGTTCGCGTCGATCGGCTGCTCGGGCCCCCTGCCAGCGAACCTCCCACTGGCCGGCCTCGCCGGGTCGGTCGGGCAGGCGTTGCGCGCCCCGCAAGGCCTCAAGACGCCAGGGACAGGAGGCTGCTTCGTCGAAGCGGATCTGCCCGAAATAGGCGAAGGTGGCCCGCTGCGCCAGATCGAGGCCGACCCCCTGAACGCATCCGCTTTCGCGGGCGAGGGCCTGCGCGGCCTGCAGTGCCACATCCCGATAGGTGTTGCGATGGTTGGCAGCAGGCAGCCACAGGGTCATCAGCAGCATCCAGGTGAGAACGAGCCCGCCACTGGAGAGCGCCACGGGTCGCCAGATGGCCGAGGGCCGACGGGCCAGGCGCCAGATCACCAGAGCGATCCAGGCCGCCGTGACCAGCAGGGCCGCGGCCAATTCCAGACCATGGATTTCGGGTGTGAATCCGGGTACGGCGCGCTGAATGCTGGCGGCCATGCGCACGGGCCATCCGGTCTGCAGTGCAATCCAGTAAAGCCACAGGCCGAGCCCCAACAGGCTGAAGCTCATGACCGCAAACCAGTCGATCAGCGCGCCCAGACTGCGCCTTAACGTGCTCAGACCGAAGGCCGCCAGCATGGCAGCCGGCGGCGCCAGCATCAGCAACCCAGCCTCGTTGGCTGACGGCGCAAGCAGTGCGCACAGTGCCAGGGCAAGGAGCGCGAGGGCAGGCAGCACGATGGCCGGCTGATCGCTGCGGTGGCGCCATTGCCACAGGGTCCAGAGTGCCACGGGCCAGGCCGGCCACAAAAACCAGGGCAGGGTTCGCAGCGCGTTTGCAAGGGTGCCGGCAGGAGCGCTCAGGGCATGGTTCCAGGCCGCCTGCTGGGCTTTCCACCAGGCCAGCAGATGCGCGGTACCCGGGTCGCCCTGACTCAGCAGGGCCAAGGGCCAGAGGAGGGCGATCCCTGCAGCCATGGGCAGCGCAACCCCCAGAAATCCGGGCCAGACCAGCCGCCAGCCGCGACTCGCCACGGGCAGCAGCAACAGGACCAGCGTCAGGGCTGCAGCAGGCGCGACACCGCGGGTGAGCAGACTGCAGGCGATCAGCAGACCCGCCAGGGCACCGGCCAGCCGCGGTCGTTCAAGCCCCCAGGCGCAGGCAAAGAGAAATCCCCCGGTGAGGATCAGCTGGGCCGTCTCGGCCGTGGTTTCGTGCGCGCGTGCGATCAGGCCCACGCAGGCCAGCAGGAGCAGCAGACCGCTGTCGGCCACCGAACGGGCGAAGTCGGTGGCCGAAGCCGAGGCCCCAAAGGGGTCGGAAGGCTGGACCCGAGGTCGTCGGGCAAGCATGAGCAAGCCATACCAGACGCTGGCCATCAGGAGCAGCAACCCGGCCAGCGTCATCAGGCGCATGGTCAGATCGGCTGCGATCCAGGGCAAGGCTCTCATGAGCAGTGCACCGAGCCAGAAGGGCAGGGGACCGAACTCGGGACTGACCTGCCCGGCCACTGCAGGGGTCAGCCAGGCTACCCCCAGGGGGGCTTGCGAGAAGCTCCAGGCGAGGCCGAAGCTGGCCGCATCAGAAAAACGCCACGGGTCGCGGCCGATCAGTCCGGGAACGGCATACAGCAGGCAAACCGTGAGGAGCAGCCAGCGCGGCATTCGCGCGGCCTGCCGAGCGGTCACGATGAAGGCATTCATGACGCGCAGGGGCGTGGGGACGCGTGTAGCGTGAAAACGCGAACACCGCCCCAGGCCCGGCCCCGCAACTCAGGCGGGGCGAGGATTTCAGGCTCCGGCCTTGGTGCCGCGAGCAAACTTCTGACGGAACTTCTCGACCCGGCCTGCCTCGGTGATGCGCTGCTGCGCGCCGGTGTAGAACGGATGCGACTCCGAGGTGACGTCGAGCTTGAAGAGCGGGTATTCCTTGCCGTCGTCAAGCGTCACTTTTTCACGGGTGTTGGCCGTGGAGCGGGTCACAAACCGGAAGCCCGTCGACATGTCCTGAAAAACGACTTCGCGGTAATCGGGGTGAATGCCTTCTTTCATGATGCCGTGCCGTAGGTGATAGGTTTGCGGTGATATTCGGGTAACCGACTATTTTAAGCTCAGCCGCCCTTTTTCATCAAGTCGAAGAATTCCTGGTTGCTCTTGGTCTGTTTGACCTTGTCGAGCAGGAACTCCATCGCGGCCAGTTCATCCATGTCATGCAGCAGCTTGCGCAGGATCCAGATCTTGGTGAGCTGCTCCTTGGGGATGAGCAATTCCTCGCGCCGGGTGCCAGACTTGTTGATGTCGATGGCGGGGTAGACCCGCTTTTCCATCATGCGGCGATTCAGGTGCAGTTCTGAATTGCCCGTGCCCTTGAATTCCTCGAAGATCACCTCGTCCATCCGGCTGCCGGTATCGACCAGCGCCGTGGCAATGATGGTGAGCGAGCCGCCCTCTTCGATGTTGCGGGCAGCACCAAAGAAGCGCTTGGGCCGCTGCAGTGCGTTGGCATCGACACCACCCGTGAGTACCTTGCCGGAGGCGGGAACCACGGTGTTGTAGGCCCGGGCCAGACGTGTGATGGAGTCGAGCAGAATGACCACGTCCTTCTTGTGCTCGACCAGGCGCTTGGCTTTTTCGATGACCATCTCGGCCACCGTCACGTGCCGGGTGGCGGGTTCGTCGAAGGTGGAAGCCACGACCTCGCCGCGCACGGAGCGCTGCATCTCGGTGACCTCCTCGGGGCGCTCATCGATCAGCAGCACAATCAGCACCACCTCGGGATGGTTGGCCGTGATGGCATGGGCGATGTGCTGCATGAGCACGGTCTTGCCCGCCTTGGGCGGCGCCACGATCAGGCCGCGCTGGCCTTTGCCGATCGGCGCAATCATGTCGATGATCCGCGCCGTGAAATTCTCTTCGGACTTGGTGTCGCGCTCGAGGACGAGCGGTACATCGGGATGCAGCGGTGTGAGGTTCTCGAACAGGATCTTGTTCTTGCTGACCTCGGGCGGCTGACCGTTGATGCTGTCGACCTTGACCAGTGCGAAGTAGCGCTCGCCATCCTTGGGGATGCGAACCTCGCCTTCGATCGAGTCGCCGGTATGCAGATTGAATCGACGGATCTGCGAGGGCGAGATGTAGATGTCGTCGGGGCTGGCCAGGTAGGAGGTCTCGGGCGCACGCAGGAAGCCGAATCCGTCGGGCAGAACCTCCAGGCAGCCATCGCCAAAGACGGTTTCGCCGTTGCGGGCGCGCTTTTTCAGAATCGCGAACATCAACTCCTGCTTGCGCAGTCGGTTGGCGTTCTCGATCTCGAGGCCGGCGGCCATTTCAATCAGGGCCGAGACATGGAGGGCTTTGAGTTCGGACAGATACATCGAGCGGTCGGTCACGAAAGAGAATCAGGTTGCAGCGCGGGCTTTCGCGGCGCTGACGGCCTGAGGCGCGAGCCTGCCTGAGCAGGAGACGCCGCCTGAAGCGCGTTGGCGGGGAAGGGTGGTGCAGGGAGGGGTTCAGTCAGGAACCCGGCCGCAGCGCAGAACAGGGCCGCGGCCTTCGGACACCTGAACGCGGGTGCCCGGACGCTGCTTCAGGGAGATCTGGGGCGCGATCAAGCGGCAAACCCCGGAACCGACCCCACCAGAAGCAGGTCGAGAGTACGACGAATCAGATGTTGTTGTCCAGGAAGGCTTTCAGTTGGGCCTTGGAGACCGCGCCGACCTGGGTGGCCACTTCCTGGCCGCCACGAAACAGCTTGAGGGTCGGAAT
>Ga0255100_1000634_pt1 | contig 13918 bp, 8 predicted proteins | sample Colum_Colum_RepB_2_FD_188449 | JGI IMG/M metagenome (GOLD analysis project Ga0255100, IMG submission 188449) | Freshwater microbial communities from Columbia River, Oregon, United States - Colum_Colum_RepB_8d | ecosystem: Environmental > Aquatic > Freshwater > River | place: USA: Oregon...
CCGCAACTCTAGCGAAGCTGCGCGGCCCGGACCTTCCGATCATGACCGGTCGCCGCGCGGCCACAGGTAAAATCCCGGTGGTCACGCAGCGCTGGCACTGCGGTTGCTGCTGCTGCCGATGCGTAGTCCCCCGTCGCTTCCCTTTCCGCTCCCCAAGATCCCAGACAGATGAACGGCATTTCCCTGACCCGCTACCTCATCGAGGAGCAGCGCTCCAAGGCCCAGATCGCGCCGGACCTGCGCCTGCTGATCGAAGTCGTCGCCCGCGCCTGCAAGACCATCGCCATCGCCGTCGGCAAGGGCGGTCTCGGGGACGCGCTCGGCGATGCCGGCACCGGCAACATCCAGGGCGAAGCGCAGAAGAAGCTCGACGTGCTGTCGAACGAGATCCTGCTTGAAGCCAACGAGTGGGGCGGCCATCTGGCCGGTCTGGCGTCGGAGGAAATGGATCATCCGCATCCGATTCCCGGCCAGTACCCGAAGGGCGGTTACCTGCTGCTGTTCGATCCGCTCGACGGCAGCAGCAACATCGACGTCAACGTGTCGGTCGGCACGATCTTTTCGGTGCTGCGCTGCCCCGAAGGCATGACCGGTGCAGAGGACGAAGCCTTCCTGCAGCCGGGCACCACGCAGGTCGCCGCCGGCTACTGCGTATACGGCCCTTCGGCGATCCTGGTGCTGACCTTGGGCAACGGCACGCATGCGTTCACGCTCGATCGCGAACTCGGCAGCTTCCGGATGACCGGCCGTGACCTGCAGATCCCGGCCGACACCAAGGAATTCTCGATCAACGCCTCGAACGCGCGCTTCTGGGAAGCGCCGGTCAAGCGGTACATCGACGAGATGCTCGACGGCAAGGACGGCCCCCGCGGCAAGGACTTCAACATGCGCTGGGTCGCGTCGATGGTCGCCGACGTGCACCGCATCGTCACGCGCGGCGGCGTGTTCCTGTACCCGATGGACTCGAAGATGAAGGACAAGGGCGGCAAGTTGCGCCTGATGTACGAAGCCAACCCGATGGCCTTCATCGTCGAACAGGCCGGCGGTGCAGCCACCACCGGACGCCAGCGCATTCTCGACATCCAGCCGTCCGGCCTGCACCAGCGCGTGCCGGTAATCCTCGGCTCGAAGAACGAAGTCGAGCGCGTCACCGGCTACCACGCCGAAGGCTGAAGGCCTGCGCGGCCAGCCGGATCGATCGTTGATCCGGCTGGCCTCGAACGCCGCGTGATCGAACGCACCTGCTGACCATGGCAGCCCTGCACATCGCCCGGATCCGCGAACGGCTGCGGCAAGCCGGTGCCGCGCCGATCCACGAGCAGCGCCTGCTGCGCCTGTGGCTGCAGGGCAAGGCTCTGATCGGTGCGCCTAGCCTCGACAACTTCCTGCCGCACACCGTCCGGCAGGCGCTGCCGGCACTGGCAGCCGAACTTGCGGCGCTGCTGGATCTGCGTTCGGTGCATCCCAGCGAGGACGGCTCCGAGCGACTGCTGCTGGGACTCGGCGACGGCCAGACCATCGAAAGCGTGCTGCTGCCGCGTGACGGGCTGTGCGTGTCGACGCAGGTCGGCTGTGCGGTCGGCTGCGTGTTCTGCATGACCGGCCGCAGCGGCCTGATTCGCCATGTCGGCAGTGCCGAAATCGTTGCTCAGGTGGCGCTGGCGCGCAGTCGCCGAACGGTCACCAAGGTGGTGTTCATGGGCATGGGCGAGCCGGCCCACAACCTGGACGCCGTACTCGAGGCGATCGACCTGCTCGGCACCTATGGCGGCATCGCTCACAAGAAGCTGGTGTTCTCCACCGTCGGCGATCCGCGTGTGTTCGAACGCCTGCCGCTGGGGCCGGTGAAGCCGGCGCTGGCCCTGTCGCTGCACAGCACCGACGCTGCGCTGCGCGAACAACTGCTGCCGCGCGCACCGCGCATCGCACCCGAGGAACTGGTGGCGCGCGGCGAAGACTACGCGCGCCGCACCGGCTACCCGATCCAGTACCAGTGGACCTTGCTCGACGGCATCAACGACAGCCCTGCGGAATGCGACGGCATCGTCCGCCTGCTGAAGGGCCGCCATGCGGTGCTCAACCTGATTCCGTACAACGCGGTCGACGAACTGCCGTTCAAGCGCCCGAGCTGGGATCGTGCCGTGGCGATGGCGAAAGACCTGCACCGGCGCGGCGTGCTGACCAAGCTTCGGCAGTCAGCCGGGCAGGACATCGACGGCGGCTGCGGGCAGTTGCGGGCGCGGGCGGCGCGGGGGCGAATGCCGGTGGTCTTGCTGAACGATGTCGCCTCTGCTGGCTAGCTCAGGCTCAAGTACAGCCGCCGCACTTTCCGCCGCCATGATGGGAAGTCGGCGGCGAACTGATCGGCGGATACCGCCGGGCTCAGACAGAAGCCCTGGACCAGCACCGATGCGCGAGCGCTCGCGTGCAGTCGTCGCGAAACGAAGGTGTTGAACTGGGCCGGGCTTTCCACGCCCTCGGCCACCACATCGAGTTCAAGCGCTGCAGCCATGGCCATGACGGCTTCGACCACGGCGGCGTCGCTCTTCTTGCCGGGCAGTTCCTGGATGAAGCTGCGATCGATTTTCAGCGTGTCGATCGGAAACCGGCCGATGTACGAAAGGCTGGAGAATCCGACGCCGAAATCATCGATCGCGATACGCACGCCGAGCTGCCGCAGGTCGCGCAGGCGATCCGCAGTTCCATCGGCATCCGCCATCAGTACGCTTTCGGTGATTTCGAGTTCCAGGTCTTCCGGTGCCAGCCCGCTTGCCGTAAGCGCGTCGGTCACTGCGGTCACCAGGTTGCCGTGGCGGAACTGGCGTGCGGAAATGTTGACCGCGAGCCGCAAGCGCTTGCCGCAGCGCTGCTGCAGGTCCCGCGCTTCGACACAGGCCTGCCGCAACACCCATTCACCGAGCGACACGATCAGGCCGGTGTCCTCGGCGATGGCAATGAATGCGGATGGCGCCACGGCTCCGTGTTCCGGATCGTTCCAGCGGAGCAAGGCTTCCATCCCGACAACTTCGGCGGAGTCGACGGCGATCTGTGGCTGGTAGTGGATCTCGAAGCCGTCATCGCGCACGGCACGGCGCATCGCGCTTTCCAGCTGCATCTGTTCGTTCGCTTCCTTGGCAATCGAACGATTGAAGGTCATCACACAGCCGCGACCACTGGCCTTGGCGCGATACATCGCAAGGTCGGCGTGCTTGAGCAGCGTGCCGCCCGAGTCAGCGTCGTCCGGGAAGAAGCTCAGGCCGATGCTCGGGGAAACGATCAGTTCGTGAACGTTCACTGGAATCGGCAGGCGCAGGCCGGCGACGATTTTTGCGGCAACCGCTTCGGCATCGCGCGGTTCGATCAGTTCATCAAGCAGGACCACGAACTCGTCGCCGCCCATGCGCACCACGGTATCGGACGCGCGCACGCTGGCCAGCAGGCGTTTGGCAACGACCTTCAGCACTTCATCGCCAACGTGATGGCCGAGCGAATCGTTGATGCGCTTGAAGTGATCGAGATCGACCAGCATCAGCGCGAGCTTGCGCTGGTTCCGGCGCGCATGCTCCATCGCCACGGCCAGACGATCTTCCAGCAGCACGCGGTTCGGCAGGCCGGTCAGGTGGTCATGGTGGGCGATGTGCTGCGTGTGGTCCTCGCGGCGCTTGCGCTCCGAAATGTCCTGAAGCACTGCGACGAAGCCGGTGATGGTGCCTCCGGCATCACGCACCGACGACAAGGCCAGTTGGCCGATGAATCGGGAGCTATCCTTGCGCACGTAGATCCACTCGCGATCATCGACCAGGCCTTGGCGGGCCTTGTAGGCCATCGCATCGAACGCACTGAGCTGTGGCTGGTTCAGGGCGATGCGCAGCTCGGCGACATGCAGCGCGACTTCTTCGCGATCATGAAACACGGCAGGCGTGAGCTTGCCGACCAGTTCCTCGGCGCCGTAGCCGAGCAGCCGCTCGGCCGCCGGGTTGACGTAGCGGATGATTCCATTCAGCTGGCAGGACATGATCCCGTAAGGGGCCATCCGGGCAATGGTGTCGCGCATCTGCGCGGCTTCGGCGAACGCGGCCTCGACCCGTTTCGGCTCGGTGAGATCGGTGACCAGCACCACGAAGCGGGCAGGCGAGCTGCCCGGCACTGCATTCAAGGCCAGCATCATCGGGAACTCGCTGCCATCGGCACGCAGGCCGACCAGTTCGCGACGCATGCCGCTTAGCCGCGCATCCTGATGCAAGGCGAAACGCGAGACATGCAAATCATGTCCGACGCGGAATCGCGCCGGCATCAGGATGGCAACGTTTTGCCCGATGACCTGATCGGACGGGCGCCCGAAGATCCGCTCGGCAGCGACGCTGAAGCTGTGAATGATGCCGAGGTCATCGATGCTGACGACTCCATCCGGCATACCGTCGACCAGCAATCGGTACTCGGCTTCCGATTTCTTCAGTGCTTCCGCAGCGTTGTGGGTAGCGGTCGCGTCCAGATTGATGCCGATCAGGCGGACCACGTTCTGAGCCTGATCGAGCACTACGTTGAAGCTCGATTCGATATGTCGAACACCGGAATCCGGAGTCTTGATCCGGAACGTGAAGGTATCCGACGCCTTGCGCGCAATCGCGGCGACGAGCGTTTCCTCCGCACCGGCAATATCTTCCGGCACAACGGCATTGCGCCAGAACGTGTAATCGAGCGGTGTTCCCGGCAGTACGCCGTAGATCCGGCACAGGGTGTCATCCCCCTCCAGTGCATTGGTTTCGACATTCCAGTCCCAGACGCCCATGCCGGTGGCGCGCAAGGCAAGCGTGAGGCGCTCGGTGAGGATTCGCTGCTGATCTTCCAGCTTCTTTCGCGTGGTGAGATCGCGCGACACCTTGGAAAAGCCGATCAGTTCGCCGTCATCGTTACGCATGGCAGTCAGGATGATGCCGGCCCAGAAGCGCGAACCATCCTTGCGCAAACGCCAGCCCTCGTACTCCCGGCGGCCGGTGGCAGCGGTGATCTGCAGCGCCTGATCGGGTTGGCCGGCGCGCCGGTCCTCCTCGGAATAGAACCTGGAGAAGTGATGGCCGATGATTTCCTCGGTGGCATAGCCCTTCATGCGCTGCGCGCCAAGATTCCAGGCCATCACGTTGCCCCTGGCGTCGAGCATGAAGATGGCGTGGTCCACGGCGCCGTCCACCATCAGGCGGAAGCGCTCCTCCGACTCCCTCAGTTTCCGTTCGCTGGCGCGGCGCTCGGTGATGTCCTGAATCTGGGAAATGAAGTGCAGCGTCCGGCCGGCCTCGTCGCGCACGATGGCGACATCGAGCTGAGCAACGATGACGGCGCCATCCTTGTGGATGTAGCGCTTCTCCATTCGGTAGCTTTCGGTCCGGCCGTCGAGCAGATCCCGGGCATGCGCAAGATCGGCTTCCAGGTCGTCTCGATGCGTGAGGTCCTGAAATCGCAAGCCCAGCAGCTCGGCTTCGCTGAAGCCGAGCATGGCGCAGAGCGTCTTGTTGACGCTGATGAAGTGGCCGTCGAGCGCCACCATCGCGAGTCCGATTGGCGACTGGTCGACGGTCAGTCGAACGCGTTGTTCGATTTTCGCCAACTCTCTTTTCTGGGCCGCGAGCCGATCGATGGATTGGCGCAGCTCGATCCTCAGGTGCCGCCTTGTCTTGATGGGCTCAAGGCGATCGGTGATCAGGTTCGAGCAAATGGTGACGCCGCCGATGACACCTTGTTCGTCACGCCACGGGCTGATCGACCAATGAATCCAGTCGAAGCGGCCGTCGGCATGTACCAGACGATCGCCGAAACATTCTTCCGTGGCGCCCGCCAGGCAATTGCGGTGGGTTTGCCGCCAGCGGTCCGGAATCTCGGGAAACATGTCGTAGTGGCTACGGCCGACCAGTTCCGCGTCGTCCGTCAGCCCGTGTTCCCGCTTCCAGCGACGGTTGACGGCCAGATAGCGCATGTCGCGATCAAGAACGGCCACTCCGCACAAGGAGTTTCGGACCAGGTCCAGCCAAAGCTGTCCAGCGCGCACGGCGGGCGGGCTGGCCAATGAGGGATTGGCGTTCACGCGTAGGCGAGCGCCGCAGCGGAGGCGATGGCCGAGGCTGCCCACATGCGCAGAATGCGACCCGCTGTCGAACGTCGGCTTGGCGCGCGGTTCACGGCAATCTTCGGCATCGCGCTGATGGATGCGCGAGTAAAACTTGTACGCCGTTCTGTTCGGCGTGCCGCACGAAGGCTTCAGGCAGGCATGAGCGGCCGCTTTATCCCGATGAACGGGCAAGGCTTTCACGCTGATCAACTCGATTGGCGCAGCAGCAGCGCGTCGCCGCACCGACGATCAAGGTTTTGACGGAGCACTGCCGCTGCTCGGCATTTGACGGTCGTCGATGCGGAGCGTAGTTGCTGTCAGCAGCAGCGTCAGCGCGTTCTTCCGCGTCTTCGCTGTCGGGGCTTTGGCGGCGGCGCTACCTGCGGCTCGCGACCGATCGCAAGCGATGGGATCGCAGCTGCCGGCGGCAACCCGCTTGTCGATCCCGTATCCGCAACATCTTCTACGCAGGTCAGGAGCGTCCTCATGAAAGGCACCGTATTGCATGGACCGGGTGATATCCGGTTCGAGGATGTTCCCGAGCCGAAAATCGAGGCCGATACCGATGTCGTGATCCGCATTGCCGCGACCTGCGTCTGCGGGTCTGACCTGTGGCCGTATCGCGGCCTGCAGTCAGCGAAGGGCCCGAGCCGCATGGGCCACGAGTATTGCGGCTTCGTCGAGGACGTCGGCAGCGCCGTGACGTCGATCAAGCGCGGCCAGTTTGTCGTCGGCTCGTTCGCGACTTCCGACAACACCTGCCCGACCTGCGGCATCGGCTATCAATCGTCATGCCGCCAGCGCGAGTTCGTCAGCCGCGCACAGTCGCCGTACCTGCGGGTGTCCAATGCCGACGGCACGCTGGTGGCCACCCGCGAACGGCCGGATGCGTCGATGATTCCCGGCTTGCTGGCGACATCCGACGTGTTCGGCACCGGCTGGTACGCCGCCGATGCCGCGAAGGTGAAGCCGGGTGCCACGGCCGTTGTCGTCGGCGATGGTGCGGTCGGTCTGCTCGCGGTGCTGTCGGCCCGGCAGATGGGTGCCGAGCGGATCATCGTCATGAGTCGCACGCCAGCGCGGCAAGCACTGGCGCGCCAGTTCGGCGCGACCGACATCGTCGTGGAACGCGGCGCCGACGGCATTGCCCGCATTATCGAGATGACCGGCGGCCTCGGTGCCGACAGCGTGCTCGAATGCGTCGGCACCGGTGAGTCGATGCATCAGGCGATGGCCGTCACCCGCAAGGGCGGCCACATGTCATTCGTTGGCGTTCCACACGGTGTGGAGATCGACGGGCAGGCGCTGTTCAACGCGCACATTCATCTGGAAGGCGGCCCTGCGCCGGTCCGGCGTTACCTGCCGGATCTGATCGATCTGGTGCTGGAGCAAACCGTCGATCCATCGCCGGTGTTCGACCTTGTGCTTCCGCTGGACCGCGTGGCCGAAGGCTACAAGGCGATGGACGAGCGGCGCGCGATCAAGACACTGCTGATGCCTTGACCGCTGATCGATGGCGCGCGCGCCGAGGCATTCACGTCCTCGGCAAGATGCCCCGGCGCTGGAAGTCCGCGATCCAGTACGTGAATGTGTCCTCGGTATCGCAGACCTCGGTAAAGCCGGCACGGCGCAGCTTGATGGCGCTGACGAAGGCCGCCGGCGGCGGCGTGGTGGCGCCGTAGGCGAAGCAGAAGTCGGCGTAGTAGTGGGACTCGCCGAGCAGCGTCGCCAGCGGCAGCTGACGCAGGCCATGACGGCCGACCACGCGATCCCAGATCGTGGCATGCGCGGGCAGGAATTCGGCCATCGACAGCGGCGCGTCCGGGCCGGGTTCGACGCCGAGCGCGGCGCTGATCGCCGGCCACAGGTTGCGCCACTCGAAGACATCGCCATTGGTGACGTTGTAGTGCTGGCCGCGGGCGATATCGGCCTTCGAGGCCCAGACGAACACGTTGGCCAGCAGACGGGCGTCGACCGCTTCCCACACGTAACTGATGCCGCCGGGGAAGCCGAACGGGCGGCCGGTTTCCCGGCAGATCGCAGCGTAGGCGCCGAGCACCGGAATCAGGTTCATCGCCGCGTTGTGCGCGCGGCCGAGGATCAGCTGCGGGCGCAGGATGGTCCAGCCGAAGCCGTGACGATCGGCCGCGGCACGCAGCCAGTCTTCCTGCAGCCAGTAGAAGTTCGCGTGGGGATCGCGCGGGGCGCGCTCGCGCGCCGGGATCGGCATCGGGTGCAGATGGATGCCGTAGGCCTTGGTGCCCTGCAGCAGGCTGACATGCTCGATGCGGTTGGCCGGGTTTTCCAGCAGCGGCGTCATGCAGTGGTCGAGCATCGCCAGGTTGATGCGCATCTGCTCGGCGTCCTGCCAGCCGGCGATCAGGCCGGGCTGCTCGAACAGTGCGGCGTAAACGACGTGGCTGACGCCGGTCAGCGATGCCAGCGCGGCGCGCGCCGAAGCGGCATCGCGCAGGTCGCAAGCCAGATGCTGGAACGGCTGCGTCGAGTCGGTTTCCGGCGGACGCCGCGACAGCGCCACCACGTCCCAGCCGGCGGCCAGATAGGCATCCACCGCGCTGGCACCGACGACACCACTGGCACCGGCAATCAGGACCTTGTTCGCCATCGTCTTGCTCCTCTTCAGGGAAACCGCCGCATCAGCCGCGCAGTTCGCGGCGCAGGATCTTGCCGGTCACCGTCTTCGGCAATTCCGGAATGAATTCGACGATGCGCGGCACCTTGTAGGCGGCCATGCGTTCGCGGCAGTGGGCGATGATCGCGTCGGCGCTCAGCTCGGCACCGGCCTTCAGGCTCAGCACCGCTTTCACCGTTTCGCCGCGATAGGCGTCCGGCACGCCGACCACGGCGGCTTCGCGCACGGCCGGGTGGGTGTAGAGCACGTCCTCGACTTCGCGCGGCCAGACCTTGTAGCCGGCGGCGTTGATCATGTCCTTCTTGCGGTCGACCAAGTACAGCCAGCCGTCGCCGTCGAGCACGCCGATGTCGCCGGTGTGCAGCCAGCCGTCGCGGATCGCGTCGGTCGTGGCCTCGGGCCGGTTCCAGTAGCCGGCAACGACCTGCGGGCCGCGGATGGTGATTTCGCCGGCTTCGCCATCCGCGACCGGTGCGCCGGTTTCGGCGTCGACGATACGGATCTCGGTGCGGTAGGTCGGCACGCCGACACTGAGCGCGCCGAAAGCCGGATCGACCGGCGCGCGCAGATGCACCGGGCAGATCGTGGCTGGCGACGTGGTTTCCGTCAGGCCGTAGGCGTTGCGCACGTACAGCCCGAACTTCGCTTCGAACGCGGCAACCACGGCCGGGGCGATCGGCGCACCGCCGGAGTAGATCGCCTTCAGGCTGGACAGCGCGTCGCGCTGCGCGGACGGGTGGTTCATCAGCGCGATCAGCGCGGTGATCGCGCCGATCGTGAATGCCGGGCGGCGTTCGGCGAGCGCGTCAAGCATCACGCCCGGCTCGAAGCGGTAGCTCAGCGTCAGCGGTGCGGACAGCAGGAAAGCCAGCGCCACATGGCCGATCAGCCCGGTGATGTGGAACAGCGGGGCGATGCCGAGCACGCCGTCGGCTTCGGACAGCCCGATCCAGTCGCGGTAGACCTGTGCCGTGAACGCGACATTGCCGTGGCGGTTCATCGCGCCTTTCGGCAGGCCGGTGGTGCCGGAGGTGTAGACCAGCAGCGCGATGTCGTCCGCGCTGAAGCGGACCGGGGGCGGGCGCTTGCCGCGATGGCGGGCGATCACCTCGGCCAGCGCGCGGGTGCCGGGGCAGGGCGTGGCCTGCGGCGGCAGCGCGCCGAGCACGCGGGCATCGTTGCGGGTCTGATCGTCGCGGGCGAACGTGGTCAGCACCCGAACCGTCGGGTACTCGCCCAGCGCCGGCTGCACGGCTTCGATGAAGGTTTCCGGATGAGTGATCACGAGCTTCGGCGTGCAGTCCGCGAACAGCAGGCGCAGTTCGCGCTCGCGATTCATCGGGTTCAGCGACACCGCAATCGCGCCGGCTTTCCAGGCCGCGATCAGGCCGACCACGAAGGCCGGCACGTTCTGCAGCAGCAGCGCCACGCGGTCGCCGTGCAGTACGCCATCGGCGATCAGCGCGGCGGCCAGCGCATCACTGCGGGCATCGAGTTCGGCGTAGCTCAGCGTGCTGTCGAAGTAGTGGATGGCCGGCCGGTCCGGCGCACGCGCCACGGCGGCGCGGAACATCGACAGCGCGTCGTGATGCTCGACGGCCGGCGCGGTCGAGCGGTCCGGCGTGTACTGGCGCAGCCATGCGGGATCGGCGGTCATCGGCGTGCTCCATCGGCGAACGCTGATCGGAGCATGCGACGGCGGCCACGTCGATAAGCGCTAGCACTCGTCACGACCGGGCGGAGCCTTGCCTTTGTAGACCCGTGGCCGGCGCCGCCTTCCGGCGCTCAGCATCCGGCCGTCATCAAAGATTCATCGCCTGCATCGCGTCCAGTGGCTTGCGGCGCGAGTAATGACAAATGCGTGCAAAGCGCAGCGATGGCCCCGCCACCGTTCCGATGCAAAAAAATCGATTGGAGACATCCCATGAAAAAGTTCCTACTGACCTCGACGATGCTGCTGGCCTTGTCGGCGCCGGTCATCGCTGCCGATCCGATCGTCGGCGGCGCGCCGATGCTGCCGACCAAGGACATCATCGACAACGCCGTCAACTCCAAGGATCACACCACGCTGGTCGCCGCCGTGAAGGCTGCGGGGCTGGTCGAGACGCTCAAGGGCAAGGGCCCGTTCACCGTGTTTGCGCCGACCAACGCGGCGTTTGCGGCGTTGCCGGCCGGCACCGTCGACACGCTGCTGAAGCCGGAAAACAAGGCCAAGCTGAGCGGAATCCTGACCTACCACGTGGTGTCGGGCTCGCTTGACTCGAAGGCGGTCGTCGCTGCCATCAAGGCTGGCGGCGGCAAGGCCACGCTGACCACGGTGGCCGGCGGCAAGCTCAGTGCTGCGCTGGTCGGCAGCGATGTGATCGTCAGCGACGAGAACGGTGGCAAGGCCAAGGTCACGATCGCCGACGTCTACCAGTCGAACGGCGTGATCCACGTGGTCGACAAGGTGCTGCTGCCGAAATAAAGCGGTAGCGGCAACAAAAAAAGCAGGCCACCGATGCGGTGGCCTGCTTTTTTGTTTGCGTCTGCCGGGTGCCGTCGGTGTGAGGGCCGGCCGACCGGCAACTGTTGGCTCAGAGCGCAGCCAGTGCCGCGTTGAACGTGGCGCTGGGCCGCATCACGGCCGCGAGCTTCGCCGGGTCCGGGTGGTAGTAGCCGCCGATGTCGACGGCCTTGCCCTGCACCGCAGCCAGTTCGGCGACGATCGTCGCTTCCTGCTCGGCCAGTCGCTTCGCCAGCGGCGCGAAGTGGGCGGCCAGTGCGGCATCGTCGGTCTGCTGGCTCAGCTCCTGTGCCCAGTACAGCGCCAGATAGAACTGGCTGCCGCGATTGTCGAGTTCGCCGGTTTTCGGGCTCGGTGACTTGCGGTTGTCGAGCAGCTTGCCGGTGGCGGTGTCGAGCGTCTTCGCCAGCAGCTTCGCGCGTTCGTTGCCGGTCTTGATGCCAAGGTCTTCAAGGCTGACCGCCAGCGCCAGGAACTCGCCGAGCGAATCCCAGCGCAGATGGTTTTCCTCGACCAGCTGCTGCACATGCTTCGGTGCCGAGCCGCCGGCGCCGGTTTCGTACATGCCGCCGCCGGCCATCAGCGGCACGATCGACAGCATCTTGGCGCTGGTGCCGAGTTCCATGATCGGGAACAGGTCGGTCAGGTAGTCGCGCAGGATGTTGCCGGTGACCGAGATCGTGTCCTGGCCGCGAATCACGCGTTCCAGCGTGTACCGCATGGCGCGCACCTGCGACATGATCTCGATCTTCAAGCCCTTGATGTCGTACTCCTGCACGTACTTGACGACCTTCTGGATCAGCTCGTGCTCGTGCGGGCGGTACGGGTCGAGCCAGAACACCGCCGGCATGCCGGACTGGCGCGCGCGGGTCACGGCCAGCTTCACCCAGTCGCGGATCGCGGCGTCCTTGAGCTGGCACATGCGCCAGATATCGCCCTGCTCGACGTTCTGGCTCAGCAGCACTTCGCCGGTGTCGACGTCGGTGATGTTGGCAATGCCGTCTTCGGGAATCTCGAAGGTCTTGTCGTGGCTGCCGTATTCCTCGGCCTGCTGGGCCATCAGGCCGACATTCGGCACCGTGCCCATGGTCTTCGGATCGAAGGCGCCGTGGGTTTTGCAGAAGTTGATCATCTCCTGGTAAATGCGGGCGAAGGTCGACTCCGGCATCACCGCCTTGACTTCCTTCAAGCGGCCGTCGGCGCCGTACATCTTGCCGCCGTTGCGGATCATCGCCGGCATCGAGGCATCGACGATCACATCGTTCGGCGAGTGGAAGTTGGTGATGCCCTTCGATGAGTCGACCATCGCCAGTTCCGGGCGATGCTCCTGGCAGGCGTGCAGGTCGCGCTTGATCTCGTCCTGCTGGCTCTGCGGCAGCTTGGCGATCTTGTTGTACAGGTCGACCATGCCGTTGTTGACGTTGACGCCCAGTTCCTCGAACAGCTTGCCGTGCTTCTCGAAGGCTTCCTTGTAGAAGATCTTCACGCAGTGGCCGAAGACGATCGGGTGGCTGACCTTCATCATCGTCGCCTTGACGTGCAGCGAGAACATGATGCCGGACTGGCGGGCGTCCTCGATCTGCTGCTCGTAGAACTCGCACAGCGCCTTCTTGCTCATGAACATGCTGTCGATCACTTCAAGTTCGAGCAGCGGCACCTTGTCCTTCAGCACCATCGTCTTGCCGCTGGCGGTGATCAGCTCCATCCGCACGGTGCGGGCACGATCGAGGGTTTTCGACTTTTCGCCGTGGTAGAAATCGCCGCGCATCATGTGCGAGACATGGCTGCGCGAAGCCTGGCTCCACGGCGCCATCGAATGCGGATTCTTGCGCGCGGCTTCCTTGACCGCCCTCGGCGCACGGCGGTCGGAATTGCCTTCGCGCAGCACCGGGTTCACTGCGGAGCCGATGATCTTCGCGTAGCGCGCCCGGATCGCCTTGTCGTCGTCGGTCTTCGGCGCTTCCGGGTAATCCGGCACCGCGTAGCCCTGCGACTGAAGCTCCTTGATCGCCGCCTGCAGCTGCGACACCGAGGCGCTGATGTTCGGCAGCTTGATGATGTTGGCGTCCGGGCTCAGCGTCAGCTTGCCGAGCGCGGCCAGTTCATCGGTGACTCGCTGGTCATCCCGAAGGCATTCCGGGAACGTCGCGAGAATCCGCGAGGCCACCGAGATGTCGCTGGTCTTCACGCAGACGCCGGCCGGCGCGGTGAAGGTTTCGACGATCGGCAGGAACGATGCGGTCGCCAGCAGCGGCGCTTCATCGGTCAGGGTGTAGATGATCGTGGATTTCGGCTCGCTCACTGACTGCATCTCCTGTTCGTTCGTGGTGACATCGCGTCCGCGCTGGCGACAGGGGTCGGCCGATAGCCCGGACGTCGTGACGTCCTGTTCGTCGATCTCGCGCCTCGGCGCTGCCCGGGCCTGACCCTGCACATCGCAAGGACGGCGGACGGCGCACTTCAGCAGACCGCGGCTACCGAGTCGACGTTCCCATTTTCGCAGTTGCCGATGATCGGCGTCAGCGAATCACCACCGGGTTGACCGGCGCGCCGCTGCCATTGACCACCTTCAGCGGCGCGGCTACGTACAGGAAGCTCCACTGGCCGTCGGCAGCGCAGTCGGCGGCCAACGGATCGAGCTGGCAGATCTCGGTGAACG
>Ga0255100_1000641_pt1 | contig 13839 bp, 15 predicted proteins | sample Colum_Colum_RepB_2_FD_188449 | JGI IMG/M metagenome (GOLD analysis project Ga0255100, IMG submission 188449) | Freshwater microbial communities from Columbia River, Oregon, United States - Colum_Colum_RepB_8d | ecosystem: Environmental > Aquatic > Freshwater > River | place: USA: Oregon...
GGGTGGGGGCGATTAGGAGGCGGGCGGATTCGGATACTTGCTGGGCGCCAACACCATAACCCCAGGCAACCGCGACGAATCGAACACCGGCCGCTGCGGCGGCTTGTTCGTCGTGGCTGGTATCGCCGATGTAGAGGCACTCCGCCGCCACCAGCCCCTGTTCGGCCACTTGGACCTGCAGCATCACGCACTTGTTGGCAAAACCCGGGCTGCAGGAATCGAGGCAGTACACCGACTTGAAATGCGGGGTTAATCCCAGATGATCGAGCAACAACAAAGTGGGCTTCTCGCGCTTGTTGGTGGCCAGGTGCAAGCCGCAACCACTGGCAGCCAGCGCCGCAATCGCATCCACAATGCCCGGATACGGCTGCGTCACCTTCACGCCTTCGGTGTCATAAATCGCTTTGAAATCCGCTACCAGGGTGTCGAGCAACTCGGGCGTTACATCGCCTGCCAACTTGCGCAGCGTGACGGGCAGCGGCGGGCCAATGATGTCGCTCGTCAGTGGAATCTGCGGCTGCAGCCCGCGCGCCTGCAGCACCAAGCCCAATGCATGCAGGATACCGGGGCCGGAATCCACCAGCGTGCCGTCGAAGTCGAAAATCAGATTGGCGGTAGTCATGTCGCAGGAAACACCATTTTTTCACGCTGATAACCGGCCTTATACGCCTCGGCGTAATGCCTGAACTCGACGAGGTCCACTTTGTAGGGAAAGTCACTCTCCGTCAGCCGCTCCTGCAGCTCGCCGATCAAGGCAGAGAGGTCCTGGTCAGACTCAGCCATCAAGTCGAGATCCGAGAACTTCTTGTGGTCACCTCTGGCTCGGGAACCAAAGCAATAAACCCGCGCTCCGAGGTTCTCGAGCGGCGCCACTACAGCCGCTCGAATGTAGTCGCATTCGCCGTTCGTCAAACCAAACATCACTGCTTCGCCAGTTGCTGCGCCAGGGCTTGCAAGCACGGCACGAAGGCACAGGCAAAGGCGTAGACCTGCTCGGCCAAGTCCTCTTTGTAGGTATGCGACGACAGGTTCCGCATATCGATGGCTTTCAGCCAGATCGCTACATCATCGATATACCCGCTTTGCGCCATTTCTCGTACTACATCCTTCGGTGCCGCAGTGGAAACGCCCATCCTTCGTTTGGCAGTCTTCCACGCCAACTCGACACTGAATTCAAACCGCTGAATAACGGAGTCACGCAGGAAGTCGTTTTTGGGCTGACGCACTGCTTCATCCAGGCGGCCTACAGCCTTGGTGAATTCATCGAGTGTCATACAGCAGCTCCCGCCAAGTGGTTACGGTGCATTGTAGCCGACCGCTTTGATCCCCGGCGTAGAGACGAATCAAATCAAGAGCTACAGAGGCGCCCTTGATAAACTGGACAAAAGTCCACTTTACTCATGAGTAAAGTGGAGTATGCTCCATTTTGACTACGGCTCGACGGAGTTACCATGTCACGCATAGAACGCTATCTGAAAGCAGATATTGTTGAGACTCTGCAACGGAAAATGGCCTTTATCGGCGGCCCGCGCCAGGTAGGCAAGACTACGCTCGCCCTTTCGTTGCTGAACCGGGTCGCCACTGAAAAGCACCCTGCCTATCTCAACTGGGACAATCCCAAAGTGCCGCCACGACTGCGCCAAGGTGAGCTCCCCCCCAACCAACCACTAATCATCCTGGACGAAATCCACAAGTACGCCCGTTGGCGCAATCTGGTGAAAGGCCTCTACGACACCGAGAAGTCCGAACGCAGTCTGGTCATTACTGGTTCAGCCCGGCTTGATCACTACCGCAAGGGCGGCGATGCGCTCACCGGGCGTTACCGCTACTACCGCCTGCATCCGTTCTCACTCAACGAACTGACAGAGCATGGTGAAAATCCTGCATCTGCACTTGGACTGCTGCTGCGCTTTGGCGGTTTCCCCGAACCATTGTTCACCCAGAGTGACCGCGACCTGCGTCGCTGGCAGCGGGAACGCATGAGCCAGATTCTGCGCGACGACTTGCGCGATCTTGAACGTGTACGGGAGATCTCGCTGGTTGAACACCTGGCAGACCTGCTGCCGGAAAAGGTGGGCTCTCCCCTTTCAATCAAAAGTCTGCGCGAAGACCTGCAAGTGGATCACAAAACCGTGGAACGCTGGCTCACAATTCTTGAAAACATGTATGTCTGCTTTCGCATTCCACCCTTTGGCGCCAAGCGAATTCGCGCGGTGAAAAAGGAGCAAAAGCTGTACCTGTGGGATTGGTCGATGGTGCAGGGCCCGGGGCCACGTTTTGAGAATCTGGCGGCCTGCCAATTGTTGAAGTACTGCCACTGGCAGGAGGACGTGCACGGCCACCGCATGGAATTGCGCTATATACGCGATACCGACAAGCGCGAAGTTGATTTTGTGGTGCTGCAGGACCGCAAGCCGTTATTCGCGGTGGAATGCAAAACCGGCGAGAAAGCTGCCAGCACTGCAGCGCGCTATTTCTCGGAGCGAACCGACATCCCGCACTTCTATCAGGTACATCTGGGCCAGGCCCACTACCAAAGCGGCAACACCACCGTGCTGCCGTTCACGACGTTTTGCCAAGAACTCGGGTTGCCGTGAGGGATCAAAGGGGTCGGAGACGTTTGCTCAAAAAGCGAGCAAACGTCTCCGACCCCTTTGATCCCATCGAATAAAAATCGAGCATATCGGGCAGGCAGCGTGATTGCAGATCGTACTTTTCCACCACGGTGGTGCGGGCATTGACGCGCACCTGCTCTAGCGCCGCACGGTTTTGCAGCAATTCGCAAGCCCGCGCAGCCAGCTTCTTCGCATCGAAAAAGCCGGCAAGAAAGCCGTTGTCACCCTCCGTGATCACTTCCTTGACTGGCGCTGTGTCAGACCCCAGCACCACACAGCCGGCACTCAGCGCTTCCAGCAGCGACCACGACAGCACAAACGGATAGGTGAGATAGATGTGCAACGACGACACCTGCAACACCTGCAGATATTGCTCATACGGCAACTTGCCGAGGAAATGCACGCGGCTGGTGTCGACATCACTGCCCCACTCCGCCTGATAGAGCTCGCGATAGGTCGCGGCTCCCACCGGCTTGCGGCCGTAGCTCACGTCGTTACCGCCCACCACCACAATGTGCGCTTTCGGCCGTTGCTGCAGCAACAAGGGAATCGCGCGCATGAAGGTGTGAAAGCCGCGATACGGCTCAAGGTTGCGTGCTACATAGGTAATCACTTCGTCGGCACGCGACAACTGCATATCCCCAACCTTCAGTACAGCCGCCGCGTCGGGGCAGGCGCGTGCGGTATCGATACCGTCGTGCAGCTGGCGGATGCGCGGTTGCCAATCCAGCGGGTACTGCGATTTCTGCCACAAGGTGGGCGAGATGCCGGCATCGGCATACTCCAATCCGATGAGCTGGGTGGAGTTCTTCAAGCGGATGCGGCAACGGTCGTCGAGCGTGGCGGGGAATTCCGGGTCGAAGTTCACATCGTGCTGGAAGCCCTTGGCCAACAAGTCCTGACACACGCGGAATGCCGCCTGGCCACGGCGTACATGGCCTTCGAACTGGTGCAGGTAGTGATGCGTCTGCGCATTGGCGCCTTTCGGCTCGGGGTACCCCACCAAGGTTATGCGTGGATGCAGCCCGGCGCGCTGTTTGATGCGTTTGTCTTCACCGACGGCCACCACCGTATTGCCACGCTCGCCGCCTTGGCGATATGGGGAAACTGGCCGGGGAAGTTTTGGTGGACGAAGAGGTAGCGGGCCATCGGGCCTCAAGAGAAGGAATCGGCATCCCGCAGCAACTTACCAGCAAGGTCCTTCGCAGCCAACTGCGGCGTGAGGCCGTCGAGCGGCCATTCGATACCTACAGTTGGATCATTCCACAGCAGGCTGCGCTCATGGGCTGGCGCGTAGTACTCAGTAGTTTTGTAGAGAAACTCGGCAAACTCCGACAGCACAAGAAAGCCATGCGCAAAGCCTGGTGGAATCCACGCCAGCCTTTTGTTCTCGGCAGAAAGCACAAACCCCACCCACTTGCCAAAATTCGGTGACGAGCGCTGCATGTCCACCGCCACGTCGAACACCTCGCCCACCACGGCGCGCACCAGTTTTCCCTGCGGCTGCTGGATCTGGTAGTGCAGTCCGCGCAGCACACCGCGGCTGGATCGGCTGTGGTTGTCCTGCACGAATTCCAGATCCAGCCCCACGTCGGCCAGCATCTTCTTGTTCCAGCTCTCGTAGAAAAAGCCGCGAGCATCGCCAAACACCTTCGGCTCCAGCAACACCACTTCCGGCAGCGTTGTTTCTATGCGCTTCACTCAAGGATTTCCTGTTTCAGCAAACCTTTCAGGTATTTGCCATAACCGCTCTTCGCCAGCGGCTGCGCCAGTTTTTCCAGCTGGGCATCGGTTATCCAGCCCCGATGCCACGCCACTTCCTCGGGGCACGCCACCTTCAGGCCCTGGCGGCGCTCAATGGTCTGGATGAACGAACTGGCTTCCAGCAACGAATCATGGGTGCCGGTGTCCAACCACGCCATGCCGCGCCCCATGATCTCCACGCTCAGCTCGCCGCGCTCGAGGTAAATGCGATTGATGTCGGTAATCTCCAGCTCGCCGCGCGGCGACGGTTTCAGGTCACGCGCAAAGTCGCACACCTGGTTGTCGTAGAAATACAGCCCGGTAACCGCATAGCGCGACTTCGGCTGTTTCGGTTTCTCCTCAATCGTCACCGCGGTGCCGTCCTTGTCGAAGCTCACCACGCCGTAACGTTCCGGATCACTCACCGCATAGGCAAACACAGTGGCGCCCGGCTTGCGGCCCGAGCCCACTTTGTTGGCGCGCTGCAACTGCGCAGCGAAATCGTGGCCGTAGAAAAGGTTGTCGCCCAGCACCAGCGAACTCGGCGCGCCATCGATGAAATCGCGGCCAATGATGAAGGCCTGCGCCAACCCATCGGGACTCGGCTGCACCGCAAATTGCAGGTTCAGCCCCCACTGGCTGCCATCACCAAGCAACTGCTGGAAGCGCGGCGTGTCTTGCGGCGTCGAGATCAAGAGGATGTCGCGCATCCCCGCCAGCATCAGCGTGCTAAGCGGGTAATAGATCATCGGCTTGTCGTAGATGGGCAGCAGCTGTTTCGACACTACCGACGTCACCGGGTGCAGCCGCGTGCCGGAGCCGCCGGCGAGAATGATGCCCTTCCTTGTTGTCATACCAGGATTTCCTTCAAGGTTCTCAATACATGTACTTGCCAGGGCGGCAGTTGCAAACCAAAGGTACGCTCAAGTGAAGAACAATCGAGCCGCGAATTGGCCGGCCGTGCAGCAGGCGTTGGATAGTCGGCAGTGGTGATGGCCACAATGTTGGCAGCATCCACCTTCAGCGGCGCCCCCAACCGGCGCGCCTCGCCAATCACAAAACTCGCATAGCCGTGCCACGAGGTTTCCCCCGCCGCCGCGCAGTGATACACCCCACGCAGGCCCGCATTACCCCACATCTGCTTCAATACCTGGGCAGCCACGTCTGCCAGCAATTCAGCCGATGTCGGCGCGCCCACCTGATCGCCCACCACCCACAACGAATCGCGTTCGTCCGCCAAGCGCAGCATGGTCTTCATGAAGTTGGCACCGCGCGCGGCATACACCCAACTGGTGCGCAGGATCACCGCCTGCCCACCGGCCGCCAACACCGCTTCGTCGCCCGCCAGCTTGCTGCGGCCATAAGCAGAAAGCGGCTCGGTGGCATCGGTTTCCACATATACGCCCGGTTTGTTGCCGGCGTAGACGTAGTCGGACGAATAATGAATGAAGGGAATGCCGGCCATGGCAGCTGCAGCAGCCATGGCAGCGGGTGCCGTGGCATTGATGGCAAACGCCAGCTCACGCTCCTGCTCGGCTCTATCCACGGCAGTGTAGGCAGCGGCATTGATGATAGCTCGCGGGCGTTGCGCAGCAATCAGTGCCGAGATTGCTGCCGGCGAAGCCAAATCCACCGCTGCCCGATCAAGCGCCACCACAGCCCCCAACACAGCCAAGCTGCGTTGCAGTTCCCAGCCCACCTGACCATTGCCACCGAATACCAGAATCACGCCAGCCATCAGGCACGTCCGGCGTAGTTGGCGGTGACCCAATCGCGATAGCCACCGCTGGTAACGTTTTCCACCCAGCCTTGGTTCTGTAGATACCACGCCACTGTTTTGCTAAGGCCCGTCTCGAAGGTTTCCTGCGGACGCCAGCCCAGCTCGCGTTCGATCTTGCGGGCATCGATCGCGTAGCGGCGGTCGTGACCGGGGCGGTCTTTGACGTAGGTCAGCAGGCGCTCGTAGGGGCCGGCCGGGTCGGGCCGCATCTCATCCAGCAAAGCGCAAATGGTTTTGACGATGACGATATTCGGCATCTCGTTCCAGCCACCGATGTTGCAGGTCTCACCCACCCTGCCGCCCTGCAGCACCGGCAGGCCATACGTGTGATGCCACGCACGCACCAGATGGTCCGACGCCGCCTTGCTAGCGGAATACGGACTGTTCGGTTCGTAGGGATTGGTTTCGGCAAAGGCCGGCGCATCTGGGCTCAGGGAACCGTAGACCTCATCAGTGGCTACATGCAGGAAACGGAAAGCTTCACGCTCGGCAGCCGGCAACGCAGCCCAGTAACCGCGAACGGCATCCAGCAAACGGAAGCTGCCCATCACGTTGGTCTGAATGAACTCGCCAGGGCCGTGGATGGAACGATCTACGTGTGATGCAGCAGCAAAATTGACTACGGCACGCGGGCGGTACTCAGTCAACAATTTGGCCAAAAGATCAGAGTCGCCGATATCGCCATGAACGAAACGATAACGCGAATCACCGGCAACGGCCCGCAATGTATGCGGATTACCAGCATAGGTGAGTTTGTCGAGATTGATAACCGGCTCTGGCGAAACAGCAAGCCAGTCGAGAATAAAATTGGCACCGATGAAGCCGGCACCGCCTGTTGCTAACAGCACTGGCAAATACCCTAGAAAAAAATGCAACACATGATTGAACGCTACAACACCAAAGAGCGAAGATCAAACTAGACAGACAACAACACAAATACGCAAAGCTTGGCATTTAGCGACCTAACAAACTCCTTGAACTGACAGAAGAATCCCACTTGATGTGTCCACGTTGAATCAATTTCGCTGATACACGTCGTCCAGGCGCACAATATCGTCTTCGCCCAAATAGCTGCCAGATTGCACCTCTATCAAATGCAGTGGCGTCGTGCATTTGTTTTCCAATCTATGTTTTTCACCGATTGGTATGTATACCGATTCATTTACCTTCCTCAAGTTGGATGTATCACCTACTCGGACGGTAGCTTCTCCCTGTACCACCACCCAATGCTCTGCCCGGTAATGATGCAACTGCAGTGACAGTTTTCCACCCGGCGTCACCATGAGCCGCTTCACCTGAAAGCCTTCTCCGCTGTCGACACTTTCATACCAACCCCACGGCCGATACACACGCAAGTGCTCAAGGTGTTCAGTGCGGCCTTCCTTCTTCAGCGTTTCCACTATTTTCTTCACGTCCTGCGCCTGGTCCTTGCTCATCACCAGCACGGCGTCCTTGGTTTCCACCACCACCACGTTGTCCAGCCCAATCACGGCCAGCAGTTTGTGCTCGGCACGCAGGTAGCTGTTCTTGGTGTTGATGGCCAGCACGTCGCCATGGGTGGCGTTGTTGTTGGCATCGCGCTCAGCCAGTTGCCACAGGGCATCCCACGCACCGATGTCGTTCCAGCCCATGTCGGCCTGCACCACGGCTGCCCGTTTGGTGCTTTGCATTACGGCGTAGTCGATTGAATCGGACGGGCTCTGCATGAACTCTTCCTTGTGCGGGCGGCAGAAGCCGAGGTCGCTGCTGCGCTGCTGCCAGGCAGCGGTGACTGCCTGCAGGATGTCGGGCCGGTGGGTGCCCAGCTCCTGCAGGTAACTGCCTGCCTTGAATAGGAACATGCCGCTGTTCCAGCTGTAATTGCCGTCGATCAAGAACTGCTTGGCGCGTTCGAGGTTGGGCTTTTCCACAAACTGTTGCACTTCCGCAGCACCTGCCAGCCCGCTGAGTGCGGCGCCGGCGCGGATATAACCGTAGCCGGTTTCAGGACTGGTGGGGGTGATGCCGAAGGTAACGAGGTGGCCTTGCTCGGCAGCGGCAGCGGCCTGGGTCACGGCGCGGGCGAAGGCGGCTTGATCGCGGATTACGTGGTCTGCTGGCATTACCAGCATCAGTGCATCGGGGGTGTGTTCGCCTTCGGCCAGGTGCAGGGCGGCTAGCGCAATGGCGGGAGCGGTGTTGCGGCCGGCGGGTTCCAGGTAGATGGCGGCGGGTTCGCAGCCTATGGCCTGGCACTGTTCGCGAATCAGGAAGCGGTGTTCCTGGTTGCAGATGAGGATGGGGGGTTGTACTTCGAGCGGCTTGGGCAGCTTGGCGGCGCGGGTTACGGTTTCCTGCAGCAGGGTTTGTTCGGTGAGCAGGGCCAAGAGTTGCTTGGGGTAGGCCTCACGCGAGAGAGGCCACAGCCGGGAGCCGCTGCCGCCGGAGAGGATGACGGGGTGGAGAATTGTCATGCGAACAAGAGCCTGCGGATTGATGGTTTTGGTACCCGTCCATGGCGCTTTCGCTTCACTCCTGTACAGGCAACTTCTGTTGGGAGAATAACCAGCGGGATGGGGGTTGTCGACCCTTGATGTGGGGGTGTTTTGGAGGTGGGGGCAAAGTCATACAAACGCAAGTTTGCCGGCAAAGTCCTGAATCCCTGACCAGACTACGGTAGTGATTGAGACGTTGGACAAGATGAGCATGGATGCCACGCGATTGATCAGCAACCAAGTGAGTGACCCGCCCAGCCCACAGCTGACTCAAGACTTAACATACAGGTTAAATCTGTGCGCCTGATTAAGCTAATTGATGGGCGCTATCCGGTAACTACGCCTGCGGATGCAGGGCAACCCAGTGCGGTGGAAGAGTTTCTAAGGCTGGTACCTGCGGATATGCAGGCACCGCAGAAAGCGATGGGAAATGAACATAAAGCGTGGCTGGCTTGGGTCGATTCCCTCGAGAAGTCGCCTGAGTAACTTGCCGAAAACACCAAGCTGGATTTTGCCTTTGCGCTGGAACAGCGAATGTTGCAGTTGGGTATGTCACGCGCCGAACTGGCCCGCAAGCTGGGTACCAGTACTGCTGCAATTACGGCCACGTTGCGTGGCGACGCCAAGGTGCGCTGGCTGGAATGCCACGAAAGTACGCCAGTGCCGGAAGCACAACTGAAATCAGCTATGGCTTGGGCCAAACAAGCAAGTGGAGGCAGGCATGCAAGACCAACCCCCTTTGCAGCTTGAGGAGCTGTTTTTCCCGGCGCAGGAAGTGCGTGCTTGTCAGGCCCATGATCCGCAAGGGGAAACGCGCGGCACAACGGTCAAACAATCGTTTGATCTGCTGGTGCTTGACGCATCTACCAACAGCTATGGCTTGCTGTTGGATATCAGCAGCGATGACGACAAGAGTGTTAATCCGCCTTATCAGTTCAGGTTGCAAGCCTATGCCCGGTTTGTTGTGGCCCAGACTGTTGACCCGGTAACAGCGCAAGCCATGGTGCAAGCCAACGGTGCTCTGGTTTTAGGAGCCTTGCGTGAACGCTTGCCGGAGCTGACGTCTCGCGCCCCCTGGGGGCGTTTTTTGCTGGGGACTCAGGGAGTTCCGGTGCTTCAGCCTCAAAACAGTTCAGGCATCTAGCTGCGTTGAGCAAGCGGTTTGGGGTGAGTCCGGCGGTGTTTTTTTGAGGGGTGGCTGGCAAGGGAAAGCCGGGTAGCTAGTACTTGATTCCGGTAAGCCTGGTTTTGATCCAGCCAGGATTTCTTCGTACTGGCAGTACCGCCAGTACGAAAACCACTGCATCAGATACGTCGTAGTAAACCGCATACGGAAAGCGCTGGCACAGCAGCCGTGGCAAGCCATGATATTGCTGATGTATACCTGCATGGGCGAACAGCGATTCTATGTCGGCAACGCCGCTGTCCCAGAAGTACTGGCCAATTCCGATTTGTTGTGACTCATAAAATTGCCTGCCGGCATCCATGTCGGCGACGGCATCATCCATGATTACGACATCCTTAATCTGTTGCGCGATAGCGGGCTTTCAACTCTTTGATTGGGATGAATGTTGCTGTGCCATTGAGCAACTTGGTCTTGCGGTCTCGCAGTACGTCTCCGTGCCATGCGGGGGACTCAATTTCTGTGGCGTCCTGCTGAAAGCTGCTCCACAGCAATTCCATGACTTCGAGTCGTTCCTTTGAACTCATGCTTCTCAGGTCGCTTGGTTTCATGGGGGCTCGCCGATATGTAATCTGGTTGAAGGCAGGGTAGCGGGTGATTGTGGGGGTTGCCGCAAAATCGCTTTCGGCTTCTGATCTTCGTATGGTGGGGAGAAAGCAGATAATTTCAAATGCGGCGTAGATACCCTGAAGCTGGCCAAGGATTACATTGCAGCATTGAGCAAGCGGTTCGGGGTGAGTCCGGCGGTTTTTTTTGAGGGGTGACGTGCCCGGCAAGCTTTAAGCGGGGTCAATACGCTCTGGTGAAGATGGTTTGGCCTGATGTGCGTATATGCGCCAACAAATCGGGGTTGTCGATGGCTGCCAAATGGCAGAGGTCCAGCGTGTAGGGCAGCAGCAAGTCGTCGATTTCGTCGGCGATGCGGCCCAGCTCGCGTTCATCGAGCGCCTCACCACTCAAGGCCAGATCAATATCGGAGCCGGGTTTGTGGCGCCCCACTGCGCGCGAGCCATACAGGATGGCTCGTTCGATTGCTGGATGGGCGGCGAGTACTGCGCGCAAACTGCCAAGGGCGGTTTCGGGGAGCCCGAAACTGGTAGTACTCATGCGAGCAGTCCTGCGAATTTGCTTTGCAGTTGCTGAAAGGCCGGGAAGTAATGTTGGGTGATGTTGTCGAGCAGCATTTGGGCGGTGCTTTGGTTGTAGGTGTGTGAGCTGAGGTTGCGGGCGCGAATCATGTCCATCCACACTTCACCGTCGTTTACGAGGCCTTGCTTGAAAGCTTCACGACAGGCATCGCGCGAGCCTACCAAGCCGCTGATGCCATCGCGGGGAGTGCATTGGATTGCCTGAAGGTTCACGTGTTGGGCTGGAGTATAAACGCGGGTCCAAAGATGGCGAGTGTGTGTCGTAGCCGCAATGGCTTGCGAACTGTAGGGATGGCAGACTTGCCTTTTTTTCAAGAGCATCCTTGGCATGAGCAACATTCTGGTCGTAGGCGGCGCCGGTTACATCGGCTCGCATATGGTGAAACACCTGCTTGCCGGCGGCCACAGTGTGGTGGTGGCCGACAATTTTTCCACCGGCTTCCGCGATGCGATCGTGGGAGGGACGGCAGTGGAGTTGGACATTGCCGATGGTGCTGCGCTGGATGCATTGTTTGCGGCGCATCGCATTGATGCGGTGCTGCACTTCGCTTCGTTCATCGCGGTGGGCGAATCGGTGACTGCGCCGGGCAAGTATTACCAGAACAACGTGGCGGCCACGCTGAGCCTGTTGCAGGCGATGGAGCGTGCCGGGGTAAAGCAGTTCATCTTTTCTTCTACGGCGGCGGTGTATGGCAATCCGCGTTATACGCCGCTGGATGAGATACATCCGAAAGAGCCGATCAATCCTTATGGGCGCACCAAGTGGATGGTGGAGCAGATCCTGCAGGATTTCGACACGGCGCATGGGGTGCGTTCGGTATCGCTGCGTTACTTCAACGCGGCGGGTGCCGATCCTGCTGGTGAATTGGGCGAGCGGCATGAGCCGGAGACGCATCTGATTCCGCTGATCCTGCAAGCGGCTTCCGGCCGCCGCAAGGCGATCACGGTGTTTGGTCGCAACTATTCAACGCCGGATGGCACCTGTATCCGCGACTATATTCATGTGAATGATCTGGCGTCAGCGCATGCGCTGGCGCTGGATTATCTCGCTGCCGGCGGCACCAGCACCGCGTTCAATCTTGGCAACGGCAGCGGGTTTTCTGTGCAGCAAGTGATCAGCACGGCGAAGAATGTGACGGGGCGTGATTTCACCGTAGTGGATGCGCCGCGGCGCGAGGGTGACCCAGCCATTCTGATTGCCGATGCCACCCGCGCTCGTGCGGTGCTGCAATGGCAACCGCAGTATGGAGACCTGGCAACCATCATCACCCACGCGTGGCAGTGGGAACTGAAATACTTCAACCCGGCATAACCAAAGGGGTCGGAGATATTTGCTCAAAAAACGAGTAAACATCTCCGACCCCTTTGGTTGTTACCAGGCGATGCCGTAGTCGTCGCCGTAGTCGCTGGAGCCGCCCATCAGGGTGCCGTGTTGTTGGTCGATGAAGATGGCGTTGATGGGGCCGGAGGATTTGCTTTCGTTGACAATGGTGTAGCCCATGTCGTGCAGGCGGAACTGGGTGTCGAGCGGAATGTCGGCGCGCAGCAGCAGTTTGCCGGGTTCGCTGGTGTGGTCGCCGAATGAGCTGTGGGCCTGATAGCTGCCCATGTTGGCGGCTTCGGTGGCCTGCTGCACGTCCATGCCGAACTCCACCATGTTGAGGAAGAACTGCACGAGGTTCTGGTCCTGGAAGTCGCCGCCCTGCACGGCGAACGACAAAAACGGTTTGCCGTCTTTCAGCGCCATACCGGGGGTGAGCGTGGCGCGCGGCCGTTTGCCCGGCTCCAGTACGTTGTAGGGGTTCTGGTATTGCTCCGCATCCATGACGAAGCTCGGCATGCGCTGCGACAACCCAATACCGGTGTGGCCAGCAATGTAGGCCGGCGCCCAACCCCCGCTTGGTGTGATTGAGACCACCCAACCCTCGGCATCAGCCGCCTGGATCGATGTGGTGCCGGCGCGGCGCGCCTGTTCAGCGTTCATGGCGTCGGTTTGTGCCAACTGCTCTGGTGTTGCCAGCCTTGGCTGCCATTGTTGCAGCATCTGCATGAAGGGATTGCTGCCGCCCTGATACGGGTACGGATCGCCTGGTTTCACGGTGGGATCGTTGCGGTCCATGACAATGCTGGCGGCGCGGTCACGGGCATAGTCCTTGCTGAGCAGGCCTTTGATCGGCTCTTCCGGCGGGAAGTAGGGATCGCCGTAGTAGAAGTCGCGATCGGCGAAGGAGAGATTCATCGCCTGGTACAGCGTTTGGATGTAGTCAGGCGTGTTGTAACCCATGCTGCGCAGATCGAAATTCTCCAGCACATTCAGCGTTTGCAGCATCACCGGACCTTGCACCCAACTGTTGGGCTTGAATACTTCGATGCCTTTGTAGGTGGTGCTCACCGGCTCTTCGATATGCACCTGCCAGTTGGCGAGATCTTCCGCGGTGATGAGACCACCACCTTCCTGCACTGCGCGTGCGAGCTCGTTGGCGATGTCGCCTTTGTAGAAGCGGTCGTAGGCGGCCATGATGGCTTGCTTGCGGTCGAGACCGGCGGCGAGTGCCTGCTTCTCGGCGTCCACCAATTTGGCAAGTGTGGCGAGCAGTTCGCTCTGCACAAACTTTTCGCCCGCATACGGCGCAGCGTGGCTGCGCATGCTGCGAGGATCCAAGTGCGGCAGCATGACGCGGGCGCTATCGGGCCATTGCAGCAGTAGCGGCTTGTAGGCTTCCAGCGTGTCGACCATGTTCTGTTCCATCGGATAACCGGCCGCCATTTCCATTGCCGGTGCCAGCACTTCGGCCAGACTGAGCGTGCCGTATTCGGCCAGCATCACCATCAAGCCACCGGGCGTGCCAGGAGTGATGGCGGCGAGCGGGCCGTACTCGGGTGGATAGCCCATGCC
>Ga0255100_1000647_pt1 | contig 13755 bp, 6 predicted proteins | sample Colum_Colum_RepB_2_FD_188449 | JGI IMG/M metagenome (GOLD analysis project Ga0255100, IMG submission 188449) | Freshwater microbial communities from Columbia River, Oregon, United States - Colum_Colum_RepB_8d | ecosystem: Environmental > Aquatic > Freshwater > River | place: USA: Oregon...
CAATTCAAGATATCAAAAGGCGAGTTTATCATCGGCTATGGCTACGATGGCGACGAGATCGAAGACAAACGCGAAATGACCGCTGCTGATCTTGACATTGCTTTTCCAGATCATCCAGTTTTTGTCCAGCATGTATCGCTTCATGGAGCTGTTTGCAATTCCGCTGCCCTCAAGAAATTCAAGATAACTAAAGATACCCCAACCCCAAAAGGCGGGGTGATCAACCGCAAACCGGGTACCATGGAACCTGAAGGCCTGCTCATGGAAGCCGCTTGGGTGCCAATTTTCACGAACATGCCGATGCCTAACGAAGAAGAATTATTGTCGCAATTCAAAGAAGGGCAGATGATCTATGCTGCAGCAGGGCTCACCACCGCCCAAGAAGGCGCTACATCTGCAAGCGATATAGCACTTCTTCAGAAGGCCGCCAAGAACGGGTTATTATTTATCGATATTGCCGCCTACCCCTTCATCACTGAGGCCAAGGCGATTTTGAAAACCAATCCGCCAGAAACATTTGGGAAGTATACAAGCCGGCTAAAGCTCGCAGGCATCAAAATTACCGCCGATGGATCACCCCAAGGCAGAACGGCCTATTTCACTAAGCCATACCTTACCGGAGGCCCGGGGGGAGAAAAAAACTGGGCGGGCGAACCAATGTTCTCGAAGGCACAACTCCACGACTTCGTCAGGTTAATTTACAACAACAAGTTGCAACTGCTTATTCATTGCAACGGAGATGCAGCGATAGATATGTTTTTGGACGCCCACCAAAGCAATGCGAAAGACCGCACCGCCGACTTACGCACCACCATCATCCATTCTCAGTTTGTTCGCAAAGACCAACTTCAGAAGTACGTGGACTACAAGATTCAGGCATCCTTCTTCACCGAACACTGCTACTACTTCGGTGAAGCACACATCAAGAACCGGGGAAAAACACAGGCGTATTTCCTAAGCCCAATGAAATCTGCTCTCGCCATGGGCATCAGATGCCAAAACCATACCGATTTTAATGTATCCCCCATCGACCAGATGTTCGTGATTTGGTCGGCGGTAAATCGCATCTCTCGTGGTGGCGAAGTTATCGGCCCCGATGAACGGATCAGCCCGCTACAGGCTCTTAAGGCAATCACGATCGACTGCGCTTACATGTACAAGGAAGAAACAAGCAAAGGCTCGCTCGAAATTGGAAAACTCGCTGACTTGGTTATTCTTGACAGAAACCCGTTGACCATCAACCCCATGGAGATCAAAGATATCAAGGTCATTGAAACGATTAAGGAAGGCAAAACGATTTTTCGTGCAAGCAAGTGATTCTGCCAACGAACCCAGCCAGAAAAAGGATACAACCCTAAACCAAAGTGCTTAAGCATCCGCTGATAAATGATTGTTATTCCAATTAATCCGGTAAATTAATATAGGCTCCATCAACATAGCTCGAATCAGAAAAAAGATTTACTTTTTTTTGCCATTTAGGATTCTACCAATCACAGTGCGCCTAACCAATAATTCGTAGCTAGCAAATAGAATCAGCATGGTGATTAGAAACCCTACAGTGAATTTCACCAATGCCGGTACTGGCAGAAAAAGTAATAGCCACTGCATGAACAATACCGGCGGAATATGGGTCAGATAAAGCCAGTATGAAGAATCAGCCACATAACGGAAAAGCTTGCTTTCCCTTTGAAACAAACGGTGTGCCAGACCGATAGAGCCAAGCACCATCAGCCAGGTGTAAAGCGATTGAAGCAGGATATTTGGTAACCTCTCATCCTTTGTCGCCAATACCAATGGAAACAAAACCAGCATCGCTATTGGTAACGCCAAGCGCCAATGTCTGCCAAGAAAACATTGGTTATCCCCCAACCGGAAGTACCAGCTTCCGAAAAAGAAGAACACTGAGTAGTACAAAAAAACATGGGGTTTGGGGATTAGCCCTGGAGAAAAGTCTGGCCCCACTGGAAAGTTTAAAAGCTTCGGGGAATAATCCAGGCCCATCCATGCCTGCATGCAACAGGTCAAGACAAAGGCTACCATCAACCCAGGGTAAATAAGATTTGTTTTTTCTGTTGCTCCCGGGCCGATAGGACGGGATAAACAATCTAGAATGTAATGCAGCACGCATAACCACCAAAGAAACCAAAGAAACCATAAGTGGTCAAGGGATGCATCTTGAAGGAGGTTGATTTTCTGGCCTGCGATATCCACCGCGATTTGGTCAGACGAGAGCCAATCAAAATACCATTGCACCCAACTTGGCATACCTTGAATATGTTTGGGTCGGGAGGTTTGCTCCGGTGGGATTGGGGTTCCGTATTGGTCTATGGAAAATCTTTTCAGGTACTCAATCACAGCTTGGCGGCCATTCTCGAGAACCATCATGTCTTCTGGAAACTTACCTTTGGAAATAAAAATAATCGTACGAGTTTCATCGTAAGGTTGTTGGGTAGCCGTCCAAGCAGATTTAGATGAACCATTGGCAAGGAATGGGTCGCCCCCGTTTTCTATCAGAAGCTTTAGCAAGTCCTCCCGACCGAGTAATACCGCCATGTAAAGCGAGTTATAACCGTTTCGGTTGCTCGCCATTGGGTTTGCGCCACGCTTTAGCAGCAGCTTCGTGATCGGTTCCGATTCACAAAGGACCGCATAGTTCAGAGGAGTAAAACGCATGCGTTTTTCAGGTTCCTCCAATAATGCATTTGGGCCTTTTTCCAAAAGATTCAGCACCTGCTTACTGTCACCCTGATGGATTGCCTTGAATATCGGATCTTGCGGATGGCTGGCGTTGGCAGTTAACGCAAATATTCCGACCACTTTTTCCAAAGGAATAATAGTTATAATACTGATTACAAAAGGTATCAGAATTCGCGCAGCCCGATTTTTAAGCATACCGCCAGAGCCTTGGCGACAGGCAAGCATGGCAGTAAAAAAACCACTGATCAAAAAAAACAACGGCATCCGAAAACCATGAATAAGCTCTATTACTAATTTAAAAATATGGTTTTGCCGGTTGTCCATTATAATCCATGCTAGTCCCGAATAGGCAATCATGGCGTGTAAGCAGACCCCCAGAAGCATGGCCCCGGCCCGTAGCGCATCTAGGTCGTGCCTTCTTGTTTTGTCGACATTGATTCTCTGAGGCGAAGCAGAGTCACCGTTTTCGTTGGGATTTCCTGATTCCATGATAGTGCTTTTTCCTGTGAAGCCTCACGCCGATTCTGGTCGCCTGAAGCGAAGCATCCACCATGCTAGAAACAGGTAAAGAATGATTTGCGCAGTCATTCCCGCCAGCGCTAGGGGCACCGACTGGATGAAACTATCGCCAAAAATTCTCATGTAGGTCGGTAAAGCTACCATCCCGTTTTCCATGGGTGAGATCTGGCTGGCGCGAAGTCCCCAATAAGTGGGTGATATAAAGTAGGCAATCGTTCTGGGAATGGAGGTTGTCGCAAGTGACATAGCGGTGCCAAGGGTTAACTGGGGTAGCATCATAGCTCCTAATAGGATAATCGCGCGGTCAGGCTTGAAGGTCAAAGCCCCAAGCACCACACCTAGACATGCACAGCCAAGTGCAGCGAACCAGTGGACGAGTAACATAGAGATAAAGCTGATTCGATATTCCGCAGGGGTTAGTTCGAGTCCGTTGACCAGTTGCCTGACATGGAAAAGTGATTCAAGAATTCCGTCGAAAATAAGTGTTTGGAATCCGGTGGCCAGAATGATAATTGTCATCTTTGAGGCAAGGTATGCAAGAGGTAACACACCTGCGGCCTTTTCCCTTGGAAAGATGGCTCCATCCCGAACCATCAAAGTTAAACCCAACAGCATACCCATAAACGAAATACCCATTACTTGAACGGAAAGATACTTGAAAGTGATAAGAGGATTCTTGATGATTTTGTCTGGAAAAATAGTTTTCGTACCTTCTATGGCCCCTTGAATGATCTGGTTAAGGTCTTCGCTGGCTAAACTTTTACGCATGGCAGGTTTTTTTCCCAGCAGGAAACCCAGTTGAGCCTGAAAGTTAAGGCTTTCTTCATCGAGGCCATCGCTTTTTGCTGCATCAAATAATACCGGCCAGAAAAACTTGAATGAGCTTTTCTCATCATCGTTGAGGTCACGGGTCAGCATAATGGTTGACGAAAAATTAACATTCCAATGGCACCCAATCAATATCAAGGCAAAAAGTGCAGGCATAAGCATTGCCAAAAAAAGGTAACGGCGGTCACTTAAAGTGGCGGCAAATTCCCGCTTGGTTAGTATGCCGGCTTGTCGCATGGTTTCCCAAAACCGTGCCGTAATGCTACGCTTGGGTGGAAGTTCCCTAACAGCAAGGACGGTTTCTACAGGCGATTGTAAGTCTAAAAGAGCCCACTTTTCGGCCCCCTCGTCTTCCAGTCGAACAAAGGCATCGGCCAAGTGTTCCACCCCAAAGTGTGCGCAGGCTCCTCCGGGAGGACCATGATAAACCACTTTTCCATCTGCAAGGATGATGATGGTATCGGCCTTGTATATGTTGTCCAGATGATGGGTGATACACAGAACGAGTTTGCCTTGTTTAGCTGTATTGGCAAGAACATCCATGACCCGGGCCTCCGAGGCAGGGTCCAAGCTGCTGGTCGCTTCGTCTACCAGAAGGATGGATGGGTCGACAACAAGTTCCGAAGCCAGTTCAACTCGCTTGAGTTCCCCTCCAGAAATTGAGGATACCCGTTGATCAGCAAGAGACTCTATAGCCATGGACTTCAGAGCGGTATCGACATAATTTTCGATTTCGGCAGAAGAAGTGTCAGTGGGTAGCCGGAGTTTTGCAGCAAACCATACGACTTGACGCACTGTCAAAGTTTCGTGGAGCGACATTTTTTGGGGTGCGTAACCAACGAGTCCGTTCAAAATGGTTGGATTCGATAAAATTGGGTGCCCACCAAAAAGCAAACTTCCCCCGCTCGTGAGTTGGTGGCCTTGCATGCACCGCACGAGGGTTGTCTTCCCCGCCCCGCTTGGGCCTAGTACGCATACGAATTGGCCGGGTTTAAAAGTGAAGGATACATGATCCAGAATCGGTTTTTTACGGTTGGGAACTATTACCGTAAGGTCTTTTGCTTCTAGGTTTGGGGATCCATGCCTGGTTATCACAGTAATAACTTTGTCGTTATCCAGCCATAATGATTGAGGACCCAGATTTAGGGTTGTTTGTGGGCTCCATACGGCTTCACCATCCACATGCTTCCCATTTATTGTTACACCGTGGGTACTTCCCAAGTCTCTTACCAACAGGCTACCATCGGATTTTTGGAGCAGAGATGCATGAATTCTGGATACAGCCGGATGATTTAACCAGATATCGTTTTCGGGACTGCGGCCAATAAAGATTTCCTCCTTGCCCGCAAATAAATGCACAAGCTCAAAGCTTGAAGGCATATCGAGCATCCCATTTCCCAAGGCCCAAGGGACTATAATGTTGCTTGTTTTTTCTATCATGGTTAATTTACTTTTTCATTTTCTCTGGGGTAGTTTGGTCGCTAGGGCTTTCAAAGCCAAATCCATGACGCAAGTAATCGGCGATGCTGCCATTCTTGTAACCACTGTGTAAAGCCCTTTTCAGATTCCATTGGGAGTTTTTATGGACAGTCAGTGCTATGAATGGAAAAACCATTTCATCTGTGGTTTTTTCGCCCATGAAAATAGCCTTTGGTGGCTTGTTCGGGTTGTGTGGGTTACCGCTGGTGTTGTCCATAAAAGATGAAACATTGATCTTGCTGCCTTTAGGAACGGGTACAGGCTCGCGAAATGTGTACAACTTTTGCCAGTTAAAGTCATACACAGGCACATGAACTAAGGTCTGGCGGGTACCATCGGGGCGCTTCAGCGTGAGTGTTTGTGAAAGGGTAGTATAATGGCCATGCGGTGAAATACTTACTATCTGGCAGTCTTCCTCCACCGGCCAATCAAAACTAGTATGCTTGCGTTGATTCGGAGGCATGACCAGAAAACCCTCGTCATTTATATTGGAGGCACGGTACTCCATGGTCGGATTGATATCCCCCTTGGCAAAGTGCAGTTCTATTGTTGAAAGGTCTGTCTCCACTTTACCAGTACGGTGATAGTGCATTTGCACCACCAAGTCGGAGTTTGGGGGAATGGTCCAGGAGAATCCTTTGGGAGCCCTGTAAGAACCGCTGCCTGGTGCATAGCCTCCAATCATTTCAAATGAATAGCGAGTGGATTTGTTATCAAGCTTCAAGTATTTTGCCAGCATTGGCCCCTGGCCATAGCCAGGCCCTTTATCACCTGGAAATAAACCAAAATTAATAAGGTTCTTGTCAGCAGAGGTCTCAGCGAGGTTGGCGGCATCTCCGAAAAACATCAAGGCATGGTGCACCACTTTTATGTTACTAGGGACAAGTCGTATCGACCGAATTTTCAATTCCTCCTTTAGGTTCAATTTGAACACCAAAAAACGGTACACATCGTCACCTATCGGTGCCAGCGTCATCGGGCTGGATTGTTTGAGAACCAAATCCGGCTTGCCAAGTTCCTTTGCCTCTGGATCGGTGGTGGGTAGCTCAAGGGGCTTGGCTGGAAGTGGCCCCCGGGGCATACCATCAGCCACCCATTTACGAAGCATATTTATCTCAATGGATGTCGGATTAGGGATAAGACTTTCCATTGCAAAGTCCGATTCTGCCTGACCTGGGGGCATTGTTTTCTTCTCGATTAGGCCGATGGCTGTGTCCATCCAGAGTGTTGCATCTTCATAAGTGGCCAGCGAAAAGGGTGCCACACTTTTATCCTGATGACACACCACGCAATGACTGTAAAGAAATGGCTGGATGTCGCGGTAGTATTCAACTTTGCTGTTGGCATCAGGCTTTGGCCTTCGTATTTCCACGGGGCAGCCTACCGCCTCGGTTTTAGCTACTCGGACAGGATTTCCCTCAAGTACATCCTTTAACGCCTCAAACAAATCGTGGCGGCGTGCAGAGGAACGCTTTCCCAATTGCTCCACACGGTCGTTGATCCGACCTTGATAAAGAATTTCGCCATCCTTGTTTAACAATATTGCAGTTGGGACAACCTTCACACCTATTTTTGCAGCTACCAAGTTTTCCCGATCCAAATAGAGGGGAAAGGTTACATTGAATTCTTTTTTAAGACGCTTGATATCATCATCATCATCTCGTGAAACCAGCAACCCCATAATGCCTACCCGTCCATCTGAACTGGCTTTCAAAATATCCTCTGCAGCCTCGGTTAACGCCTTTTTTGACAAGGGGCAGTCAGCACCAAGAATCAGTACCACCATGAATTCTTTACCGGCGGAAAGATCCTTTAAACTCGTAACCTTGCCGCCCTCTTCCGTCACCATCAGTTGCAAGGGGTTGGTCTGTGCAAAGGAGGGAAGAGCAAATAAGCTGAAGCAAAGCATTATTAATGCTGCCCCAATCAGCCATATCTTTATTGTTTGGTGCATGTTGAGCCTCCTCGTGCGCCTTACCAATGTACTTGCCCAGTGAAAGTAAAAACGCTTGGCATTTGATAATATCGCTACAAAGTATTATCAACAAGTGCTTAACTGCAAGAACTTATAAATTACTCTTTCGCGCTGCTTTTGCAAATCCGAATGTTGTTTTGTCTTAGCAGCAAGGCGGGGCGTGGTCGCAAACAAAAACGCCTTCTTTATTTTTGAAAAAAAACACTAAAGAAGGAAAACCTTACACCAAGGTTATAACATGTATTCAATCACCCGCGCGTCGCCATAAGAACCTTGCGCACTTAAATCAGCAAAAACATTTCAAATCATTTGGATATCACACCAAGGCGATAGAATTAAATCCCAACCTTGCTGCAAAGTATTAAATACGCAGTATTGTTTTGAAATGATTAGGTAAAACCGAAACTGCCATCGCGAACTTTACCAAAGCTCGTGCAACAATTTGGTCAAAACCTTTGCCCCAATATATAAGGCAAAAATAGCAACTACTTTTGAATCAACCGTAAAGCATCGGGGGCCTTACAGCGATTTAACTCAGCATTCATCAGTGCACTCAATTCAAGCAACCTTTGTCGTGCCATTGGATCAGCAATCCTATTTACCAATTCCTCGGGATCAGTTTTCAAATCATATAACTCATCCCCTACACCGGGTTTCAAATAATGAATGAACTTCCATCCATCGTAAACCAAAGAATTATACCAAGGCACATTACTATGCTCCGCCTTGCTAGAATTTTCGTGCAAAACCTTTGCAACATCAGAACCAAAACTGTAACCGGTATGCTGATACAAGCAAGGCTGTATAGACTTCGCCTCCGGATTTTTCAGCAATCCCACAAGATCCCTGCCATGCGTATCCCAAGGCAATTTAATATTTGCCAGCGATGCAATAGTTGCAACCATATCCGGAGCATTCACGGGCTGATTACAAACTTTACCCTTAGGAGTTATGCCTGGCATGGAAATAATTAAAGGCGAACGATAAGTCGCATCGTAAGGGCCAAGCTTGGTCCGAAAGCCATGCTCCCCCATGCCAAAACCTTGATCTGCAGCATAAATAACCAATGTGTTATCCAACTGACCAGAGTCCTTAAGCGACTTTAACAACTTGCCAACCCCTTCATCCACTGCGGGAACGCACTCGTTCATCTGACGCACAAAGTCTGCATGGGTCTGCTCTTTTTTACCACTTTCATCGCCAAATGCTTCGCCACTTTTTCCAGCCACCGCAACGCCCTTATCATTCTTCAACCAAGCTTGGGTACGATTCAAGTAATCGGGTTTTCCAGGCCGGGGGCCAAAAATATCTTTGGGAATGGGCACCTCCGCAGAAGCATACATTCCCTTATGCCGTGCAGCGGGTTTCGATGGGCCATGAATGCTCCCATAGCAAAGCCAAAGAAACCAGGGTTTATCTTTATCTCGGAATTTTCCCTCGATGAATTCTCGTGCCCATTGTGTGTAATTATCCGCAGGGTAACCTTCAGCCCATTGCTCCTTTCCAATGATTACCAACTTTTGCTTTTCGTAATAAGCCCCCGCATTTTCAGGATACAACGGGCGATTCCAAACAATCTGATGATCCCAATCCCGACCCCAACCAGAATCCACACCCGTGTGCCATTTTCCAATCTGGCCTGTGTAGTAACCCTGCTTACGAAATACCGCAGGCCAAAAAGGAGTCTTCTCAGGATCATAAGCACTGGCGGGATATTTACCTTCCATGCGCATACTCTCAATCCCGTGCGGGTGCCTGCCTGTTAAAAAACTCGCCCGCGAAGGCATACACCATGAACCGAAATATGCAGAATGAAATCTCACACCTTCAGATGCCAGGCGATCTATATTAGGCGTCCTCACCCACGAAAATGATTCCGGATAACATCCGACAGTCTTGTAGGATTGATCATCCGAAAAGACAAATAGAATGTTAGGGCGTTTTGCAACCTCAACTGCCCCCAGCAATTGCACTCCGAACAAAAAAACCATCACACCAATAAATTGCTTGATCAAAACTTCACTAGCTTTCTTTTTTAACAGGGAACATCCCTTCGATTTTTATAAAAAAAGAACTCGTTGACATTATCCCCAAGTCTCGCTTGATCAACTGAAAAAACTCTAAGATCCTATCCGTTTTAACTTTGAGAATCTTATCTGTTTTTAACCTCTCGAAAAACAGCTTGTCTTCCGCCATTAGGCGTCCGTAAAGTGTTGCCCGATCGTCGGTGGCTACATTCATTCCATAAGGTTCAGCAAAGCCCAGTCTGCCTGCATTATCTTTGGTGAAAAAAGGCTGATCAGCAGCACTATAATCCAATTTAAACCTAAACCCCTTTTCATTAAGGTCAGTCCAATTGGTACCATGAATCGGCCCACCTCTCACAGAAAATTTCGAATCCATCAAATGAAAAATCTCATGATGAATGGTTCTTCGATAAAAATCCCGGGAACTACTTTTCATCGGGTCGAAACTACTAATTGCATAAGCGAATGAAACCTGGGGAAGCCAACTGAAACTCTGGCCCGCAACTTTTGCATTGCGAAAAACAAAATCATCAAGAATGTAAATATTCTTAACATTCAACTTCGAAACAATCTCATCTGGATAAAGTTCTAATTCCTCTCGGAGTAAATGCACAAAATCCTTGAACGATTGCAATTTTTTATCGGTATGGTAAGAATACTACAGTCTCACCTTAGCAGGCATAGGTGGAACTTCGGAACCCGGTTTCCAAACAACCTTGAGCGACCATTTCTTCTCAATTAAACTTAGATCGTTTTGTATTTCTTTATCGCTTTTGATTTGCTCAATATTTTTAATATCTTCAGGGTTGTTTAGCGATATGTTTCGCTGCGACTCTGGGATCGTCTCGAGGTTCTCCCAAAATGCTTGGTTAAATTGTGGATCGAGTGTGCTCAAAAATGCTTGAACGATTTTTATTCTTTGCTTTAGTAGAGGATCGCTTTTTGCAAGTTCTTTCAACTCCCTTATTTCAAAAGGATCCCATAAAATCTTGAAAAGCCCTTCTCGCGAATTGCTACTTTTCAAAAGCCTTTTCGCAGATTCACTTTCATTTTCCAAATCCTTCGACTCTAAGGCTTTCCATTTCGCAAGTACTAAAGGGGAATCAGGCGATTTCAAATCATCAAGCAAATAGGTAAATACCGTATGATAAATACTACTTTTAGCAAGGAACTCTGTAGACGGGGCGATAGTACTTGGCACCGTAACCAAAATTGAATAGCTTCGTTTTTCCGCGATGGTAGTTGGCGAATAGGGAACCCCCGGCCCTTTCCATGTTTTAGAAACATAAGCATTCGCCAATACGAGATTCTTCGAGCCATGCTTTTTAAAGAATCCTGCGGGAAATCTTTTGTACTCAGTTTCCAGCCAAGTGAGTACTTTAATAGCGTTTTCTAATTGAGCAGGTTCAAGAATGCGTACATCATAATTTGTTGCTACCACATCATCTTTGCTTTGAGCCAGTTTTATGGTTGCACCAAAATCAGTTTGAAACCGTTCAGCAATTGCTTTGAATTTCGGATCGTCTTTAATTGGGTCTACGGCGAATAGGTATTGGCTTATTGAGGCTAATAAAATAGAAGTGAGCAACCAACGATTACGCAATAAAAACGACAATTGTATTTTCATAAAAGGGACTTAATTAGCCATAAGCTACACTTAAAAAAAGACTCGTAACTTAATTGCTATTTTAATCCAATCATTTACTAATGCAACAGTTCTATCGTATCAGCCAAACACTTACTAAAACAAAAGAAGTTCAATCGCTGATCAAGGTTACCCCAACATTTTGATTTTTGGATGCTTTTCAGACGGTATGGGTAAGATGCTTGTAACCCGCAAAAAGAGGTTACCCACACAAAAAAATTAAATAACAGTGGGATTAATGAATTTTAAACAGAATGGGTTTAAAGTGAGAGTGAGTTGAGAGGAACAAAAAGGAAAAGAAAACAAATGCCCCGAGTAGGGATCGAACCTACGACAAGCTGATTAAGAGTCAGCTGCTCTACCAACTGAGCTATCGGGGCTTATTCTGTTACTTCTTTCTTATCTCTTTACCCCCATGCTTGGCAAGTATTGAAAATAGGAAAGATATTACTTCTAAATGAAATAACAGAACTAACTTAGATGTTATCGACCAAAGTAAGAAATTTCATTAGGCCAATGATCGGGAATTAATCTGCGCCGCCACTCGTTCGACCTAAAGCAATGTCAAATTCACTCAAGAGTGGAACTAACATAGCAGCCAAAGCGAAACCAAATGCGCCCCCCAAAACTAAAAACGATAACACCGGATCCGCAGATTCCTGCGAGCCAGGCTTCGCTACCAAAGCGTTGGCAATGCCATAAAAAACACTCAAAGGGCAAAGCCAACTAGCTAAAGTAAGTGCGGGTGAAGGCCTGTCACCATTGAGAACCCACCAAAGGCCCCCAATGCCAGCGGCTAAAAAGAAGATGAAACTGGCCCACTGATATTCGAATTTCCCGTTAATCAAAATCAAAGAGATAGTGATAAGTGTGCCAGCAGTAAGAAAGAAAATCGTGCCAAGTGTGTTTAAGATTGCAATCCTGCTGTTTTGATTTCGAAGCGAGACATGAACCCCAAGAACCATGGCAAAGAATTGCAGTACAGCAAAACCAGCAACAAGACATAAAAAAGAAACCAAATTCATAGATGCAGAAAGCTGTGGCTGATTGGCAGGGGGAGTTGCAAGAAATCCATTCCAAGCATAAAAGGCAGCAAGCAAGAATGGCGGGATAATATATTCCTTAGTGTTGTAAAGAATGCCCCCGAGTTTCCCAAAGATAAATTCCTGAGGGGTTAGATCTGTAACTAAAAGGAGATCTAGTGCACCAGTATCGCGTTCTGAAGTAATCGAGGTTGCAGCCTGAGCAGAAACCAAAAGAAGACTTAAAACCGTAACGGGAAGCAACCCATAGGCTGCGAAGAATGCAGCTTTTTCTTGATCAAGAAAAATAGGCCTAAGCGATGCAAAGCAAATAAGAACTAGAGCAAAAGCATAAGCAAGTTTAATAAGGATAGGTTTTCTGCCATAGGCTCGGGTATAAATTTCACGCCAAAGAATTGGATTACCCTGAACACTGCGAGTGATGCCTGGTGCAGCATGTGCGGAAGCCCGGTTTTTTTCTTCGATGCCCGCATCTTCAGGCGCTTCACGTTGCATTAGGGGTTCGCCACTGGGGTTCCAATCGCGAAGTTTAAACATGCCCCAAACATTTAACGTCAAAGAAAAAAGAATCATGAAAAGGGCATAGGAATAAGGTGCGCTTAAACCAGAATCGGATGCAGAAAGCGGATCGAGCACGGTGCCAAGTGCAAGAAAAGGATCGAGCCGTTCTTGGATAAAGAAAGATTGCTCCTGACCGATACCCGGGATGAAAGCAACTGCACGAACAAGGCCAAGATAAAGGACGAGGATAAGGGTAGTAAGAGCAAGCGCTTGAAAAGTTTTCTCGCGCCAAAGGGCAACCAATCCGCCGACTGCTCCAGAAACCAATGAAGTTGCGGCAAGAATAACCAGAGCTTGACCAACCTGAAAAGGCGCGATGCCTCCCAAAAGTAATAGTGATGCGAGAACGGGAGCAGAGCCAGCAAGCAGAAAGACAATAGGCAGAAGGCTGCCAAAGATTTTACCCAGAACAATTTCGTAATCACGCAAGTCGGTGATGAGAAGGAGAATAAAAGTTCTACGATCTTTTTCGAGAGAGACAGCACTAGCGGAAGAAAGCGCGCTAAAGAAAAGCAGGAAAGTCAGTTGCACAAGGCAAAGGATTTGGAATAGGAGAGGCCCAAGCCTGGCGGTTTCGCCAAGGGTTGCGGGCTTTTGCCAAAGGCCTGTAGAAAGCCAAGCGGTAACAGCAATGACCCACAAAATGCCTAGGTAGGCAACGCGTGTAGGAAAATGACTGGGCCTGCGGGGCAGGATGTACCATTCACGATCAAATATCGGACCAAGCACAAACCACCCCCATCAAGGATCAGTCATTTGCTGAAAAAAACAGTAACGTTACTTTGCTGCCCGATTCTTCTTGTAATAGTTTATCAAACCATTTGTGGAAGAATCATGGCTAGCAATAACATTGTTACCCGCGAGTTCGGGAAGAATAGCTTTGGCAAGTTGCTTGCCAAGTTCAACGCCCCACTGATCAAAGCTATTAATGCCCCAGATAACGCCTTGCGTAAAAATTTTATGTTCGTACATAGCTACCAA
>Ga0255100_1000651_pt1 | contig 13668 bp, 14 predicted proteins | sample Colum_Colum_RepB_2_FD_188449 | JGI IMG/M metagenome (GOLD analysis project Ga0255100, IMG submission 188449) | Freshwater microbial communities from Columbia River, Oregon, United States - Colum_Colum_RepB_8d | ecosystem: Environmental > Aquatic > Freshwater > River | place: USA: Oregon...
TGCACTGCCCGCTCCAAATCGCGCTCGTAGGAATCGTTGCCGAAAATCTCGACGCCGATGGAGGAGTACTCATCCGCTACAGGCAGGCCAGCCTTGTAGCCGCAACCGGCCAGCGACCAGCACAACGCACCCCAAGCACACAGCGCGATCCATCTCGTGTTGCTGCTCATGGCGTCCCCTGGGCTGCCGCATCCGCGGGTGTAGGCAACGGCAGATCACTAGGGACCGGCGACAAGCGTTCCAGCCATTGTTGCGCCGCGGCCACCCGCGCCTCATCCCGCGCTTCCCGCGCCTCTTCGATCGCTCGTTGCGCATGGAAGCGCGCACCCCACGGGCTGTCGACGCGCGCGTAGAACTTCGAAATCAACAGGTCGCTTTCGTACAGGCGCACCAAGCAATCCACCAAATCGGCGCGTGCCTGCGTGCCCAATTCATTGGTGGGGAAGGTCTGCAGCCAATCGATCAGCTCCGTGCGCGCTTGCGTCAGCGCCTGACGGTCGTACTCGGGGCTCAGCAAGCTCTCGAGACGCAGCTGCGGAATCAACAACTGATGTTGCGCACGCAGCTCAGACTCCGGGTGATTGACCACTAGCTGCCCGGCTCGTTCGATCGCCAAATCGAAACGCCGTTCTTTGCGATAGATGGCGCACAGGGCGGCATAGGCCGCATCACAGCGCCGCGCCCAAGGCGCGTTCAGGATCGCGTACTCAAGGATCTCCTGCGCCTCATCCACCGTTTCAAAGAGGCCGAAGAACCCGTTGTCGTCATCCTTCAAGGACAAGCCCATCTCGACCATCAAATCGCCGGCGGCCTGGCGCTCGTGGTGCATGGGAAATTTGACATCCAAACGCTTCAGCACGAGGAACCCGTCGTGCGCTTCGCCCTGTTCGACGTAGCGCCGCGCCGCGCGCAAGCCCGCATCGACGGCGATCTGGCGCGGCAAGTCGTAGCCCGCGATGTCGGCCAGGTCGTCGGGATCGGTGCCGGGCACGTCGAGCTGCTCGATGCGCTTCTTCGCCGCTTCATCCATCAAGAGCCGCGACTCTTCGCGCTGCGCCGGCGTCAAGCCCTCCGTCTCGCGCGTCGCCAACGTCCAGTCCAAGGCGCGGTCGTACGCGCCCTCGGCCATGCCTGCGCGCGCCTCGCTCATCGCACGGTCATAGTCCGCCGCCGAAACGCGCGCGGGTGCGTGGCGCGTGCTGCCCGGCATCCAATGCGGCAGCGACGAACACGACGCCAAACAGACCAGCCACAACGCCAGCAGCGCCCGGCAAGCAACACTTGCGAGCGACACACAGCACCTCTTCCTAGGGCAGCGAGACAACACTCCTGTAGTTCTCGCAACCCATACGTGCCTGTGCAACAGTTGTTGTCGAACACTTGGTAGGCTTGTCCCCTCGATTTAGGAGGCTGTTTCTATGGTTGCGCGAGCTGTTCCTACAAAGCGCCTGCTGTACATAGGCGGCGCGCTGGTGATTGGCTGCCTGGTGGCTCTGTCCCTGTGGCGTATGTCTTTGCGGCCCCAAGGTGCGAACGAGGGTGCGACTGCGCTGGCACCCCAAGCGGATGAGGCCGCCGCGGCTACCGAGCGATCGGCGGCAGCGGTTTTGACGGCGCCGGAGCGCGCGGACGGCTCGCGCGGTGCGGAGGCGGCTGCAGCCGTCTTGGAAGCCCAATTGTCCGGTGCGGGCGCGGTGGTGCCCGGCATGGGGCTCACGCAGCCCGACGGGATCGTGTTGCGCATCACCTGCCGCGATGCCGGCGGACGGTTGGTCGAGAAGGGGCGTTTGCAGTGCACCTATGGCGACACTCCGCTCACCAATCCCGACAGCCGCGTGCGCCGCGTGGCGCTGGCCGGCCCGAGCACCGAGGTGCGTCTACCGCTTTTGACACGCGCCGCCAGCGTTGAGGTGGTGTTGGAGGACGAACGCACGGGGCGCGTTGAGCTGCCGGACCTCGACTGGCTCGACGGCGTACATGTGCGCGGCATTGCCGAGACGGTGCACCCAGTGGTGGTCGTCGTGACGGCGCCGGCGGCCGACTTGCAGCGCATCGGCGGCGCGATCCGCGCCGGCGGCGAGAGTGCCTGTCCCCCGGATCTGGTCGTGCAGTGGGACTTCGGTGGCGAAGCGGACGGCTGGGTTCCGGCGCAGTTCGACACCTCCGCGGCCCGTTGGTGGGCGCATGTTCCACGCGCGCGTCTCGAGGCGCAGGCAGGTACCGGCGGAGCGCTGTTGCAGGTGCGCGCGCACAGTAGCGAGACGCTGCCTTTGCTGGCGCAATTGCGCGCATCCGCTGGCGGGACGCTGGATCTGGAACTGGAGCGCGGCGTGGAGCTGCGCCTCGTCTGCCTATTGGCCGACCGCCAGCCGTTCGAAGGCGCGCGCCTGTCCGTGGGTGTGCATGCGCCGCTGGAGAGCACCATCGGCCGCACGACGACGCGTTATCTCGAACGTTAGGCCGTGGCCGACGTGGATGGTCGTGCCGTGTTGCGCGCGCTGCCGCCCGGTGCGACCGCGCGCGTGGTCGTGCGCGGCCAGCTGCCAGGGCCGATGCTCGAGACGGACGTGGTGCTGCCGCACGGCGGATCACTTGAGCGCACCCTGATGCTGGGCGAGCCCACGCATCCGACGGTCTATTTTGGCGGGCCGGTCGGTTCGGGTTGGTCTGGTCAGGGTGTGATGACCGTGCACGGCGCAGTCGTTGGTCACGCGGGGAGCGAGCGGTCGGCCGTGGTGACGGGGCTCGGCTGGGAGCTGCCATTGGAGGAAGGGTCGCAAGTCGAGTTGTGGCTGCAACGCGGGACGGAACGCGTCAGCCAGCGTGTGCGTCGTGCTTGGGCGCGCGGACGCCAAGGGCCGGTCGCGTTCGCGCCGTTGGTCGCAGGAACCACGCGCGTGGTGTGGCGCGGTGCCGCCGCCGCCAAGCAGCTGACGTTGACCCCTTCAAACCGGAGCGGCCTGCAGTCGTTCGATCCTGTGTCTACGGACGGCGAAGCGACGCTGGTGCTGCCGAACGACGGCAGTCTGAGCGCCAATTGGATCTTCGCGGATGGCTCCAGCATGCAGGCGATCTGGAGCCCCGAGGCCTGGGCCGCGACCGGCGAGCTGACGATGGATCTCAGCGATTGGCGCTCCAGCAGCGTTCAGCTGTCAGGCGACTTGCCGCCGACGGACTGCTGGTCGGAGCGCGGTGCAGAGCTGGTGCTGCTGCCGTTGCGTCCGCCCTTCGGCGCCTTGCGGGCACACACCCTCGTCGCGCTCCCCGCGCAGGTGGCGTCCAGCACGGCGACGGTGCCCACCGGTCGGCTCTATTGGTGGCTGCGCACCGGTTGCATCGAAGGAGTGCTCGCCGGCACGGTCGAGGACGCGGGCGGAGCTGCGCGCCTCTTGGCGCTCGTTTCGCGAAGCGCCGTGCACCATATCGGCGCCGCAGGTCAGACCACGCGCACCAAGCTGCTCGTCGAGCAGCTTGACGGCCACGATTTGGGCGGCGTACCGCTCTCGTTTCGCAGCACCTTCGTGCCACCGGGGCTGCGCACGGTGCGCTTGCCGCAGGGCTGCCGCTGGACCAGTTCGGCGCCCTGAGGTGGATAGCTCCCTGGGCTCTCACAGCTCAGGAGTGTCAAGGAGTCAGCAACCTCGGTGCACCCACCTTGCAAGACGCATGATCTGGCAAGCTGAGTCTCCTTCAGTGTTGGCACCCAAGCCTGCGCAGCCAAGTAACCGTCGAAGTGTGCTCGTTGATCACTTCGATGGAGATCACCGGCCAGTGGTGACCATACTCATCCACAGGAGGGTGTAGTTCATACTTGCCGGGCTCGGGCAGGTGGCAGGAGGCCGAGGACGCATGCGCGGAATCCCCGTGGCCGTGGGTCGTCCAGCGCACGGGGACAGGGCGTCCCGTTGCGTCCTTGACTGTGATGGCAGTCCACCAACTCGGCAACAGGCAGCTCGGCAGGCCTTCCGCAAGCAGCGTGACGCGGACTTGAGGTCGACGGTGAAGGGGCACGTGGATGACATGGTCCACCATTGGCAAGCGCACCGTCTGCTCGTCAGCCAGAGGCTGCGCTTGTCCGGTTTGCTGATCGATCCACCACAGGACGAGGTCTACTGCTTCGTGGTGGTGCGGCAGCATGGCGCTGCCGTCTGCTTGGAGCTGCAAGGCTGTAAAGGCGTTTTGACCGGCCGGGGACCAAGCAGCGGCAGCCAAGCGCGCAGCAGTGGGCGCCGCGCCCTCCGGTGGGGCTTGGAAGCGGAGGCGCACGCCTTTGGCCTGAGGTAGCTCGAGCGGGTAGTCGACCGCGTCGGTAGAGCTGACGCGCAGCGGCACGATCCACTGAAAGGGCTCGATGACAACCTCATAATCGTCACAGGTGAGCGGACCGAATGTAGCCCGCCATGGCATCGGTATTCCGTCTGGGTCTGCGGGCCGCACTACCGTGGCGAGGGCCTGGTGGGGCGCGCGCGCATGGCGCACCCACACGCGCTTCACCTGCGCCAATTCAGGCGTCGGAAGGAAGGACATGCTAGCTTCGGCGCTGCACGCCACTGCATCCGCGGGGGCCGTGGCGACCACGACGACTTGGCGCGTTTCAAGAGGTTCTAAGCGGAAGCGACTCTTGGATGCTGGGTCGGGCATCCAGCGTCCGTCGCGCAGGATGGCGACCTGAGCGCAGTACGACCCGGCAGGCAAGGCGACCTCCGTGAGCTGCTCATCGTCGACTCGCAACCGCCGTTCGCCGCCAGCCTGCATGGGCTCGGACCAGGCTTCGTCTGCCGGATCAGTCCAGTCGTACGACACCAACAACCTGCGCGTCTGTCCGTCATCCGGTGCCACCAAGCGCAACTGGACCAGACTCGCGAGGGGCAATTCCACGCAGGCAGTTGCAGCATGCGCGTGATCGACAATGATGCGACGGGCCGCATACCCCGGTGCTTGCACCCAGTAGGTCCGGCAACCAGGACGCAGCGGCAAGGCGAGCGGAGAACTTGCGCCTTCGATCATGCGCCGCGCGTCCGGTGGCGGCACAGCCCAACTGCTCTGACTTGCATCCTGCTGCGCCAGAGTCGCCTGTGACTCTACGCTCGGCTCCCACACGGATACATCGTTCAGGTCCACGCCAAGCGAGCTCGACTTGACCTGCAGCAATGTATGCGGCGCGAACTGCAAGTGAACGGTTTGCACCGGCAGATCTACCGCTATCAGGGCGTTGCGTGGGCGACAGGAGCGTTCTAGGGCTGAAGCAGCCTCTATGACCACGTGGTGAGGTCGACTCTGACCCACATGCTGCGCCAGCAGTGAAGCCCGACCAGCACGTATAGGCAGCGTGCAGTGCCCAGAATCATGCGCCGTCCTCCACGCGAGTCGTAGCCATCCATCCGCATCGACGCGTTCGCGTCCAGTGCCGTCCTCTAGGCGTACACTCAACTGTATTCCGTCCCATGCCTCGGCGGCCACGGTTGGGGGTGTAACCCCATTTCGCTCCGAGCTTGAGGTGCTTGCGACAAGGGGCCTTTCCGTGGTGCCAGTGGCTTGGACCTCAGGTGTCGCAGCGTGCGTCCGCTCCCCTTGTCCCGTACGGATGTACCAAGCAAGTCCAACGAGCAAGCAGGTCAGACTTACGATGCCAGCTACCCAGCACTTCAATTGCAAGGTGTGCAGCTCATTTGAATTTGATGATTAGGCGTGCTGATCAGGCAACAAATGGAACCACTAGAGGTCGTATAGTAGCTAATATTGAATCCTGTCGTTGTGTAATTGACTGTGCCTCTGCACTCATTTGGCGAAGCGCATTCAGCACACCCGTAGCCAGCATTGATCAAGATGGAAAGCGCTTGAGCATCCCACGCCTGTTGTGCATTTGCCTTCGCTTCGGCCTGGGAAGCACCGCAGCCTGTTGCGCTTGTCGGGCCTGCAATTCGAGCTGAAGAGGTGCCGCAAGTGGTGTGTCCCCATGCCTCCGGCGGTATCGACAAGGCAAGGGCGAGAGCGAGAACAGGCACTATCACGGTCTGAGGGGTCATTTATGCTCCTACACGTACAATCCTGAGGTTCTTGATGATTGGGCCTAGGGGGCGAAATGAGGTGTGATACCTTCTGCACCCCCAAAACCACTACGTTCGCATTGTGAGACAGGTACGTAGGCCTGTCAAGTAGCGTGTGCAGCCTGATATTTCCTAACGGGCTGCCCGCCAGGCGTCAAGGGAAGAACGAACCCGAGGGCGGCAACTCCAGCATCTCTCGCAGTTGCAGCAATCGGGCCTGCGCGTACTGGCGGATTTCCGCGCGATGCTCGGCCGGAAACTCCGTGTTCCACTGCTCCGCACGAGCCACCGGATAGTAGCAGGCCGCCTTGTGCCTGGCACTGTGGGCGGCAAGCACGAACTCCGCGCTACAAATGGACGGGGGATGCGAGTCGGGTGCTGGCAGTTGCACCGTGCCTCCGATGTCCATTTGCAGCACGAGACGATCGCGCACCAAGGCGAAACGCCTCAGCGCTTCGTGGCGCTTGCGCGTTCCGCCAACGCGGAGAGGTGTTCGATCACATCGTCCGGCCAGGGCTTGTTGAACGGGTACGGATCCGGAGGCAGCGCCGGCTCCCAGCGCGAAGGTCCGAGCCCCACAAGTTCCATCATCTCGTTGAAGACCGGAAATTCGTCTCGATGGAAGGTGTAGCGGCGCCCGTCATACAGGAACGAGTGCATGTCTGTTGGTTGGTCTCGAGGCGGATTCTCGGCCGGGTAGCTGACCGATTCATAACGCCCAGCCTCGTCCAGAATCAGCTTGATCGAAATCCGGCAAAGAGGCATGGCATACATGGTGACAGGCTGGGCATCAAAAGACTTGCGCAGGACCCGCAAATCCTCGTAGTAGTCCAGACCGAAACTGAAAGGTGTCTCGGGGATTGTGGCTGGCGAAACCTGCGTCACATTCGGCGTCGCGTAGGGCGGAGCGTTTGGCTCGGGCAGCTGCTGCCGCTCGCTGGTGAGGTCGTTTGCCTGGTGTGCCGCGCTTTTTCTCGTGTCGTTGGTTGCACTCTCAAGCGGTGTGATCGGATCTCCTGTGGGCGTGTTCAACAATGCCTGCACCAGCAACGCTACGCAGGTGGCAGCTAGCGCCAAGCCAAGCACCATCCAAAGTCGCGCGCTGTGTCGCATCGGTACCCTCCTAGGTGTGCGCTTCGCTACCGTTTGGCTTCCGTCTCGTTGCTTGCGGCCACCACAGGTGTCAATCGGAGCGTGCACGCCGGCACTTCCGGTGTGAAGCCGAATTGCACTGTGTCCGCGGCACGATTGCCGGGCGGTTTCAAGAACAAGGGCGCGTAGACGGCCCAACCCGACAAATTGGCCTCTCCGCCCACACCGTGACTCATCCCGCCACCGAGATCCGACCAACGCTGCAGCGGCCCTCGTTCCGAGTTGCGCAGTTGGAACGCGTACCAGAGTACGGATCCCATGGTGCCGCTGCTGGTCCCCGGCACCAGGGTGGCGCAGAAGTCGAGTCCCGCGCTGGTGACGCCGGACGCGGGGGCGTTGTTGAAGCTCACTAACGCCTCGCAGGGTTCGGAAGCGAACATGGCCGATTGCCCGTCGCTCGTCGCGCACAAAAGGAGGCTCTGCAGGCGATGCGCAGCGTGTCCCTCGTAGATCAGGAGCTCATGGTGGCCGTCGCGCACTCGTACAACCGGCCAATGGGACGCGCTTGCGTAGTCCCGCAGGGGACTCGACGAGCCGGCATCCAGCTTCACGGCGACGACCGATCCACGCATTGCGCCGTCATCATGAAGGAGCATGCGCTGCAGTTCCGCCACCGCTGCAGTCGGTTTGCAGGGCAGCACGGTTTCGGGGTCCGCCCTGTCGCAGCCTGTCATTGGCGCAAGGGCCAAGAGCATTGATGTCATCACGATGCAAGAGTTCATGGGCACTTGCACTTGAGCGTGTGTTTCAACCAATTGTCGTCGTAGATGCCATCACTGTCGTCGTCGATATCGATGCGCCAGACGACCTCGGAGCCACAGTATCCACGCAGTCCCGGATTTCCCTGAGCAGGTCCTGATCCAGCACCCTGCGCTGCGGGGCCTTGCCACTTCCATGCCACCTGTGTGCAACCATTCAGTGTTAGCACCCAAGTGCAGGACTGGGCGCAGCCGGAGCATGTGCTCAGGATGCCGCAGGGGTATGCGGAAGTGCCATCTTGCGCCGGTGAACAGATCCAGCCGATATGCGTGCAGCCCAGTTGTGGCGTTGGGGAAAGAGATTCTGCCGATGCATCGCAGATGTATGGGCATTCAATTGCAGGTTTAGGAGCTGCAATCTTGCGCGCCATCGGAATGACAAGAAGCAAGGATAGTGATGTAGTGCTGAAAAATATTAGATCGTCATCATTGAGCAATTTCATATCCCGGAGTCTAGCCGCTGTTGCGGCCGACCGTCAAGTCAATTGAACCAGTGGGACGAATGCGCCGTTGGCAGCAGGAGCCACGCGCGTGGTGTGGCGCTGTGCCGCCGGCGCCAAGCAGCTGACGTTGACGCCTTCCAATCGCAGCGACCTGCAGTCGTTCGATCCGGTGCCGACGCACGGAGAAGCGACGCTGGTGCTGCCGAACGACGGCAGTCTGAGCGCCAATTGGAAGTTCATTGACGGCTCCAGTATTCAGGCGATCTGAAGCTCCGAGGCCTGGGTCGCGACCGGCGAGCTGACGATGGATCTCGGCGATTTGCGCTCCAGCAGCCTGCAGTTGTCAGGCGACTTGCCGCCGACGGACTGCTGGTCGGAGCGCGGTGCAGAGCTGGTGCTGCTGCCTATGCGTCCGCCGTTCGGCGCCTTGCGGGCACATACCTTGGTCGCGCTCCCCGAGCAGGTCGCGTCCAGCGCGGCGACGTTGCCCTCCGGCCGGCTCTATTGGTGGCTGCGCACCGGTTGCATCGAAGGAGTGCTCGCCGGCACGGGCGACAACGCCAAAGAAGGAGTGCGCTCCTTGGCGCTCGTTTCGCGAAGCGCTGTGCACCAAGTCGGCGCCGCAGGTCAGGCCACGCGCACCCAGCTGCTCGTCGAGCAGCTCGACGGCCAAGACATGGCAGGCGTGCCGCGCTCGTTTCGCAGCACCATCGTGCCGCCGGGGCTGCGCACTGTGCGCTTGCCGCAGGGCTGCCGCTGGACCAGCGCCCAGCAACCCTGACTTCTGGTGCGCCTCGCCGTGGCACGCGGACGCCGGTCTCGCGGCTGAGGGGCGACGCACTCGTCAGGGGAAGAACGAACCCGAGGGCGGCAACTCCAGCATCTCTCGCAGTTGCAGCAATCGGGCCTGTGCGTACTGGCGGATTTCCGCGCGATGCTCGGCCGGAAACTCCGTGTTCCACTGCTCCAACGACGCAAAGCCGCGGCTGGTGTCGTGCAAGTACGCGTACAAAGGCTGCTCAGTACGTGCCACTGGATAGAAGCACGCGGCTTTGTGCTTGGAGCTGCGAGTGGCCAGCACGAATTCGGCGTTGCAAGTGGACGGGGGTTGCGACGCGGGTGCCGGTGGCTGCACCGTGCCTTCTATGTCCATCTGCAGCAGGAGACCATCGCGCACCAAGGCATAGGCCGTGGACCAAGTGGGTTGTGCGTCGAAGCGCCGTAGCAGACTCTCGGCGCGTTGTCCGCGCAGCAACCATTCGGCGTCAGCTTGTTGCACATCGGCCGGCACACGCGTCGACTCTGGCGGAGCGAGCATGACGGTCTGCGCGGGCGCGGCTGCTCGATGTGTCACGCTCTCCTTCGTGGCCGCCGCGTCTGGGCTAGATCGTGAGGGGGCGCGAACGACGAGGTACAGCGCCAGCAAGGCCACACCGCCAGCGGCGATCCAAGCATGCCGCCTCGTGGTCCTTGCACGCTGCGTCATCGGCACTCCTGCGTCAGCAGCCGCAGGTCTATGCTGGCGGAGCTGCTTCCGCCCATGCGGAACAGGCGCACGGAGGCGGCGCAGCCTGCGCGATGCCGTCCTGATTCGAAGGACAGTGGCAACGATGCGCTCCATGCGCTCAAGCGCGGATCGTTTGCGCCCGCAGGCGCAGGCTCCAATGTCACCCCCGCGCGCAGACTGCCGGAGATCAGCGCATCCGGCGGCGAAGCGCGGCAGGCTTCTTGGCGGTACATGCCGTTCCAAGCCAATACTTCGCCGCTGGTCCAGGCAGGCTCGGGTGCGACGACGCTGTAACGCAAGTGGACAACGCCGGGCCTGCAGACATTGCTGGCCTCCGGTCGCGGGGGATAGCAGCACGCCGGTTCGAGCACGCGGATTTCAACGATGGGCTGTGGGCCGTAGGCCTCCAAGTCATTGCTTACGAGGTCCGAAGCCGAGATGGGGCACAGACCTGCGCACGGGGCTTCGCAGCCTACCTGAGGCGGGGGCTTGAGCCCTTGCGCTGCCAGCCCTCCAGCCAGCGGCAACCACCAAACTGCCCATCTCATCGCCGCACCTCAGGAACCCATAAAATGCCATTCCGCTGGCATGCCCAAGCGCTCTTTGAGCGCGAGCAGGCGCCGTTCCATGGCGCGCAGGAAACGCGCCTTCTCTTCTTGGTCGTAGAGCGTCGTCGCTTGCGCGCTTTCCGGAATCTGGTCGAGCACTTCGCGCGCTCGGACAAACTCGGGATTCGCACCCAGATCCACGAGGTACATCGTCAGGCCTTCGTGTTGCGAGCTCGGTGCGAACAAGGCGCATGGTGCGGTTCTAGGGGCGCAGTCGGGCTCTCCAGGCTGTGAAGTACACTTGACGGAGGTCCCATCCATGTCCATCTCAAGCATGATCGCTTCCGCCAAAGACGGGTAGGCGTTCTTGGCGCTCGGATCCTCTCGAAACGTGTTCATGAGACTCTCCAGCGCCGTACCGCGTACAAACCACCCATCTACGCCATCGCGAGCCGGTGCTCCATCGCCCCCAGGTACAAAGCCGTACTTGATGCGCGCAGGATTGCCTTGCGGCGCAGGCGAAGTCGAAGACAATGACGCCGGAAATGGCGGAGGTGGTGTCAAGACGATTGGAGTGACTGGCAGGTCCTGCTCGGCCTGGGTAGTGAAATCTGCAAGGTTGCCCTGCGGAGATGGTTCATGGCGGAGAGTAAGCCAGCACGTCAGTATTGCTGCTACCACACAGGTCGCGACTGTGGAGAGTACAAATAATGATCGAGTCTGACTCGTCATTGACCACACTCGTTACAGGTCATCGACACACTGGTTCGTTCAACTGGGGAAGTACCAATAATCGTCAAGCTGGCAGTGGCTTGACATCCGCACTTTAATCCCCAGATGTCAACGATCCGGGTTGCGCTACTAATCATGGTTGTCGGGTCGCTAGGCGGTGGTACCGGTGCAGTTAACACGAGATTACCGCTTTGCTCCACGGCCTGTGGAGTCTGGCCAGCACAAATATTCTTGGTTGCCGCTGGCGCACCTTCAAAAGTTTGCACGCCGATACAGCTGACAGTGCCACGAAGATACATGCGAACTCGTGCGAAGCAAGACCTACATGGGTTGGTAGCTCCCACGGCACTATCGCAGCAGCCATCCTCCTTGCGCCCGTACTCAATTACAGCATCAACACAACTTGACCCTTCATTTTCCACTACCGGCAGATCGCCTACAAGCCTGCACTTGTCAGGACAGGGAGCCTGACAATCGGGATCGCCCGCGTAGTGGGCTCCACTCAGTGTCGAAATGCCTAAAAAGGCTACGGCAGACAAACTCAACCAGGTGTCAGTCTTGAACCATCGTGATATTGCAAGCATTTGAAGAGACTCCGCAAAGATCCGTGCTGACCAGAGCGATCAGCATGATGGCATAAATATCGCAGTTCAGTTGGGCTTGCAATACCTAGCGATCCTATTTTCAAAAAATTGACAGGTGTAAGCAAAGGGGGACTACCTTCACGAAGTAGGCGGTCTAGCCGTCCGTGGAAAATCGAGACCTGAGTTATATCCAGCAATCCCTGTACTTCGCGCCGTATTTTCTAGGTACTGCGCACCTCTGCAGCGGACGCCTGACCTTGAATGAGCCTCAATCATGCGCAGTCGTGTAACGGTCATAGGCCTTGGGCTTCTATTGGGCGGAATTATCTTCGGTTGCTTGACTCGCAGTGGTCAGCAGGACGCGGACGCGAGTAAAGTCGCCTTGACGCGCGATGAGGCCGATACCTAGGCTGTCTCTTTATCCGCAACGAACGCTGCCGATGCACGCGTGGAGGCTGGTGCGCGTGCATAGCTTGGCTCACGCATCAATCGCAAGGAGCTCCCTGCGGGTGTGGGCGGCGGCAAGCGCGAGTCGGGATGTGACACTCAGCCGTTCGTGTCGGCGGGTGCATTGCGGTTCTTGACCGCGAGGAATGCGCGCTGGCTCTTGAGGCGTGTTTCGAGATGGTAGTCGAGGAATCGACCGACGAAGTCGCGCACCAGATCGGTGCGCGTGCTTGTCCAGTTTGCTTGTCGGTCGTCGTCGGTGCTGGCGAGGAGCGAGCGCGCATCGTCGAGTACCGCCAGCGGCAGCGTGCCGACGCGGCGGCCGGAGGCGCGCGCGGCTTGAGCGCAGCGTGCGCACAGGCGTCCGCCGGCTCCGGCAGAGAACCAAGCGCGTCCGGTCGTGTTCGCCGGCGCTGCGCCGCCGCACATCGCGCAGGTGGAGAGCGCCGGAGCGAGGCCAGCGTGTTCCAGCACATGCAGCACGAAGCGCGTGTGCGTGCGCCACGGCGTGCTCGTGCGCGCCAGCTCGTCGAGCGTGGCCTCGAGCAAGTCGTACAGTTGCGGGTCCGCGTCGTCCTCGCGCGCGATGCACTCGACCAGCTCCCATGCCCCGCACGCGGCACGCCACCGGTCGAGCTCGCGCTCCAAGCCGCGCCGTGTGCGCAGCACGGCTCCCGCGCGCAACAAGCCTAGGTCGCTGCGCGGCGCGCGCGAATACTCAAGCTCCAGCGTGGCCCCGAAATCGAGCACTCCGAAATAGCGCGAAGTCGGCCGGTACGCGCCTTTCGCCAGCAGCGCCACGCGCCCGTGCTCGCGCGTCAGCACATGCACGACCAGCGACGACTCCCCATACGGGTGGCGCCGCAACACCACGGCATGGTCGCAGATGATGGCCATGGAGCGGAGCCTAGCGCGCCGTCCGCTCAGCTTGCCAGTGCGCGCTCGTGGCGCGCGCGCGGGTCAGCGTCGGAACGCCGCTCCGCCGTGAGTTTGACCTCGACTACGCGGCGGTCTGAGGCTTGGGTGATGGTCACGCCGCGGCCACCGAGTTCGAGCGTCTCGCCGGGTTTGGGGAAGCGTCCCAACTCGAACAACACGGCGCCCGCCAGCGTTTCGTAGCTTTCCGATTCCGGAATGGATGTGCCGAGCTCCTCGTTCACCTCGGCGACTCGTAGCGAGGCATCAATCAGGGCGCTGCCATCGGCCAAGCGCTTGATGCGCTGGGGCTCTTTTTCGTCGGTTTCGTCCGACATTTCCCCCACCACTTCGCGCAGCAAATCGTCGAGGGTCACCAAGCCTGCGGTGCCGCCGTATTCATCGAGCGCGATGACCAATTTGAGGCGATCGCGACGGAATTCCGCCAGCAGCTCGCTAATCGTTTTGGTTTCGGGGACGAAATGCACGGGATGCAACAGGTCGCGCAGAGCGTGCACATGGAAGGCGCCGGTGG